>VYLE01000305.1_pt1 | contig 44996 bp, 31 predicted proteins | sample 5114391 | NCBI WGS metagenome assembly VYLE01 (sample SAMN12291771, study PRJNA351875) | freshwater metagenome | isolation source: freshwater lake | place: USA: Michigan, Kent Lake | collected 2013-08-15
TTCCACCCTGGTTGCCCTGCTGGATGGACTGGCTGAGGTTGAACTCGGGTGCGTTCTCAAAGCGCGGCGCTTCGAAGAGCAGATCCTGGACCGGGTACATGCGAAGCTCTTGCGACGAGGGCGAGCTGAGTCGCTGCTTCGTGCCGACCTCGACATAGCTGTTGCGAATCTGCCAGGTGCAGGGCTCGTCCGCGCCGCACTGGTCGAGAATCATCTCCAGGACGACGAGGGCGGGCTTGCCCTCGGCCTTCAGCGTGATCTCGAGCTCGGGATCGATGCCGATGCCGGCCTTGTCGGTCGAGTAGCGGCCGACCAGCGAGATGCCGAGGGCGTTGGCCACATACTCAATCGCTTCCTTCGCGGGCGTGCCCTTGAAGTCGCAGGTGATGTCGGTGTAGAGGAGCGCGCCGAGGAGCGATGCCTTGGTCGTGTCGCGCGATGCGGCAGCGCGCTTCTGCTCGGCGACGCCTTGCATGCGCGTCTCAAGCGATTGCGCTGACGCAACGCCCGCCACGATGAACGCACATCCCAAGCCGAGACAGGCAACGCGGGAGAGACGATCCGATCGACGCATGCAGAGCCTCCGAGACTGAGAGGGGATTCGACCGCTGCGGCACGCTCCACTTCGCGCACCCGCATGGCTCGATGAGCCATCGGTGCATGGAGCGCGTGTCGCGCGCCGGGGACGCATCTGCGTCCGCCGCCCCACACATGGGGAATATACGGGGCTTCTCGACGGGCCCAATCCCATTCTTTCGCAAATGTCGCGTTTCGCCCGGAAACCTTTCGACAGGAAACCTCTCGACAAGGCACGCCCGCGACTTCGCGACATTTCGACACCACCGGACCTCGCCGCAGCCATGTAGCAGTTCGCCGGTCCCGGTCCGCTCACGGCTCGATGGGTGTCGCCTCGGGCAGCGGGCCCCAGGGATCGGCCCGGAGGGCTTCGACATTCACGAGAAGGGCCATCGCGTTGGCCGCAACATGCTGCTCGGAGTCCCACAGGGCCTCGCGGACGCCGCCCTCAACCCGCCCCGGATTCCGGAAAAGCCGGGCAAGGTCGCCTGAAACAGTTAGCTCCTGCGAGAACCGCAGGAGGGCGATGAGCCGCTTCCGGAAGAGCTCCGTCGTGGCCCGGCCCTCATCGGTGCCGCTCGGGATGAAGCCGGCGAAGGAGAGCATGCCCGCGAGGGCGAGGCCGGGGCGAAGCGACTGGCTCGTCACGCCTGCCCGCCGCTCGCCGCTGAGTCGGAATCCGCCCCGGAGGTCGGCGTCGGCGGACAGTTCCGCGAAGCCCGCCTGGACGAGGAAGAGGCTCTTCATGATCGCCTGGGCCTTCTCGGCGTGGACCTCCGGCTCGCCGGTGGCGCGGGCGTAGGCGGCGTCGGCGAGGACGAGCCACGGGAGGATGCTGACGAGTTGCTTCGGGTCAGCCGTTTCCCAAAGCGAGTCGATGATCGTCCGCAGCTCTTGGGCGGGGATGAACCGGCGTTCGGTGCCGACGGTCATCGCAGCGGCGACCGCGGCAAGGGCCCGCTCGCTGGGGCTGTTGCCGCGGGCCAGTCGATCGGCAAGCTTCTCGCGGGCGATCCGCGCAGCGTCGAAGAGATCGGGATTGATCGGTTCCGCGCCGCCCCCGTCGCCCCCGTCGCCTGCATCATCGCGGTGAGCGATCGCCTCCTGGGTCACGAGTTCCATCGCGCAGGCGAAGCCGACCATCGCCGGCACCAACGCGAGCGGCTGGCTTTCGGTCGGCGCCGTCTCGATGAAATCATCAAGCAGGCGACGGGCGATCTCGAGCGCCTCGTGTCGCTCCTCCGCGGTGAACGCGGTCGAGGATGCCACGGCGGCGGCGGCCCATGCGAGCAGGGCCTGATCCTGCGGCGGCGCGATGAGCGGCTCGTAGCTGTCGCGCACCGGGATGTAGTTGCCGAAGCTTCCGATGCCGCGGGGCATTCCATCGAGCCCCTCGGCGGGCGGAAGCGCGCGGGCCACGCGCCGCAGGATGCCCATCGTGTGGGCGCGCACGGAATCGCGGGTCACCTCATCATCGATGACGCGGGTCACGCCGCGGCCGCGCGGCGCCGGCGGCGCTTCGGGCGTGCTCTGGGCGAGGCGAAGCGAGGCGAAGCGGAAGGTCCCGATCGGCTCGATGCGGGCGAGGTCGGGAAGATCCCGATCGGGCAGCCCCGATTCGCGGATGAGCCGGGCGAGCGTGCCGCGCGGATCGCGGGCCGTGTTGCTCGCGAGCATGCGGCTCGGAAACGCGACGAACCATTCGATCGATCCGGGAAATCCGCGTCGGAACGCGATGCCGTCGAGTCCCCGATCGATGCGGGCCGCGCACTCGTCGAGCGTGCGGCCGAGCAGGGGTTCCGGTCGACCGGCGAACTCGATCTCGAGCATGAGACGACCGCCCGCCGTCGCCCGCACCTCCTCGCTCAGCCCGCGCAGGAGTTCGTCTCCCATCGCCGCGGCGATCGCCCGCGCGACGGCTCGGCGCAGCATCCGATCGTCGCCGACCGAACCGGGCCACTCCTCACCCACGCCGATGATGCGCCCGTCGAGGCGGAGGAGAACGCAGATGCCCCGGACACCCGGCAGCGCGACGGCGGAGTCCGGCGCGTCGACCGGCGGCGCCTCGAGGAGCGAGATCCACTCGCGGGCCACGAGGAACCCGTTCACGCAGGAGGCGACATCGGGCTCGCGCGGCGTATCGAGCGGCGGTGGCGACCGACGATTCTCGGGCTCTGCGGCGGGCGTGTCGCCGGGGGTGGTAACGCCAGGGGCCGTCGCGGCGGGGGGCGAGGCGGTGTGCTGTGCGGCGGCGGCAACACAGGGCAGCGGTGGCAGGGCGACCGCACTCGTGGCGAGCAGGCAACGGAGGATGTTGCAGAAACGCATCGGACCTCACGAAGCGAAACACGCGGAGGAAGAACGGGCGGAGCGGCGCGCCGGCGAGCGACGCGACGCCTGTCGGTGCCCGACGGTTGCGAAGGCGGTGGGTCCGAGAGAACAGGCTCGCATCAGGGGCCCGCCACGCTTCCCGTGCGATCATCGGCCGGTGGCCAGTCCCGGTCGACCCGGAGAGACATCGTTCGACGCGATTCTGGCACGGGCTTTGATCCTACTCGCTCGTAGGCCGGTCGTCGGCGCGTCACCTGGGTCCGCAGTACCACTCAGGATCGCCCGACGCCGGCCACCTATAGGAAGAGGACAGACGCCGTGGTCACTTCACTCGCTCTCCGCATGCTCGCCCTCGAGGACCGCACCCGCCGCCTGATGGTGCTCACGCTGCTCGCCTTCGCCGGTCTGTGCTGATCGTTCGGCCCCTGATGGCCTTGAGCGTCGGTTCGACCCGCAACCTCCACCGAATCATTGCCTCCGACCCGTTCGAATCGGAGTCTCGACCATCAACCTTCGGGTCCTCGCTCCACGTCGACCCTGCTCGCCTCGCAAGAGGCACAGTCAAGCCCCGCGGCAGGACGCCGCGGGGCTTGATCTTTGCGCTGCGGAGACCGAACGCCGCTTACGCCGGAAGGGCGTTCGCGGGGGGGAGCTCGGTCGACGCGTCCGACGCTGTGTCCGGCGCGGCGTCGCGCGAGCGTCGCGCTGCGATGAGCATGTAGATCGACGGCACGACGAGCAGCGTGAAGAGCGTTGAGATGATCATGCCGCTCACGAGCACGATGCCGATCGAGTTGCGGGCGAGGGCTCCGGCGCCCGAGACGAGGACGAGCGGGAAGTGGCCGACGACCGTCGCGACGCTGGTCATGAGGATCGGGCGCAGTCGGGTGAGCGACGCCTCGCGGATCGCCTCGAGCTTCGAGTGTCCCTCGCCCTGGAGGTGATTGGCGAACTCGACGATGAGAATGCCGTTCTTTGCAACGAGGCCGACGAGCGTGATGAGTCCGACCTGCGAATAGATGTTGATGGTCGTCCAGCCGAGGAAGGTGAAGACGAGCGCGCCGGAGATGGCGAGCGGAACCGATCCGAGCAGGACGATCAGCGGATCGCGGAAGCTCGAGAATTGCGCCGCCAACACGAGATAGATGAGGCCGAGGGCGAAGGCGAGCGTCATCGTGAGCGACGAGCCCTCCTGGCGGAGCTGCCGCGACTCGCCGGCGTAGTCGATCGCGTAGTGCGCCGGCAGAATCGCCCGGGCCGCGTCCTCGAGGGCGCTGAGGGCCTCTTCCTTCGTCACGCCGGGCAGGACGCCGCCCGAGATCTTCACGCTGTTCTTCTGCTGGAATCGATTGAGCGAGCGCGGCGCAGCGACCGTCTCGAGACGCACGAAGGAACTCACGCTCACGAGGCCGCCGTCGGCGGTGCGCACCTTGAGCTGGAGCAGGCTGTCGGGGGTGATGCGCCCCGCGTCCTCGATCTGCGGAATGACCTTGTAGCTGCGGCCGTCGAGATTGAAGCGATTGACATGGCCGCCCGCGAGCATGACCGCAAGGTCGCGTCCGACGGACGCGAGGTCGAGGCCCATGTCGGCGACCTTCGCGCGGTCGATGACGAGCGTGGTCTGCGGGAGATCGATCTTGAGATCGCTGTCGGCGAAGAGAAATCGGCCGCTGCCGAAGGCCGCGCCGACGAGCATGTTCGAATACTCGGCCATTTCCTCAGGCGCGTCGGAGCTCGTGAAGACGAGTTCGACATCGAACTGTCCGGCGCCGGGAAGCGGCGGCGGCAGAATCGGAAACGCGCGGATGCCGGCGATCTGCGAGACGAGCATGTACGCCTCGCCCTGGAGTTCCGCGGTGGTTCGCTCGCGCTCGTCCCACTGCACCGTCTGCATGCCGCCGAAGCCCGATGAGGCGGAGAGCAGCACGCGCCAGACGAACTTCGTCTCCGGAATCGAGAGGAGCGAGGTCGAAAGCTGTCCGACCGCCTCGCGGGTCGCTTCGAGCGAGGCGTCCGGGGCTGCCTGGAGGACGAAGAAGATGCCGCCCTCGTCCTCGGTCGGGGCGAGCTCCTTGCCGGAGAACATGGACAGCGGGACCGCGGCGAGGGCGATCAGGATCGCAGCGAGAGCCATCGACCAACGCAGCGAGAGCGTCACATCGAGCGTTCGGGCGTAGGCGTCCCGCAGACGGCCGAAGATGCCGTTCACGAATCGCGTGAAACCGCTTTCGCGGCCGTGATCGGCGACGAGCGCCGAAGACATCACCGGCGACAGCGTGATCGCGACGACGCCCGAGACGACCACCGACGCGGCAAGGGCGAAGGCAAACTCGCGGAAGAGAACGCCGGTGAGTCCGCCCTGGAATCCGATCGGCGCATAGACCGCGGCGAGCGTGATCGTCATCGAGACGACCGGCGCGAGCAGCTCGCGTGCGCCGACGAGCGCTGCCTCGATGCGCGGCCTTCCCTCGCGAATCCGGCGCTCGACATTCTCGACCATGACGATCGCGTCGTCGACGACGAGGCCGACGGAGAGGACGATCGCCAGAATCGTGAGGAGATTCAGCGAGAATCCCATCATGTACATGAAGATGCACGCCCCGGCGATCGAGATCGGGATCGCCACGAGCGGCACCAGCACGGTGCGGATCGAGCCCATGAAGAGGAAGACGACGAGAGCGACGATGCCGACGGTCTCGGCGAGCGTCTTGCCGATCTCCTTCAGCGCGTTCCGCATGTAGTAGGTGCCGTCGTAGGCGAGCTCCATCTCAACCGACGACGGCAGCGTGGGACGCAGTCGGTCCATGCGCTCGTTGAGCCGATCGGAGACATCGATCTCGTTGGCCCGCGGCTGCGGCCAGACCGAGAGATAGATCGCGGGCTTGCCGTTGAAGCCGGCCTCGCCGATCGCCTCCTCGCCGCCGAGTTCGACCCGGGCGACATCGCTCAGCCGGACGATCGTGCCCTCCTGCTCGCGCACGATGAGCGACTCGAACTCCGCGGCCGACCGCAGGTCCGTGTCGGTCAGGAGATCGACCTGGACCTCGCGTCCCTTCGTCCGTCCGACGGCGGCGACGAAGTTGTTGCGGGCGAGCGAATCCCAGACCTCGCTCGGCGAGACATCGAGTGCGGTGAGTTTCGTCTGGTCGAGCCAGATGCGCATCGCAAGATTGCGCGGACCCTCGATCCCGACTCGCTGCACTCCCTCGATCGTCGCGAGCTGCGGCTGGATCTCGCGGGCCAGGTAGTCGTTGAGCTGCGTGAGCGTGAGGTCGTCGGAGGTGAAGCTCACATAGAAGGTCGCGAAGGGGCGGTCGGCGCGCTGAAGCTGGATGACCGGCGATTCCGCCTCGTCGGGCAGTTCGCTGCGGACCTGATTCAATCGGGCGCCGATTTCGGCGAGCGCATCGCTCGAATCATGATTCAGCCGCAGGTTCACGGTGATCATGCTCATGCCGGGCGTCGAGGCGCTTTCGATATAATCGATGCCGTCGATCGCCGAGACCGCCTGTTCGATCGGGGTCGTCAGGAATCCGCGCACGGTGTCGGCGCTCGCGCCGATGTAGGTCGTCGTGATGATGACCTTGGTCGACTCGATGCGCGGATACTGGCGCACCGGCAGCGACGAGGCCGCCCGCCAGCCGACGGCGAGGATGACCAGGTTGATGACGATCGCGAGGACCGGTCGCTTGATGAAGATGTCGGTGATGGCGGACATGCTGAGAGGGCGCCTGGCTGCTGATTGGGATTAGTGCGACGCGTCGGGGCCCATGCCGGGCGGCGGCGGGGGCGGGTTGTCCGCATCGATGACCTTCGCTCCCTCGCGAAGCTTGAAGGATCCGGTCGTGGCGATCCGTTCGCCGGCCTTCAGTCCGTCGAGAATGATGATGTCCTCGCCGATCGCCGGGCCGAGGCGCACCGGGCGCATCGAGGCCCGCAGGTCATGCGGATCCTTCGCGGTGTCGCCGGGCGAGACGATCCAGACATTGTCGCCGTAGGTCGTTCGCCGCACCGCCGTCGCTGGCACGACGATGCGCGGCGCGGGAGCCTCGACCGGCACGCGCACCTGCAGGAACATGCCGGCGCGGAGACGCTGGGCACCGTCGGTCGCCCCTTCGATCACGGGATTGTCGACGATGCCGCGGACGCGGACATTGCGGGTGTCGTTGGAGACCGTGGCGTCGATCGCGACCACCTCGATCTCGACCGGATCCGCTCCGAGGGCGGTGCTGGTCGCAACCACCCGCATCCCGATCCGCACGCGAGCGAGGTACTCCTGCGGGATCGCGAAGTCGAGATAGATCCGGTCGCTCACCTCTTCCAACAGGACGAAGGTCGTTCCCTCGGCGAGGAACTGTCCCTCGTGCACGGTCCGCATGCCGGTGCGACCGCGGAAGGGAGCGCGAATCGTGTGCTTCTCGAGGTGCACGCGGGCCTGATCGACATGGGCACGCGCCTGGTCGACGGCAGCGCGAAGCCGAATGAGTTCGGCCTTCGCAGCCTCGACCTCCGAGGCTCGGCGATCGGCCTCGATCGGCGTCGCGGCGTTCTGCTCGCTCGCCTGACGGACGCGCTCGAGTTCGATCTTGGCGAGTTCAAGCCGCGTCTCGCCGACGCCGACGCCCGCTTCGGCGACGCGCACGGCCGCTTCCGCCGCGGCGAGATCCGCACGGGCGGTCCGCGCGTCGAGTTCGACGAGGACCGCGCCCTCCTCGATGATCGAGCCCGACTCGAAGCGCACGGCCGCGACGGTGCCGGGCAATTCGTTGCTCACCCGCACGGAGCGGAGCGAGAAGGCCGTGCCGACGAGATCCGACATGGGCTGCCAGGCGATCTCGCGGGCCGGCGCGATCCGGACGGCGTCCGCCGGCTCGGGCATCGGCGGCTGCGCAGCCATCGCAGCGAACTGGCTCCACTTGATGTACGCAAGCCCGCCGCCGACGGCGGCAAGCGTGATGAAGAGGGCAATGCCCGCGGTGAGCGTTGAGGACTTCATGATCGTTGCTTTCGTGAGGTGCGCGATTCGGTCGGGCGCCGCGCGGGGGCGCGCTTCGCGGGTGGCTTGGCCGCAGCGCCCTCCTTGGGCGGATGGTTGACGAGATGGGCGATGGCGGTCCGCACTTCGGCCAGGCGATCGGGCGTCCATTCGCTCAGGCCGAGGATCCAGTCGAACCAGATGCCGTTGACGGCGAGCTGGACGAGATCGCAGACGCCCATCGGAAGGCCATCGCCCTCGAAGCGGCTGCGCAGATGGGCATTGGTCTTGCGGATATGCGTCGCATACTTCGGATTCGCGACGAGCGCCGCGACGAGCACCGTCGAGCCCCGTCGCATCGCGTCGGTCCAGTGGTCGGTCGACGAGAGACAGGTGGTGAGCATGCCGCGGACAGCGCGGCCGCGCCCCGGCGGCGTCGCCTCGTAGCCCTGTCGGGTCTCCTCGATCCACTCGTCGATGCGGCGATGGACAAGCGCATCGAGCAGGGCATCCTTGCTGCGGAAATGATGGAGAAGCCCGCTCTTCGAGAGCCTCGCCTCGCGGGCGACCGCCTCGAGCGTGAGGCGTCCGATGCCGTAGCGAAGGACGACCTCCTCGGCGGCGTCGAGCACGGCATTGCGATCGACGCGACGCGGTGCCGCAGCCGGCGGCGGGGCGGCGGTCGCTGCGCCTCGCTCGCTTCTCTTCCGCTTCAGTGTCGCCATAAGGGGCGGAAGCCTACCGACCGACCGGTCGGTCGGCAACGCCTCCGCACGCCGTTTGCGGCAGATTCGCCGAGATTTCGCGCGTCCGCGAGCGGTCGCTGGGGAGTTGCCGGGTCAGGATCGCGCCGCTCCTCGGGCGTCAACTCGCGCGTCAACTCGGGCAGCATCACTCGATCCGACGCACGCGATTGGTCGCCGAGGAGGGGCCCGCCCGATCGGCCGAGGGCGTCCAGGTGCGAACGACCCAACCGTCGACCTCGCGGGTCAGCTCGTCGTACCAGCCGTTGGCCCAGGTGATCCGAGCGCCGCGCGGCATCGTCGCCCAGCATCCGTAGCGCAGCTCGCCGACGCCCTTGAAGGCCATGCCGTCGGACTGGAGGGCGACGGCGATCGACTGCGGATCGCCGGGCAGCACGCCGCGCATCTGCCAGACGCCGAGGAACTCCGCCGACGCGTCGCGAAGCAGCACCGCCTTGCCGTAGGTTCTCGGCTGCGCGCCGCGGCGATCGCCCGGTCCCCACGCCTCATGGTCGATCCCGTACCGGCCAGGCTTCAGCTCGTCGATCCAGCCGTTGGTCCACTCGATCGAGACCATGCCCTCGCGCACCGTCCACGAACCGCGCTCGCCGATCACGCCGAGCGGTCCGCCCGACCAGGTGCTGATGGCGCTGCCGCCTTCCGAGAGCCGCACATTGAAGGTCGAGTTTCGCTGGTCGGTGAGGGCCCAGACGCCGAGCCACGCAGACGCGGAGTCGCCGAGCGAAGGGACCGTTCCGACGGCCGCGCGGTCCGACGCATCGGCGGCGGTGCGCTGCGAACCCGTCGACACGCAGCCCGTGTGGAGACACGCCGCGCCGAGCAGGCAGGCGATGGTGGCGAAAGCGGTGACGCGGCCATGGATCATGCCGCGGAATGTAGCGTGGCGGCTTCGGGCGGTCGTCACCACACTAGCAGGCCGCTAAGGAAATCGCTTCGAAGGCGAGGGCGAGCCTGATGGGTCAGCCGCAAGGAGACGCGACGAAGCGATATTGGCCGAAATACCGCGAGTCGCATCGACGCCGCGGATGGCCCATCAGGCTTGATGGTGAGCCAGTCGTGTTCGGGCGGAGCAAATCCGCTGAGGGCGAGGCCTGTCCCGTCGAGGAGCGAGCGACCCCGCTGCGCCTCCGCTCGGGCATCCTCCTCGCGACCCTCGGCGAGGAGCACCGCCGCCGAGATGCGGGCGAGCGTCGGGCCTTCGACGAAGGTCGGATCGATTCGACTGAGCGCGGCCCGCGCCGCCGACGCATCCCCGTCGATCGCGGCGATGAAGGCTTCGGCCGCGTGAAGCTCGCCGCTCGAGATCGAGGGAGCGCTGCCCGCGAGCTGGCGCATGCGCTCGAGCGCCTCGCGAGCTGCCGCGAGATCGCCACGGTCGAGGGCGGCGGAGAGGATCATGGACGCTCCGGCGGCATCATGCGGCGAGCCGTCCGCCGGTCGGGCGGCTGCGCGCAACTCATCCGCGGACCATTCGCGCGGCCGAATGCCGGCCGTCACCCGACCGAGGAGCGAGGAAATCGCCCGAAGTCGGTCGCTTCGCTCGCCGCCACGGAGGAGGATCAGGATGCTGGCGCCGTCACTCGTGAAGCCGCCGATCCGCTGGGGGAGGAGCGTCGCGATCGCGATGGCGGCCGAGCCCGCGCCGACGAGAAGCGTCGCCATCGAGACGAAGAGTTCCCAGCTCGTGTGGACGCCCGCTGCGACGGTGGAGCGGCGCACCGCGTCGAAGTCCGCGCCCCAGCGGAGCGCGAACGCCGCCGCCGCAAGCAGGATGCTCGCGAAGGGACCGCCGGCGAAGAGGAGAACCGCAGCGCCGCGCGAAGGCAGTCCGACGCCTTGCGGCACCAGCACCGCGATGCCTCCGGCGAGTGACCACGATGGATTCACCTCGATGCGCAGGCGTCCCTTCGCATTCGAGCAGGCAAGCGGCCCCACGATGAGGGCAAGCAAGCGATAGCCAGCCATGACGCCGGCGGCGACATGACCGAGCTCGTGCACGGCGATGACGAGCAGGATCGACGGGATGGCCAGCGCGAGGAGCGGTGCGATGATGCCGGTCCGCTCGAGCGGGTCGAAGGTGATCACCGCGGTGACGATGGTGAAGAGCGTGGCCGATGCCAGGATCGGCATCGGACGAAACCATGGCGCGATAAGAGCGCGAGGCGCTGCGGAAGGCGGGTTCGTCGTCGGTCCGTTCTGCACCATCGGAAGTCACGCGAGGCGATCAGAAGCGGGCCATCCACGCGAGCAGGTCATCCGCCGAGCGCATGCCGGGCAGGCGCTCGACGCTGCCGTCGGGCCGAAGCGCGTGGCTGGCGGGAATCGCGGTCGACTGGAGCACGCGCTTCGCGGCCTCGCCCTCGCGATCCACTTCGACATGCACGGCCAAGACCTTTCCGCTCGAGAGGAACGCGACGACGCGCGGGTCGTTTAGCGCATCCTTCTTGAACTGCTGGCAGGGGGCGCAGCGATCGGCGGTCGTGAAGGCGATGAGCGTGCGTCCCTCGCGCCGCGCGGCGTCGGCGGCGGCCTCAAGCGGCGCGGCATCGCGCAGGACTGCGGGAAGGGGCGTGACCTCGTCGGCGACGATGAACCCGGTTGCGGGATCGAAGTGATGCCGAACGGTGAGGCGATCCATGAACGCCTGCTGCGCGGGGGAAGGCGCGCGGACGGCGGAGTCACTCGCCGCAGCCCCTGATGCACCCGATGCCCCCGCAGCAGGTGCGGGGGCCTGCTGGGATCGCGAGCAGCCGAAGGTACTTCCAAGCATGAGTGCGGCAACGATGACTGAGGAAAGGCAAGGGCAACGCATGCGGCGAGTGTAGCGCGGTTCAAAGAAAAAGCCCCGACCGTGAGGTCGGGGCTGGGGGCTCAGTGAATTGTCGGTCGGAGGTCTGAATCCCGATCGGATGCGGGATCAGCTGCCGACGCGGATCAGAACCGGATCTTGTCCGTGCCCATCGCGCCGTGGTCGTCCATGCCGCCGCGGGCGGGCGCGGCGCGACCTTCGCGCGGCTCGCGGGCCGCTCCGCCCGTCGCGTTGCGCTCGGTCTCGTCCGGACCGGCGCCCCACTGGGCGCGCTTGAGCGAGAGGCCGATCTTGCGATCGTCGGTATCGACGCGCAGGATCTTGACATCGACCGCCTGGCCGACCTTGACCACATCCTGCGGGTTCTCGACCTTCTGGTCGGAGAGCTCGCTGATGTGGAGCAGGCCTTCGAGGCCCTGTTCGAGCTCGACGAAGACACCGAAGTTGGTAATCTTCGTGATCGTGCCCTGCACGATCATGCCCGGACGGTAGGCCGTCGGGATCGCCTCGAGCCACGGATCCTCGGCGAGCTGCTTGAGGCCGAGGCCGACGCGCTGCTTCTCCTGGTCGACATCGATGACGACGCACTTGACCACGTCGCCCTTCTTGAAGACCTCGTTCGGGTGGGCGACCTTCTTGGTCCACGAGATGTCACTGACATGGAGCAGGCCGTCGATGCCCGGCTCGATCTCGATGAACGCGCCGTAGTTGGCGAGGTTGCGGACCTTGCCCTCGATGATCGTGCCCGGCGGGTACTTCTCGGCGACGAGCTCCCACGGGTTGACCTCGGTCTGCTTCATGCCGAGGGAGATCTCGAGCTTGTCCTTGTTGATGTCGAGGACGACGACATCGACCTCGTCACCGACCTGGACGACTTCGCTCGGGTGATTCACGCGGCGCGTCCACGACATCTCGCTGATGTGGACGAGGCCTTCGATGCCCTCCTCAAGCCGCACGAACGCGCCGTAGCTCATGAGGTTGACGACCGAGCCCTTCACGCGGCAGCCGACCGGATACTTCTTCTCGATCTGCTCCCACGGCGAGGTTTCCTTCTGCTTGAGGCCGAGGGAAATCTTCTCCCGCTCGCGCTCGATGTTGAGGATCTTGACATCGAGCTCGTCACCGATGCGAACGATCTCGCTCGGGTGGTTGACGCGACCCCACGACATGTCGGTGACATGGAGAAGGCCGTCGATGCCGCCGAGGTCGACGAACGCGCCGAAGTCGGCGATGTTCGTGACGGTGCCGCGGACGATGTCGCCTTCCTTCACGTTGTCGAGGAGCTTGCGCTTCGCCTCCTCGCGCTCCTCCTCGATCAGCTTGCGACGGCTGATGACGATGTTGCGGCGCTCCTCGTCGATCTTGAGGATCTGGGCGCGGAGCGTCTTGCCGATGAAGTCGCCGATGTCGCCGGGACGGCGGACATCGACCTGCGACGCGGGGAGGAAGACGGGAACGCCGATGTCGACAAGCAGACCGCCCTTGATCTTGCGGACGCACTTGCCCTCGACGACATCGCCTTCCTTGCGGGTCTGGAGGATCTGCTCCCAACCGCGGATGCGGTCGGCCTTGCGCTTCGAGAGGATGACGCCGCCGTCCTCACCCTCGAGCTGCTCGAGAAGCACTTCGACCTCGTCACCGACGGCGACATCGCCGTCGAACTCGCCCTTCTCGACGAGACCCTCGCTCTTCAGACCGACCTCGATGACGACGAAGTCACCGGCGTGTCCGACGACGCGACCCTTGAGGATCGTGCCGGGGGCGAAGTTCTTGATCTCCTCCTTGAGGAGCGAGTTCATGTCACCCTTCGCGACGGTGTCGCCGAAGGCGTCGCGGAGCATCTTCTCCGCGGCAGAGGCATCGAGCTGAAGTTCCTCGATCAGGTTGTAGTCGACCATGTGTTCCTGGGTTGTGTCGTGATCGGCCCGCCGCGGGGCGAGTGATCCGTCGATCCGCACGCGCGGCGACGGTCATGCGGGGGACGACCGAAAACGGAGTTCGGCCCGTTGCGGGCTCCGGAAACGCTCCGGGCCGCGATGGGCGAAAGCGGGCGAGTGTAACGAACGCGGCGGGGTGATGAAAGCCCGAAGCTCGGTACGCCGGGCTGATTATGGGCTTTCCCCTGCCGGCGGCGGCTGGGCCGCGCGAGACCGCAACGAAGGATGGCGTGCTTCATCGCTGTTTTCCGCTTGGGTTTCGGTGAGGAATGCGTTTCCTCCCGCGCCAGCTCCCCCCCGACACCCAGACGGATCTCTTCCCGATGCCCTCCGCCCCGATTCGCCCCTCGTCGCTCCTCGCCGGCTCGCTCCTCGCGGTGCTGGCCACCTCGGCCGCCGTCCTCGCCAACGACCCGCTCGCCCCGCTTTCGGACGAGTTCGACGACGCCGCCTCGCTCGCCGGATGGATGCGCATTCATGCAACGGAGGGCTGGAACGCCGACCAGCTCCAACTCCTCGATGTCGACGCGACGGTGCCCGGCGCGCTGGTCATGCGTCCGTGGACGAGCACCTGGTTCCAGAACTGGCGCGGAGAACTCACCTACAAGCTCGTGACCGGCAACTTCGCGTTCACCATCGATGTGACGGCGAGCGGCGCCGACGGCGTCGGTCTGCCGGAGGCTGCGTTCTCGCTCGGCGGAGCGATGATCCGAACGCCGCGCCCGATCAGCACGCCGGCGCAATGGACGCCTGGCGGGGAGAATTATGTTTTTCTCTCCGTCGGGCAAGCGCTCAGCAACGGTCCCTGCCTGCCCGGGCCCGGCGCGCATCTTGAGGTGAAGACGACGACGAACAGCGTCTCTGACCTCTGCATCGAACCGACACCGATCGCGAGCGCTGAGATCCAGATCGCCCGGATCGGCAGCGCGGTCATCTGTCTGTATCGCACGCCGGGCGGCGCGTGGGAAGTGCACCGGCGATACACGCGCGCCGACATGCCCGCGACGCTCCAGGTCGGACTCGTGAGCTACACCGACTGGTTCAAGGCCTCGACCTACACGCCGTTCTTTCATAACGGTCATGTGCTGAACGCTGCGCTCGTCCCGAACCCAACGAGCAATCCGGCGCAGCCATTCTTCCCCGATGTGCAGGCGACCTTCGGCTACGCGCGCTTCGCGAGTGTGAGCGTGCCGCCCGAACTCGCCGGCGTCGATCTCGTGACGCAGGCGAGCGATGCGCAGTTGCTTGCGTTTCTCGGGGCGAACGCGAATCCGGAGCCGGGCCGTGATCCAGTGCCCGCCGATCTCAACGGCGACGGGAGCGTCGACGCTGCCGATCTTGCCCTACTCCTCGGTTCATGGGGCACATCGGGCAATGACCTGACCGGCGATGGGACTGTTGATGCGTCTGACCTCGCGATCCTGCTCGGCGCGTGGGGCGGCTGACCGGTCGCCCTCACGCCGTACACTCGCGGCATGCAGTCGATGTTCCTCTCGTGCGCAGTCGCGATGCTCGGTTCCGTCGAAGGGTTGACTCCGCGTGCCGCTTCGGCGCCGCCCGTGAAGGTCTTCGTGCTCGCCGGCCAGTCGAACATGCAAGGGTGTGCGGTCGTCGATCTTGACGGTCGCGACTATAACGGCGGACGGGGCACGCTCAAAGCGCTCCTCGAGGATCCCGACTTCGCGCGACGATTCGGTCATCTGCGCTCGAAAGATGGCGCGTGGCCGACGCGCGACGATGTCTTCATTCGATATGTACCGAATGGTCCGGAGGACACGAGCGCGAAGGTCGGACCGCTCGGGGTCGGTTTCACGCCGCACGGCGGACAGCATCACTTCGGCCCGGAGTTGCAGCTCGGGCATGTGCTCGGGGACGCCTTCGAGGAGCCGGTCCTGCTCATCAAGACCGCCTGGGGCGGCAAGAGCCTTTTTGAGGACTTTCGCCCGCCTTCGTCGGGCGCAACCGGTCCGTTCTATGCCCAGATGATCAGCGAGGTGAAGGTCGCGCTCGCGAAGGTCGGCGACGAGGTTCCGGCGCTCGCCGGTCGCGATCTCGAGATCGCCGGCTTCGTTTGGTACCACGGTTGGAACGACGGCTGCGATCCGGAGCGAGGCGTCGCCCACTACGAGAAGAACCTCGTCCATCTCATCGGCGATGTGCGCCGCGATCTCGGTGTGCCCGCGCTTCCGGTCGTCGTCGGTGAGATCACCGGCCCGTGGGTCAACGCGCCGGGCGAATGGGGTGAACTCCGTCGCGCCCAGCGTCGCGCTGCGGAGCGAAGCGAATGGAATGGACGCGTGCTCTTCGCGCCGACCGCTGCGTTCGTGCCGGTCGCAGCGGAATCGCCGCATCCGACGCACGCCCATCATGAGTTCGGCAACGCCTGGACGATAGTTGAGGTCGGCAACGCGATGGGCGAGGCGATGCGCTCGCTCGCCGTCGCCGGGTCGCCGGCGTTCGTCCCGACGGTTCCGCCCACAGCGGCGGCTGGGGCGACAGCCCCGCGCGAGGGCGAGATGTCCGGCTACATGCTGGTTCCGGTCGACCGCGCGCCCGAGAAATTCAATGCTGGCTTCTCGCTCTACGCCGCGGCGTGGCCAGTCCTCGAACGCTATCCCGGCTCGCGATTTCAGACCGGTCTCTTCGGTACCTGGATGTTCGCGCAGTACGAGGAGAGTCGGAAGCCAAAGGATGTCTATTCGGATATCGAAGGCGGTCTTGGTTGGTGGCGCGACACGCGCTTCGCGACGGCCACGCCGAAGTTCATCATGGGCGGTGTGGCACTCAACTTCTCGGCGTGGGCGAACGGGCCCGGCGCCGGCAAGGGACGCGACTGGGACCAGCCGCTCGGCAAGTACGCGGTGGCCCAACTGAGCCCCTGGGTGCTCTGGCCGCCGGATGGTCTCAATCTTGCCCAAGGCACCTGCGGCGAACTCTTCGGATATGGATATCTCCCGTTGCCGCTTGTCGACGCGAAGAAGTCCACGGCCGGCGCGCCGGTCCCGACTGGCGACCAGTGTTGGACGCTCTTTCTCAATACGGAGAACTTCAAGGGACCGCTCTGTTTCTTCACGCCCTTCTTCTGGTCGGAGGCGTCGATCGAGCGTCGCGACCTTGCCGGATTGATGCTTGACACGCGGCCATCCGATCCGAACAAGGCCTTTCAGATGGAGACGCAGTGGATTCCAGCGCTGCTCGGCGAGGCGATCCAGGATGGCGGCGAGCGCCAGCGCATCGCCCGCGTCGCGCCGACTTCCTTCCCGGTCGATGAGCAGGGCCGCACCGTCGTGCTGCATCGACTCTCCGTCTACGGCCCCGAAGCGCTCACCGAGCCGGTGCGCCGCTGGTTCGCCGGCGGGGCGCCCGCGAGCGGTTCGATCGACATGAAGGACGGCTTCGTGAAGCGCTTCGGAAAGGGCGGCGGCTCGTCGTGGGCGATCTTCCAGAATGGCGCGAAGGAGCCGAATCGAAGCGATGTCGACTGGAGCGCGTTCGGATCTCCCGTCGCACACGACGACCACACCTTTGGATATCAATGGAAGCGTGACATCGTGCGCATGGTTCCTTCCGGCGAGCAGGGCGCGCAGGTCGCTCGGCTACCCGAGTATTTCAGACTCGAGCGCCGCGATGGCGACGAGCCGCGCTGGCGAGCGATGCCTGCGGAGCGCATGCCCGAGGCGGTCCGCTGGGAAACGGCTCATTTCGCCGGCTCGCAGGACCACAGCGAAGGCGCGTATGTGACGCCGGAAGGCGAAGCGAGTCCGTTCCGGACGCCGGGCCCGGTTGCCGGTCCCTTCCAGGTGACGCTCGGTGATGGGAGTCTCGTGACCTACGCGTGGTATCGCTTCGCCGATCAGCCCGCGATGCTCAACGCCGATCTCTCGAAGGCAGAGCGCGAGGAAGCGCAGCGCCGCGTCGAACTCCTGCATCGGAACTGGACGAAGGATCGCACCTATCTGCCGCCGCCGACCACCGGCAAGCTCGCATCGATCGACCCGGCGCTCCTCGTCACACCACCGGCCGGTTTCGAAATCGGCTATGTGCCGATCGTGCTGCGCCAAGAGGCAAAGCGCGAGTGACGCTCTTCGGCTCTTCGCGTCTTTCATTCAACGCGAGGTCAGCGTTCTGCACGGTCTCGCCAGAGAACCAGAGAACCAGAGAACCACAGAGGCACGGAGGGCACAGAGGCAGCACAGAGAAGACAAAAAGGGAGGGAGGTGCGCGCCTTGATGGAGCCGTGCCAGTGCCAGAGGGACTTGAGGAGCGCAGGCGCAGGGAACGGTCAGAAGTCCCGACCCAAGTCAAGTCCACGCTGCGCCCACGATCTCGCGCTACGATTTCCCTCGGTTCCGTTGGCTTCTCTGTGCTGCCTCTGTGCCCTCTGAGCCTCTGTGGTTCTCTGGGTGATTTGTGCAGAATCCTGCATCCTCTGTTCCCTCGGCGCCTCTGTGGTTCTCTGGCGGCGTAGTGCAGAAAGCCGTGTCCTCGGCGCTTGTGATGAACGAACAGCGCCGTTAGCGCCCCGGCGCGTCCGCGCCGAAGGTCGGGCCGTTGCCTCCGGTGCGGCGCCGCATGTCGCGGGCCATCACCACGAAGCCGAGCGCGCCGATGGTGTTGACGGCGACGCAGATGAGAAAGACCCAGGAGGTCGAGAGCTCGAGCAGCTTGAAGGCGTCGATGAGCCAGAAGGCCGCCAGCGGGGCGAGGACGCCGCGGATGCCGTTGAGCGTCACATGCACCGACATGTACTCGCCGTCGCGATGGGCCGGCGCGAAGTGCTGATGGCCGAGGTTCCACGCGAGGACGCCGCCGCCGAAGCCGACGCCGAGGAAGAGCGCCGCTGCGTAGAAGAGCCAGAAGGCGTGGGTCACCGTCGCCAGCCAGAGACCGACCGTCGCGAGCACGAAGGACCAGCCGTGGATCGCCCGGAAGAGGATGATGTGGGTGCGGTCGAGGAGCTTCGCCCAGAGCGGAATCGCGAAGGGCATCACCGCGAGGGGAATGATCGCGTTGATGAGAATGCCCTCGAGGTAGTTCACATGGAACTCCTCGGTCAGGGTGATCGCCAGCGGCGCCTGATACATCAGGTTGCCGAAGCCGAAGATGAACATCCACCACATGAAGCGGCGATAGAGACGATCCTCGGCGAGCGTCGTCCAGACGCCGCGCATCGCCTTTCCGAACGCGACGGTCAGGCCGAGGGGATGCAGCGTGAATCCGGGGCCGCTGCGGCCGGCAAGCTCGGCGCGGGCCAGTCGGCGGGCCCCGCGGAGGCGCACCTTGCGATAGATCTGGTTGCCGACGATGCCGATGATCGCGAGCGCCGGGAAGAGAATGTGAAAGGACCACGGATCCCAGTCCATCGCCAGCCCGACTGCCATGCCGGAAAGGGCGAGGACAACGCTCTGGACGGTCGCCATCCGTCCCGCGATCGAGGCTCGACTCGCGTTCGGATAGTTGTTCCGCCAGACCGCCGCGCGCAGCGTGATGACGCCGGTCCAGCAGGTGCGGCCGAGGATCGCGAGCATCGTCACCATCCACAGGCCGACGGCGTTGTGCGGGGCGAGCGCAATCAGGCCGACCATGATCGAGGTGGCGATCTGAAGCCAGGAGATGAAGGCGACCTTCGGACGGCCGCGCGAGATGCCGGCCCAAAGGAAGCTCGTGAGATTCGCGAAGTTCGGGGCCGCAGTGAGGAGCGTGACGGCGAGATTCAGTTGCCGCTCGTCGACGCCCTCGACGCCGGTGAAGCTCTTCTTCACGACGATCGCAATCGTTCCGCCCTCGATCGCGCCGAGCATCACCGGCAGGAAGAACCAGGAGAGCAGCTCGCGGCTGTAGGTCGCCCGCAGCATCGGCGGCAGCCGATTCGGGTGGAAGCCCTTCGTGAGGCTTCCGAGGAGCATGCCGACCAGTCGGAGGAGTGGTCCGGCGTCGGAAGCCGGTTGGGTTGGAAGCGGAGCGGTCGACACGGGCGGAAGGGGAGAGCGTAGGACAGCCCGGCGATCACGGCTACCCGTTCTCGCGCGCAAACTGCTCCTGGGCCCATGCCCACGCCGCCACGGTCCTCGGGAAGCCCACGGTGTTCATCGCCAGCAGGATCGCCTGCTCGACCTCTTCGGCGGTCGCTCCATGCTGCATCGCGCGGCGAACATGGCTGCGCAGCGCCGACTCGAGCCCCGCTCCGATGCAGATGCCGACCTTGATGAGGGCGAGCGTCTTCGCGTCGAGGGGGCCCGCTCGCTCGGCTGCCCGCGCGACGCGCTCATGGGCCGCACCGAGTTCGGGAAACTTCGCCACGAAGCTCTTGAAGGTGACGGGGACCTTTGCAGCGGCCTTGCTCTTCGCCGATCGCGCCTTCGGCGCTGCCGGTTTCTTCGCGGGCTTGGTCAACTCGGGGCCTTCCGCCTCGACCGGAGCCTCCGCTTGCTTCGAACCTCGCTTCGTCGTGGACTTCTTCATCGTTGACACTATCGCAGATCCTCGAAGCGATTTGCGTTCCGCAGTTCCTCGGCCGGTCGGATGACGCGAACGATGGCGAGCCGCGCGAGCAGTGACTGGAGCGATGGAACGCGCGGAGCGCCTAAGGCGGCTCGGAGCGGCGGAAGCGCCGAGCGCCGATAGAGGGCAACGCATGGCTCGAGCGGCGAGCCAGCGTTCGGGCCGCTCACTTGACCGGCGGGGGCGGCGGGATCGGCTTGGCCGACGGCCACAGCCGCATCGAGGGTTTCGTCGGCGCTCGCCGCGTCCTGGAGCGCGAGGACCGTCTCGGCTCGGATATCGGAGAGGTCGCCGGCGAGGATGACCACGGCGTCGACGCTCGGGGTCAGGGCGAGCCGTTCGAGGGCGGCGACGATGCCTCCGAGCGGGCCGTTGTCGGCGAGGGCATCCAGGATCTGCTCGTCGAAGCGGCGTGCAACGCTGGGATCGCAGGAACCCGCGGCGAGAACCCGCAGCGCGCCGGCGCGGCGAAGGGCCCCGATCGGCTGGTCCACCAGCCACTCGCCTCCCTCGCTCCCGGACCAAGGCTCGCGCAGCTTGTCGCGGCCGAAGCGCGAGCTTCTGCCTCCGACCAGCACGACGCCGAGATGAGTTGCCATCGGTTCGATGCTATCTTCTCGCGAGTTCGTTCGGAGCGTGCCAGTTCAGCGAGCGGTCGAACCGATGTCCAGCAAGAACCCGCGACTGTCAACCAAGCTGCCGAAGTCCGCCGGCGGCTGGGCGTCGATCCTCTACACCTTCAAGGAAGCTCGCCGCGTCGGCGGTTTCCTGCGCATGTGGAGGGCCCTGCGCTCGAAGAACGCCTGCAAGACCTGCGCGCTCGGCATGGGCGGCCAGCAGGGGGGCATGACGAACGAGGAAGGGAAGTTCCCCGAGTTCTGCAAGAAGTCCGTGCAGGCGATGGCGGCGGACATGGCCGGCGCGATCCGGCCGGGGTTTTTCGACGAGTTCACCTTTGAGAAGCTCGAACGCTTCTCGCCGCGTCAGCTCGAGACCGCCGGGCGCATCACTCAGCCGCTCTACGCCGGCCCCGACGATCGCGGCTATCGGGCGATTTCCTGGAGCGAAGCGATCGAGCGCGTGGCGGGCGCGCTGCGCGAGGCGTCGCCGGACGAAAGCTATTTCTATCTGAGCGGCCGCTCCTCGAACGAGGCCGGCTTCCTCATGCAATTGTTTGCCCGGGCCTACGGCACGAACAATGTCAACAATTGTTCCTATTTCTGTCACCAGGCCTCGGGAACCGGGCTCGGCAGCGCGATCGGCAGCGGCACGGGCACGGTGACCCTCGACGATCTCGACGGCTGCGACCTCATCATCCTGCTCGGGGGCAATCCCGCCTCGAACCATCCGCGCTTCATGCGCACGCTTCTCGAGACGCGGCGGCGCGGCGGCAAGGTCGTCGTCGTCAATCCGATCTGCGAACTCGGGCTCGTCAACTTCGCGGTGCCGAGCGACATGCGAAGCCTCTTCTTCGGCTCGCGCATGTCGGACGAATATCTCCAGCCGCACATCGGCGGCGACATCGCGCTGCTCTACGGCATCGCCAAGGCGATCGTCGCGATGGACGCCGTCGATCGGGAGTTTCTCCGCACCGCGACCGATGACGCCGAGGCCTTCCTCGCCGCGGTCGCGTCGCATTCCTGGGAGTCGATCGTCGAGCGTTCGGGCGTCGAGCGCGAGCGCATCGAGACGGTCGCACGGATGTACGCGGCGTCGAAGGCGACGATCTTCGCGTGGACGATGGGCATGACCCATCATCGGCATGGCGTCGACAATGTGCGGATGATCGCGAACCTCGCGTTCCTCCGCGGAATGATCGGGCGTCCGCACGCCGGTCTCCTGCCGCTTCGCGGACATTCGAATGTGCAGGGGATCGGTTCGATGGGCGCGGTGCCGACGCTGCGCGAGCCGATGGTGCGGGCGATCGAGGCGCGCTACGGGATCACGATGCCCGCGGGTCGCGGCCTCGACACAGCGGGCTGCATGGATCGGGCCCGCGATGGAGGCGTGCGCGTCGCGCTTCATCTCGGCGGCAATCTCTACGGATCCGCTCCCGATCCGATGGCCGGTCGGGAGAGCTTCCGACGCATCGAGACGGTCGTCTATCTCAGCACGACGCTCAACACCGGCCACGCCCACGGCCGCGGCCAACACACGCTCGTGCTGCCGGTGCGGGCCCGCGATGAGGAGGAGCAGCCGACGACGCAGGAGTCGATGTTCAGCTTCGTGCGCTACTCGGACGGCGGACCCGAACGGCATCCCGCGCGTGCAACCGATCAATCGGGTATGCCTGTCGACGGTCCGTTGGGCGAAGTCAGGTTGCTCTCGATGATCGCTGCGCGAACGATGCCCGACTCGCCGATTGATTTCGGTGCATTCGAGCGCCACGCGACGGTGCGCGAAGCAATCGCCGCGATCGTGCCCGGATATGAGCGCGTGGCCGAGCTCGACCGGACGAAGAGCGAGTTCCATGTCGAAGGGCGAGCGCTGCACGAACCGCGCTTCCGCACGCCGACGACCCGTGGGCGCTTTCACACCCCGGCGATTCCGGCGCCGGTGGTCGAGCCGGCCGACGCATCGCGTCCGCTCGCTCTCATGACGATTCGCTCCGAAGGGCAATTCAATACCGTCGTCTATGAGGAAGAGGATCGCTATCGCGGCCAGACCCGACGCGACATCATCATGATGGCCGCGGAGGACATCGCCGAGCGCGGGCTTGTCGAGGGCGATCTTGTGACGGTGACGAGCGAGGCGGGCTCGATGCCCGGCGTGACGGTGCGCGTGCTCGACATTCGTCCGGGCAACGCTGCGATGTACTGTCCCGAGGCCAATGTGCTCGTGCCGCGGACGATTGATCCTGAGTCGCGTACGCCGGCGTTCAAGAGCGTGGCGGTGCGGGTGAAGAAATCGCTTTCGCTCAAGGTGCTTTCGTGAGCGCGAGCGAGCGTCGGACCATCAGCGCGTGCGCGGTCGCGGACATCTCTTCCATGCGACCAGGTGCGGCATGACCCGCTCCGAGCACTTTCGCATCATTCGCCACGAGCCCGGCCGCGAGGCGAGCGAGGTCGAAGATCCGGTCGCGATCGAGGAGCCGCTTGAGATTCGCGTCGGCGGACGGCCGATCAGCGTGACGATGCGCACGCCAGGTGACGACGAGGCGCTCGTCGCCGGCTTTCTTCTCTCGGAGGGGCTGCTTCGACGCCGCGAGGATCTGCTGCGCATCGCCCGCTGCGATGTTGAGTCGGGCGGCGAAGGTGGCGCGACGGTGAACGCGATCGTCGGTCCGGCGGTCACCGTCGAACTCGCGAAACTCACCCGCCATGTCTTTGCGTCATCAAGCTGCGGTCTCTGCGGCGTGGCGACGATCGACGCGATCCGCAAGATTTTTCCGCCGATCGCAAGCGACCTTCGACTCGACGCGTCGATGGTGCGAGCGCTTCCCGATCGGCTGCGAGCAGTGCAGCCGACCTTCGACGCGACCGGCGGCCTGCACGCCGCGGCGCTCGTCGACGAGCATGGCGCGATCCTGCACGCAGCCGAGGATGTCGGGCGCCACAACGCCGTCGACAAGGTCATCGGCCGAGCGTTCCTCGACGGCACGCTCCCAGCGCCGCGAGCGATCCTGATGGTCAGCGGCCGAGCCTCCTTCGAGATCGTGCAAAAGGCCCTGAGCGCCGGCGTCGGAGCGATCGTCGCGATCTCCGCCCCATCGAGCCTTGCGATCGAACTCGCCCGAGCAAGCGGCATCACCCTGATCGGATTCCTCCGCCAACGCGGCTTCAATGTCTACAGCGGCAGTGAGCGGGTGAGGTAGTGGGGGGTGGGGGGGGGGCGCCCGTCCCGGTAGCGGGCCGCAACCGCGTTCCGCCGAGTTCACACGAGGCAAGGGCGCTTGGAATGGACGCCAAAGTTCGCTGGCAAGGCGAATTGCAACGCAGATCCCAAACTCTCCGATGGACATGCTTGAAATCGACGATAGGATTCGCACATGGAGCGAACTTCGCCGCTTATCCCAATCAGGCGGCTGCTACACGCGGCCCGCCCCCCCGGGGGGGGTGTACCGCTCGACCTTGCCGACCTTGCCGGGCACGGCGTGGACGCCAAGGCGGCGTCGTTTTATGCGCGACGGGGTTGGCTCGACCGTGTCGGCCACGGTGTGTACGCCCTGCCTGGCGACGAGGTCCAGCCTTTGGGGGCTGCGCAGTTGCTCCAGCGCCAGGTCGAAGGTCTGCACATCGGCGGCAAGAGCGCGCTGGCGCTCCAGGGTGTTCGGCACACTCTCGCGGTGCGCGAGACGCTTGTGCTCTGGGCGGATCAGCGGTTCGCTCTCCCGAAGTGGTTCGCCTCGCGCTTCCCATCACGAGCGGTCTTCGCAGCGCTCTTCGACAACCTCGATCCGCAGCTTGCGTTCAGAACGATCGCGACGCCACCCGGCGTGCGGGATGGGCTCCATGTCTCGACTCCCGAGCGAGCGATGCTCGAGCTTCTGTACGAAGTCGGCACACATGAATCGCTCGAGGAAGCGCGTGGTGTGTTCGAAGGTCTCAGCACCCTGCGCACCGAAGTCGTCGGAGGGCTCCTCTCCGCATGCACGAGCGTGAAAGCGGTCAGGCTCTTTCTCACCTGGTCGCGCGAGACCGGGCTCCTCGATGTGGATGCGCTTCGCGAGCGATTTGCCCTTCGCGTCGGCAGCGAGTCGCGCTGGGTAAGCCGAATGCCCGACGGAACCCTCCTCCTCCTCAAACCATATGGATAAGGCGTTCATCGACACCGTACGGCTCCTGCTCGCCGTGGCACCCGAGGTCTTCCGCGGCGAGGTGTTCGCCATGAAGGGCGGGACCGCGCTCAATCTCTTCGTTCACGATATGCCGCGTTTGTCGGTCGACATCGATGTCGCGTATCCCGCTTGGGCGACGCCGCGCAGCGAGGCCCTCTGCGCCATCGCCGATGAACTGGTGGCGATCGCGCGACGACTCGAGCGACGAGGCATGTCGGTGCGGCCGGTCACAGCCGCCGGTCTCGGCGAAAGTAAGCTCGTGGTCGAGCGTCAGGGCGTGCAGATGAAGGTTGAGGCAAACCTCGTCTACCGCGGCACGGTGCGACCGATCGAGCGCCGCTCTCTGGCACCGAGAGCCTCGGAGCTTTTCAGTGCCGAGCTATCGGTGCCGTCGCTCGCTCTCGACGAGCTGTATGGAAGCAAGCTCGTCGCTGCGCTCGATCGCCAGCATCCGCGAGACCTCTTCGATGTGGCGCACATGTACGACGCGCAGGGGCTGACCGCTGCGACGATCGAGTGCTTCGTGCTCTACCTCGCCGGGCACAACCGACCGATGCACGAAGTGCTGGCGCCGCGGCGAAAGAGCATCGCGCAGGAGTTCGAGGCGTCCTTTGCTGGCATGACACGCGAGCCGATCGAGCTCGCGACCCTGGAAGAAGCTCGCGAGCGGCTGCTCGGCGATCTGCCCGCAAAGCTCACGGAGACTCAGCGCGCGTTCCTCATCGGGCTCGCCCGATCGGACCCCGACTGGTCGCTCGCCCCCTGTTCCCATGCGAGCGAGCTGCCGGCGATTCGGTGGCGCATCCAGAATCTCCAGCAGTTCAGGCTGAAGCGCCCGGACGAGTTCGACCGACAGGTGAGGGCGCTTGAGCGCGTGCTGGAGGGTTGAGGCCTACGGATTCCTGTGAGGCAAAGGAATTCTCCTTGCGTCTTAACAGGGACATCTCAGAGGTGGTGCCGGAGCGAGATCGCGCGGCGACTCCGCTCCAGGGCGCGCCGCCGGTGCACGCGCTTGCTCATCCATGTCCTTCACGGAGCGAACGCGGAAGGCCGCGCGCCGTAGAGTTCGTCCAGCGGGGCCTTCGGGCGACGCTTAGCACGATCGGCGTAACTCAGCCACCACCTAGCGGGTGCAGAGAAGTCGGCCTAGAGCCGCATGGTCAACGACCGGAGTGCCATGTACTTGGAAAGCCTATACGATTGCGAGTAGCTTCCTGACATCGGGTTGTGCTGCCGTCCGAGGACCGAGATGCCCCCCAACCTCCCCCTTGATCTACGACAGGAATTCCGCTCCGCCCACATGCGTGGCACGGCGATCGAACTGCGGAATCGCCAGAACTCGGGCTGGGCTCAGCGGGATCCGACCGAACTCCTCCGAATCACGTACCCGACGCTCGACGTCCAGAGGGCTTTGGGGGCGGTCTCGACTGGGGCCAACGGTAGACCGCTGGTGTTCCTGGGCCAGAGAGGTCGGGGCAAGTCCCACATCATGGCGGTGCTTCACCACGCCTTCGAATCGCCGGACAAAGTGCAGGCTTGGGCGCATGAATGGGGTTCGAAGCCCGGCTTCGCCGCTGTGGCGAATCTTCAGTTGCCGAGGGGTTTCGTCGCGATCTCAGAGACGCTGTCAAATCAGGAGTACAGAACTCTCTGGGACCTGATCTTCGACCGGCACCCACGCGGGGTGTACTACCGAGGCAAACACGAGGCGAGCGGGAATCCAGTTCCAGCGAAGTCGCTGATGCAGGACCTCTTCGCCGAGAAACCGGCCGCGATGATCTTGGACGAGTTTCAGACGTGGTTTGACGGCTTGCACGACGATGCTGGCGACACTGGGTTCAAGCGTAGGCACTGGGCTTTCAACTTCGTCCAGATCCTGTCTGAATTGGCAAAGGAGCGCCCCGACCTGCTCATGTTGATCGTGTCGGTGCGTGATGCGACGACCGACGGATACCGGCAGGTCCACCGCATTGGCCCCGTCGTGATTGACTTCAAGGGCGAGACCGCTAAGGACGATCGGAAGCGGCTTCTACTTCACCGACTCTTCGAGAACCGGGCGCAGTTCACCAAGCCCGTGATCGAGCAGGCTGTCGCGGCCTACGCAGCCGAACGCATCCGGCTCCTGCATCCGACCAAATCGGACGCGGAGAAGGAGAGGCTACGGAGCGAAGTTATTGATGCTTGGCCCTTCGCACCTGAGTTGATCGCCCTTCTGGAGGACCATGTCCTGATGGCGGATGCGGCTCAGGACAAGCGAGACCTGATCCGCGTGCTCGCGGAGCTGTTCCGCTCTCGCGGGGCGAGCGTGCCCCTGCTGACACCGTCCGACTTCTTCGTGGACGACGATGGCTGCGGCGTCGTGACGCTCATCGACTCGTTTGCAACGACTTCAGATCAGGAGCGACTTCGCGAGAAAGCGATCAGAAACCTCGATGCGGTAACGACAGCAGGAGTGCCTGCCGCGCACACTAGGGAGGTCATTAGCGGCATTTGGATGCGATCGTTGTCGGCGACGAACGCGCTCGGCGGCACGCGAGAAGAACTGCAACTGGATCTCACACGAGCGAGGGCGATCGATGACAACGCTTTCACCGCCGAACTCGCCACGATCGTCGAGCACAGCTTCAACATTCACGAGGTAGGCCAGGCCGAGATTCGCTACTGCTTCAAGCACCCCGAGAACGCGCTATCGAAGGTGAAGGCAACAGCGAAGAACGACAAGCTCTTCGACCCGGATACACCCGCGCCCAACGGCCTGCTCCCGGTCATGAAGGACCAGGCGTTCGTCCGCCAGGTACTCGAGCACTCGCTCCGGTCACCAGATGCTGCAGCCGAGCCGCCTTCGCGGGTCATCGTGCTTGATCCCAACTGGGAGAACTCGCCATGGGCAAACACGCCGACACAAGACCTTCCTGAGAAGTGGGAGAAGCCGGTCCTCATCGTCCTTCCTGTTGCTCCCGCAGACGTCAATGCCACGCTGGGATCTTGGCTCGTCAAGCACGTTCCTGTTAAGCGGAACATGGTGCGCTTCCTCTTGCCCAAAGTGGGCTCGGGGAACCTCTACGACGATTCCGGCGTGCGTCGAATCGCGCGGTGCGCGTATCTTGCGAAATCATGGAAGGAGTCCGAGTCTATCTACGCGGAGATCTTCCGACGCTTCGACAAGGAACTGCGGCGAGAACTGGCGGACCGGTTCGATCGGTATGCCATTCTCCAGCGGTGGAACTACCAGCAGCCCGCACTCTGTTCATTTCATGTCGAGGGATATTCCGCGCCACCGGAAAGGGCCGCGAAGACGATCGAGGACGGCGTGCGGACCGACTTTTTCGCGCCCGAGGACTTCGAGACATTCATCCTGTCTGCGGCCAATCGGGGGGAGACGATGAGACAGGTGATGGCCTTGTTGCGTGAGCCACCAGCAAAGCCCGACGCAGACTCCATTCCATATCTCGGCGATCACTCCACCTACGAGCAAACGATCCGCGTCGCGGCAAAGGACAAGATCGCGCTCAACGTTGGAAACACATGGTATTGCGCCGAGCCTGGCGAATCCGAGGACGACGCCTTCAAACGGCTTCGCTCTCGGTGCTTCCGTACCGGTCGCGAACTCGACGAAGTTCAACTCGGTCTTCCAAGTCAGGTGGGTGGTGGAGGCGTTGCGGTACCCCCACGGCCAGCTACACCGGCCGCCGGGGGCGGCGGTCAGTCGCCGCAGGTCAGTTCGCCTGCGGGATTGCCCACTGTCTCCGAGCCGAGCACTTCAGTCGTCGCACCGACCGCGGGTGGCGTTCCCCCGTCCGCCGTGGTGCCCGCCTCCGCGATCATTCGGCAATCCAACGGAGCGAAATCCGGCATCAATTTGCTGGGTGATCTTGAGCGGTGGGCACTCCCAGACGGGGATCGCATCCAAACCGCCACACTGACCGTGCGAGGACTCAGCGTCAAGGACCTGCGCGATCTCTGCACTCGACTGCCGCCCAAGCTACTCGCGGAGCTTCAAATCAACTGCGCCCCCGATCAGGCGGGAGGACAAGGCAATTGATTGGTTCCTCCTCGCCGACCTGGGAGTCGCTGATCCTCTCGGACCAGTCGGCTGAAGCGGTTTGGGCGGCGGTCTTCCGCCGTTTGCTGGGGGTGGCGCTCGCATGCCCGAATCCGGCAGCGATGCATCGAGAGACCATCGTCCCTGACCGATTGCTTGCAGAGAGCGCCTGGGAGCTCTGGCAGCAGTTCCCGAGCGCGGCACCCTCCATCGTCGATGGCCTCCGCGAGTTTTGGTCAGCAGCATCCAGCGTTGCTGGTTCAGCGATCTTGATCTTGGATGGCCTCTCGCTTCGGGAGCTGCCGCTTATCGTCGCCGCAGCGAAAAAGCGTGGAGTTGAGCCGACACGATGTGAAGTTCGAGGCTCCCAAGTGCCAACGGAGACCGACCAGTTTGCCCAGGCGCTTGGACTCCCGAGCCGTTCGAGGCTCTTCAACAACCAGCCGCCCGCCTCCTTCATCTTCGCTGGCCCGGACATCCATACGGACGTAATGGACGCTCCTTTCGCGGACTGCGTCGCTTCCGTTCCAGCAAAGCCAAGGCTGTTTGTTTGGCACAAGTGGCCGGACGAGCCGCTCATCCATCTTCATGCAGACAAGGTCGAGGGTGATGCAGTCGTCGCTGCGGAAGCCAAGAAGCAACTCGCCTCCGATGGCTTCTGGCAATTCGTCGATCGGCTTCGGCAGGGTCGGCGACTCGTCATCACTGGCGACCACGGCTACGCGACCGCCTCAGAATTCTCGAGCGAATTGAGAGACGAGGAGACCGTCCGCACTTTCGCCGGCACCTTCGGTGCACAGCGAGCCATTCGTGAGGATCCAACCAGTCCATGGCCCCAGCGGCTTCTACCGCCGCCCGTACTCCGCTTTCGGGCGATGCAAGCGGGCCCGAATCTATGGCTCGTCGTAGTGGGCCAGCGCAAGTGGAAGGTGCGTGGCGGCTTCCCAACTCTCTGCCATCGTGGACTTTCGCTCCTCGAAGCCGCCGTGCCCTTCGTCGAGCTTCCCCCGCTCTAGCCTGTTTGGCCATCTGGCATCTTTCCTCTCATGACCGAACCCTTCTCACTCAAGTCGACGCCTGCGCCAGCCGCCAACCTCTTCGGTGAGGAACTCAGCCCAACGAGCGGCGCGAAGGGCAAGAAGCGCAGGGTAGCGGTCGCGCTGGAAGCGGGTGGGCAGAGTGGTGCTATTTCCGACCCGAACCTGCCTCCAAACCTCGGCAAGCCGCTCAAGGTGGAGGTGCCGGACTTCAGTGATCCGAATCGCCCGAAGACCTGCCTAGAGGTCGACTTCCCGCTTGTTCCTATCAACGCGCTGTCGGCGCTCGAAGGGAACGCAGGTAAGCCGATTTACCAGATGAGCAAGTGGTGGGCGCGCCGGCGATCGTGCGTGTTCCGGGCGCTCCTGCTCGCTGCCTCGATCAAGGCGCCGGTGCTCAAACATCCCAATGGCGAGCCGGTGCTCGATGCCGACGGCAAACCGGTCGTCGACGAGGATTCGGCAGCGCAAGCGGTCTGGCATGCCTATTACGCGAACCATCAGGCTGCCGAGAACTTCAAGAATCTGAAGGTTCTCGATCCGTTCATGGGCGGCGGCACCACGCTGGTCGAGGGTTCGCGCCTGGGATTCCAGGTGGCGGGCATCGATCTCAACCCTGTGGCGTGGCTCATCGTCAAGAACGAACTGGCCTGCACCGATCCGGCCCATGTCAAGGCGTTCTTTGATCAGGTCGAGGCCGAGGTCAAGCCGCAGATTCAACCGTTCTATGTGACTGACGGCGTGGGCGGGAAGAAGGGGCGATGGTTCCAAACTGGCGATGGCGCTGAGAAAGCGATGCCTGAGGGCTTCGATCCGACCACGGTGACACCAACGGAACGGAAGAAGTATCGCTACGAAGGCCCCGAGGTGATCTACACCTTCTGGGCCAAGCATGGCCCGTGCCCGAAGCCGGGGTGCGATCACCGCACGCCGATCTTCCGTTCCCCGATTGTCGCCACGAAGAAACTGGGCGTGAAGTACATCCCGTGCGCCTGCAAGAACAAGGCTTGCGGCGTGACGTTTCACGCCGAACTGGGCGATGCCCGGATCGCGCCCGATGCCGAGCACGTCGTGCTCGACAACGAGGGGCCGTACTCTGTCCTCTCGCCGTTCTTCGCAAACCGCCTGCTCTCGTACATGGACGGCGACAAGCGCGACAAGATGCAGCGCATCCACGAACTCTCCGAGCGCGTGGAGGCCGAGCCCGGGTTCAAGTGCCCGAAGTGCGGCACATGGTCGGGGCAGACGGTCCGCGATGTGCTGGCGATGCACCGCCGTGCGTCCCGTATGAGCGACATCGACAAGAAGCACCTTGGGATCGTCCCAGCGCGGAACGGCAAGAAGCCGGTGTACTGCACGCTGCTCATCGATCCGGATTGGTTGAAGGGGTCGTTGGGGGTGGACGGTGATGGTGAACTCGGCGGGTACATCGATGCGCCCGTCGAGGACACCAGGCGGTGGTACGCCGAGCGCCTCAAGTCGCTCCGATTGATTGAGGTCCGCGGCAACATCGCAGGTGCGGATCAGGACGAGGAGGTCACGGAGACCGCTGAGGGGGCAACTGAGGGCGATGAGGATGCGCCCGAGAAGTCCTGGTTGCCCGCGACGATCACGCTCGCCGATGGGCGTGTGATTGAGACTGGGACGGGCACGGTCCCCAAACGGTCCACGTTCGCGTGCGGCGCATGTGGCCTGCGTTCGGACCTGCTCGACGCCGTCAAGGGTTACACGGATCAAGCGAAGCTCGACGCCGAGGATTCGTCAGCACAGCGATCACTTCCGGTCATGGTGTATTGCCTTCAGTGCTACGACAGTGCTCGTGATGTTGAAGGTCACCCCTACGGGGGCAAGTTCTTCAAGGCCCCGACTTCTGCCGACGTTGATCGTTTGGTGCGGGGGGAGAGCGAATGGAGGACTCGGCAGCATTCAGACCTTGCCCAGTTCTGGCCTCGGTCGTCCTTGTCCCACACGTGGATGACGCATCATCTCAACGGTGGGATTCCGAACTGGGGCTACACCCATTGGTACAAGTTCTTTAACCCTCGGCAGCTCCTGCTACACGCGCTTCTGCTTCGGTCCATCTCCAGCGGCATATCGTCAAACGAGGCCGTCGCTCTTCAAGCCCTGGGTGCATTCCAGCAGTATCTCCGGAATCAGAGCATGTTCTCGTTCTATCACGCAGGGCGCGACTGTCTTGCGCCGACTCTGTCGAACGCACACTTCCACCCGAAGAGCTTGGTAGTCGAAAGTCCAGCATTTCTGAAGATGGGCTATGGATCTTGGCCCAACACCCTTGGCGCGACGCTTGACGGGCTTGATTACGCCGATGCACCGTGGGAGCGATTTGAGTCAGCAGAGGGTGGCGCCGCGAGAACAGTTTCTGTCGCACTCGGCGACAAAGTGAACTCGCCAAGCACGGTTGTTCGCGGTTCCTCGACCGAGATGCCCGCTGACTGGACAAGATTGTTCGACAACGTCATCACCGATCCCCCGTTCGGTGACAACCTGTTCTACGGCGATCTGTCCAACTTCTTCTACGTCTGGCTGCGACTCGCCCTGAAAGATCGGTATCGCGCTGAGTATGGCCCCGAGTATGTGCCGCGCTCGCAGGAGGCCGTGGCCGATCGTTCGCGTTTCCCAGGCACGAGCGGAACCGCAGACGGCGAATCCGCGATGTCCGCCGCCAATGCGGCGTACCAAGGCCTCATGACCGCGTGCTGGGCCGAATGCCGCCGCGTCATGAAGGATGGCGGCGTGATGGCGTTCACTTTCCACCACAGCGCCGACGAACCTTGGATGTCGATTCTCCAGAGTCTGTTCGACTCGGGCTGGCTGCTGGAGGCAACATACCCAATCCGGAGCGACGAGTCCAAAGGCGAGGGCGCCCAGTTCGGCTCCAAGAAGATCGAGTATGACATCATCCATGTCTGCCGCAAGAGACTGGAAGAGCCGAAGCCCGTGTCGTGGCCGAAGATGCGCCAATGGGTGAAGGCCGAACTCTCTCGCCTGCGCCCGCTGCTGGAGTCGTACAAGAACCGGGGTTTGCAGGACGCAGACGTGCGGGTCATCCTGCGCGGCAAGGCGCTGGAGTTCTACAGCCGCCACTACGGACAGGTCCTCGTGTCGGCCCCAGGCGGAGAGGGGACGCCGCTCTCGATCCGCGACGCCCTTCTTGGCATTAATCAGTTGCTCGACGAGAGCAGCGGACAAGATGGCGAGCGGCCGCCGAGCCTCGCCCAGCCGGTCGTGTACCAGTTTCTCCGCTTGTTCGGAACGAAGTGTACGCTCGGACGCGATGAGGTCAGCAAGTTGCTCCGGGGAACAGCCGTGCAGCAGCGCGACTTCGCGCAGTACGGCTGGGTCAACGAGGAGGACAAGGTCGTCCGGCGCGTCCCCATCTACGAACGGTGCCAGAAGATGCGGATGCGCTCGCGACGGGAACTCAAGACCGAACTCGATCAGGCGCATTTCCTGATCGGTGCTGCGATGCCGCCGAGGGATGGAGACGCTGGAATCAACATCGAGAAGGAGTTGGAACGCGATACGTTCCTCGTGCGCCCGGGAGTTGAGGCGCTGCTGGACTGGTACAGCAAGGCTCCTTCGGCTGGGGGGGCGAGCGCCGATGAGCCGGGCGTGGCATCGGCGGCAGGCATTGCTCTTCAGTTGCTCCGCGCGGCTTTCGAAGCCAAGCGAGCGAGGATGCAGCAGGAAGACCCGATGCTCTTCGAGGAGTGGGCGTCGGCCGCAGGCTAGTGTGAGGCGAGGACGCAGAGAACCAATTGGAGCTGTGGGATGCAGGAACTCACATCGAGCAAGTGGAAGCGAAGCGGTAGCAGCATCATTTGGCATCCGGAGTTGCTCGCCGACCTCATCTCCACCATCGAGCCCGTATCCGTACGGACGCTGATCGGCTGGCTCAAGAGCGGGTTCCCCGAGTCCCCGCCCGGTCCACCCGACACGCGCACCGTGCTGGTTGGCGGTTTGCAAACCGTGGTTGAGACCATGATGCAGACCCAGATGCCGGATGCGGTCGCCGAGTGGTTGCGGAGCAACATCCTCGCGGTCGTGCGCGCCTGGAAGACGCAATGGCCAAATGTAGGCCTGGTGTTCGTCATGGATGGGCCGGGCACGCTCTTCGACTTCAACGAGGGCGACGAACTGGTCTACTTCGGGCGCGGGCGAGATCGGACGAAGAAGGTGAAGCTTTCACTCGCGATCTGGAACGGTGCCGCGTCAGGCGCGGGCGCGTATCAGCTTCTCGCGGAGAAGCCGGGGGCCAAGGAGGTTGGCGGCTATTACGTGGGATGGATGTCGTAGGGCCGCCAATCAATGGAGCGATACCAAGCACCAACCTCAAGCGGCGCCGCGAGCGGCCCCCTTCACGCGCATCTCCATCCGGGGGAGAGCGTTTCACATGCCGAACTCGGACATGGCGTGCTGGTTCGGATGGAGCCAAGCGGATACGCGAGGGTCTTCTTTCGTAGTCACGGCGAGCGGCAGGTCCCCGCATCAGCCCTGAGCAAGGCGGCAACGTGGGACGAAATCGTTGTGGGGTCGATGTCGACTGCAACGCCGGAGGCGGTGCGGCGACTTTGGCTGGCCGTCGAAGCTGAACGGCTGCCACTCATGGATAGTGCGGCGGTCCTCACCGCGGCAAAGGTGGATCTGTTGCCGCACCAGATCGTGCTGACATACCGGGTGGCCAATGCGACGCCGCGCAGGTTTCTGATCGCCGATAGCGTCGGTCTAGGAAAGACCATCGAGACGGCGCTGATCCTGCGCGAACTGGCGTCGCGAGGCGAGCTTCGACGGGCGATGATGGTCGTACCCGCAGGTCTCGTGGACAACTGGCGCAGGGAGCTGAACGAGAAGTTCAGTCTCGACTTCGAGGTATTCGGTTCGCAGGGCGACGTGACCGACCGCAAGAGTAACGCCTTTGCGAAGCACAACCGGCTCATTGTCAGCATCGACACCCTCAAGCGACCCGCCCGCGTCAAGAAGTTGCTTGAGGCGCCGCCATGGGACCTGATCGTGTTCGATGAGGCGCACCACCTCACGGCATATGAGTCAGGGAACAAGGTGCGCCGTACGCAGAACTTCAAACTTGCCGAGGCGCTTCGAGAGCACAGTCGCGACCTGCTGCTCCTTTCGGCCACGCCGCACCAAGGCGATCACTTCAGGTTTTGGATGTTGGTTCGGCTACTGGATCCGCGACTGTTCGAGAACACCGATGACATGGTTGAGAACCGTCATCGGCTGAATGCCGTGGTGTTCCGACGAACACAGGCCGATGCGTGTGACGCCAACGGCGAGCCACTGTTTGCTAGGCGACAGGTTCACACGAGTGCGTTCCACCTCACTGAATCAGAGAAGAAGTTCTACGACGCGCTGATGGCCTACCTGCGCGATGGCTACAACCTGGCCGCGATTGCGGGGAGTAAGGGGCAGGCCCTCGGATTCGTGATGACAATCTTTCAGAAGATTGCCTCATCGAGCTTCGCCGCGGTTTCCGCGACGCTGCGACGACGGCAACTCATGCTGACGATCCACGAGGCGATCGTGGCGGACGAGAATCTCGACTCGGACGGCCGCGACCGGGCCTTTACCGAGGCTCGCCAGCTTATGCGGGACATGCACGGGCTCAAAGACGACGCGATTGGCCGGGCTGCAGTCGATCGGCTTCTCGCGGATGCGAAGCTCAAGCTCCTCAAGAAGCTGGACGAGCAGACGACGCCAGATGTGTACGACTCCGAAGTCAATGCGGCGGGCACCGAAGAGTCGGTAGCAACGATGGTCTCTGTCGCGCTTCCTGAAGAGCGACGGCGCATTCGGGAGCTACTCGCGGAACTGCCCACGGGGGTAGAGAGCAAGGCCGACGAGCTGCTGCGTGGGCTTGGCGATCTCTGGCGCTCCAACCCCAGTGAGAAGGTCGTTGTCTTCACCACGTATCTCGGGAGCGTCGACTCCCTGCGCGACGCCATTGACAAGCGATTCCCCGGCAAGGGCGTGGAGGTCCTCAAGGGTGGAGATCACGGAGCGAAGATCGCGGCGGAGAAACGGTTCAAGCGACCAGATGGTCCCCGGGTCCTCATTTGCACCGCCGCCGGCCGCGAGGGGATCAATCTCCAGTTCGCTCGGGTGCTGTTCAATCACGACCTGCCGTGGAACCCCATGGACATGGAACAGCGGATTGGGCGCATCCATCGATACGGGCAGAAGGACACGGCGCAGGTCTACAACCTGGTGTCGGCTGACACGATCGAGGGCCAGATCTTCTTGCTGCTTGAGCAGAAGCTCTTGGCGATCGGCCAGGCGCTCGGCAAGGTCGATGAGTATGGGCAGGTGACTGAGGATCTTCGGAGCCAGATTCTGGGCCAGCTCGCAGAGCGAGTTTCGTACGACCAGCTCTACCAAGACGCCGTTCGCGACCCCACGCTGAAGCGGAGCAGAGAGGAACTCGAAGTCGCGATCACGAATGCCAAGGTCGCCCGCGCTGTGGTGTTTGAGCTGTTCCAGGATCTCGAGGGTTTTCGTCTCGACGACTATCGGCAGTTCGACGATGGCGGGCAGGGTATGCAGAGGCTGCTGGGCTTCACGCGGGAGTGTGTTCGTGCGGCTGGTGGCGCGTTGCGCGAGCTTGGACATGGAGTTTTCGAGGCCGTATTGCCGGGCGGACGCGTTGAGCGGTTCACCGTCGACCGGACCGTGGCCAAGGAAGCGGAGGATCTCGGGTTACTTGGGCTGGAGAACCCGCTCGTCCGTGAGTTCATGGATGAGTACCGGGCGCTGCCAGCTGAACAGCGCGCCGTGCGGGGACGACTCCGCGATGCGGTCGGCGCCGGTACGACTCTGACGATTTGGAGGGTCGAGGTTCACGGCGCCGGTGGGCAGTTCAAGCAGTTGCTGCTGACTCTCGGGCTATCCGCGGACGGCGAGCGTGTGCCGCACATTGAGGCACTCGCGCAGCGCCTTGCTGAGCTTGGGCCCATCGAATCAGATGCGCCCGACTTGGTAGCTGAACTGGCACGAGCGATTCCTTCTCGTCTTCCCGCCATTGTGCGAAGAGAGCTCCAGCATCGCGGGCTGCTAACGGAGGATGCCTCCTTCGCAATGAAGTTGATCGCCTGCGTTGCGCTCGCGTGACCCGTCGTTCGCGCGTGCGGGTCGTGATCATCGTGATCATGGCGAGCGGACCGTCTCACACGCCGATCGCATCCTGGACCATCTCGACGCGGCGTCGCGCAGAGCTCCCGGTACCGGCCTTTGCGACGACTGCCTCGCGTTGAGTCTCGGGATCTCGCCTCGGCAGACGGTGAACATCGTGGCCCGGCGGCTTGAGAGCGCTGGCAAGCTCTGTCGCAAGAGCATGACCTGCGCTCGCTGCGGGGGGAACAAGGTCTGCAACTGGGGGAGCTCGTCGAGGGCGTGAGCGGCCCCTGGGTGTTGGAAAACACTGACGGCGCTCGAAAAACGCTTACGGAACGGGCTTGGGGCCGAAAAACGCGTACGGGGCGTTCGTGGCACCGACGGTGGCTCGTCTGGATGTTAATTTCCAGAGTGCCCACGCCAAGTAGCCATAGGGCGAAACGGTCACTTCCACGGCCCGCCGGGATGCCAAGTGCCTGTGGCGAGCCTGCCCCCAGCGACCGCCTCGAAAACCGGTCCGAGGAACGCAGCGAGCGAGGTGACGACTGCCGGTAGTTGATCAATCGGTTGGCCGTATCGCAGCCGCCGGCAGAACGCCTGCCATTGCGCCTGCTTCGTCGGATCCAAGGCGAAGGCAAGGCTGAGGCCTGCAACCGGTTCTGGAGGGATGGGCACCTTGCGGCGGCTCGCTGTCGCGTCCAGCGCACGCGTCAGTACGCCTGCATCGAAGGGCCGGGTACGCGACAGATGGAGCAGATCGAAGTAGTCCTTGAGCCGTGAGTTGAGAAGTCCCCGCTCGACCATCCCGAGCGCTTTCTCGGCGACAACGGTCTCGACCGGGTACGCACGCAGTCGAGCCTTTGGCAGATCGATCAGTGTCGGAAACTCGATTTCCTCTGGTCCGGGCGTGACGGCATCACCGAAGCCCACATCGACTTGGAGACGGATGCGTGCCTTGCCGAGCGACACCAGGGCGGAAACGCGTACTCCGCCATACTCCTGGATCGTGCGGATCTCCTCGGTCTGCACGCTCTCGACATGGAAGGTGAGACCATCGTCCTCGACCTCGGTCGCCACGATCTCGCGCATCGCCGTCGTCACACATTCGAGGGAGCTGTCCCCGTACCCGAGGAGGTCAATGTCGCGCGTCACGCGGTGCGGCATGCCTTCCCAAGCCACAAAGAGCATGGCACCCTTGAGAAGAAAGCCTCGTTCGTGCCTCGACTTTGATAGTCGGTAGAGAAATCGCTCGGCGACGAAGCGCACGAGCACTTGCTCGAATTCCTCGCCACGCTCGTGCGCGACATTGAGAAGCCGTTGCTTGACCGAGGCGCTGATATCGCGAAGCGGTCGCGTCATTGAAGCCCCTCGAGATATGGCCGCATGACCTTCTCGACACGACACACTTTGGCGGCGCGGAGCACTGCGTCGATTGTCGCTCGCCGAGTGCGAAGCGCTTCCCTCAGCGACTCAAGCGCGATGTCGAGCCCGATCTTGTTGCGATACTTGAAGAGGTCGGCGACGGTCTTGGCGAGGGAGTAGACCTTCACCGTCGCGCCTTCGACCTCGTGTGTCTCGACGCCGTGGGTGAGCGCCTCGCCCGAGAAGCGGACGATGCGCATCGGCGGGGAGCTCTGTGCCGGCTTGCGTGCCCAAGGGTCCACAGCCAGCCACACCTCCGACGGATTCTGTACGGTCACGCCATGGAATACGAGCGCCGAGAGCAGGCAAACGACTCCATGGGGCACGAGGGTGCAGGCGACGGCGAGGGAATGCTTCTCGGTAAGGTCATGGTCGGCTGCGACATAGACCCCGCGGGCGAGCCGTTGGAGGTCGCCCGTAGCGACGAGATCGCGCAGCCTATTCCGGCTGATCCCGAGGGCCGCAAGGTCGCGGCTTCGGAGCACGCCGCGTCCGCGGATTGCGTCGAGAGGATGGCGGGGCGCGGGGAGAGTCACGAGACGAGCCGTACAAAACGTCTGTAGAAGCGAACAAGTACCGACGGATTGTATCGGCTGGCTGAAGCGCTGATCTGCGTTCAGGTGTCGGAATCGGTGTTTGACCGCACCCCTCCACCCCGCACCATCACCCGCTCAGAACAGACCTTCGATGCGGCCGGTCGTGGTGTCGATGTCGACATCGACGAAGGCGGGGCGGGCGGGGAGGGCGGGCATCGTGCGCATCGCGCCGACGAGGGGGTAGAGGAACCCGGCGCCGAGCGAGGCTCGGATGTCGCGGATCGTCAGGGTGAAGCCGCTCGGCGCGCCCTTGAGATCGGGCTGGTCGGAGAAGCTCAGATGCGTCTTCGCCATGCAGATCGGCAGTCGGGCGTAGCCGAGTTCGGTGTAGCGGCGGATCTTCGCTTCGGCTTCGGGGGTGTAGGCCACGGCGCTCGCGCCGTAGGTCGTGGCGATGGCGAGGATCTTCTCCTCGATCGACGCCTCGAGCGGATAGAGGTGGCGGAAGGACTTCGGCTGCGCACAGGCCTCGATGACCTTCTCCGCAACGCCTGCGACGCCGGCGCCGCCGTCGGCCCAGCCGGTGCTCTTCACCGCCGCGAACGCGCCGGCTTCGACCGCCGCCTCACGAACGATCTCGATCTCGCGCTCGGTGTCGGTCGCGAAATGGTTGATCGCGACGACAACCGGAATGCCGTAGCGCGTCGTATTGCGAATATGCCGGACGAGATTCGGCAGACCGGCCCGCACGAGATCGATCGCCTCGTTGCGATAGACCGCATCGAGCGGCTTGCCCGGGACGACCTTCGGGCCGCCGCCGTGCATCTTCAGCGCTCGGATCGAGACGACCATCACCGCGCAGTGGGGCGTCAGGCCCGAGGTGCGACATTTGATATTCGCGAACTTCTCGAAGCCGATGTCCGAGCCGAAGCCGGCCTCGGTGACGACGAAGTCAGCGAGCTTCAGGCCGATCCGATCGGCGATGATCGAACTGTTGCCGTGGGCGATGTTCGCGAACGGCCCGGCGTGCACGAGCACCGGCGTGCCCTCGAGCGTCTGGAGAAGCGTCGGCATGATCGCGTCCTTCATGAGGACGGTCAGCGCTCCGGCGATGCCGATGTCGTCGGCCGTCACCGGCTCGCCCGCGGTCGAGAGACCGACGACCATGCGGCGGAAGCGATCGCGCATGTCCTCGAGACCGGCGCTCAGCGCAAGCACCGCCATGATTTCGCTGGCGACGGCGATATCGAAACCGGTCGAGCGCGGACACTGCTCCTCGGGGCCGCGACCGATCTCGATCGAGCGAAGCATGCGATCGTTGATGTCCAGGACGCGATTCCAGGTGATCGCGTTCGGATCGAGATCGAGACGGAAGAGCCGGCGCCGCTCCTCGGGCGAAAGCTCGTCGGGTGAGGTCACATCGCTCCGCAGGCCGAGCCGGGCGAGGCGACGGGTCTGGTGACCGGCAAGCCGCAGCGTGCCCTGCGCGTCGCGCTTGCAGAGCGCCTTGGGCAATGCCTCGTCGTCGGGATGCGTGCGCTCCCAGTGCATCCGAGCGTCGATCGCCGCCGCAAGCAAATTGTTCGCAGCGGCGACGGCGTGGTTGTCGCCGGTGAGATGAAGATTGAAATCCTCCATCGGAATCACTTGCGAATAGCCGCCGCCCGCAGCGCCCCCCTTGATGCCGAAGGTTGGACCCATCGACGGCTGGCGGATGCAGGTGACGACGCGCTTGCCGCAATGGGCGCCGAGCGCCTGCGAGAGGCCGATCGTCATCGTCGTCTTGCCCTCGCCGAGCGGCGTCGGCGTGATCGCGGTGACGACGACATACTTGCCGTTCGGCGCATCGGCGAGACGATCAAGAAGCGAGAGACGGACCTTCGCCTTCGTGTGTCCGTAGGGCTCGAGCTCATCGGCGCGGATGCCGACTTCCTCGGCGAGTCGCGCGATCGGCTTCGGCGTGCGAGCCTGGGCGATGGCGATGTCCGATGGCACCGGTCGAAGGAGTTCGAGCGGTTCGTTCGTGTAGGCCGAACGAGCGGAGGTCCGGCTCGCCGAATCGCTCGCCGAAGCTGCTCCCGAAACTGAGGTAGAAGTCGCCTGCATACCGGCCGCGTTCACCTGACCCATGCGTCGCTCCTCGTGGCGCTGGCCGGATCTCAACTCGACACCGGCGCGAAGTCGCGAGCATATCGCCGCCGGATTGCGACCGCACCAGCGGCGAATGGGGCGACGGTGATTGGGCCCAGCTTTCTGCACTATTCCGCCAGAGAACCACAGAGGCTCAGAGGGCACAGAGGCAGCACAGAGCAGGCAAACAGGGGGACAGGTGCGCGCGTTGATGGAGCCGTGCCAGTGCCGGAGGCACTTGAGGAGCGCCGGCGCAGGGAACGGTGAGAAGTCCCGACCCAAGTCAAGTCCGCTTTGCGCCTACGCGTGTGCGCGACGAGTTCCCTCTTTCCGTTGCCTTCTCTGTGCTGCCTCTGTGCCCTCCGTGCCTCTGTGGTTCTCTGGGTGATTTGTGCAGAATCCTGGGCCCTCACCTATTCGGATGGTCGCTCGGGTCGATCTCGGCCCGCAGCGAGGCGATCGCGTGGGGCAGGACATCGAGGAGCGCCTCGAGGGTCTCGGTCGCCCCGCGTTCCGAGCCGGGGAGCGTCAGGAGGAGCGTTCGCCCGATCGTCCCCGCGACGCCGCGCGAGAGATAGGTGAGCGGGGTCTTGGCCGCACATCGACTGCGGGCGAGTTCCATGAGGCCCGGCGCTTCGCGTTCGATCACCCGACGGGCCGCCTCAGGCGTGCGATCACGCGGGGCGAGACCGGTCCCGCCGGTCGACACGACGAGATCGACGCCGGCGGATGACGCGCTCCACGCGCGGAAGCGAGCGACGAGGGCGTCGATCTCGTCGGGGACGCAGGCCCGATCGACGATCGTCGCGCCGAGTCGCGCGACGAGCAGCGCTTCGCACGCCGGCCCCGAGGTGTCGATCGCCTCGCCGCGCGAGCAGCGATCGCTGACGGTGAGCACCGCAGCCCGGATCGGTGGCCTCGATGGCGTCACGCGTCGCTCCCGTCGGAGGGAGAAAGATCGGCAGGAGCGCGATACTCACCGCTTCGCCCGCCACGCTTCGCAAGCAATCGAATGCCGTCGATACGCATTGCTTGATCGATTGCCTTGCCCATGTCGACGACGGTGAGCGCTGCGACGGCGACGGCGGTGAGCGCCTCCATCTCGACGCCGGTGCGGGCATGCGTGCGGGCCGTCGCGGTGATGCGCACGCGTCGGCTCTCGAGCGTGCAGATGACGCTCACGCCATCGAGTGGAAGCCCATGGCAGAGCGGGATGAGCTCATCCGTGCGCTTCGCCGCCATGATCCCGGCGAGCCGCGCGACCGAGAGGAGATCGCCCTTCGCGAGCGTGTTCGCGCGAATCGCCTCTTCGAGTGCAGCGCTGATCGCGACGAAACCCTCGGCGGTCGCTTCGCGCTCGGTGATTGGCTTCGCGCCGACATCGACCATCGAGGCCTTGCCGTCGGCGCCGACATGCGAGAGGGATGGTTCGTGTGGCGTGGTCATATTGAAAAAAGTCCGGCACCTGTGCGGCGATCAGGTCATCCAGCGAAAAAAGGGCCATGGACCGGTACCCGATGCGCCGGGCGGAATCTCGACGAAGCCGTCGGCCGCTGCGGCGCCGACGACATCGCCTGAGCCGCGCAGATCGGTGACGCGCACGCGATCGAAGGCGATGCGCCGAACGAGGCGATGCCACCAAAGCGAGATCGTCTTGGAGTCAGGTTCGTCGACCGTCACGAGGGCATCCGGTCCGCCGAGGACGCCGTCGGCGAGTCCGGCCCGGCGGGCGAGCGCCGGGAGCACGATGCGGCGTGCGGTGACGAGGACGGAGACGGGATTGCCCGGCAGACCGAAGATGGGACGGCCATCGTCGGTGACGGCGCCGAGGATCGGCTTGCCCGGCCGCTGCGGCACGCGGTGGTACAGCGTTCGCACGCCGTTGGCGGAGAGGGCCGCCGGAACGAAGTCGCGGTGACCCATGCTGACGCCACCGGTGAGGATGAGCGCATCGGCTTCGCGCAGGGCCTCGGCGATCGCGGCGGCGATTGCGTGCTCGTCGTCAGCGACATGGCGTCGCTCGATAGACGCGAGAAAGCCATAGCCTGCGAAAAGCGCCTCGAGTGCAGGGCCATTGCTGTCGCGGAGTTGCCAGGGAGCGAGATGCGTGGCATCGCTCGGAAGGACCTCGTCGCCCGTCGAGAGCATCGCGATCCGTAGCGCGCGGCGGACGAGCGGGGCCGCACAGCCAACGCTCGCGAGGGCACCAACGGCGGCCGCCGTCACGAGCGATCCCGCGACGAGGACTTCGGTGCCGGCGCTCGCGTTCTCGCCGCGACGGCGGATGTGGTCGCCGGCGCGGATCGTCGCGCGGCGCTCGTCGGAGAGGCGGATCGAAGTGCTCCGCTCTTCGACATCTTCGCGTTTCACGACCGCGTCGGCCCCGGGCGGAATCGCAGCGCCGGTCACGATGCGGAGCGCCGCGCCAGCGGGCAGCATCGGCGGTGCGTGACCGATGCGCACCTCGCCTGCCACGGGCAGTTCACCGGCGAGGAGAGAGGCCATCGCGACGGCGTAGCCATCCATCGCGCTGACATCGATCGCGGGGCTGTCGCGATCCGCGCGGATCGGCTCGGCGAGCACGCGGCCGCGAGCGGCGCTCTGGACGACGCGCTCCGTGCCGACTGGCTGAATCGCCGCAAGCGAGCAGGCAATCGCGTCGCTTGGCGACGACGGCGAATGGAGCGGCTGCGTGCTGGTTGGTTCCGCGCTCGACATGTGAAGCGAAGCGTACAATGCGACGATGGAGTTCACGGTACGCCTGTTCGGACCGAGCGCCGATGCGGCTGGGGCGCCGTCGGTCACCGTCACCGTCGAGGGCGAGGTGACCTGTGGTCTGCTTCGCAGAGTGCTGAGCCAGCGGTATCCCTCGCTTCAACCGATGGTGAAGGCAGGGCGACTCGCGGTGAATCACGCCTTCGCCGGCGACGCACAGCGCGTCCGACCGAGCGACGAGATTGCCCTCATCGCGATGGTGAGTGGCGGATGAGCGTTCGGATCACGATCGTCGACGGTCCGCTTGGAGCGGCGTTGTCGGACTCGCCGGAACCGCCGCCGCCGTTGGTGGGTACTGGTGAGGCGGGCGCTGTGGTGACCTTCGATGGAGTCGTCCGGGCGCTCGAGGGGGACCGGAAGATCCAAGCGCTCGACTACGAGGTGTACGAGCCGATGGCGAGCCGCGAGCTCGGGCGCCTCGCCGCCGATCTCCTCGGAAGCTGCGGCGTACTCGCGATCGACGCCTGGCACAGCCGCGGACGCGTGCAGGTCGGTGCGGTCTCCTTTCGGCTCGTCGTGCGTTCTGCCCACCGCAAGGAAGCCCTGCAGGCGATGGATCGCTTCATCGACCGCATGAAGCGTGATGTGCCGATCTGGAAGCGGGCGGTGTGGTGAGTGCACAGCTCTGCTGGAGTCATACAGGATTCTGCATGAATCATCCAGAGAACCACAGAGGCACGGAGGGCACAGAGGTAGCACAGAGAAGGCAAAAAGGGGAGATAGGTGCGAGCGAGTTGATGGCGACATGCCGTTGCCGGAGGGACCTGAGGAGGGCAGGCGGTGGGCACAGTGAGAATTCCCGACGCAATCCAAGTCCACTCTGCGCCTACGAGTGTGTGCGACGAGTTCCCTCTTTCCGTTGGCTTCTCTGTGCTTCCAGGATTCTGCACAAATCATCCAGAGAACCACAGAGGCCCAACCCGAAATGGGCGGGCACAGAGGTAGCACAGAGAAGGCAAAAAGGGGAGATAGGTGCGAGCGAGTTGATGGCGACATGCCGTTGCCGGAGGGACCTGAGGAGGGCAGGCGGTGGACACAGTAAGAATTCCCGACGCAATTCAAGTCCACTCTGCGCCTACGAGTGTGTGCGATGAGTTCCCTCTTTCCGTTGGCTTCTCTGTGCTTCCAGGAATCTGCACAAATCACCCAGAGAACCACAGAGGCACGGAGGGCACAGAGGATGCACAGAGAAGGCGAAAGCGGAGACAGGCTGCGCGTGCGTTGATGGAGTCGTGCCG
>VYLE01000236.1_pt1 | contig 44613 bp, 46 predicted proteins | sample 5114391 | NCBI WGS metagenome assembly VYLE01 (sample SAMN12291771, study PRJNA351875) | freshwater metagenome | isolation source: freshwater lake | place: USA: Michigan, Kent Lake | collected 2013-08-15
GTGGTGGTGCGGTAGGCGTTGACGCGCACGGCATCAAGCGTGGTGACGTCGGCGTCCTTCGCCCCGTCGGGTGCGGAGGCCGCGTCCTGCGCGGCGGCGGCCAGCGGCAAGGCGAGCAGCACGGACAGGGAAAGGGACAGCGGATTACGCGCAAGTATGCGTGGCGAGCGGATGCGGGACACAGAGCCAACCTATTGAGTGGGAGTTGGCTGACTACGAACACGCAGCGGCTACTGGCGCCAGTTTAGCAGATGTGAACTATTCGCAATTGATCTGGATCAATTCTTCAGCTAATGGGGGGGGGCTTAGCGGCCAACACTACGACACTACCTACGGAAATGCGTTCGATGGCTTGTCCGCGGTGAGAACCCACCCTGTCCCGATGCGACCCTCAACGTCATATAGATAATTGGTAATAGCTCTAACTACCCACCAGCTACTACCCTTGCGGCACGCCATCCATATTGGGCAGGTGGTGGGCAACGCCCTTATGACAGTCGATGCAGGTCTTCTTGCCCGTCCCAAGCCATAACTTGTGTACTTGCGCTGCGCGTGATCCCTGCCGAGTGAGGTCCATTGACTCGTAGTCATGGCAATTGCGGCACTCCAGCGAATCATTGGCCTTTAACCGGTTCCATTCGTGCGTCGCCAATATGAGGCGCTCATCCAAGAATTTTTCGCGGGTATTGATGGTGCCGAAGACCTTGCCCCACACCTCTTTAGAGGCCTGCATCTTGCGTGCAATCTTGTCGGTCCAGTTGTGGGGCACATGGCAGTCCGGGCATGTGGCTCGCACACCGGAGCGATTGCTGTAGTGGATGGTAGTTTTCAGTTCCTCAAACACATTGTCCTGCATCTCGTGGCAGCTGGTGCAGAATGCCTCAGTGTTGGTCGCCTCCAATGCTGTATTGAAACCACCCCAGAAGAACACACCCGCCAAGAAACCGGCCACTGTGAGAAAGCCAAGGCTGTAGTGACGGCTGGGCAAGCGCAGCGTGCGCCAGAATGCAAAGCACTCCTGTTTCATCCGTGACCACATGGCCTACTCCTCAACTACTGGAGGGGCCGACAAAACGCTGTCGACATCTCGGAACTGGTTGGCGACCAGGACCGGCGCATCAGTCTGGACCACGTGGCACTGGTTGCAGAAGTACCGGCGGGGTGAGATGGCTGCGAGGAATTGGTCGTCGCGATCCATGTAGTGCGTCACGCTGACCGGCGGTGCTTGGAAGGTGGCAGCATTGGCGCGCGCGTGGCAGAGCATGCAACGGTTAGTGTTTTTATCAACTTGGTAGCCATCGATCGAATGCGGGATCGTGGGTGGCTGCATTGGATAGGCACGTGCCCGTTTGAGGTCCGTGTTCTCAACGCGCGCGAGCAACGGAGGATGGCCCTCCTGATCGATCGGTACACCCCTTCGGATTGCATCGATCTGCCCTGCACCTGGTATGAAAACCGCCCGCGCGTCAACGGGCACCGATCCTGCGGGCACAGGCGTTTCGTGACGATCCGGGGGGTTGGGTCGGCCGACCATCCATCCAGCAACAAAGACCAAGGCCATCAACAGTCCGGTAAGCCCCACTGCAATCCACAGGTGTTTGTTTTGCATGGCGAGTCTCCTAGGCAGCGACGACCTTGACCGCGCACTTCTTGTAATCGGTCTGCTTGGAAATAGGGTCGGTCGCATCAAGCGTGACCTTGTTGATCAGCTGGCCCGCATCGAACCACGGCACGAACACCAGGCCCCGCGGCATGCGGTTGCGACCACGCGTCTCCACCCGCGATCGCATCTCGCCGCGGCGTGATGCGACGATGATCTCATCGCCACGCTTGAGGCCGCGAGCCTTGGCATCATCGGGGTTCATGAAGACCACGGCGGCGGGGAACGCCTTGTAGAGCTCCGGCACGCGCATCGTCATCGAGCCGGAGTGCCAGTGCTCAAGCACGCGCCCGGTCACCAGCCACAGATCGAATTCCTCGTCAGGTGACTCGGGCGGCGGCTCGTAGGGCAACGCCCAGATCACCGCCCTGCCATCCTTGTTGCCATAGAACTGGAAGCCGGTGCCGGGCTTGACGTACGGATCAGTGCCTTCCCGGTAGCGCCATCGGGTTTCCTTGCCCTTGACCACCGGCCAGCGTAGTCCTCGCGCCTTGTGGTAGTCATCGAACGGCGCCAAGTCGTGTCCATGGCCGCGCCCGAAGGCGGCGTATTCCTCGAACAGACCCTTCTGCACGTAGAACCCGAACAGCGCAGACTCGTCATTGGCGTAACCACGCTCGATCTGCTCGGTGGGGAACCGATCCACGTTGCCGTTGCGGTACAGCACATCAAAGAGGGTTTTTCCCTTGTACTGCGGATTGGCGGCCAGAAGCTCGGCTGGCCAGCAATCGTCGGTGGTGAAGCGCTTGGAGAATTCCATCAGCTGCCAGAGGTCCGAACGCGCCTCGCCCGGCGCCTTCACCAGCTGGTGCCAGAACTGCGTCCGGCGCTCGGCGTTGCCGTAGGCGCCCTCCTTTTCCACCCACATCGCGGCAGGCAGGATCAGGTCGGCCGCCTGCGCCGTCACCGTCGGGTAGGCATCAGAGACGACGATGAAGTTGTCGGGATTTCGGTACCCCGGCCAGGTCTCTTCGCGCAAGTTGGCTGCCGCCTGCATGTTGTTGTTGACCATTACCCAATACGCGTTGAGCTTGCCGTCTTTCAATGCCCGGTTCTGCTCGACGGCGTGGTAGCCGATCTTCGGGTTGATGGTGCCGTGCGGAAGCTTCCATATCTCCTCGGCATGCTTGCGATGCTCTGGATTGGTAACCACCATGTCAGCCGGCAGGCGGTGACTGAAGGTCCCCACTTCTCTCGCTGTGCCGCAGGCCGAGGGCTGGCCGGTCAACGAGAATGGACTATTGCCTGGGGTGGCGATCTTCCCGGTCAACAGGTGAATGTTGTAGACCATGTTGTTGGCCCAGGTACCGCGGGTGTGCTGGTTGAAGCCCATGGTCCAGAACGACATGACCTTGGTTTTTGGATCGGCGTAGAGTTGGGCCAACTGTTCCAGCCAGCCCCGCTCTGCGCCCGACATCTCAACCGCTTTATCCAGCGTGTACGGTGCGACGAAAGCCGCAAACTCCTCAAAGCTGATGGGCTGGCCGCCGTTTGGATCATCGGCATTCTTTGCCTTCAACTGCAGGGGATGTTCCGGGCGCAACCCATATCCAATGTCCTCGTTACCCCGCTTGAACGTGGTGTGCTTGCTGACAAAATCCTTGTTGACCTTTCCACTTTGAATAATGTGATTGGCGATGTAGTTCAGGATTGCCAGGTCGGTCTGCGGCTTGAAGATAAGCGGAATGTCGGCCAGTTCGAAGCTGCGATGCTCGAAGGTGGACATCACCACGACCTTGACGTGCGGATGCGACAGCCGGCGATCAGTCACCCGCGTCCACAGGATCGGATGCATCTCGGCCATGTTCGAGCCCCACAGCACAAACGCGTCCGCGGCTTCGATATCGTCATAGCACCCCATCGGTTCGTCCATGCCGAAGGTGCGCATGAAGCCGGTGACCGCCGATGCCATGCAATGGCGCGCATTCGGATCGATGTGGTTGCTGCGGAAACCCGCCTTCATCAGCTTGTTGGCAGCGTAGCCTTCGAAGATCGTCCACTGGCCCGAGCCGAACATGCCGATGGCATCGCTGCCTTTTTCTTTCAAAACCCGTTTGAACTGCGCCGCCATGACGTCGAAGGCCTCGTCCCACTCCACCGTGGTAAAGTCGCCATCCTTCGCATAAACGCCGTTCTTTTTGCGCAGCAGTGGTTTGGTGAGTCGGTCAGCACCGTAAAGGATCTTCGACAGGAAATATCCCTTCACGCAGTTGATACCGCGGTTGACTTCCGCATGGACGTCACCGTGCGTGGCCACCACACGCCCATCCTTGACCGCGACGTTCACGCCACAACCGGTGCCGCAGTAGCGGCAAGGCGCCTTATCCCATTTGAGCTTGGTCAGGTCGCCTTCGGTCACTACATTGCTGCCGCTGCCAGTGAGCGGCAGACCTGCCGCAGCTGCAGCTGTTGCCAACGCGCTATGGCGGATAAAATCACGACGCGTGCTCATGGGCTTCTCCACTGGCAGACAAGATGGACAGGGTCGGCAGCGGCTCATCGAGCGCGTGGGCCGGCTCGGCATGGTGGTACACCAAAAGCACGTTCAACACGCCGGGGACCGCTTGCAGCTGATCGACGCGTTCCATAACCGCGTGCCGATCTGCTGACTCGCAAATCACCACACTCCGTGTTTCGGCACGAAGCGCAAGTTCGAGATCGGCGCAGGTTGCGATCACTTGCGTTAGCGTGTCGCCGGCCGTTGGGCGATGCTGGATGACAAAACTGGCGATATGCACGTCGGGCACAAAGGCGTTCAAGCCACAGTCTCCATGGTGGGCATCTCTACAAGGCTGATGGCATCCACGGGACACGGCGCCACGCACGCCCCACAGCCCGTACATGCGGACAGATCAACAGCAGGCGCACCACGTGCGCCCGGCAATATGCGTATGGCGGAAGCGGGGCACACTTCGCGGCAACTTGCGCAGACCACCCCTTGAGCTGACAAACATGTGTCCGCAACCTCTGCTACGAGGGTCCACGGGCGATCGTGTGCCGAAGAGAATGCGTCACTCTTACACGCCAATAGGCAAGCCTTACAAAACGTGCATTCTCCCGCCTGGGCATTAAAGCGTGGAAAACCCTCAGGATCGAGAGCCAGTACCTGCTCGGGACATGCATCTACGCACTTACTGCAGCGTGTGCATGCAGTACCAAAGTCAGGTTCGGGCTTGGCCCAGGGAGGGCGAAGGACTGCAACAAGGGGAGCGTCGGCTTGTCGGCCGAGCAACAGTCGACGGCGTGACAGGGAAATGACCTCGCCCATCGCCTACGGTCCGGTGGGTGGGCCGGCGAACACGAGCTGCCACATCCAGACAAGGAACCCATACCCTGCCACGATCATGACGGCCATCAACGGAAAGATGACAGCCGTGAGCAGTAAGAACGCCGTACGTTCCTGCTTCTTCGTGGCTACGATTGGCCTTTCGCTCTGCTCCACAATGCCTACCTTGCCGGTGGGTACAGGTGCATAACGCTGCATTCTCAGCCTATCACATAGCTGTGAGAGCTGTGTCACCTATAACCGCTGCTCCCGAAGCGCACTCTTTTATATAGGTGGACGACCCCTGCTGGGCGTCCGTCCCCCAAGGTTCTTGCCCACAGGTATTCGGTATATCCAGCCCCTACATCTGGTTACCAGTTCATTGCCCGTGATTCTTGTTAGCGCTTACGGCTCAGTTCGATAAGCATCGCGCCGCACGCACCCCACCCTTACTGGAATTCGCTTGAGCCATGTCAGGCATGCAGCCAAGGTAACGTGCCGAGGTGACCCAGCGAGTGCACCGCCACGCGCGCACCCGCCTCCAGACACTCAGCATCAGATGGCACACTGATCCACACCCTTGACCGAGAGAAGGGCACCAGTCGGAACGACGCCTGTGACGCTGCGACGCACGCCTGCAGCCGACCTTGCTCATTAATCTGCAGCGTGCCATGCAAAAAGACATGGAGTCCGACACGCTTGTCACAGGCTGCGGCTAGGGGCAGTTTGCGATCCTCTTCCGAGGCCATGCCTAACCACGCACGGATAAGGGGTTCAGCGAAGAATCGCCAGCCGACCGCTGTTGATAGAGGATTGCCTGGAAGCCCGAGAAACACCGCGCCCTCGCGCAAACGCGCCGCCAGCACAGGCTTTCCCGGCCTGATGGCCACGCCATGGAACAAGATATCGGCACCTCGCGCGTTGAGCGCGGAAGGGACAAAATCGTAGCAACCCTTTGAAACAGCACCCGTGCTGATCACCAGATCGACGTCACCTGCCACGGCATCCACCGCCGCGTGGAAAGCCGCCTCATCGTCGGCCACCTGAAAAACCTGGATCATCTCTGCGCCGGCGGCAGCTGCAGCGGCGATCAAGTAAGGGGAGGTGGCATCGTGGATGCTGCCGGCCGTCAAAGGTGATCCAGCCACCAGGATTTCGCGCCCAGTGCCTATCAGGGCTACCCGCGGACGTCGTACCGCTGTCAGCAGATCAATGCCCGCACCGGCAAGCAGCATGAGTCCACCGGTCTCAACGAGCGCTCCTCTAGGTAGCAACACGTGCCCTTCTTGGACATCCTCGCCTCGTCGACGAATATTCGCACCGGGTTGTGAATCAGACAGCAGCCGTACGTGGATGCCGGACGCCTCCCCGTCTTCAGGCAGCTGCTCGATACGCTCATAGGGTACGACCGAGTCCACGCCCTGCGGCAATGATGCACCGGTCATGATCTCCCAAGCGGTACCGTCTACGGCCTGTGCGACGTCACCCGCACCGATGCGGCCGCCAATCCTCCATTGGCTGTTGGCCGGCGCACCCATTCCCTGCGTCACCAGGCCGACACCATCCATCGCAGCATTGTCGAACGGCGGTAGGGCATGCGAGCTGACAATCTCGCAGCCGGTGACGCGTCCTATTGCGTCGGCCAGACCCACGTGTTCATTGGGCAGGCGAACCACCCCCTCGCTGAGTCGATGCCACGCTTCGGGGTATCCAATCACATCCTCTCCGCAGTTGATCCAAATTCTTGAAGTGTCCATCCCAGTCGGGACTGGAGCAGGCGCTTGGTTCACAATCCTGAAGCAGGACATGAATGTGGCGCCGATTGACTCATGTCAAGGACGATTCCACGGATGAACCGTAGGCTATGTCTCATGGACACCTTATCCTCCCTTTTCGACCCCGATCTGCTGCAACGGTACGATACGCCGGGGCCGCGTTACACCTCCTATCCCACCGCGCCGCAGTTCTCACCGGACTTTGACGAGACCGATTTGCGAAGCGTGGCGGCGATCAGCAATGGTGATCCCATTCCACGCCCGTTGTCGCTGTACTTGCATATCCCGTTCTGCACCAGCCCCTGCTTCTATTGTGGCTGCAACCGCATCATCACACGCGATACCGCCCGCGGTGCCGCTTACCTGACACGGATGTATCGCGAAGTAGCCTTGGTGTCGGCGCTTTTTGATCGCGACCGCGACGTGGAGCAGGTGCACTTTGGCGGTGGCACGCCCAACTTCCTTACCCCGTGGCAGATCGCTGAGGCGATGGACGTTCTACGTCGGCATTTCTCCTTTGCTAAGCCCCAGAAGCTGGATTGTTCCATTGAACTGGATCCGCGCTTCATCAGTCCCGAGGATGTGGGCGAATTGGCCAAGGCTGGGTTCAATCGTGCCAGTCTGGGGGTCCAGGATTTTGATCCTGAAGTCCAACGTGCTGTCAATCGCATCCAGAGCGTTGAGCAGACGCTAGCCATCATTGAAGCTTGCCGCACTCACGGACTGAAGTCGGTCAACGTCGACCTGATCTACGGGTTGCCGAAGCAGAGCCTGGCTGGCTTTTCCCGCACACTGGACATCACGTTGGAGGCCAGGCCCGACCGGCTTGCGATTTACAGCTACGCGCACTTGCCATCCATGTTCCGTCCGCAGCAGCGCATCAATGCCGACGAGTTGCCCTCGCCCGAGGTGAAGCTCGGCCTGCTCCAGTGCGCGATCGACAAGCTCGGCGAGGCCGGCTACGTCTACATCGGCATGGACCACTTCGCGCTGCCCGGCGACAGCCTGGCCGAGGCGCAGCGACGCGGCAGCCTGCACCGCAATTTCATGGGTTACACCACCCATGCCGAGAGCGATCTTGTTGGCCTGGGCGTCAGCGCCATCAGCCACATCGGCCCGAGCTTCAGCCAGAACCCACGTGATCTGGGCAGTTGGGAGCAGTCCATCGACCAGGGCCACTTGCCGGTGTGGCGCGGCATGCGGCTAGAAGAAGATGACCAGATCCGCGCTGACGTCATCCAGCAGTTGATGTGCCATGGGACATTGAACTACAAAGAGCTCGGGCGCCGCCATGTGATCGATTTCACATCTTACTTTGCTGATGCCTTGGCGCGCCTACGTCCCTTGCAGGATGACGGGTTAGTACAGCTGAGCGAGAGTGGCCTGCAGACGACCTCGCGAGGACGCCTGCTCTTGCGTATCATCGCCATGTGCTTCGATCGCTACCTACCCACCAACGCAGCTTCGACGCCTCGCTTCTCGCGCACGGTTTGACTTTCCCGGGAGTGTCCGCATGACCTCGCCGCTGGTCTTCCCGCGCACCGATGCAAGCATCGTCGCCGATGACGGCGATTCACTGACCTTCTGCTCCACCTGCGCGTTCTCGCAGGCCTGCCTGTCCGAGGGCATGGACAAGCGGGCGCTGATGGACCTGCATGTGCTGGTCGAACATGTCGGTCCACTTCGCGCTGGCGAGCACGTGTTCCGAGAAGGCGACCCGTTCGGCGCGATCGCCGCGGTGCGCGCCGGCACGGTGAAGACCTACCAGATCGACCGGAACGGGCACGAGCAGGTGCTCGGATTCCACCTCCCGGGCGAAGTGATCGGCCTCAACGCGATCCACGGCGACCGCTATCCCTGCAACGCCATCGCCCTGGACACGGTGATGCTGTGCCGCTTCTCGTTCCCCAAGATCGCGATGCTGGCCACGCGCTTGCCCAATCTGCAGGTGCACCTTTTCAAGTTGATGAGCCGCGACATTGGTGTGGCCGCGCTGTTCGCACGCGATAACACGGCTGACGAACGCATGGCCGCCTTCCTGATCGGCTTCTCGCGCCGACTGGCCGCACGTGGCTTTTCGCCGCGCCGGTTCCAGCTGACGATGGCTCGCACCGACATTGCCAACTACCTGCGCCAAGCGCCCGAGACCGTCAGCCGCGTGCTGCGCCGGTTCGAGAAGGAAGGCCTGCTCCACATCAAGCAGCGTGATGTCGAGATCCTCGATCTACCCCGCCTGGAAGCTCTCGCGCTGGCCGTACTGCGGGACTAGTGCATAGGCCGTGGATATGGCGGCACCTGATATCTGTCCTGACCTATTGCCGCTCAGCGCTGTCAAGGCAAAGTAGTAAACGAGTCGAGCAGATTTGGATGTGGATACCCGGAAGATCCTAGTGCGCTTGACTTGGGTCATGGAGCTCGCAGGTGGTTGCGCCGATGATGCGGCCGTTCCCCAACACGAGCTCTCTCATGAATTCGACACGCAAGCTATGGATTGGGTTGGCGACCCTACTCATAGCCTCGTTCTCCGTCCTGCTCTGGATCGGTAGTGAAACTTATCGCCAAGCGCCCCCCATGCCCGAACAGGTGGTCACCCCTGAGGGTCGGGTCATCTACACGCGCCAAGATATTGAGACCGGCCGTCAGGTCTGGCAATCCATTGGCGGGCAACAGTTGGGCTCCATCTGGGGGCATGGCGGGTATGTTGCACCTGACTGGGGCGCGGACTGGCTGCATCGTGAAGCAGAGGCGGTCCTGGACATCTGGGCCAAGCGCGAGGAAGGCGTCGAAAGCTACAAGCAGTTGGACGAGGCCACCAAAGCGGCCTATGCCAAGCGCGTCCAAGGGCTGTTACGCCCTAACAGCTATGATCCTGCCAACGGCACGATCACCATAACCGCTGATCGCGCTGAAGCGATGGCCAGTGTCGGTGATCACTATCAGCGGCTGTTTGGCAATGATCCGTCTACAGCACATCTGCGTGAGGCGTATGCCATGCGCAATAACACAGTGGCTGAGCCCGAGCACCGGCGCCAGTTGACCGCGTTCTATTGGTGGGCGGCATGGGCATCAGTGACGGAGCGGCCTGGCTCCGAGATCACCTACACCGCCAACTGGCCGCACGACGAGCTGGTGGGCAACACACCCGCCTCCAATCTGCTTATCTGGACCGTGTTCAGCGTCCTGTTTTTGATCGCAGGCATCGGTTTGCTGGGTTGGCATTACGCCACCAGCCACGGCGAGGAAATGGTACCGGTGCTGCCGAAGAAGGATCCATTGGCATCGATCAAGGTCACGCCTTCCATGAGGGCCACCGCGAAGTACTTCTGGGTGGTCATCGCGCTGTTCTTGGTCCAGATTCTTCTGGGCGCGACCACGGCCCACTATCAAGTCGAAGGCCAGGAGGCCTACGGCTTCGCGCTTGCAGAGATCCTGCCCTACTCGCTTACGCGCACCTGGCATACGCAACTGGCGGTACTCTGGATTGCCACCGCGTGGCTAGGCATGGGGCTATACATTGCCCCGGCCATCTCCGGCCATGAGCCAAAGTTCCAGCGCTTCGGTGTGAATTTCCTCTGGACCTGCCTATTGATCATTGTGGTCGGGTCTTTCACCGGCCAATGGTTTGCGGTGATGCAGAAGCTTGGCTTGGCCAAGAACTTCTGGTTCGGTCACCAGGGCTGGGAATACGTAGACCTGGGACGCTTCTGGCAATGGTTCCTGTTTGTGGGTCTGCTGGTATGGCTAACCTTGGTCGGTCGTGCTCTGTGGCCCGCGATTCGCAGAGGCGACGATTCACGCTCGATCGTCGGTCTGCTCTTCCTCTCCGTGGTATGTATTGGTTTGTTCTACGCGGCCGGCCTCATGTGGGGTGAGCATACGCACCTGTCGATGGTCGAATACTGGCGCTGGTGGGTGGTCCATCTGTGGGTCGAAGGCTTCTTTGAGGTGTTCGCGGTAGCGGTCATCGCGTTCCTGTTTACGCGCCTGGGTTTGCTGCAGGTCCGTAGCGCGACGCTGACCGTCCTGTTTGCCACCATCGTCTTCATGGCCGGCGGTGTGCTCGGCACGCTTCATCACCTGTACTTCACTGGCACGACACCGTCTGTGATCGCGCTTGGCGCAAGCTTCTCCGCCTTGGAAGTGGTGCCGCTGGCGTATGTTGGCTTTGAGGCTTATCACAACTACAAGCTGGGCAAAGCCACGCCCTGGATGCAGAAATACAAGTGGCCGATCATGTTCTTCCTGGCTGTTTCGTTCTGGAACCTGGTGGGCGCCGGTCTGTTTGGCTTCCTCATCAATCCGCCGCTGCCGCTGTATTACATGCAGGGCCTGAACTTGACTGCCAACCATGGTCATACGGCGATGTTCGGCGTGTACGGCATGCTGGGGATCGGGTTGATGCTGTTCTGCTTGCGCGGCCTGAAGCCAGATGTGGCATGGAACGAGAGGTTGCTGAAGACGTCTTTCTGGGCGCTTAACCTCGGCTTGGCGGGCATGGCGGCCTTCACCCTGCTGCCGCTGGGCATCCTTCAGTTGATCGCCTCGGTGGATCATGGTTACTGGTACGCACGATCGGCCGAATTCATGCAGCAGCCCATCGTGGAGATGCTCGTCTGGATGCGCGTGCCTGCCGATACCCTGTTCAGCGTGGGCGCGGTAGCGCTGGCCTGGTTCGTGTTCCGCCTGTGGGTGGCCCCGCAGCGCGAGCGTCTGCCCGCCGCGCAGCCTAGCGAGGCGTAATCTTGACCCTGCCTCTTCGCGAGGGAGGCAGGGTTAACTGCTGCACATTGCAGCAAGAGAGCCGCAATAGCGGCTCTCTTTTTTGCGTAACGAGGATGATTAAGTGCCTTTACGTGTACTCGAACGTCTGAACATGTTCAGATCAAGAATTTGCCCCGCACGTGAGAAGTAAAGGAACGGATCGGCCGCGACCAACGCACGTCAATGCTTACCTGGTTTCGATCAGCTCCGGGGAGTTCGGAGGGCGGCGCAACTGTATGCGAGCACCGATACTCTGGGTGCCGTGGACGCATCCAGGTCTGGCTCGGCAGGGTCTCGTATTAAGCATGAGGAGTCTGTCGCTCCTTCCTGCCCGCTGCCGAAACGGGTCTCTCCGCAAAGAAAACTAGAATTCCGTGCAACGAGTTAGAAGCCGGTGCATGCGACACCATCGGGTGGTACGACACTCCCAAATTGCTTGCACATCTCAGTTTTGAGTGAGTACAGGAAGTTTGCCGATCATTGCGAACAGCCGCCACAGCACTGCCCCGCCTTGTGACTGGGGAGCTCGGCACTGGTGGCTTTGGCCTGTTCGCCCATGCTCTTGAGCAGGGCAATCACACGTTCGGTGGGCAGCGTGGTCATCACCATCAGACGGCCCGTTCTGGACTCTAAGGTGACCTCGGCTTCCGGGTCCCAAGCGCGCAGCGCCTCGGTCATGGCCTGCTGGCGTTGTTGGGCGGTGTGAAGGGCATTCTCAGACATGGGGACTTTGAGGTGGTTTGGGCGCGATTGCGCGAATGTCCCTACTGTAGGCGGTGCCCCAGCACCCGGCCTTGACTCCGGTCAAGGCGCTTCCAAACCGCAAAACGGTTCCCACCTGATCCACGTCAAGGCGACTTCACTTGGTCGAGCGCAAGCTGGCCACATGAAGATCGACATTATCGCCCCGCCCCGCTCCCGCACCGCGCCACCCTTGCCCGGTCCCTCGCCCGCTTGGCTGGCGCACTCGCCGCACCGGCTGATGTTCTTCATCGGCGCCGGCAACGTGCTGCTGGCGATGTTGTGGTGGACGCTGTGGCTGGTCGCCACGCGCTGGGGCCTGTGGACGATGCCCGAGACGCCGATCTACGCGGGCTGGTTGCATGCGTTCCTGATGCAGTACCTGGTGCTGCCGAGCTTCATCTTCGGTTTCCTCCTGACCGTGTTCCCGCGCTGGATGGGCATGCCCGACCTGAAGCGCTGGCATTACGTGCCGGTCGGGCTGGGCCTGATGGGCGGGCAGCTGGCGATCCTGCTGGGCGTGGCCGGCTGGCAGGCGGGACTGACCGTCGGCCTGTGGATGGCGCTGGCCGGCTGGACCGCGGCGCTGCTGACGCTGGGTCGCCTGCTCGCCGACGATACCGCGACGACCTGGCATGCGCGCTCGTGCTTCGCCGGCCTGCTGCTGGGCTGGCTAGGGCTGGCGATGTTCATCGCCTTTGCGCTTGGCGCCTCCCCCACATGGGCGTTCGCCAGCATCAAGCTGGGTGGCTTCGGCCTGCTGCTGCCGGTGTACGTGACGGTGGCGCACCGTATGTTCCCGTTCTTCGCCGGCAACGTGGTGCCGGGCTACGTGCCGTGGTGTTCGCTGCCATGGCTGGGCGCGGTGTGGGCGCTGCTCATTGTGCACCTGGGTCTGGAACTAGTGCATGCCTACGCGTGGTTGTGGCTGGCCGATGCGCCGCTGCTGGTGTTGACCGCGTGGGCGGTGCATCGCTGGTGGCCGCGCGGGCGCATGCCCGGTCTGCTGGCAGTGCTGTTCATCGGCACGGCCTGGCTGCCGGTCACCTTCCTGCTGTACGTCGTGCAGAGCATGACGTTCCTGGCGACGGACGACTTCATCCTCGGGCGTGCGCCGATGCATGCGATGTTCGTCGGCTTCTTCGGCAGCCTGCTGGTGGCCATGGTCACGCGGGTGACGCAGGGCCACTCCGGGCGACCGCTGGCGATGACGAAGGTGGCGTGGTTCGCGTTCGTCGCCATCCAGGTGGTCGCCGTGATGCGCATCGTCGCCGACCTCGCGCCGGATGCGATGGCGTGGCAGGCCGCGGCGGCCATCGGCTGGCTGCTGGCACTGGCGCCCTGGGTGGGCCGCATCGGCGGCATCTACCTGAGTCCGCGCGCGGACGGGCGGCCGGGATGAGCGCCATGATGACCTTCTATCCCGATATCAAGCTGGTCCACGTGGCGGCGGCGATGACCAGCGGCACGCTGTTCGCGCTGCGCGCGCTCGGCTTGCTCGCCGGCATGCGCTGGCCGCGCGCGGCGCTGGTGCGCTACACCAGCTACACCATCGACACCGTGCTGCTGACCGGCGCGATGATGCTGCTGACGATCCTGCCGGCGGGGCTGTTCGCCAACGGCTGGCTGGTGGCGAAGATCGTGTTCGTGGCCGCCTACGTCGGCTTCGGCATCGCGGCCTTCCGCCCCTCGTTGAGCGTCGGTGCACGCGCGGGCCTGGTGGCCGCCGCCCTGCTGTGCTTCCTGCAGGTGTACGGCATCGCGCGGGCGCACGACCCCTGGGGATGGCTGCTGTGGCTGGTCGGCTGACGGACATGGACAGCGCGTTCGACACCGCGATGCTGCCGGAGGCGCTCGGCGCCTGCGCCTGCTGTGTGCGCGAGTCACTGGATGCGGCCGGCGTGTCGCTCGACTGCAGGCCGGTGGTGGACGAGACGAACGCGGAGGACGCATGGCACTCGCGCTGACCCTGTTGCGCCTCGATGTGCGCGACCTGCCTGCGCCGGAACCGATGGAGCGCATCCTCGACAGCCTCGGTACCCTGCGGCGCGGCGAACGGCTGGTGGCGCTGACGCCAAGGCCGCCGCTACCCCTGCTGCCGATCCTCGATGAAGGCGGTTTTGCCTACCACGTGTATACGGCCGCCACCGGCAGCGCGTGCATCGCGATCTGCCACGCAGAAGACCGGGACATCCTGCAGCCGCCACGCGCGGCATGAGCGGGCTCGCGTTCGCGCAGGCGCCCCCACCGGCGCTGCCGATGCGCTTCCTGCTGACGGGGTTCGCCTGGGGCATCGTCGCCGGGGGGCGGATGGCTTGGCAAGGCGAGATGGTGCTGCTGTCGCGCTGGACGCCGACGACCCTGGTCCTCGTGCATATGCTGGCGCTGGGCCTGCTGGGCAACGCGATGCTCGGCAGCCTGGTGCAGTTCCTGCCCGTCGCCGCCGGCAGCCCTCTGCCTTGCGCCCGTTGCGTGCCGTGGCTGCATGGTGCATTCAACACCGGCCTCGTGCTGTTGCTGGTCACGCTAGCGCGGCACGTCCGCGCCCTGGCACCGCTGTCGGGTGTGCTGCTCGGGGCCTCGCTCACGCTGTTCGCTGCGCTGGCCCTGATCGCCGTCGTACGCGGCGCCGGCGAGCGCGTGGTGCGCGACGGTATCGGCCTGGCCTTGCTCGCCCTGCTCGCGACGACCGCACTGGGATTGACGCTGCTGGCCGCGCGCACCGGTTGGCGCCCACCCGCACCTGCGGGACTGGTGGACCTGCATGCCATCGTCGGCGCTGTCGGCTGGGGGCTGGGGCTGCTCGCCGCCGTCGGCAGCGTGACGCTGCCGATGCTGCAGGGCGCGCAGGCGCTGCCCGCCTGGTGGTCGCGCCTGTGGCACGCCGGCGTGATCGCGGTGCTGGGTATCGTGGTAGCGGCGCAGGCGAGCGCGTTGCCCGATGCGGCATGGCGCATCGCGGCGTGGCCGTTCGCCGTGTTCGCCATCGCCGTGTTGGTGTTGCAGGCGCGCTCGCGCCATCGTCGCAACCTCGTGCTGCGCCGCTTCTGGTACGCGGGATGCGTATGCCTATTCGCTGCAGCCGTGACGGCGCTTTGGTCCGGTGTGCCGCCGCTGTTGCCCGGCGTACTGGTGCTGGGCATCGGCCTGCCGCTGCTGGTGGTCGGCATGGCGCTGGAGATCACCGGCTTCCTCACCTGGATCGCACTGCGCCAGCGCGTGCCGCGCGGCATCCGCGTGCCCGGCGTGGGCAGCCTGTTCGCGGAAGCCGGCAAGCGACGTGCGCTCGCCCTGCATGCGACCGCAGCTGCGTTATTGGTCGTTGCGATGTTCGAACCCGCGCTGGCGCGCGTCGCGGGCGGTGCGCTGGCGGCCGCCTATGCGGCAAGCCTATACGCGCAATGGCAGTGCTGGCGCCAGGCCTGGCGGTGGCAGCCCGAGGGTCCCGGCGGATGAGGCCGAGACCCTCGCACGTCAGTAGCGCAGGTTGAGCTTCACCCACGCGGTGCGGCCGGGCTCGCCGATGCGGACGGGATCGGCCGGATAACCGAACGCGCTGTTGCCGCCCAGGTTGAGGTGCTCGCTGTAGGCGCGGTCGAACAGGTTGTCGATGCCTGCCGTGAGCTGCACCGCATCGCTGAATCGGTAACCGCCATTGAGCGAGAACACGGCGAAGCCCGCGCTCGGCCTGAGGTCGCGGCCGACGATGTTGCCCTGGCGCGTGCTGACGCGATCCTGCGACGCGACCACGCGCCACAGCGCGCCCCACGTCCACGCGCCCTGCTCGCGGCTGGCGGACAGGCGCGCCTCCAGCGGCGGCATCTGTGGCAGTGCGGTGCGCGTGTCGCGCACCTCGCCCCAGGCGTAGGACAGTGCGCCGGACAGTTTCCAGCCGTCGGCGGGCCGCCAGTCGAGGCCGGCCTCGCCACCGCGGATGGCAGCGTCGACGTTGTTCGCCTGCGTTGTGTTGCCCATCATCCCGCGGGCGTAGTCGAACAGGATGAAGTCCTGCACGCGCCCGGCGTACAGCGAGGCCCAGGCATCGACCTTGGCACCCTTGTACTGCACGCCGATGTCGAGTTGTGTGGTGCGCTCGGGCTGCACGCCGGCGAAGGCGTTCGACGCGCCGGCCGGGCCGCGCGTCGGCGAGAACAGCTCCCAGTAGTCGGGCATCCGCTGGGTGTGGCCGATACCGGCGTACGCGCCCCAGCGGCCGCCCATGTCGTATTCGTAGCGTACGAACGCACTGGGCAGCGATTCCTCGCGCGCCATGCCGGCGGTGGGGTTCGGCATCGGCATCATGCCGCCGGTACGCAGGCGCAGGTCTTCCACCTTGGCGCGATCGAGGCGCACGCCGCTCATCAGGTGGTGGGTGTCGGTGATGTGCCAGTGCGACTCGGCGAACACGCCCCAGGTCTGGAACTTCGCATCGACCGTCCACGGTACCGCGCGGTACGCGCCACGCCCCGACGCACTGCGCTGGCTGTGCCGGCTCGCACGCAGGTCCAGGCCGGTGGTGACTTCCCAGCGACCGGACTGCCATGTGGTGGCGACGCGGCCACCGCGCGTGCGGTGCGCGACGTTGCTGGCCATCGGCATGGGCATGCTGCCGGTCGGGTCCGGGTCGCGCAGCGTGTAGTTGTCCATCACGTGGTCCACGTCGTTCTGGTAGACGTTGGCCACCACGGTATCGAGCACGCCGCCGATGCGCTTCTTCTCGAAGCGCACGCCCAGGCTGTCGCGCCTGAACTGCGCGCCATCCATGCCGCGACCGGCATAACGCGCCTGCGCGTCGCCGGTGCCGGCGCTAAGTTCCAGTACCGTGTCCTCGTCCGGCGTCCAGCCCAGCGCGGCGTCGGCGTTCCACTTCTTCCAGGCCGAAGGCACCACGTCGCCGTTGCCATCCTCGTAGTCGTCGGCTTCGGAGCGGTTGGCGGATACGCGCGCATAGCCGCGCGGCGTACCGGCACTGATGTCAAGCACTTGGTCGTTGCGATTGCCGCTGCCCACCAGTGCGCTGCCGGAGGCCTGCACGCCGGGCTCGGCGAAGTACGGGATCTCGCGTTCGAAGCGCACCGTACCGGCCGATGCACCGCCGCCCCACAGCACCGTCTGCGGCCCCTTGATGACGACCAGGCGATCGTAGGTTTCCGGCGCGATGTAGGACAGCGCGTTGTCCATGCGCGACGGGCAGGCGCCGCTCATCGCGCCGTCGTTGGTCATCAGGTTGATGCGCGAGCCGAACATGCCGCGCAGCACCGGATCGCCGTTTGTGCCGCCGCTGCGCAGCGTGGCGAAGCCGGGAATCGTCTTCAGGTAGTCGGCGCCGTCGCTGGCCGGCACCGGTTGGCGCGGCAGTTTCGGATCGGTGATGAAGGTGGTGGCCATCGTGGGCGCGACGCCGACCACGACGACGCCGTCCAGCGTGGTGGTCGCCAGCGTTTCGGCATGCATTGAGGCATGGGGTTCTTCAGCCTGCGCCAGCGACATGTTCGCGAGCGCGCCTAGCAGGGCGAGGGTCAACAAATGGCGGTTCATGACGCATCTCCTCATGGGATGCGGCCATTCTTGCGACGCGCCCGTAAAGGCAGATGCGACGGGTTGTCGCAGGTGCGGTTGCGCTTGACATGGGTCAAGCACCGGCCTGAATCCATGAGATGGATACCTTCGGATTGATCCAGATCAACGTCCGGGCGTCGCTGTATTTCCACCATGGCCGCACACCCACCGAGAGCCATAAAAGGAAGCACCATGAAACGCCTTTACCCCTCCCTGCTCGCATGTGCCCTTGCCGCGCTGTTCGCCGGCCCCGCCCTCGCGGGTGGAGAAGGCGGCAAGATCACCCCCGCCGGCGAGACGATCCACGCCGTGCTGACGGCGCCGCCGATGGTGCCGCCGCCGCTGACGCGCAAGACGCCCGCCCACGTCGTCGTCGATCTCGAGATGATCGAGAAGGACATGCGCATGGCCGACGGCGTGACCTACAACTTCTGGACGTTCGGCGGCACTGTGCCGGGCAGCTTCATCCGCGTGCGCAAGGGCGACACGGTGGAGTTCAAGTTGAAGAACCGCCACGACTCGCACATGTCGCACAACATCGATCTGCATGCCGTCACCGGCCAGGGCGGCGGCGCGGAAGCCACGTTCACCCTGCCGGGCAAGGAAACGCAGTTCTCGTTCAAGGCGATGAACCCCGGCCTGTACATCTATCACTGCGCGATGGCGCCGGTGGGCATGCACATCGCCAACGGCATGTACGGCCTGATCCTGGTGGAGCCGGAAGAAGGCCTGCCGCCGGTCGACAAGGAGTTCTACGTGGTGCAGGGCGACTTCTACACCGAAGGCGCGTACGGCGAACCGGGCCTGCAGCCCTTCAGCCTGGAGAAGGCGATCGACGAACACCCGACCTACGTGGTGTTCAACGGCTCGGTGGATGCGCTGCAGGGCGACAACGCGCTGAAGGCCAAGGCCGGCGAGACGATCCGCATGTTCGTCGGCAATGGCGGGCCGAACCTGGTCTCCAGCTTCCACGTGATCGGCGAGATCTTCGACAAGGTCTGGACCGAGGGCGGCAGCAAGTACCAGGAGAACGTGCAGACCACGCTGATCCCGGCGGGCGGCTCGGCGATGGTCGAGTTCAAGGCGGACGTGCCGGGCAACTTCGTGCTGGTGGACCACAGCATCTTCCGCACGTTCCACAAGGGCTCGCTGGGCATCCTGAAGGTGGAGGGCGACAAGAACCCCGACATCTACACGGGCCAGCAGCACGACATCGAGTACCCCGAAGCCAAGCCTGCGGGCAGCAAGTGAGGCACGGATGAAACGGACGCTACCCTCTTCCGCCACGCTCCTTCTGTTCGCCATGGCGTCGGCGCTCGCCGTCGCCGGCGATGCAGGCAGCGGCTACCGGTGGATCGAGGGTGGCGACTTTCGTTCTTCGGTACGTTTCGAAGAGACCACCCGCGTGGTGCGGGTGGCCTCGTTTTCGCTGATGGAACGCCCCGTCAGCAACCGCGCATTCGCCGCGTTCGTCGCCCGCCAGCCGCAATGGCGGCGCGACCGCATCCCCGCCGTGTTCGCCAGCCCGGGCTATCTCGGCCAGTGGGCCACGGCCGAGGCGCCTGGTCCGACACTGGACCCCGATGCACCGGTCGTGCACGTCAACTGGTATGCCGCCGATGCCTATTGCCGCGCGCAGCAGGCGCGGTTGCCGCGCTTCGTTGAATGGGAATACGTAGCGGCCGCCGACGCGACGCGCCGTGATGCCCGCGGCGATGCTGCGTGGCGGATGCGCCAGGTCAACGACGGCACGCCGCACGCGATCGATGCGGCGCGCGGTGCACCCGCCAATGCCTACGGCATCCATGGTCTGCATGGCGCGCACTGGGAGTGGAGCGAGGACGTCGCCTCATTGCTGGGCGATGGCGACCGCCGCGGCCAGCAGGACGGCGACGCGTTGCGCTACTGCGGCGCCACCGCGATGAGTTTCAACGATCCCGGCGACTACGGCGTGGTGAAGCGCTTCGTGCTGCTGTCCGCGCTGCAACCCGACGCCACGCTGGGCAACCTCGGCTTCCGCTGTGCAAGGAGCACGCCATGAAGATCGCTTCCCTGTTCCTTTCCACCCTGCTGGCCATGGCGGCGCCGCTGCACGCGCAGTCGCTGCCCGGCGATTCGGTCTACCACCTGCAAGCCAGCGCGCAGGACGCGAACGGTGCGCCGGTGGCGTGGGCGTCGCTACGCGGGCAACCTCGCGTGGTGTCGATGTTCTACACGAACTGCCACCTGATGTGCCCGCTGATCATCGAGAACGCCAAGAGCGCGCAGAAGCAGCTGTCGCCGGCCGAACGCAAGAAGCTGGGCATCGTCATGCTCAGCCTGGATCCGACGCGCGATACGCCGGCGGCGATGCGCGAGGTCGCGCAGCGCCACCGTGTTCCGCAGGGCTGGCAGTTCCTGACACCGGCCAACGAAGATGTCCGCGCGATCGCCAGCGTGCTGGACGTGCGCTACCGCTTCCGCGACGACGGCAGCATCAACCACACCAGCGTACTGGTGCTCCTAGACGCCGAGGGTCGGGTTCGCGCACGAAGCGAAGTAAACGGCGCGGCGGCTGACCCGAAGTTCCTGACACAGGTCAAGGCGTTGCTTGCCGAGCTGTGATGTTATGAACCCACACCACCCCAAACCAACTTCCAACGGAGCTATACGATGAAACTTTCCAAGACCCTCCTTGCCATTGCCCTGTTCGGAGTCGCTGGCATGGCCCACGCCGCTGGCAACTGCACCGTCAGCCTGAAGGGCGATGACGCGATGAAGTTTGACCTGAAGGAGGCCACCGTCTCCGCCAGCTGCCCGACCATCACCATCGAACTGACCCATAGCGGCAAGTTGCCCGTCACTGCGATGGGCCACAACGTTGTTGTGTCCAAGACTGCCGACCTGGCCGGCGTTGCCCGCGACGGCATGAAAGCCGGCGCCGCCGGTGCCTACGTACAGGCCGGTGACGCGCGCGTGGTGACCCACACCTCGCTGATCGGCGGCGGACAGAAGACCAAGATCACCTTCCCTGGCAAGAAGCTTACCGCCGGCGGCGATTACAGCTTCTTCTGCACCTTCCCCGGCCACTCCACCCTGATGAAGGGCAAGCTGGTGGTTGTCAAGTAAGTCCATAGGTTGCGCTGCCACAGGGCAGCGCAACCATTCTCCGGAGTTTGAACAAGATGGAATACATCATTCGTGTGGACGAGAAAGCGGTAGACCTCACCGTCCTTGCGCACGCTTTGCTGAAGCTAGATCCGTCTCTTCTCGTTGATCGTGACGTTTCCACCGGTAAAATTCGCTGCTCAACCAGCGCGTTGGCGGGAGAATTGTTGTCGGCGTTCTCCCGTGCCGGACACCCGCTCGCACCAGAGGACATACAGCGCCTACCCTCTGCCTGTTGCGGCGGCTGCAGCGGATAATCAGCGCCGAGGTGGAAAACTGGCAACAACGAGTCGAGCTACGGTTCCAGCGAGCCCGTTACCGAGACAATCGATAGCGGGCTTTGCATGTTTAGGGGGAGCGCATGCGTTCTGATGCTCGCATGTCGTGCATCGCTGCGCATCCGCCAAATCAGATGTGATCCCAAATGTCATTCAATATCTGATGGAAGTCACATTGCGCTACTTGCCAGGTTGATAGCGTCGCCCCGGAGTAGGTGCACCTCCCACAACGTCAGAATGAGCGGGGCTTCCATCAGTGAGCGAATCTATGGCTTCCAGGGTATTGAGTGCTCGCTCCAGAGCGTCGCTCACTCAACGAGAGTTGGCTGACGAGCTTGGCATCAATCGCAGCGCCATCGCCCAGTGGGAAAGGCTGGAGGGCGGCACGAATCCCAGTATCGTGCACCTATCGAGGATAGCTGAACTGGCTGGTGTTAGCTTTGAGTGGCTCGCGACGGGACGGGGAACGCCACCACGAGGTCGCCGAAGGAAACCAAGCGTGCTGGCTAACGAGGTGGCGAGCACAGAGTTTGAGGTGCAATGTCTTCAATGGCTTCGCAGGATTCCACAGCGCAAGCAAGAACTTACTCAGCAACTCCTTGCGGAGCTCGCTAGTCGACGCTGATTGGAAGCAGATTCTTCGGTCATCTTCAATCTGACAGGTTCAACGGCCATACAAAGATGGCTGCACACTCGACTTGAGAAACGCTGTCACAGTCAAGATCAGTATGTAGACTGATGTTTACTGATGCTCACGTTTGCCCTGGAAGATTAAGGATGAAAGAGCTGCCCGCAAATTGCGAGCAGCTCATGCCTAATGGAGTCACCGACTCTCAGATCTCGTTGGATCACCGCCATCTGCATTAGGTGCGGTCGGTAGGCTCCGGGGTGCCACCCAGAGCCGCAGCGTGAACCATGCAAGGGCAAGCGCGCCGACGCTGAAGATCACATCGCCAGGCACTCGCATCCAAACAAGCATTTCCACAATGGGCTTCTGCATGAACTCAGCCGATCGAGCATAGGCATACCCATGCTCGATAGCTGCCAGCAATTGCAGCGTACCAAGCGGCAGTAACGTCAACAGTGCCATCAAAGCCAAACCAATATTCAGACACCAAAATGCTGTTCTGAGTGCCTTCGTATTCCATTGCATCTGACCACGCAAACCTCGTAAACAGAAGAGCACCAACGCAATGCCGAGCATGCCGTAGACACCAAAGAGGGCCGTGTGTCCATGTAGCGGCGTCAGATTCAGGCCCTGCATGTAATAAAGCGAAAGGGGCGGGTTGATGAGGAAGCCAAAGAGACCAGCACCGACCAGATTCCAGAACGAGACGGCGATAAAGAACAGAATGGGCCAGCGATATCGTTCCATCCAAGGAGTCGCCTTGCCCATTTTATAGGTGTGATACGCCTCAAATCCTAGATACGCCAGTGGTACGACCTCTAGCGCACTGAAACTGGCGCCCAAAGCAACCACTGCCGTCGGCGTGCCGACGAAGTACAGGTGGTGCAAAGTGCCAAGTACGCCACCTGACATGAAGATGATCGTGGCAAACATCACCGCTGTCGTGGCGGACTTCGGGCCAACGAGCCCAAGCTTGACGAAGATCAGCGCCATCACCGCGGCAGCGAATACCTCAAAGAAACCTTCTACCCACAGATGGACAAGCCACCACCGCCAGTACTCGACCTCAGAAATATGGGTGTGTTCATTCCACATAAGCGCGGAAGCGAAGAAAAGCCCAATACACACAGTGGACAGGAAAAGCAGTCCCACCACGGTTCGCGTCTCTGTCCTGGGACCGCGTAGCACCGGCCACAATGCACGGCCTACGAGGACCAACCAAAGCAGAAGGCCAATGAACAAATACCATTGCCAGAACCGACCCATGTCGGCGTATTCCCAGCCCTGATGGCCAAACCAAAAGTTGTGCTCGAGCCCGAGCTTTTGCATGACCGCCAACCACTGACCCGTAAAAGATCCGACGACGATGATCAGGAGTGAGAAAAAGAGAAAATTCACCCCCAAGCGCTGGTACTTAGGCTCATGGCCTGACAACGCTGGTGCGATGTAGAGACCGGTAGCAAGCCACGCGACTGCAATCCAAAGCACCGCCAGCTGCGTATGCCACGTGCGGGTAATCGAATATGGAAGCACATCGGACAGCGAGTAGCCGTAGGCGACCTGCCCTTCGACCTGGTAGTGCGCCGTAATCGCACCCAAAAGAATTTGAAGCAGGAAAAGCGCCAGAACTACCCAAAAATACTTTGCCGTCGCACGCATGGAAGGCGTGATTTGAAGCATCGCCAAGGGATCGGTAGACGGTAACGCCGGCTCATCTTCATCACGAGTGCGTGCATGGTGCCAACCCAAAAGGGCAATACCTGCAATGAGGAAAAGGACGCTGAAGGCTGACCAAACCCATAGAGAAGGCGGCGGCCGGTTTCCAATGAGGGGCTCACTTGGCCAGTTATTCGTGTATGTGACCCGCTGCGGCTGCACCCCCGCCTGATCTGGGCCTAATGTCTCACCCGACGTGCCCGGTCGCTCGGTTCCTGCGCCCCAAGCAGTCCACCAAAAGAATCCCGTCAATGCCTGACGGTGAGAAGCGTCTGGAACTGTATCGTTTTTCATTGCATAGGCTTCGCGAAGCGATGCCGTTTTGGATTCATTTCCGAACAAACTGACGTAATGTGATGCAACCTCGGCTATGGCGTCAGCACGAACGTTTGCTACCGTAATGGTTCTGGTAGTTTGGTCAAAGGTATTGGGACGCATCAATGCTTCCAGACGGGCTCGAAGCATGCCTTGTTTTTCTATTGGAAGCTCCCTGTAGGTAGAGGCCCCCTCTTCCGCCGCCCAAGTGTCGAGAATGGCTACAGATTCACGGTGTAGCCAATCCGCGCTCCAGTCTGGTGCGACATATCCACCATGGCCCCAAATGGATCCTAGCTGCATGCCGCCCATGGATTGCCACACTTGCCGACCACGTTCGATATCAGCACGCGTGTAAAGGACTCGACCATCTTCTGCCACCACGCGCTCCGGCATGGGTGGGGCAGTCCGGAAGATTTCTGTTCCAGCCCAGAGAAGCACGGCAAAAGAAACGACTAGCAACGTTCCTAGTCCCAACCACAACTTTTTGGTAGCGTCCACGTGAAGTCCCATGTCACGAGCCAGCACTCATCGTGCGCTCTGAGCGTCAAGACGCTGTGAAATGAGCTTGTTTCCGACCATGAGGACCGCTTCACCTCACTCTGCGTTGAAGCAGTTGAGATTCGCCCCATGGTGTACGTGGCCGTCATTCACGGGCGACAGGGGGTTTTTTGCGGCATCATGCGCGGTGAAGACGTGGGTGTGACGTGGCGACACTCTCTGTCACACCGCTGAGCATACCTTTAGAGTGAGGCACCTGTATGCATTGACAAATATCCAGCGTCGGGCATCGTGGAAGGATATTCATGGCGTATAGCAAGCCACTATCAACCGAGTTTTCGTGGCTTGAGTGCAGTAATCGCCTGATCTTGCGGCTGCAGGAGATTCCGTTAGCCCAGATCGAACTTGTTGGCGATGCGTGGGTGGTGCGTACACTCATGCATGATGGAGAGCCGCTCGAACGTATTACGGTTCCCTCCCTCGATGAGGGGAAGGCTTGGGTCTTGCGATGGGCGACATCTCGCCAGAGGACGCTGGTTCGTGCCATCGCAAAGCGGATAGCAGCGCAAAATCTTGCACACCTACGCTAAAGCTGAGGATGCAGTAGTTCCATTGCTTTCTTTCCAAGGATTCTGATGTAGAAGTTGGGTTGTACCCAGAACAATGCCGCCGCTGGCATTACAGTAGGGATGCGAAACGAGCTTCCAGGTGGACTTCCCCGTTGTCATTGGTCGCCGACAGCGTGCCGCCGTGTGCCTTGACGAACTGGTCAGCAATGAACAGCCCGAGTCCGAGTCCCTGGCTGGCATGGAATGCGCCCTTGAATGGCTCGAATAGACGTGGAAGCAGCTCTTCTTTGATGTGGCCGGGGTTGGAGACTCGCACCACTACGGTGCCGTTTGTCGCGCTCTTCAAGATGATACGAACCGGTCCTTCTTTGCCGTGGATCACTGCATTGCCTATGAGGTTGATCACTACCTGTGTCAATCGATCCGGATCTGCCTTGACCTCCAAAGGATTTCCGGACTCAAACGCAATGTCCGCGTTGGCATGGACGCGTTTTACTTCATCGATTGCACCCAACAGCACCTGCGTTAGATCTATGGTCCGAGGCTCGATTTGGAAGCCGCCCGAGCGGATGCGGGAAAAATCCAGCAGTTGCTCCACCATCCGCGCCATCCGCCAACCACTGGTTTCCAGCTGGGACAGCGTCCTTTGGACGCGCTCATCCCCGGGAAGCTGCAGGGCCAACTTCTCAGCACACAGCAGCATGGCCGAGAGCGGTGTCCGCAGGTCGTGCGTCAACACCGCCATCATGGTCTCATTGAGCTTGAGCGCTCTTTCCAGCGATTCGGCGCGTTCTTTTAGCAGCTGCCGCTGTTGGAACAGCTGGACGAACACATTCGTTTTGCTGAGGATGACGTGGGGCTCGATGGGCTTGTGCAAGAAGTCCACGGCACCGGCTTCATACCCCTTGAAAGCGCGCTTGGGGTCGTTCGGTGAGGCTGTCAAGAAGATGATCGGCACTTCCCGGCTACGCGCTGCACCTCGCATCAGCTCGGCCAGTGAAAAGCCGTCCATCTCCGGCATCTGCACATCAAGCAGAGCCACGGCTACCTCGTGGACGAGCAGCAGTTCCAGTGCCTGCGCGCCAGAGGCGGCGCACAGCACCTGCACCCCGTCGGCTTGCAGAAGCGCGCGCATGGCCACCAGGTTCTCAGCCACATCGTCCACGACGAGGATATTGATCGGCTCGCTACGCACCGGCTCAGGATTGGACAAGGTCAAGTTCAAGGCTGAAAGCTCCGTAAGCGCACACTCATCTGATCCAGGGTAAGTACCGCATCAGCGCCTGCATACGCCAGCGCTGAGGCCGGCATCATGGGCGAGCTGGCCTCCTCCGGTTGCTGTACCCATGCTTGGCCACCACCGGCCCGAATGGCGGCAACACCCTCGCTGCCATCGTTGGACGCACCGGTCAACAGGATCGCCAGGACGCGATCAGCGAAGACAGCCGCTGCGCTTTCGAACAGGGGATCGATCGCAGGCCGTGAGAACAGGACCGGCTCATCCAAGCTGAGCGACATCGTATCCCGATCTTCCACCATCAGGTGGTAGTCCGGTGGCGCGATCCATACCGTGCCCGGCTTAAGTGGTGCCTTATCCTCTGCCTCGGCGACAGGCAGTACGCAATACTGTGCGAACAGCTCGGCCGCCTGACTGGGTCGGTCGCGCGGCAGGTGCAGGACAATCATCACCACCGCCGGACAGTTCCCGGGCAAGGCCTCCAACAGCGTCCTCACGGCGCTCACACCTCCCGCTGAAGCGCCCACGACGATCACGTCTACGGTGTCGCAAAGGCGTGGCGCTGGAGAGCTCATGCGATCTTCCGGTAAAGCCGCTGCGCACGCGAGCTGACTTCAAAGTCCGCGGCGTGCTCACCGAACTGCAGGGATTCCTTGCTACCTAACCCCAGGAAGCCGCGGTGCACCAAGGCTTCATGGAACAGGCCCACTGCCCTGTCTTGCAGGCCGCGTTTGAAGTAGATCAGCACATTACGGCACGAGACAAAGTGGACCTCAGAGAACACCGCATCGGTGGCCAAGCTGTGGTCGGCAAAGACGATGTTGCGTCTCAGTCGTCGATCGAACAGGGCGCCGTTGTAAGCGGTCGTGTAATAGTCCGAGAGCGAGCCGCGACCGCCGGCAGCCAGGTAGCTACGGCTGAACTGAGCCATCCGATCCAATGCGAATACCCCCGCCTCGGCGCTGGCCAGTGCCTCGGGATTGATGTCGGTGGCATAGAGCACCGTGCGCTCCAGCAGGCCCTCTTCATCCAGCAGGATGGCCAGGGACCACACCTCCTCCCCCGTGCTGCAACCGGCTACCCAGATTTTGCACGACGGGTAGGTCTTCAGCACCGGCACCACTTGCTCCCGCAAGACCCGAAAGTAGTCCGGATCCCGGAACATCTCAGAGACCTGGACCGTGAAGTACTGCATGGCTTGGGCAAACAACGCCGGCTCGTGGAGCAGCCGATGTTGCAACGTGGCCACGCTATCGCACTGGAAGCGATCCATGGCTTGGCGCACGCGTCTGCGTAAGGAGGAGATCGCGTATTCGCGAAAGTCATAGTGGTAACGCCGGTAAAGCGCTTCCAGCAAGACCCCCAACTCCAGATCGAACAACTCGCTGGGGGTCATTGCCGCGCGCACCATACCCGGCACAGGGACACCAGCTTTTCCACATCGACCGGCTTTGCGATGTAGTCGTTCGCACCGGCCTCCAGGCAATGCTCCCGATCATCGGCCATGGCTTTAGCCGTCAGCGCAATGATCGGCAAATCCTGCCATTGCGGGTTGCGACGAATCTCCCGCATGGCCGTCAGTCCATCCATCTCCGGCATCATGATGTCCATGAGCACCAGATCGAAGTCCTGATTGACGAGCGTGTCCAACGCTTCGCGTCCGTTGCGCGCGATTTGCAGCTGTACACCCAGAGGCTCCAATACACTGGACAAGGCGAAAATGTTGCGCACGTCGTCCTCGACCAGAAGGACATTGCGGCCGTCGAGTACCGCATCACGCCGACGGACTTCCCGTAGCATGCGCTGCTGGTCTCCGGGCAGTGTCGCCTCCACACTGTGCAGGAACAGGGTGACCTCATCCAATAGCCGCTCCGGCGAGCGTGCCCCCTTGATGATGATGCTCTTGGAATAGCGTCGTAGACGCTGCTCTTCGTGGCGCGTCAGCGCACGACCGGTATACACAATCACCGGTGGGAACGCGCCCGTGGCACCGGTCGACATCTTCTCCAGCAGGTCGTAGCCACTGCCATCGGGCAGGGCCAGATCGGTAATCATGCAGTCGAAGGTGGTGACATCAAGCTTCTCGATCGCCTCGGCAATCGTGCCGACGGCGACGATTTCCAACTGATCGCGGGCAAGCAACAGCTGCAGGTTCTGTCGCAGTTCCTGATCATCTTCCACGATCAACAGTCGGCGCACATCGCGCGCGTGCGTCTGTTCCAGCTGTTCAATGGCACTGGCCAACCGCTCACGGGTAGCTGGTTTGATCAGATAGCCCACCGCGCCCAGTTCCAGGGCCACCTGGGTGCGCTCCAACGCGGACACCACATGCACAGGCACGTGACGGATGACTGGATCGCGCTTCAGCCGCTCCAGCACGCTCAAGCCCGATACATCGGGCAGGCCGATATCCAACAGGATGCCATTGGGTCGCAGCTCAGCAGCCAATCGCAGCCCTTCTTCGGCCGTTGAGGCCACCACACAGTCAAACCTGAGTTCTTGGGCCAGGGCGACCAGAGCCCGGCCAAATTCGACGTCATCCTCAATCGCCAGAATCAGGCGGTCTGGATAGCGTCGCGTGATGGGACTGGCGGCCACCGGTGCGTTGGCGGGGGCCGGCGGGCTAGCCATCGTGGCGGACACTGCGATCGGGCCGGTGGCCTGATTCGCCGGACTGATGGTGCGCGGTGCCGAGGGTGCAGCTTGCGGCTCCTGATCGGTGGCAGGTGCGCCATCGGTGGGGATGACCAAGGTAAAGCAACTGCCGCGGCCGGGTTCGCTCTCCACGGTGAGGGCCCCGCCCATGCGAGCGGCCAAATCACGCGAAATCGCCAACCCGAGCCCCGTGCCGCCGAAGCGACGGCTGGTGCTGCCATCGGCCTGCCGAAACGCCTCGAAGATCACTTCGGTCTGCTCGCGGGCGATGCCAATACCGGTATCGCACACAACAAAACCGACACGATTCTGGGCGTCATGCTTGACGTGCATCGTGACCGAGCCGCGCTCAGTGAACTTGATGGCATTGGCCAGCAGGTTCTTCAGGATCTGCTGCAGGCGCTGTCCGTCGGCCACGAACTGGGACGGGGCGCCGGACGCAATCTCCAGCGTCAGGTCCAGCCCCTTTTGGCGCGCCAGTGGATCGAACGTCTCACGTAGGCGCTGCACCACGCTTTCGGTGCTGAGGGTGTCATCCTGCAGTTCAACGTGCCCTGCCTCGATCTTCGACAAGTCGAGAATGTCGTTGATCAGCGCCAGCAGGTCATTGTTGGACGAATGAATCGCTTGGGCGTATTTGACCTGGTCCGCAGTGAGCGTGCTTTCCTTATTGTCGGCCAGCAGTTTGGCCAGGATCAGCGAGCTGTTCAGCGGCGTGCGCAGTTCATGCGACATGTTGGCCAGGAACTCGGATTTGTAGCGCGAGGCGGCCAGCAGGTCTTCCCGACTGCGCATCAGGTTGTCCTGTGCCGACAGCAGCTGCTGTCGCTGCCCTTCGAGTTCATGGGTCCGCTCTTCAAGCTGCACATTGGTCTGTTCCAACTCAGCCTGCTGCTGCTCCAAGTTGACCTGGGATTGCTGCAGGGTGCGGCTTTGTTCCTCCAGTTCCTCGTTGGCCACCCGCAGTTCTTCCTGCTGGGCCTGCAGTTCTTCGCCTTGGCGCTGGGTTTCTTCCAGCAGCTCAATCAGTTCACTGCGCAGCATGGCGGTTCTGAGGGCAATACCAATGGTATCGGCGCACCGCTGCAGCAGCTCCATGGCCGTGGACTCATCGACCGGGGACTCAATCAGGCCAAGCTCCAAGGCCCCACTGGCAGCGCCATCGGCGGTGAGCGGTGCCACGAGCAATTTGACTGCCGCGCTTCGACCTAGCGCCGACTCAACACCGACATGGGAAGCCTCGATGCCACGAACTACCCGGGCGCTTTGTTTGGCGATGGCTTCCCACAACTGGCCAGAGCCGGCGGCAATCCGAATGGGAACCTCGCGCGCCAGCGCAACGCCGCCCACCAGGACCAGTTCCTGGCCGTTTAAACGGTACAGCACGCCGATATGGGCACCCAGATGATCGCAAAGCACCCGCAGTGCCCCCTCTGCCAAGCTGTGAGGGGTCTGCTCGCCTTGCAGCACGCCGGCGACCTCGTTTTCCACTTCCTGCAGCCATAGCGCTCGCTCGGCCTGTAAGCGAGCGCGGATGGCCTGCATCACGATCAGCGCTGTGGTGAGGAAGCAAACCCCGCCCACCGTTCGATTCACTACGGAGAAGGCTGAGTTGTGACTAGGGGGAGCCAAATTGAAACCGACCACCAGCAACGCGCATGCCAATGCGGCGATCGCCACCGGCACCCACGGCCGGCGCTGGTACACCGTTACGCCAATGGCCAGGAAGTACAGCAGCCAGACGGCATAGCCCAACGGGATGACAGCCTCCAGCCCGATGGTGGTGGCCGCCAAACCCAAGGCGATGATGGACATGATGGTGTCGCGGTGCCGCTTCCCCTGGTTCTGCTGGCTCATCCCCTGCCCTTGCCCCGAGTACAAAACACCATGCTACCTTCATTTACGTTTACAACTTCTTCACGCTCTTATCTCAATCCTTTTCCAACTTTTTTATAGGGGAGCGCGTGGCAGTGGACGACACCAACAGCAGGCAGATGGGTGCTTCGGACAGTCCTTGCTCGGATCTGACGTCTGCGGCAGGCTCGATTCGGGTGCTGTTGGTCGAGGATCAGGTGGAGCTTCGCGCTCTGTTGTCCGATGTGCTTCAGGACGCTGGCATGGAGGTTCGCATTGCCGAGGATGCGCATAGCGCCAAGGCAATCCTGGAGGACTTCCCGTGCGATGTCCTGGTCAGCGATGTGCACATGCCCGGTTCGGAAAACGGCATTGATCTGGCTGAGCACCTGAAGCGCTCACGGCCGCAGGCGCGGGTGATTCTGGCCTCAGGCCATCCCCCGCGGCAGCTCCCCAGCCTGCCCGGGTATGCGCACTTCCTGCAAAAGCCGTTTCGGCTCAATCAGCTGATGCAATTGCTGGCTGCGTAAGCCAAGCCAGGGAGTCCGACGTCGGACGTTCTCGCCCCAGTAGATCGACACGCGCTTTCGCTAGATCGCCCCACTGTGTGCAAGTCCGGCCATGACCTTGTCTGGGGTGATGGGCGTGTCGTAGATCCGCACGCCCACGGCATGATGGATGGCATTGGCGATGGCCGCCGATACCCCTACAAGACCGATTTCACCCACCCCTTTGGCCCCCAACCGGCTGACCACCCGATCGTCTTCATCGGCAAAGAGCACGTCAATCTCGTGGATGTCAGCATTCACGGCCACGTGGTACTCAGCGAAATCGTGGTTCATGAAGCGCCCCAGCCGATGATCATCGTGGGAGCCCTCATGCAGCGCGTGGCTGATCCCCCATACCACGCCCCCCAAGATCTGACTGCGCGCAGCCATGGGGTTGATGATCCGGCCGGCAGCAATGGCACTGACCACGCGCGTGACCCGTATCGTGCCCAATGCTTCGTCCACACGCACTTCGCAAAACACGGCCGAGTGCGTGGCCCGCGCATATTTTGACTGCTCACGCTGGTTTGGCAGGAGCAGATGGCTGGCCCGGAGTTTTCCGTCCTTGGCCAACGCCATCAGCTCAATAATCGGAACGCTGGCCCCACCGGCCTTGCGCCGCAAACCCCCTTCGAAACACTCGACATCGTCATCCTTGCAGCCAGAAAACAGCTCGCCGTGATGGCGTTTGGCAAGCTTGAGCAGGCCGGCGCGCAACTTATCGCAGACCCCTTCAATGGCCGATCCAATCGTGGCCACATGGGCAGAACCCCCCTGCACCGGTGCCACGGGCAGGGTCGAGTCACCCAGTTCAAAGGTGACGTGTTCCAGCGGCAAGCCCATGGCGTCAGCGGCGATTTGGGCCATCACGGTGTAGGTGCCCGTGCCGATGTCCGAGGCCGCGCTACTGACGCGAAGCCGGCCCTGCGCATCCAGGACTGCTTTGGCACGGGCAAACATCTGCAGGGCATCCCAGGTCCCGGTAGCCATCCCCCACCCCACATACTCGGTACCGATCTTGGTGGCACGAGGTGCTGGGGGGCGCTGTGACCAGCCAAATCGCTCGGCGCCCAAGGCAAAGCACTCCCGCAACGCTTTGGAGGAGAACGGCTTGTCCTCGATGGGATGCACCTCGGCGTAATTGACCAGTCGAAACGCCAGCGGATCCATGCCGACCTCGCAGGCCATGGCATCGATAGCCACCTCCAAGGCATGGACGCCGTGGGCCGCGCCTGGTGCACGCATATCCATCGGCGTGAACCGGTCCAAGTCGACCAGCTTGTGCGACAGGCGAATGTTCTCGCACGCATACAACTGGCCCGACCAGTTGGCCACGACCTCGGTGTAGTCCTCCGCGCGCGAGGTCTCCGTCAGCACATCATGCTCGATGGACTGGAGCTGACCTTGGGCGTTGGCAGAAAGCCGGATCTGCTGCCACGTCTCGGGCCGATGCCCGAAGGTGAACATCTGCTGACGTGTCAGTACGACACGAACCGAGCGGTCCAGATACTCGGAGGCCATCACTGCCAGCAGCAGGGCGTAGTTGGGCCGCAGCCCCGAGCCAAAGGCACCCCCCACGAAGGCGTTGCGCACGCTCAGTCGGGACTTCGGGATCCCCAGGGCATGGGAGGCGTACCAACGGCTGTTCTGGGAGCCTTGGGTCTTGTCGTGTACGACCATGCAACCTTGGGCATCCCGCACGACGGTGGTGGCAAACAGCTCCATCGGATTGTGGTGCTGGGCCTCGGCATAGAAGGTTGCCTGCATCCGGAACGGGGCGTTGTGCCACGCGGCTGAGGCATCACCCTTTTCTTTGGGAGGCGGCTTGTAGCCGAACTTGATGCCTTTTGGGCTGTGGCCTTTGTCCAGGTTCGCACGCAGTGAGGTCTCGTGGGGCTCGGGCGCCACCTCCACTCGCACCAACATCGCGGCCCGGCGCGCCGCCTCAAAACTGGTAGCGACCACCAACGCCACCGGCTGTCCGCTGTAGACCACATGCTCGTCGTAGAGCGGTCGGAATGGCTTGCCGCCAGGCGCGATCAAGTCTTTATGGAATACGCGCCCTGCCCGCATCCTGGGCCGCCGCTGGTGCGTGAGCACCTCCAATACTCCTTCCACGGCCAGGGCGGCATCCAGATCGATCGCAACAATCGTGCCCCTGGCCACGGCAGTGTTGACGACGACGCCGTAAGCCAGATCGGGGGCCGGGTATTCGGCGGCATAGCGGGCCTGACCCTGTACTTTGGCCGGTCCATCGATCCGGGTAAGCGGTTGCCCCTTGCGAACATGTCCGGTGCCTGGTGCGGCCACAGGCACGCGAGGATCGACCTCACTCATGGGCCTGCTCCCCAGATGATTCTTTGAGGGCCGTGTCATTGGTGAGGGTGCCGTGGGCGGCCACGGTAATCCCGCGCACCACCAAGCGCCGGGCCAATTCGATCTTGAAGTCGTTGTCGCCCTGCCCGATGGCACCCTGCAGCAGCCGATCAGCCACGCGCGCGGCCGCCTCGGCAGTGGGAAGCTTGCCCACCAGCAGGGCTTCCGCCTCCTCCAGCCGCCACGGTTTATGGGCCACTCCACCGAGAGCCACGCGCGCCGACACCACGGCTCCCATATCGGAGAGCTCCAACCCGACCGCCACCGAGACCAAAGCAAACGCATAAGAGGCGCGGTCGCGGATTTTCAGATACACCGAATGAGCCGCATAGGGGTTGGGAGGAATCAGCAGCGCCGTGATCAAGGCATCGGACGACAGGTGCGTATCGTGTTCCGGGTGATCGCCGGGCAGGCGATGAAAATCGGAGAACGCGATCAGTTCGCGTCCTTGACCACGCTCCACCTCGACCTGTGCCTCCAAGGCGGCCAGGGCAACGCACATGTCGGAGGGGTGAGTGGCAATACAGGCCTCACTTGCGCCCAGGATGGCATGCTGACGGGTCACGCCCCCGATGGCGCTGCAGCCACTGCCTGGCGCTCGTTTATTGCACGGCAGCGCCACATCGTAGAAGTACATGCAGCGCGTGCGCTGCAGCAGATTGCCCCCGTTGGTGGCAGCATTGCGTATCTGGGGCGAGGCGCCGGCAAGAATCGCCGAAGCCAGCAGGGGGGCGTGCTCGCTGACCAAGGGGTGATAGGCCGTATCGGCGTTATGGGCGGTGGCGCCCAGCCGCAAGCCGTCCTCGGGCGACCATTCGATGCCATCCAGCCCCAGGCCGCTGATGTCGACCAGGCGACTGGGCTGGGTCACGCCGGCCTTCATCAGGTCCAGCACATTGGTGCCACCGGCGATGAACTGAGGACGGGTAATACGCGGCTGCTGCGCCACGTGACCCAACGCCTGTCGGGCGCCACGAGAATCGCAGGCCGATACCAACGTAAACGGGTTCATGCCGGCACGCTCCCCACAATAGCGGGGCACTTGGAATCGCGTGCCTGCTCAATCCCCCCCACCTCGCACACAGCCGACGTGATTTGGGTGTAGGCGCCGCATCTGCACAGATTGCCGCTCATCAGCTCCCGCACGTCATCACGCGTGCGGGCGCGGCCTTCGTTGATCAAACCCACGGCCGAGCACAGTTGGCCGGGCGTGCAGTAGCCGCACTGGAAGGCATCGTGCTGCAGGAAGGCTTCTTGCATCTGGTGGAGGGCTTGGCCATCGGACAAGCCTTCCACCGTCGTGATGTCCTTGCCCGCCTGAAGCGCGGCCAGCGTCAGGCAGCTGTTGATCCTGCGCCCATCGATCAGCACGGTACAGGCACCACACTGGCCGTGATCGCACCCTTTCTTGGTGCCGGTCAGACCGAGCTGCTCGCGAAGCACATCCAGCAGTGAGGACCAAGCCAGAACCTCAAGGGCGTGATCGTTCCCGTTGACTTGCAGGTTGATGGAGTGACGACTGGGTGTATCGGCGGTTTGGGGCGTTTGCTCTGCCACAGTATCGCGTGTCATGGCGGGCCTCCTTCTCGATCTGAGACTGAGGTCAACACAGTGAAGATGACGAGAACCCTCCCCTACCGTCACACCGCCTTGGGCCTTACACAGACTGATACGGCCGCTAGCCTGGGAACTTCGGGAACTTCTCGTTGGGGTGGCGTGCCTTCCATTCCTTGTAGGCGGCCGTGCCTTCCCAGGCAGCAAAGGCACGAGGCGCACGGCCTCGACCTGACCAGGTTTCACCGCTGTGCGGCAACCAGTACTTGGGGGCTACCTCTTTAGTGCTCGATGCTTTCTTGCGCGCCGCACGCTCACCACTGCCCAGCGCCGTCACCAGCTCGGCTTTCTGCTTGGCAGAGAAGTGGGAACCAAACTGGGTCAGCAGTTGCATCACATTGGCGTAGGCGTCCGAGGCCTGCTGCTGACGTAGCTGCTCTTCTTGCTTATCCAGATCGCGCAATTCTTCTTCCAGTCGAGCTCGCGTGGTCGCAATGGCGTCCAAGGTGGTCTTAGTCATTCAAGGATTCTTGTGGTCGGCTAGGCGCGGGGTGAATATCCGATTCTATAGCAGCACCTGCGCCGCGGACCGAGGCAACGGCAGGAGTTACGTTATTGGCTTTGAGTCAGCGCTGGATACGGGTTGATCGCTGTGCCCTCCCACCAACGCTTCTCCAGGCCAAGTTCGAAGATGGCAAAATGCAGATGCGGTGCGTCTGGACTGGCATTGCCTGTAGAACCCACATAACCAAGCAGTTGGCCGCGCGTGATCTTCTGTTGCTCTGCCAGCCCCGGTGCGTACCCTTGCAGATGCGCGTAGTAGTAGGCCAGTCGCCCAGCGGGGTCGAATTGGTAGATCGTCAGTCCGCCGCGCTCGCTGGTGAACAGTTTTTCGATGTGGCCATCGGCCACGGCCAGTACGGGAGTGCCGGCAGGAGCCATGATGTCGATCGCATCATGGCTTCGGCCCTGGCTTCTGGCATCGGTAAACGTGTCGACCAACGCGGTTGCCTGTACCCCTTGCACCGGTATCAGCAGCGTGCCCGACGGATTCGTGCGTGCTGCAGGTGCAGGTAACGCAGGATCTGATGGAAGTTGCTTCATTGGCGCGTCCGGGCTCGCGACGATGGCCGGCTTAGCTGCGCCGACGTCAGTCGGGGTGGCCGATGCGCTGGGGGTAGCGACAGGTGGGGAGGTCGGCGAAATCTCAACGCCGGTCCACAGCAAGGCGGCCAGCGTGCAGACCACAACAATCAGCGCAAGCAGGTATCTCACCCCTACTCCTGCATGGTCACTGACAGCGCCGGCGACACGGCACGCGCCACGCGCTCAGCGTCCCAGTTGTTAAGCCGCACACAGCCGTGTGACTGGGCTTTGCCGATGGCGCTGGGTTCTGGGGTGCCGTGCAAGCCGTAGTGCTTCTTGGACAGGTCGATCCAACGCGTGCCCACGGGATTGTTAGGCCCAGCGGCGATTTTGGCTTCCGCGTGCGCCGGGTCGGCATCCCAGAACAATTTCGGGTTGTAGTGGAAGGTCGGATTCTCTGCGACCCCGACGATCTTCCACTGTCCCAAAGGAAGCGGATCCTTCTCGCTGCCGGAGGACACCGGGAACTGCGCAATGAGGGCACCGTTGGCATCCAGAAGTCCCAGCGTGGAATCGGACTTGTCGATCACCACGCTGGCCGCTTTCGGCAGCGCCGTGAGGCTGGCCACGTTTGGCACCTGCAACGGCGTACCGGCCTTTGAAAAGTCCGCGTTCGGATTCAACGCCTTCAGCAATGCGGGAGAGATGTGGAAGCGCTCGCCTAAGGCTTCTTCGATCGACTCAAAGGCCAGCGAGGGCAACTTGGCTTGCGCCATCATGTCCTCGGGTATGGACGCCACGGGTTGTCCCACATCGTCGGCGGTCAGCGTGTAGGTTACTAAGGCAGGCGCTGCGTCCTGGTTCAATGAGGTCCATGTCGCCTCATCCAGTTCTCCGCTGACCTTCAACTGCCGCGCCTGCTGATACCCGCGAACCGCACGCCGCTGATTCGAGCCAGCCCTTCCATCGATTTCACCGGGTGAGAAATGGGCACGATCCAGCAACACTTGTGCTCGCAGGAGGGCGGCCATGCCCTGGCGGGTTGCGGGATCATTGGCTTGGGCGGCCAGGGTGGTGTCGGGTGTGGCGGCATACCCCGGCAGCGCGAGCAGCAACACCACCCCCGCAAACAGACATTTCGAACGCATAGGCCTCTCCAAGTCAGTCATCCCTGATCTTGGTGGCCGTCATGTCATGGCGGTGTAAAGCAGCCTGTCGTACAGGCTAGTGCATCAGATGGGTGGGATCGCTCGCATTATGGCTAGCGCCTGGACCAGGCTCCTGCGCGGGTGGATTACTCAACCATGCCCACGTTGCCAGCACCAGCGGCCGCGCTTGCGCCCATACCTGCGTGGAATCGCCGCCGAGCTCATCCCACAGCACTTCCAGATATTCCTCATCCCGTGGCAGCAAATAGCTGCCGTAGGTGATGAGCCCCAAGGCATAGGCAGGGCAAGCATCGCCCCACTCCATCTCTGCCCTGGCCGCATCCTGCTTCGCGAAGGTGTCGAACCGGTCGGGAATCGGCGTCATGCCGGGATACGGCAGACAGTGCGCAACGCCTTCCTGCGCGGACAGGCGCTGCACCAGGTGCCCAAAAGCGTGGGAATCAATCCGGCCCATGTCGTTCAGGCTGCTTGGGCATCCTGAGCATGGGACGCCTGCGCGATGTTTGCGGTCAAGCGGTAGCCGGCACTCTGCACCGTGTGCAGCATCGGCGTGGCGAAGCCTTTGTCGATGGCTTTGCGCAGGTTGTACATGTGACTGCGCAGGGCATCGGAATCGGGCAGATCATCGCCCCACAGCTCACGCTCGATCTCCCGCCGCGAGACCACACGCGGGGATTCGCGCATCAGAATCGTCAACAGCCGCATACCGGCGGGCGTGAGCTCCAAGCGACGTCCGCCGCGTTGCACGATCTGCGAGGCAGGATCCAGGGTGAGATCGCCCACCTGCAAGACGGCTCGCGCGACTTCCTTGCGATTGCGGCGGATGATGGCCTTAAGGCGCGCTTCCAGTTCCTGAGTCGCAAAGGGCTTGGTCAGGAAATCATCCACGCCAGCGTCCAAACCGACCAACTTGTCTTCCAAGGTATCGCGCGCGGTCACCATGATGATGGGCGTCGCCACCCGCGCTTCCGTGCGCAGTTGCTTGACGACCTGCAGGCCGTCCATCCGTGGAAGGTTGCCGTCCAGAATGATGGCGTCGTAACGATTTTCACTTGCCAGCCGATACCCTTCGGCTCCGTCCACTGCGTAGTCCACTTCCAAGCCTTTAGCCTCCAGGAAATAGCCCACGGTTTCAGCCAAACTGCGGTTGTCTTCAATGATCAGAACGACGGCAGACATCGACACGGCTCCAGTAGTTCAGTTTGGTGAAAAATAGCCGCATCGCCTGTCGAGGCGGCGTGAAAACACCCCCTCCCCACCCACTCGTAATGCCAATCTCCGGAATGCCTGATGAAGTCCTCCGCCTCGACGAAGATTTGGGATTGCCTCATTGTCGGTGGCGGCCCAGCTGGCTTGACGGCCGCCACGTACTTGCGACGTTTCCATCGCAGTGTGGCACTCATCGATGGCGGGCAGAGTCGGGCGAAATGGATTCCCAAGACCCACAACTGCCCGGGCTTTCCTGCAGGCGTGGCCGGAACGGCCCTGCTGACCCGCTTAGGCGATCAAGCCGGTCAGTACGGCGTCACGTGCATTAAGGCCGTGGCCTCCCGCATTGAGGTGGGACTGGATGTCTTTACGATCGCCCTGCCCCGACGACACCTGAAGGCTTACACCGTCGTCCTGGCCACAGGGGTGGACGACACGCTGCCCACGCTTAGAGGACTGAGCCCCAAGACGGCCATTGAGCGCGGCTTGCTGCGCCTGTGTGCGATCTGCGACGGATATGAAGCCACCGATACGTCCATTGGGGTATTGGGCCCACCGGAATCGGCGTTGCGCCATGCCTGCTTCTTGCGGGCGTTTTCTCCCATGGTGACCGCCCTGACGACCAACGATGGGTCGAAGGCCACGCACCACTCACTTCGACAGGCACGTCAGCTGGACATCCCGGTCATCAGTTGTGAGCCGACGGTTCGCATCGTGGGCAACACGTGCTTGGTGACGGATCACGCCGGTCGCGCCCATCGCTTCGACACGGTGTACGCCGCCTTGGGAACCCAGTCACGCTTTGGGTTGGCCACCGCCGCTGGCGCGCGTCTACTGCGATCAGGCGAGTTATTCACCGATTCTCACATGCAAACCTCCATCCCGGGCCTCTATGCCATCGGGGATGTCAGCAGCGCCATCAATCAGATTTCGGTGGCCTTCGGACAGGCGGCCATTGCCGCCACGGCGATCCATCGCCAGCTGGCTGTTTCGCCTCGCCGCTAAGGTTCACCAGCCTTACACGCGCGCTTTGTCAGCGTGGCATTGTCCCCTTTGGCGCCCTTGATCCCATGCCTCACACGGGTAAGCCTGATCTACCTGCGCCATTTCGTTGGGTCGAAGGTGCCGGAAAGGACACCGTGTTCCTGGCCTCCATTCCCGTGGTTCAAGTCGCCCCGGCGGGCAATGCTTGGCTTGCCAGCGTGGTCTTTGATGCGGTGGAGGTGGTACCCCAGCAGATGGTCTGCCGCAGCCAACAGGCCGCCCTGCGATGGGCGAGCCGCTGGGTACACCAACGCGTGCCTCTGATCACGCGTGCCGCCGAGCGAATGGGTGTTGAACCCCCCTCAGCCTCCGATGCAGCGTAACCCCCCCGATCTTCACAGGACGCTCTTCCAATGACACCCCTATACTCACCGATACCTTTCAGGTCTTCCCTCGAGGTCATCGGTGCGGAGGAGAACGAGGCCATCGAGGCCTTGGAGAACGTGTTCTCGCAGATGGCGCAACGGGTCGCCGAGCATGAAGGGGTGGCCCATCGCGCCGTGCATGCCAAGGGCCACGCACTGATGCAGGGCACGTTTCAGGTCCATGGCAATCTGGAGCCGGAACTGGCGCATGGCCTGTTTGCGCGAGCCCGGTGCTTCGAGGCGGTGGTTCGCTTTTCCTCCCCTCCTGCCGAGCAGCTGCCCGATACAGTCTCCACACCACGAGCGCTGGCGCTCAAAGTGCTTCATGTGGACGGCGAGCGGGTAGCCGGCAGTTTGCCAGGGCACTCCCAGGATTTCCTGATGGTCAATGGACCGGCTTTCGCCGCTCCCACGCCGGCCGAATTCCTCGGACCGGCTAAGCTCTTGGCTGCGACCACCGAAAAGATGCCGCGCACCAAGAACCTCATCTCGGCCACGCTGAGAGGTGCCGAGGCGGCGCTAGAGGCGGTCGGGCTGCAAAGCGGCAAGCTTAAAGGCTTGGGCGGTGAGCCGCAGCGACATCCTTTGGGAGAAACCTACTTCACCCAAGTGCCCTTTTTGTATGGACCGTACATGGCCAAGTTCTCTTTGGCTCCGTTGTCGCCTGCGCTGCAAGCACTCGCTGGCACCGCCATCCCCAACGAAGCCGATGCCCAACGCCAGGCGATCCAGGCCGCGCTGGCAAGTGAGGAGGCGCAGTGGGCCTTTAACGTCCAATTGTGCCGTGACCTGGAGCGCATGCCGGTCGAGGATGCCTCCGTCCCCTGGCCGGAAGAAATCAGCCCGTGGATCACCGTGGCCACTCTGACGCTGCCGCCGCAACGCTCCTGGTCAGGCCTGTCCGAGCAGACAGAAAAATCGCTGGCGTTCTCTCCCTGGAATGCGCTGGCGGCCCATCGCCCGCTTGGGGCGATCAATCGAGCGCGCAAGAGGGTGATGAAGGTATCCCGTCAATTTCGCAGTAACTTCAATCGTTGCCCTATTACCGAGCCGGATGGCGTGGACTAGGTGGCCAGCTGCATTCATGTTGGCTGAATGGGCCTCACAATCACCCAGCATCTTCAACGTCATTCAAGCTGCTCGGGCACAAGCGGAAGAGTTTGACCAACCCCTATTCATACACGTGAAGCGCTATAGTGGGACTGGTTCAGTCCACTGGTGGTTCCGGTAATGACGTCCACCCATCTGCCCATGATCTTGCTCGCTGAAGACAGCGACAACGATGCAGAAATGGTCTTGGACGCTTTCAAGGAAGCGCGTTTGGCCAACCCGATCGTGCGTGTGTTCGACGGCGTTGAAGTGCTGGAGTATCTGCGTCGACAGGGCCGCTTTGAGCATCGTGCCGATGAGCGTCCCACCGTCCTGCTGCTGGATCTGCAGATGCCACGCCTGGATGGACTGGAGACATTGACGCAGATACGTGCTGATCCAGCATTGGCGAAACTTCCGGTGGTCATTCTGACCTCTTCGCGCGAAGAATCGGATGCCGTGAGGTCCTGGCGTCTTGGCGTCAACGCTTTTGTCATCAAACCCGTTGAGCCCGGACAATTTGTCGCGGCCATGAAGGTATTGGGCAAGTTCTGGGCCGTACTTAACGAGACACCTGCCTCACCGTAATCATCCCATGCCGACATCGGGTTCACGTCGCTGCCCGACAATGCGGCCAAGGAGCGCGACATGGTCGATGCAATCGGGTGGGCAGCCTCGGCGATCTTATTAGTCACCCTGGTGAGGCAGATCTACAAGCAGGTCAAGCAGCCCGATAGCCAGGGAGTGTCGACGTGGCTGTTCATTGGACAAGCCACGGCCTCTGCACTCTTCACCCTTTACTCCATTCTTTTAGACAACTGGGTCTTCATCACCACCAATAGTTGCTTGCTGGCAACAGCGGTCATTGGGCAGTGGTTGACGCGGCGTGCGTCGGTATCGCCATCGACCCAAGATAACGAAGAGCCGCACTAGACGCTCGCGCGCCCCGAATGTTTGGCGCTTTTGTGTAATCGGCGACGCAATGGAAGGCCTATGTGCTGCTGACCGACTGTGACCGAGCATGATGACCACCGCGGCGAGCACTGAACCTACTTCCGCAGGCGCTTGCGGACCGGCTGATTGAAACAGTCTACGAGCGTTTACCAACGCATAAAGCATCCGCAGATTGGAATCTGCCTTGGCCCTGCAGCGGGGGAGCCCGTTCACACGGGCTCCCCCGCAACCCATCAGAGGTACTGGTCTCGCGCCTTTTCTGCGCGCGCCGCACCGATGGCGGTTTCCACATCCTTGATCTCTTCAGGCGGGGGGAGCACTGCGGGCATCCCCAGTGCCTGGATCCACAGCTCCCGGGTCCAGCCTTGCGTGTGGTACAGGTGATGGTCCTCATCCTTCTCCACCGCTTCGAAGGCAGCCTGCAAGACTTTGGCGTTGGCGCCGCCCTGTTCGGCCACCTTGCCGATCAGTTCCCAGTTCTGGTGATCTTTGGTCTCGGCCAGCACCACACATTCAGCGGCGACCAATTCTGCCGCCGCAGGCTCTGCGGTCGCCAATGCCATTTCGATAGCTTTCACCAGTGAAGCCCCGTGGTGAGCGACGATGGCTCGGCCGGGACTTTGCGCTTCGGTATCCAATTTCAGTTCTTCGAACACGCGGGACAGAATCTGTTCGTGGCGCTTGGTTTCTTCCAGATATTCGCCCCACTCCTTCTTCAGGTCCTCATTCACGGCCGCCTTGAGCGCCGTGGTGTAGATCTTGATGCCTCCGCGCTCAGTTTCCAGCGCCTGGAGCAGCAGTTCCGTAACTTGTGCAGCGTCAGTTTTCTTGGCCATATGGGTGTCCTCCTCAGGTGGCCGTTTTCTATCCAAATCTGCGAAAAGACGGTGTGATGACGACGCGCCTGGATACTGAAGCTCTTCTTGAAGCATGCGAGCCGTAATGTCCCCGGGAAGGCCGCCCTCTACGCCCAGTCAGAGGCCGTGATTTTGCTGTTCTTAGAAGGCGCATCTGGCGCGTGGGACGCGAGAGAAGATCTATGAACAGCCATACGACCCCAACTACTTTTTCACAGGTTCGCTGCCGCCATGCCTAACCGAATGAAGATCGACCATCAGATAAACGGGCAAGCCCTCGGTGTAGCAGCGCAAGATGGCGTGACGACGCGCGTGGGATCATATATCCGGATTCAGGTGTCCACTGACACGGACACATATGCCGGATTTGCTGTTGGTGGCGAGTCCGTTTCGCTCGCCGAATGGAACGATACGGGGCTCTTCGATTTCCATGTGCCCCCCAACTATGAAAACCAATCGATGCGCATTGTTGTGGCGGTCCGTGCCCGCGACTCAAAGGGCATCAGTACCCATGCCTGGCTGGGGCCGGTGGATGAAGCACAGGAGCTGACGTATCGGGTGGTAGCCGACCCTGAAGCAGCCAGTGAACCTTGTCCCTGATCGAGGCAGAGCTTCACCAACGACACACAGACTCGTTTCTAGGCTGGTACCAGGACGTAGGAGAACACCCATGCCCCGCTTGCTGCACACCGACTGGCCCGCCCATCTCTGGATCGTGCGTCACGGCCAAAGTGCCGGCAATGTGGCCCGTGACGCGGCCGAACTGGCCGGCGATCGGTTGATTGAGCTGGAACATCGCGATGCCGATACACCGTTATCCGCGTTGGGTGAACGGCAATCGGTTGCCCTGGCCCAGTGGTTTTCAGAGCAGCCGGCTTGGGCGCGGCCTACCGTGTTCTTCAGCTCGCCGTTTGTCCGCGCCTATCAAACGTGTCTGGCCACCGCGAAGGAATTGGGACATGAAGCATCGGACATCGCCATCGATGAGCGCCTTCGCGAAAAGGAGTTCGGCATCCTGGACCGCTACACAGTGCCCGGCATCAAGGCCACCTTTCCCGAGCTTGCCGAGCAGCGGGCACTGGTTGGCAAGTTCTACTTCCGTCCACCTGGCGGTGAGAGCTGGTGCGATGTGATCCTGAGGCTGCGCAGCGTGCTGGAGGTTCTCAGGCGCGATCACGTGGGCGAGCATGTCCTCATCGTGGCCCATCAGGTGATCGTGAATTGCTTTCGGTATCTGCTCGAATGCTTGGATGAACAGCAGATTCTGGACATTGACCGGGAGGCGGACGTGCCCAATTGCGGCATCACCCACTACCAGCTCACCGGTACCGGCGAAGGTGCCCGGTTTGAACTGGAAAGCGCCAACCTGATCGTTCCATACATTGCGCAGTTGGCTGAGATTACCAAGGCGCCCGACACGCCGGCAGGTCCCAAGTGAGTCAGTCGGTGGGTCACGTGCTGGATGAGGCATGGTTGGCCACCCACCCGCTGCCGGCGGCACAGGGGGTCCATAGCAAGGAAGACCGTGGCCGGGTCTTGCTGATCGGCGGATCGGTCGATGTCCCAGGCGCGATCCTGTTGGCTGCGCAGGCCGCCCTGCGGGCGGGTGCGGGCAAGCTGCAGATGGCCGTTCCCGGCCCCGCAGCGCCTTTCCTGGCCCCGCATATGCCCGAGGCGCGCGTGTTGGGGCAGCCCAGTGAC
>VYLE01000237.1_pt1 | contig 44475 bp, 32 predicted proteins | sample 5114391 | NCBI WGS metagenome assembly VYLE01 (sample SAMN12291771, study PRJNA351875) | freshwater metagenome | isolation source: freshwater lake | place: USA: Michigan, Kent Lake | collected 2013-08-15
GGCGGCCGACGACGCCGGCGTCGACGGCGGCGCGGCCGCGGCGGCGATCGCGATCCGAACGCTCCGCGCACCGGTCCTGCGCCGACGGGAGCAGGTCCAGCGTCGCCCGAGGGTCGAGATCGTCGCGACGGCCGCCCGTTCCGCGACCGAGACGGCCAGCGCGGCGGGCCTCCCGGAGGCCAGCGCGAAGGCCAGCGCGAAGGCCAGCGCGGCGGCCAGCGAGAGGGCCAGCGCGACGGTTCTCGCTCTGGATCGGGCTCCGGCTTGGGCTCCGGACCGCGTGACGGCGAGCGGCCAGCATCGCGTCCGGTCGCGCCGAGTCCCGAACCGAAGCCCGATGCGATGCCGCAGCCTCCGGCGGTTCCGATGCCCCGTTCGCTCTACGGCGGTCGCATCCGTCGGCTGAGCGGCGGCGCCAAGGGCGTTGGCGGCGGCGGCGGAGACGACGAGTAATCCGATGAGCGACGCGTCGAAGTCAGCTTCGGCAGCGGCAGGAACCACACCGGCGGCGGTCGCAACGGCCGCCGCCGGTGATGGTCCGCGCCGACTCATCGTGCTCGGTTCGACCGGTTCGATCGGTACGAACACGCTCGATGTCGTTCGGCATCTCCAGCGGCTCGCCCGTGACGGCGGGCAGTCGAGCCCATTCGAGGTCGTGGGCATCGCCGGACACTCCAACGCGACGCTCCTGAGCGAGCAAGCCCGGGAGTTCGGTGTGCGTCACATCGCCATCGCCGACGCGGACGCAGCCATCGCGGCCCCTTCGGGCGTCACCCTCCATCGTGGTCCGGACGCCGCACTCGCCATGGTGAGCGCTTGCGTTCGTCGCGGCGACATCGTGATGGGTGCGATGGTCGGCGCCGCCGGCATTCCCGCGACGCTTGCGGCGATCGAGCGGGGGGCGACGATCGCCCTCGCCAACAAGGAGACGCTCGTGGCCGCGGGGGCGATCGTGATGGAGGCGGCGCGGCGCCATGGCGTCGAACTCCTTCCGGTCGACAGCGAACACAACGCCATCGCCCAATGCCTGCGAAGCGGACGCACGCTCGACGAGGTCAGACGACTCGTCATCACCGCGAGCGGCGGCCCCTTCCGCACCTGGTCGGCCGAACGCGTGCGCAGCGCCACGGTCGCCGACGCCCTCAACCATCCGACCTGGTCGATGGGCCCGAAGGTCACCATCGACAGTGCGTCGATGATGAACAAGGCGCTTGAGGTCATCGAAGCCCACTGGCTCTTCGGTCTGCCCTCGTCGCGCATCGCGGCGATCGTGCATCCGCAGTCGATCGTCCACAGCATGGTCGAGTTCATCGACGGCTCGGTCATCGCCCAACTGTCGCCCCCGGACATGCGAACCCCGATCCAGTACGCCCTCACCTGGCCCGATCGGGTCGAAGGTTGCTCACGGCGGACCGACTGGCGCACGCTCGCGCGGCTCGATTTCGAGGAAGTCGACCATGCGCGTTTCCCGGCGATTCGTCTGGCGTGGCGGGCCATCGACGAGGGCGAGAGCGCCGGGGCGATCCTGAACGCCGCGAATGAAGTGGCGGTCGCGGCATTTCTCCGCGGCGGCCTCGCCTTCCCGCAGATCACCGACATCGTGGCCGAAGCGCTCGACGCCCTGCCCCGTCGCCCGATCCGGACCCTTGGCGATGTGCTCGTTGCCGACGGCGAGGCCCGTGCGTGGACCGAGGATCGCGTCGCGGCCCGGGTCTGAGCGGTGCGTTCCGTGCGAGCCCTCCCGCTTTCGGAACGAAGCGTCCGAAGCACGCGGTCGAACTTCAATCGGGTGCTACGATCGCCGATACGCGCTAAGGAAATCGTCCCATGGATGTGCTCTCGACTTCCGGCAACTTTCTCCTGATCCTCTTCGGATTCGGATTTCTCATCTTCGTCCATGAGCTCGGTCACTTCCTCGCGGCACGCTGGGCCGGCATCCGCGTCGATTGCTTCGCCATCGGCATGGGCCCGACGATCGTCTCGTGGCGGCGCGGGCTCGGCTTCCGCGCCGGTTCGACCGATCGTGATCTCTTCGAGCGACATGGCCGCGTCGGCGCCCAGATGAGCGACGCCGAACTCGCCGGTCACGGCCTTGGCGAGACGGAATACACGCTGCGGCTCCTTCCGATCGGCGGCTATGTCCGCATGCTCGGTCAGGAGGACGCGAATCCCTCTGCGGTCAGCGACGCCCCGCGCTCCTACCAAAGCTGCCCGATCGGCAAGCGCATGGTGGTCGTGAGCGCCGGCGTCATCATGAATCTGATCACCGCCGTGATTCTCTTCTGGATCGCCTTTGCGGTCGGCGTGCGCTTCCCGGCGCCGGTCGTCGGCGGAGCGATTCCGGGCACGCCCGCTGCGCTCGCCGTCGCCTCGAACGCCTCCGCCGCGGGGCTCGCAGCCGACGCTCCCGCAGGCCTGATGCCCGGGGATCGGGTCCTCTCGATCGACGGCGCGCGGGTCGACACCTTCGCCGATGTGGTGCTTGCCGGGGCGATGAGTCGACCCGCTCCGGGTGACCGCACCCGCGGCCAGCCGATGGAACTGCTCGTCGAGCGAAGCGGCGCGACGGAGCCCCTTCGCTTCACCCTCCAGCCTGAGCTCGATGAGGGCGACGGACTTCTGAAGATCGGGGTGGGCGGCGGTCCGGCGCTCAGTCCGACGATCACCGATGTCGACGAAAGTCGCGCGACGGTCACGAAGCTCCTCGCCAACGCCGGATTCGACGCCCTGGTGCCTGGCGCGACGCTCGCGTCGGTCAACGGCGCAGCGGTTCGCACGCTCGACGAGGTCGAGTGGGGCATCGCCCGCGGCGACGGCTCGCCGCTCGCGACGGTCTGGTCGCTTCCCGTCGGCGAGGGCGGCGCTGACGACGCCACTCGAACGGTTGCCCTCACCCTCACGCCGCAGGCGTCGCTCCAGACGATGCTCGTGCCGGTCGGCGAGGATCGCATGGCGGTGAACGGACTCTTCGGCCTTTCGCCGTTGCTGCGGGTTGAGGAGCCTGTGCGAGATGGCGTGAACGCCGATGTGTTCCGTCCGGGCGACATCCTGCTCCGCGCCGGAACGGTCGATGCCCCGAACTTCGCCGACCTGCGGGCCGTCGCGAACGCCGCGATTGACCAAGGCACGCTCGCGGTGACCCTCCTCCGCGACGGCACCGAGATGACCCTCGAAGCCCGCGTGAACGCCCGCGGCCGACTCGATGTGCATGTGAGCGCAGCGACCAACCTGCCGCGCATCGCCCGCCCGGTGACGAGCGTGCTCGTGCCGGAGGCCTCGGACGCGAACGATGGTGCCGCGCCGAGCACCGCAGCGCAGCGGGCCGCAGCGCCCGCGCTCCGCGATCAGCCGACGCCCGCAGCAGCGCTCGATCTTGTGGCCGGCTCAACGATCACCGACATCGCCGGCACGCCGGTCAGCGACTGGAACGGGATCCGTGCGGCGTTCCGCACGGCGACGGCGTCGGCGCTCGCGACCGGCGAGCGTGCGACCGTCGAAATCGGACTCGTGCTGCCGCTCCTCGATCGCTCGCGCTCGACCCAGTCGATCACGCTCGGCGCCGAGGACATCCGCGCGCTCCACGGGCTTGGCTGGCGCTCGCCGTTGCCGCCGACGATCTTCGATCCGAGCTTCGTGACGCTGAAGGCGACCGGTCCGCTGCACGCCGTCTCGATGGGTCTCCACGAGACGAAGAAGCTCGTGCTCCAGGTCTATCTCACGCTCGACCGCCTCGTGCGCGGCACGATCGGCGTCGACAAGCTGAACGGTCCGGTCGGGATCTTCCACATCGGCGTGAAGGTCGCCGATCAGGGCTTCATGTTCCTGCTCTTCTTCATCGCCCTGCTGTCGGTCAATCTCGCGGTGATGAACTTCCTGCCGCTGCCGATCGTCGACGGCGGGCTCTTCCTGTTTCTCATCTACGAGAAGATCGTCGGGCGACCGCCGTCGATCGGCTTCCAGAACGCGGCGACCGCCGTGGGTCTGCTGCTGATCGGCTCGATCTTCCTGATCACCTTCTACAACGATGTGGCGCGGCTGATCGGCTGACGATCACGCCGCATCCGTGAAGCGCCGGTCGCGATGCGCCGACGAGAGCCGCGTGAGCGTCGCTCGATCGCCGTCGGAGAGCGGCGGAAGCTGCAACCCGATCTCGTGGCGGAAGAAGCCGAGGCGGCGCGAGCGAACGACCTTCGCCTCGCAACGGATGCCGCCGTCGCTATCGCCGATCTCGAGCAGCACGACGCCCGCGAGCGGCTTCCGCGACATCACGGAGAGCCCGCCCGCGCTCAGATCCAGCACGCGACCGATGTTGCAGGTCAGCGTGCTCTCGATGACGACGCGCCCGGTCACGCGGCGGTTGCCGGACTTCGGATCCAGATCGCGGGGCAGGAAGAACATGCCTCTCTGATCGGTCCGGCGGTTTCCGGACTTGAGGCGGAGTCTCCCGAGCCCGGCGGCGGACCCGAACTCGCGGACCCGAACTCGCGGCCCCGAACTCAGGGGCTCGGCAGGAGGATCGTCCGACCGTTGTCGCCGTCGCGCTCGCCGACCGCGCAGGCGATGACCACCGCGGCGACGGACTCGGCGGTCAGGGTGCGGGCGTTGGGGAGGAGATCGGGGCCGAAGTTCTGCCTCAGGAGCGGCGTCTCGACCGCACCCGGGTTTACCGAGAAGCCGAGGATGCCCAGGGCCTTGCCCTCGCCGGCGATCGAGCGGGTGAAGCTGTCGATCGCCGACTTGCTCGCCGCGTAGACGAAGAAACCGGGGAAGGGATCGACGGTGCCGATCGTCGAGACCTGCACGATGCGGCCACTCTTCTGCGCGGCCATGATCGGCCAGGCGCGGGCGATGAGAAAGGCGGGGCCGAAGGTGTTCGCGTAGAACACCTCCTCAAGGAGTTCCTCGTCGGTCGACTCGATCGGACGGAGCGGAGCGATGCCGGCGTTGTTCACGAGCGCATCGAGACGGCCGAAGCGCTCGACGGTTCGGTCGACCGCGCCCGCCGCCCGATCGGCGTCGGCGATGTCGCAGGCAAGGATGAGCGCGTCCTGCGCCGAAGCGATCGCCGCCGTCTCCTCGAGCTTCGCCCGCGTGCGCCCGACGAGCCCAAGGGCGAAACCGCGGGCGGCGAGTCCGACGGCCACCGCACGGCCGATGCCCGAGCCGGCTCCCGTCACGATCGCCACGCGCCGAGGGGTCGCCTGGTCCATCAGAGTCTCCTCTTCGAGGTCGCCCGATCGATCTCGCGCTGGTGCGATCGCTTCGCGAGATCCTGCCGCTTGTCGACGGCGTTCTTGCTCACGCCGACGCCGACGAGCAGCTTGGCGACGCCACGAACGAAATAGACCTTGAGCGGGACGATGGTGCCCGACTTCGCCTTCGCCTCGGCTGCGATCTTGCGGATCTCGCGGCGCTTCGCGAGCAGCACGCGCTGGCGGGTCGAGGGATGCTGCTTCCGTCCTGCCGGCTGATACTCGCCGATGTGGGCCTGCATGAGGGTCAGCGATGGCGGGTCGATCTCGCCGCGCACCCATCCCTCGCCGAGACTCATCTGTCCGGCGCGCACGCTCTTCACCTCGGTGCCGAGCAGCTTGATGCCGCACTCGAGCGTCTCGCCGATGTGATAGTCATGTCGAGCCTTTCGATTCTCGATGACCGGATCGTTCGCTTCGGATCGTTTCGTTCGCTTCGCCATTGGCTTTCGCGGATCTCCTCCGGCGCCGCATGAGCGTTCGCTCATCGGGCCGCCCGCACCGAACCCTGCGATTTTCGCGGGGATTCCGCCCCATTCGCTCAGGTGTTCACCGCCACAACCGGTCCGATTCGACCGCAAAGCTGCGCAACCGTTTGCTCTGCTTCTCGGAATCTACTTGCGATTGTGACAGATTCGGCAAGAATCGGTGAGTCGCCGGAGCGACCCGCGCCAACCACGCGAATCGACTCCCGATTCGAATGAACAAACTCGGCCTCCGCGTTCCGGTGTGGGATGCGGCGCGTCCGAGAAAGGTGCCGATGCGATTCGCCTCGTATCGGCGGTGTGGGTGGCGACGGCGAACGCCACGGTTTCGGCGGAGCGACTCCGCTCCCGGTTTCCGTCGCGTGCGGCGTGAAGGCATCTTCTCCCCTGCCTGCACGGTCCGATCTCTCGCGTGATCCAGTCCTCTCCGACGGCACGCCCCCCGAGCGCCCGGTTCCCGGTCGTCGAGCGGCGCGCCCGAGCTTCCGGGGTGCGGTCGGCGTGCAGCCCACCCCTCTTCACACACACACGCACTGCGAGGTTCAGTAGGTGATGCAGCGATTCTTCAAGTCCGCACTCACGGCGTCGCTTCTGGCGGCGATCGCCTGGACGGCCACGGGGTCCGATGCGACCGCTCAGGTCGTCCCGAACGAGACCGGTGCCCTCGAGCAGCCCTCCGCACAGGCGTCCATCAACGCCTTCCTCAACGCCCATCCGAACACCTTCGTGTCGGTGCGCGGCGGCACGCTCACCCGCGTCTACGGCAAGGCCTTCTCGTCGGGCACCAGTCCGATCGACAGCGCCGACGGCTTCGTCGCGAAGGCTGCCGACATGTACGGGCTCGCCCCGGAGCATCTCGCTCCGATCGGCCCGTTCGCCGACGGCACGCGCGTCCTGCCGCTCGTCTATGACCGGATGACCGACAGCTACAAGTTCAGCCTCGTCACCTACTCGCAGTACCTGAACGGCCTGCCGGTCTTCCGTGCGGACCTGCGCGTCCTCGTCCGCAATGAGCCCGGCTTCCCCGCCGTGCTCGCGACGGGCACGCTCCGCGATCTCGGTGAGTTCGCCGCGACCTTCAACGGCGGACCGATGAGTCCGTCGCAGGTCGACCAGAAGACGATGCTCCGCAACGCGCGACTCCAGTTCCGCGAGGAGCCGGTGATCAGCGCCGTCGAGCCGGTCATCTGGGCCGGCGTCGACGAGTCGCCCGAAGCCCCGAAGCTCGCCTACAAGTTCGTCGCGCAGGGCGGTCTCGCCCTTCAGCCTGAGAACTACCAGAAGTGGCTCTATGTCGTCGATGCGTCGAACGGCCGGATCCTCTTCCAGGAGAACCAGATCTGCGAGTTCGATGTGAGCGGCAAGGTCACCGGCGTGGCCACCGAAGGCACGGGTGCCGACCTCTGCGAGAACGAGTCTGCGGTCGGCCTTCCCTACGCGAAGGTCACCGTCGGTGGCGTGACCACCTTTGCCGACTTTGAGGGCAACTATGTCGCGACCGGCGTTCCGGCCGGGACGACGGTGGCGACCTCGGGCATCGAAGGTCTCTACTTCGTCACCAACGACCTCGCGACGAGCGTCTCCTTCATCGAGACGCCGATCAACGGCGGCGTGGCCGACTTCGTGCACAACGCGGACAACTCGAGCGCCCTCGTCCGCGCTCAGGTGAACGCGTACTACCACGCGAATGTCATCCGCGATCTCGTGCTCGAGGCGAACCCGAACTATCCGGTCATCGCCGGGCAGACGGCGTTCCAGATCAACACGAACATCGCCTCGACCTGCAACGCGTTCTACGACGGCAACTCGATCAACTTCTATCAGTCGGGCGGCGGCTGCTCGAACACCGCGTTCGCCACGGTCGTCCACCACGAGTTCGGTCACCATGTCGTCAACACCGGCGGCAGCGGCCAGGGCGCGTACGGCGAAGGCATGTCCGACTGCATGGGCATCCTCGTCACCGACGAGTCCATCACCGGCCTTGGCTTCCAGAACAACTGCACCGCGGGCATCCGCAACGCGGACAACGACTGCCTCTACCAGGCGAGCGGCTGCTCGAGCTGCGGCAGCGCGATTCACTCCTGCGGCCGACTCCTCTCGGGCTGCGTCTGGGATCTCCGCACCAACTGGGCGGCGATCTATCCGAACGACTACCTCGATCGACTCCGCAGCATCGTGGTGAACTCGGTGCCGCTCCACGGCAACACCACCTCGATCGCCCCGGACATCACCATCGACTTCCTCACCCTCGATGACGACAACGCGGACATCAACGACGGCACGCCGAACTATGCGTCGATCGCCGACGCCTTCGGCCAGCACGACATGCCGGCGCCGCCGATCCAGCTCCTCAAGTTCACCTATCCGAACGGCGTGCCGACGAGCGTGAATCCGAACGGGACGACGACGCTCAGCGTCGAGGTCTCGGGCATCGCGGGCACCCCGCAGCCGGGCACCGGCACCTTCTTCTATCGCACTGCGGCCAGCGGACCCTTCACCTCGGTTCCGATGACCCAGGGCGCAGCCAACACCTACTCGGTGACCATTCCCTCCTCGACCTGCCTGAGCACCGTGCAGTTCTACATTCAGGCTGCGGCGACGAACGGCAACACCCAGACCAACCCGAGCGGCGCCCCGAGCGCGTTCTTCTCGGCGGTCTCGGCGGCTTCGACCGACTCGATCTTCGCTGACGAGATGGAACTCTCGAGCGCCGGCTGGCAGGCTGGCGTCCCGGGCAACACGGCGACCTCCGGACAGTGGGTGCGCGTCGATCCGAACGGAACGGCCGCGCAGCCCGAGAACGACAACACCGTTGCGGGCACCCAGGCGTGGATCACCGGCCAGGGCTCGCCCGGCGGTGCCCTCGGCGAAGCTGACATCGACGGCGGCGAAACGACCCTCGTCTCGCCCACCTTCGACGCCACCGGCTTTGACGCCGCGTATGTCACCTACTACCGCTGGTACTCCAACAACACCGGCGCGTCGCCGAACGCCGACTCGATGCCCGTCGAGATCTCGAACAACAACGGTTCGACCTGGACGCTCCTCGAGAATGTCACCGAGAACGCGAACGCTTGGGTCTTCAAGTCGTTCAAGATCTCCGACTTCGTCGTGCCGACGGCAACCATGAAGCTCCGTTGGCGAGCCTCTGACCTTGGCAGCGGCTCGCTCGTCGAAGCGGGCGTCGACGATGTCTCGATCGTCGGCTTCGTCTGCACGGTCGCGAATCCGGCGGACCTCGACGGCGACGGCGATGTCGACGCGGCGGACCTCGGCATCCTCCTCGGAGCCTGGGGTACGAACGGTCCGGGCGACATCGACGGTGATGGCACCGTCGGCGCTGCGGACCTCGCCCTCCTGCTCGGCTCGTTCTAAGCCGCAGCAGCACCCCCGGCTCGGACGACCGCGGTCGTCGGGCCGCGAGAACCTGACCTGACTCGCAGGGGCACCCCTCACCGGGTGCCCCTGCTCTTTTCCGGACTGGCTTCCTGAATGGCTTCTGGATTGGCTTCCGGATTGGCTTCTGGACTGGCTCCGGCCGCCACGGCGGAGGCTTGCATCGGCCCGGGCTCCGTGTAGAATCCCCGACCTTGCCCCAACGCTCAGGTGGCGAAATTGGCAGACGCGCCAGCTTGAGGTGCTGGTGGGAGTAAAATCCCTTGGAGGTTCGAGTCCTCTCCTGAGCATTTCCTCGAACGATGTGCCCCTCCCGCCGGGAGGGGTTTTCGTTGGTGCCAACCCGATCGCCCGCAACCCGAACGAGATGTCCGCACCTGAGACCACCCAGCTTGCCGACACCGTGGCCGACACCGCGGCCGACGCCGCGGCGGAGACCCTCCGGATCAACGAGATCTTCTTCTCGATCCAGGGCGAATCGACCTGGGCTGGCTGCCCCTGCGTCTTCGTGCGACTCACCGGCTGTCCGCTCCGCTGCCGGTACTGCGATACCGAGTACGCCTTCCGCGAGGGCACCCAACGACCGATCGCTGACCTCATCGCCGAGGTCGAGCGCTTCCCCTGCCGATTGGTCGAGATCACCGGCGGCGAGCCGCTCGCCCAGAAGCGCGTCCACACGCTGATCACCGCCCTCTGCGACCGCGACTACACGGTGCTCATTGAGACCTCGGGGGCGATCGACATCCGCCCCTGCGATCCGCGCTCGATTCGGATTCTTGATCTGAAGACGCCAGGCTCCGGCGAGGTCGAGCGAAACCTCTGGTCGAACCTCGACGACCTCCGTCCGCGCGACGAGGTGAAGTTCGTCATCACCGACCGGGCCGACTACGAGTGGGCTCGCGATGTCATCCGCCGAGAGCGACTCGCGACGCGCTGCGCGGCGGTGCTCATGTCGGCGGTCTTCGAGCAGAAGCGCGGACTTGAGATCCTCGGCTGCCCGTCACTTCATCCGCGCTCACTCGCGGAGTGGATCCTCTCCGACGGCCTCGAAGTCCGCATGCAGACGCAGCTTCACAAGCTCATCTGGGAACCCAACACCCGCGGCGTGTGAGGGTCTATTCGATTGAGAGCAGAGCCGCCGCGTCAGCCGTGGCAGCCGCAGCCTGGGCCGCAGGCCGGGCCGGTCGGGCCCGCGGCTGCGCTGTTCGCCCCGAGGGAGGTGCCGAGCACCGTCGGGAGCGTCACCACGCGGCGGATTTCCTCACCGGTCTCGGGATGCCGGGCGAGCGGCGGATCCTTGATGCTCTGCGAGAACTCGAAGCGCGTGCCCGCGCTGCCGTCGGACTTCACCGTTTCGTAGACATAGGTCGGCATGGCGAGCGGAGCGTAGCAGCCCCCATCGGGCGGAGTGAAGCGCATCAGGCGGAGTGAAGCTCATCGGGGGCGGCGAAGCCGGTACGCTGCCCGCATGCTCGCCGCTCCTCACGCTCCAACCCATCAGGCTCCCGAGTATCCAGCCGGCCCGTTTGAGGCCCCCGCCGTCGGCGCCAGTTGCGATATGCAGCTCTTCGCGCGGCATGTCGACATCATCGCCGCCCAGCCGACGCGGCTGCGCTATGCGGTGCAGGGGCTCGGCGAGCAGCAGCTTGCGACGCGCTATCGGAACTGGACGATCCGACAGATCGTGCATCACCTCGCCGATAGCACGGTCAACATGTACTGCCGCTGGAAGCTCGCCCTGACCGAGGTGCGGCCGACGGTGAAGCCCTACGACGAGTCGGACTGGGCGAAGCTCCCAGACGCGCTGCTCGGCGAGCACACCTATTCGCTCGCCATGTTCGAGGGGACGATCGGACGGCTGACCTTCCTGGCCCGCACGCTCTCACCGGCCGATTGCGCCCGGATGGTCTGGCATCCGCAGTACCAGAAGGAGATGAGCGTCGCCTATCTCGCTGCGCTCTACGCCTGGCACGGCACGCATCACATCAGCCAGATCGAATGGCTGCGCTCGCACTATCGCTGGTAAGGCGCTTCACCGACGCCCGGCCGTCGGCCACCCGACAATCACCCGACCGTCAGTAGACCCACGCCTCGCAGGATGCCTCAGCCGGCACGACGGTCTGCGTCGGTGAGGTGGTGAGCAGCATGGCGTCGAGAAGGTCGCCCTCCTCGTCGTCGATCGCCTCGCGGGCGAGCGGCGGCTGCACGATGACGCCGACCGAGGCAAGTCGCTCGACGATCGAGGCCCGGACCTCGCGCGGCGGTTCGCCCGTGCCCTTGTAGCCCTTCGCCGGCCAACCGAAGCGCTGGAGGACCGATGCGGGGCACCCTTCGTAGACGACCATGCGGCTCGACGGCGAGCGGTTCACGAGCGGCTCGATGTGCACGCCGGCCTCGGCAAGCGGCAGCAGGATCTCGGCGATGAGCGTCCAGGTCTGCTTGAAGATCCGGAGGTTCATCGGCGCCATCGGCGTCGACTCAGCCCGATCGCACACCCGCTTCGGCTCCTTGCGATCGACCTGACGGATGTCGTGACGCCAGCCGCGCGGCGATCCGAAGTCGGCCATCCACCGCGCCATGGCGAGCCAATCCTTCGGCAGGTCGAAGGCCTCGAAGGTCGCGAGCGGGATCGAAAACGGCGCGTCGATTCGCCACTGATGTTCGCCCGGCTCGCGGGCCGTTTCGAGCATCTGTCGCAGAAGCGTCTTGCGATCGAAGCGGCCGCGCAGGCGAATGGGTTCGCCGCGGGCGCGGAGATTGCGATCGACGACGCGAATCTTGGCTGCGCCGCCCGCGTCGGCGCCGCTGAAGTCAACTCCGTGCAAAATCATGGATCAGTCTCGTGTCCGCCGCTTCGTGCGGCCGCCGCGCGATGAGGCTTGGGAGGATGGGCGCGCGGAGCGCGACGCGGAAGTCGAACGCCCGCCGCGGCTCGATCTCGACTCCCGCGGCTTCTCGACACGGGTACTCTCACGCGGCCGTTCGCCGCGGGGATTCTCACGCGGCCTTTCGCCGCGGGGATTCTCACGCGGCCTTTCGCCACGGGAGGCTTCGCGCGGCTTCGTGCCACGGGTGCTCTCGCGCGGCTTTTCGCTGCGGGAGGTTTCGCGCGGCTTCGCGCTGCGGGTGGATCCCGTCTCGCGCTGCTTCTCGCCGCGGGCAGCGCGACGCAGGGCCTGCAACTCGCGGGCGGTCAGCTCGCGCCATTCGCCGACGGCGAGCCCCTTGAGTTCGAGCGGACCCATGCGAATGCGCCGAAGCTTCTTCACCGGATGCCCGACGCGCAGCAGCATGCGCCGCACCTGACGGTTGCGCCCCTCGCGGAGCTCCATGTAGAGCATGGTGCGCTCGCGGTCGCGCTTGCGGATCGACAATCGTGTGTCGCGGGTGCGCTTCCCCTCGCCTTCGCGATCGTGCAGGAAGATGCCCGCCTCGAGCTTCGCGACCTCCTCGTCGGTGAGCGAACCGCCGACGGTCACTTCGTAGCCCTTGTGGACCTCGTAGCGCGGGTGCGTCAGCCGGTTGGCGAGGTCGCCATCGTTGGTGAGGAGGAGAAGTCCGCTGGAGTCGAGATCGAGTCGTCCGACCGGATAGAGCCGCGGGTTCGCCGGATGCTTCACCAGATCGATCGCCCGCACGCGCCCCTCGGGATCGCTGTTCGTGCTCACCACGCCGCGCGGCTTGAAGAGCATGATGTAGACATGCCGCTCGGGCGGCTTGAGGGCCTTGCCATCGACGACGATCCGATCCTGGGTCGGGTCGACCCAGGCGGGAAGGGCATCGACGACCTCGCCGTTCACCTTCACCGAACCATTCTCGATGAGCTCCTCGCAGGCCCGGCGCGAGCCGTAACCGGCATCGGCGAGCACCCGCTGGAGACGCGGGCCGCGGGTGTCAAGGTTGAAGGAGTGGGTCCGCTTACGGGGCATGCGAGGAGATGAGGTCTGGCGCGGGCTGCCGGGCCTGGTGCGGCGGACGGCGAGCGCGAGGGGGCTATGGTACGACGAACCCTAGGATGCCGCTTCGCATGCAACGCCCCGATCTCCGAGCCGCCCCGTCCGCGACCGACTCCAACCGCGCTTCCCACGCCGCAGTGAGCTGGCTGCGGCCGCCGGCTCGATGGCGAATCGCTGCGATCGGCATGGCGTGCGGCCTGCTCGCCGCGCTGGCGCCCTCAGCGCAGGCAGCACAGGAGACGCCAGCCGAGTCGGGCGACAGCGCCGAACTCGAAGCGGCGATCGTCCTCTCCTCCTACCTCGGACTCTCGGTGCGCGACATCGCCGGTCTCGGCTGCGTCGTGGCATGGATCGACCCCGGTCCGCTCAACGGCCGCGGACTCGAATCGGACTCGCTCGGGCGGCCAGACCTCATCGTCGCCATCGACGGCCGTTCCGCCTCCGAGGCGACGCTCGCCGAGGTCGTCGGCACGAAGTTCATCGGCGATGCCGTCACGATCAGCTACCGCAGGGCGATCCAGCGCAACGCGAACCTCCCCGAGGCGAGCGGCGTCGCCCACGCCGAGCTCTGGGAAGCCGAGGTAAGGCAAGTGAGCGCGACGCTCGCCGATCGCCGTCTTTGGACGGGCACCTTCGGCGATCCGCAGCGTCCGAGCCCGGCGGGTGTCGGTGAACTCGGCGGCGGCGGGCCCTTCGCCGGCAAGCTCCTCCTCGTGCCCGAAGTCATCGATGCGATCAACGCCGATCGGGCGATGCGGGAGCGCCTCGATCGACTCCTCATCGCCCAGCAGGCGATGAGCGCGACGCAACAGGACGCGCGGCGCCTCTCGCATGTCACGGCTGCGCTGACCCAGCCCTTCGCGCTGCCCGAGCTCGCCGAGGCCCTGAGCGCCCGGGCATCCGCAGGCCTGCGCCCCGCCCGTCTTGCGGCGACGCTCACCGCGAAGGCCCTCGATGCGTCGCCTCCGAGCGGCGAAGCCCACGGCAGCGTGCCCGTTCCCGGCGTGCAGAGCGCCATCTACGCGCTTGATTTCTTTTCCAATCAAACCAGACTCCATATGCAGGACGCACTCGGCGATGCATATGGAAATGAAACCGTCGCCCGCAGCGCGTTGGCGACGATGATTGGCATGCGCGACGCGCTCATGATCGGCGGGCCGGATGCGAGCGAGCGATTCGGTCTCATCCGACGCGGCGCGGCGATCGACATGGAGGCGATCGTCGCGGCCCTCGCCCATGTCGATGCCGACCTCGCGATCGCCGCCGAGGTCATCGACGGCGAGGTCGAAGGCATGCCCGAGGAGCTCGCCGGTGCCGTCGAGGGCGTGGTGCTGTCCGCCCAACGGATCCCCGAGATCGGATGGGCCGTCGTCGGCGGACGCGGCCCCAATCGCTATGACCTGTCGAAGGTCGCGGCGGTGATCGATCTCGACGGCAACGATCACTACTGGATGAGCGGACTTGCCCTCGGGATGCGGGTCGTGATCGACATCGTCGGCGATGACCGCTACGAGGGCCACGCCGACCAGGGGATCGCCGGCGGTCTCTGCGGGCTTTTCCTCGTCGACGATCACGGCGGCAATGACCAGTACATCGGTCATGCGCTGCACGCCGGCGCCGGCTGTCTCGGAGCGGGCCTCCTCATCGACCGAGCCGGAAACGATCGCTATGAGGGAACGACCTGGGCGCTCGGCGCGGCCTGCTGGGGTTCGGGCATGCTCCTCGACCTTGGCGGCAACGACGCGTATGTCAGCGAGTACCTGAGTCAGGGCTGCGGCGGCCCGCGCGGCATCGGGGCGATCGTCGACGGAAGCGGCAACGACACCTACGACGCCGTCGGCAATCGCCCGTCGCTCTACGGCACCGAAGGCACGACCGCGAGTTTTAGCCAAGGGGTCGGCGTGGGCATCCGTCGCGCGGCGGCCGGAGGCATCGGCATGCTCTGCGACCTCGGCGGCAACGACGGCTACCGCGCCGGCGAGTTCGCCCAGGGCGGCGGCTATTTCTTTGCGTACGGCATCCTTTGCGACCGCGAGGGAAACGATACCTATGAAGCCGCCCGCTACGCCCAGGGCTGGGCCGCGCATCAGGCCAGCGGCACGCTCCTTGATGCAAGCGGCAACGACGCCTATCGCGGACGGGTCGCAGCGAGCCAAGGGGCGGCGTGGGACCAGTCGACGGCGCTCCTCCTCGATGGCGAGGGCGACGACAGCTACGAGGCCGCCGGCCTCGCCCAAGGCGCCGCGGCGCAGCAGTCGCTCGCGTTCCTCGTCGACGGCGGCGGCAGCGACGGCTATCAGGCCAGCGGGGAAAGCGTGCAAGGCGAGTCCGGCCGCAACGAATACCACTTCGGGCGCCCCGCTCCGATCGGGGGCGTCTTCTCCTTCAGCCTGCTCCTCGACCGGATCGGAGCGGCTCGTGGCGCAGGTTCCGCGCCGGAAACCGACCGCTTCTCGACAGGTCGCCCCATCGGCACGACGATGAGGACCGGGGCGGCGAACGCTGACCGGCCTTCGGCCTCGACGCTTGATGGCCTCTTCATCGATCTTCCGCCGGCGAGCCAGCCCACCGACACACCTGATGCCCAACCCCGACCCCAATCATCCGCGCCAGCCGACCGCTGATACCGGCGCCTCCGGGCAGGGTACCGCAGGCGGTGCGATCAGCCCGCGTCTCACCGACGATCGTTTTCTGCGATCGGTGCGGGCAACGCACGGCGCGGACGGGTGGCTGCTTGAACTCATCGCACCGCTTCGCCATGTCCGCATCGGCCGCTTCTCGGTCGGCGAGGCCGCCGAGGTCGCGACCTTCTGCCTGCGCCACCTGCGCGAGGACCGGGCGGGACAGATCGCCGCGACGCTCTCCTTCCGAACGCTCTTCGGCCTCGTGCCGGTGCTCGTCGTCGTCACCCTGACCGCTCGAGCGATGCTCGGCGATACCTTTCAGGTCCGCGCACTCGAGTTTCTCAACAGTCTCGGCATGCAGCATGTGAGCATGCCGGTGCCGGGAGCCACCGCGGACGATCCTGGCTCGAGCGTCTCGCTCGCCCAGTGGTTCGAACAGCTCATTACCTTTGCCGGAACGGTGAATGTCGCGGCGCTCGGCTGGACGGGATTTGTCCTCGTCGCATTCAGCGCGATCTGGGTGCTCATCACGATCGAAGAGGCCTTCAACGCGATCTTCCGTTGCGAGTACGGGCGATCGTGGATTCGAAGGATGCTCGTCTACTGGTTCGTCCTCACCGTCGGCCCGCTGGTGGTCGGACTCGCACCGGTCCTCATGGGACGGATCACCTCGGTCGTCGATTCGCTGGCGCTCTGGGATTGGGTCGGCACCTCGTTGCGCGTCGGACTGTCGCTCCTGCTCTTCTGGCTCGCCCTGTTCGTTGCGTATGTCACGATTCCGGCGACGCGCGTGGCGTGGCGACCGGCTCTCATCGGTGCGGCGGTCAGTGCGATTTTGTTGCAAATCGGCAAGGGCAGCTTCGGGCTCTATCTCTCGAATGCGTTCGGGGTCAGCGCGCTCTATGGCTCGCTCGGACTGATCCCGCTCTTCATGTTCTGGGTTTACCTGATGTGGCTGGCGATCCTCTTCGGCGCTGAGCTCGCCGCACTCATGCAGGCGATTCGCGGCCGCAATCGCGAGACCGGCGTCATCCAGCAGCTCAGCCCCGAGGCGATGCTCGTGGCGATGCGAACGATCGCCGAGCGCTTCCGTCGCGGCGAGTCGGTCCCGCTCGGCGAGCTCGCGGGGATCGCCCACCTCCCGACACTGGTCGCCTCGGCGATGGTCGATCGCCTTGAGGACGAGGGATATGTCCGTCGCGTCGGCGACGACAACGGCGTCATGCTGGCCCGGCCGGCGGAGTCGATCGAACTGGCCCGCATCCTCGACGCGGCCTGGTCGAGCGCCGATCGAGGCAAGCCGGCCGACGCCCTCACCGTCCGACTGCGCGACGCCCAGCGCGCGGCGGTGCGCGGACTGACGCTGCATGACGCGTGATGCGGAGGAGGCGGCGTTCGCGCTTGCCGCATCACCGCGACGGCGCGGCCGTCACGATCCCGCGTTCGCCTTGTCCGCTGCGCCCGACTGACGGGCCATCTCGGCCAACTCCGCCTTCGTCGCCTCGACGGCGTCCGGTCGCTTCATCGCCTCGAACACGGCGATGAGATCGGCGCCGACGCCGTCGCGCAGCTCTGCGCTGATCGACGGATCCTTTCGAATGAGCGTCCACGCTTCCTGGAGCGGCGTTGCTTGGGCCTCCGCCTTCTGACCGAGTCGCTTGATCGCCTGAGCGAGCTGACGCAAGGCGACGATGCGATCCTCGTCGAGTCGGACCTTGCGCGCGAGCGTCGCTGCGGCTCGGGCGCTTGACTCGGCGCGAGCGGCGGACTCCTCCGACTCGCCTTCGATGTGCAGGCCAGCGAGACCGCCTTGCGCCATCACCTGCCCCCAGGTGTCGTCCAGGCGCTCGGTGATGCGAAGCGACTGCTCGAGCGTCGCGATCGCCTTTGCTCGATCGTCCTTGGCGAGCTTCATCCCCTCGCGGAAGAGCCGCTGTCCCTCGCGAAAGGAGCGTTGTTCCTCACGGCTCCAACTCGCGAAGGCGTTGGCGTAGTCAGCGAAATCCGAGCCGCCGAAAGCCTGATCGGCGAGCTTCGCGAACGCGATACCCGTCCGAAACGATTCCTTTGCTTCGTGCGCACCGGCGTCGCCACGCTTTTCAATGATCGCAAGGCCACCTTCGAGAAAGCCATCCACAAACGGCAGCGTGCGACCGGGATGGCGACGGAAGGTGGCGACGATCATGCCGTGGTCGCCATCGATGAGCATCGCAAGCAGACGCGTCTTGTCCATCGCGTGCGGCGCAGCGGCCGGGTCGGCAACGGCGGGCGCGGCGGGAGCGGCGGGAGCGGCTTGTGGCGACGCCGGATCGGCAAGCGCGACACTGAGTGCAAGGACGGCGAAGGTGGCGACGGATGACATGACAGGCGTGACTCCAAGTGCGAAGCGGGAAGCGGCTGGCGTCTACCGGCCGAGCGGTCAGATCGACTGATGGCGGCGGATTGTGGCCGAGGAGACCGGTGCGTGCGATGAGCCGAGCGGACCCCGGCGGAGCCGCTAGGACCTGGGCGGAACCGATAGGACCTGGGCGGAGCCGATAGGACCTGGGCGGAGCCGGGGCGGACCCGGGCGGACGCGATCCGCCGACGCCGGTCTCGACGGCTCGGCCGATTCGAGCGGAAGTCGAACCAAATCCTGTACGGGCACCCTCCGCTCGGCCGAAAAGTCTTCTCGGACGATGGGTTCTCCGGTGCCGCCCAGCGGAAGGCACGCCGCGTGCACCGGTGCCCCCGTGCGCTCAGCGCATCGGCAGATTTTGCCCGGCGCGCTGAACCAGTGCGCCGACACGCCGCGCAACCACGCCACACGCCTCTCCACGCTGCGAGCGTTGCCATGAGCTACCTCCACCCGCACCCATCCAGCGAACCCGAGACCCTGAGCCAGACCTCGAGCCAGGGCCCTGTCTTCGAGGGCCAAGGCGGTGCCGCGACCGCTTCGACTCCAAATATGGGGTATTTACCTCCCAGTTCCCCCCAATTTGGACAGTCACATTTTGGGCCGTCACATTTTGGGCCGTCGCACGGGGGGCCGCCGAGCCCAGGGCCGGCCTACGGCCTCATCCCCACCCCCATGCCCGCCCTCATCCCAGGCATGGGTCTCACGATCGCCCCGCCGCTGACGAGGCCGCTGACGAGCGAGGTCGCCTTTCACGCCCTCCCCCACGCCCTCCCTCAGCACGCCTTCGCAGTCCTGCCGGTCGCCGCGGGCGGGACCGCGCACCTGACCGTCCACGCCGGAACGGCCCTCGCGCCCAATCCGAGCCCGATCCCACCCTCCGCTCCGCACAGCGGATCGCCGGCGACCACTCCAACCACTTCGACCACTTCGAATGGGCACATGCTGCCGAGCGGTCAGCCACAGAGCCACCCCCCGAAGGCGCACGCCATGCACAACGCCGCTTCTAGCACCCACGGCCAAACCTACAGCCAGACCTACAGCCAGACCCAGAGCCCCTTCGGGAACCCCTACGGCGGCTCCATCGGCAATCAGCCCGGCACACAGCACGCGATGCCTCCCGTTGTTCACATCAACGGCGACAACCAGCCGATCGACACGCGCACCCGCCTCGCTGACCTCGTCGTCCGCGCCGAGGCGTCGATCGACGAGCTCGAGCGGCTCGCCCGCACCGCCCTCGACGCCACCGCAGCCTCCGGCCAGGCCGCCGCCGACCTCCAGGAGCGGCTGCGTCTCGGCGTTCGGATGCTTCAGGCCTTCGATGTGCAGATCCAGCGTTGCGAGGCCGCGGCGACCCAGGCGGGTCCGCAGGTGGGTCTCCAGATCGCCTCACAGATCAGTTCGCAGATCGGGGCCCAATTCACCAACCAGATGAGCGCGGTCGCGCAGCAGTCCGAGCTCCGCGTGCGCGCCGCCGTCGAAGCCCTCGAGCAGCGCATGCACGAGGCCCTTCCCTTCCTCGACGAGCGCCTTCGTGGCGCCCACGAGCAGGTCGTGCGAACGGTCGACGACCGGATCACCGCCGCCGAACGGCGCCTCGATGAGCGTCAGGAGGCGATGCGCGAGGAACTCCGGCGGTTCGCCGACGACATGGCCGCATCCTTCGCCCACCGGCTCGACGCCATGGTCGAGGAGCGCCGCACCGCTCTCGCGCAGGCACCGGCCGCCCAGTCGGTCGATCTCGATGCCGCCCTCGCTCCGCTCGCGTCCTTCGAGAGCCGCGTGACGACGATGATGAACGATCTCGAGCGACGCGCCGCTCAGCTTGATGGGCAGATCCGAAACACGATCGACGCCAACGACGCCCGCCTGCGCAGCCTCATCCGCGAGAGCACCGAAGCGGCGGACGGCCTGCTCGGCACCGTCGGCACCGCGGGCACCCTTCGCGAGCTCATCGCCGACGAAGCGCGGGCCAGCCGGCGCCTCGCAGACGAGGCCCACGCGACCTGCCGCGATCACCAGCGCGAGATGCAGGACATGCTCGAACGCTGTGCGATCGCCCGCAGCTCGCTCGAACAGCAGCTTCACGACCTCCGCACCGCCGCGGCCGAAACCGAGGCCCGCCTCGCCGCGGCGAAGTCGCTCCGCAGCGACATCGAGCACACGCTCCAGCAGATCACGCCGCTCGAAGCGTCGCTTCGCCTCGATCCGACGCTCCGACAGGACAACGCGGCGATGCACTCGGTGGTCGAGACGATCTCGACGAATGTGCGACAGTCGCTCGCCGAGGAGATGCGGAACTTCTCGCACGCCCTTCGCGGACTCGCGGCTCGCGCCGAGACCGCCTTCGCCCAGGGACGCTTCGACGAATTCTCCGCCGTTCCCGAGGTCAGCGCCGCGCCCACGGCAAACGCGCCCTTCGTCACCCACGAGTCCTCGATCATCCGCGCCCACGATGAACTCGACGGGCAGGAACTCAACGGCCACGCGGTCACCGATGTGCACGCCTCGTCGATGCCGACGACGCCGATCGACACCCGTCGACTGACCGCGGAGATCCTCGCCCTCGATGCGACCTCACTCCTTCGGCCGCCGGCTCGCGCCTGACGCCCCGTCGCTCACGCCTCGCATCCACCGCAGCCAGGCCGCCTCGACCGCTCCGGTCGGGCCGAAGCGCCGCTCGAAGAGCGTGATGAGTCGCGTGCGCGTGAGCGTCTCGCTTTCCGCGACGAGCGTTGCGAGGTAGTCGGCAAGGGCACCCGGATCGCGCTCGTGGAGGAAGCGGACGAGCGACCAGCTTGCGTCGTAGAAGCGCTCGATGTCCGCGGGCTCCATCGAGGGCATGCGCGGCGTCGTGAGCAGGAGACGAAGCCCGGGCATCGCGTCTGACCGCTCGACGAGCCGTCGCTCGCGCTGCGGCTGGGCGGCGAACGCGATGCCATCGGCGCTGGCGCAGCTCTCGAACTGCATCGCGAGTCCCTCGAGCATCGCCAGCGGCATGCGCGGCGAGGCCCGCTGAAGCCCAAGGCGATGCAACATCTGATGGGCGGCCTCGTGGGCGACCGTCGCCATCGTCTCGCAAGGATGCGTCATGTCGAGGAGTAGCTGCGCGTCGGCGGCGCTGCGCTGGTCATTCGCGCTGCGCTGGTCATTCGCGCTGCGCTGGTCATTCGCGCTGCGCTGGGGGGGCGTCGTCGCACGAACGACGATGCGCTCGTCGGCCGCGGCCCAGTATCCCATCATCCATCCGGCATCGATGCGATCATGCTCGCGTGCGAAACGCTCAAATGCATCGCGCTCGGCAAACGCTATGCAGAGAATCGGTCGATGCGCCGTCCTTGTCTTGTCGCTTGAACTTCCTCGTGATCGCGCAAACGACTCGACCGCGTCCGCCGTGCGCTCAAGGACCTCGGCGATCTGGTCGGCCCACTCGGCGCCAAGGTCGCTCAGCACGACGAATCGCGGCGCAGCGTGCGCGGCGAATCCAGGAAGCCGATCCGCCCAGACCTCCGGCGCTGCTGCTACTGCTGCTGCTGTTGTGGGCGACGAGCCCGCGCCGAGCAGCGTCATGAGGGCCAGGGATGAGAGAAGCGTTGGCATGCGCGTCAGGCGGCCGATGGGCGGGCGTGCTGACCAGCATCGGCTCGCGACGAGGCGACCCGCAGCGGAGTGCGCGATGCCCCGAAGTTCGATAACTGAAGACCTTCGCCTCAACCGCACAGACGGGACAACCGATCTTCCCGTCCATGGCGTACGGCGCCCGAACGATCTCATGCCCGCGACGATGCCTCGCAACGATGGCGCTTGCGCTATCGATATGCGCACCGCTCGCTGGAGCGTCGCCGCCCTCCTTCGGCCTCGCCTTCTGGGAGGCGATGCCCGGCCCGATGCGCGTGCCCGTCTTCGATGCCGTCGCCGTCGAGAGCCGTGATCAGCTCGTCGTCCTCGGCGGCTTCACCGACCGCATGGAGGCGACGCGAGCGATCCAGATCCGGCATCCGATCGACGGATGGCTGCCGGTCGGATCGGCGCTCATCGAACCTCGCGCGAGGGCGACGCTGATTCCGCTGGAACGCAACCGTGTGCTGATTCTCGGCGGCTACAGCGGCGTCTGGTCACAGGACGCGCGGGCCCTCGACGACGGCGAGACGCTCGATCCGCTCGTCGCAGGCAGCGCCCGACTCATCGAAAGCTTCGGCGCGCCGCTCGACGGCCACAGCGCCACACCGCTGCCAGATGGGCGCATCGCCGTGGCGTGCGGCTGCGATCTTCGCCTGTTCGATCCGCGCACCGAATCGTGGAGCGACCCGATCGAGCTCCTCCGCGAACGGCGCCATCACGCCGCACTCGTAGTCGGCCGAACGCTCGTGCTTGCCGGTGGCGTCGGCGAAGCGAGCGTCGAATCGATCGACCTCGATCGCGAGCCGCTCGTCAGCGTCGCGTGGGACTCCGACCTCGGTGCGGCGATCGGATACGCCGAAGGCATCGCCGTCGACGGACGACATGGCCTGCTCGCGGGCGGTCTTGCGAGTGAGGAACGCGTGACCCTCGGATGCACCTTCCTGCTCGATGTCGCCAAGCGCATCGTCAGGCCCGGTCCGCGCCTTCCGCTCGAGCGCGGCGCCTGCGACCTCACCCTCGTGCGACATCCTCGCGGCATGCTGATTCTCGACGGCGAGTGGCGAGCGGCCGACGAACGCGGCAACGCCAACGCGGCGCTGCTGCTCACCGGACTGAGCGGCGTTGAAGGTGACGGCACCCAAATCGCATCGAACGCGCGCGTCTGGCGACTTCCCGGACCGGACGATGCGAACGCCCTCGCCCGGCGAATGCTGATCGTTCGCCGCGACGGGAGCGTCGAAGCGGTCGGCGGATATCGATTCGTCGCCCCCGAACGAGCCTTACCGGGCGAGCCCGCCGGCGTCGTCGTCGATGGTTCCGGCCAACGACTCGTCGTGGACGCGCTTCCGGCCGCCGACTGACGAGGCTCGACAACTCAACTCGCTTCGCCAATCGGTACAAACGACCAGCATCGCCGTGCTCCGACGGCGATTCGCGCAACATCCGCTCGCCCGAGGCCATCCCGAAATGGAGCCTCTCGGGCATGAGCAACGCACCAGGCAACCGCGGGGATTTCCAGGGTGGTGCCGACGGCGCCCGAGCGCCCTCGACGAACGCAGCACACGGCAGTTGGTCAGACGCACTCGCTGCGGCTGACGCAATCTCGGCCCTCCTTGCCCACCCGGTCGATGTGGAGGAACGCGGCGTCGCCCTCATCGTGAAGGCCGCTGGCCCCCATCTCGCCCAGCGCGAGTGCCCAGCGATCATCGACGCCGCCCAAGCCGCCTTTCAGCGCGCCCACGGCCGCACCTTCGCGGTGCTTGACCTGAGCGATGTGCAGGTCTTCAGCGCCATGGGCGTCGGTCTCTGCACGGACTTCGCGAAACGGGCGAAGGAGCGGAAACTCACGCCAGTTCTCTACGGGCTTCGAGGGGATCTCCTCAACCAGCTCCGCATGTTCAAGATCGAACGGCTCTTTACCGTCGTGCGCTCCCGAGGCGACCTCGAACAGCTCGTGCGGGGTTCGTGACGCGGGCCTCCTGATTGGGGGGGCCCGGCGCGGAGCCCCTGCCCCTGAGATCGCTGCGTTTCCCTGCGCGACCCGCGCTTCTCCCCGATCGGCGGGAGCGCGGGTCGCGCTCTTTCGCCATCCGCCGACGCACCGCTCGCGAAGGGAGTGCTGCTACACTCCGACTCCCGACTCCAACGGCCGGATCTCACTCCGGCGGATACCTACCCATGGGCATCGAATCAGCACTTCCGCTCGACAATGTTCTGACCACCCAGCTCCAGCGCGTGGTGAACTGGGCCCGCCGCTCGAGCGTCTGGCCGCTCCCCTTCGCCACCGCCTGCTGCGGCATCGAACTCATGGCGACCGCGTGCAGTCGCTTCGATCTGGCCCGTTTCGGCGCCGAGGTCATGCGCTTCAGCCCGCGACAGGCTGACCTCCTGATCGTCGCCGGCCGGGTGAGCGTGAAGATGCTCCCCGTCCTCCAGCGCGTCTACATGCAGATGACCGAGCCGAAGTGGGTGATCTCGATGGGCGCCTGCGCGTCGACCGGCGGCGTCTTCGACACCTACGCCGTCGTGCAGGGCGTCGATCAGTTCATCCCCGTCGATGTCTACATCCCCGGCTGCCCGCCGCGCCCCGAGATGCTCATGGAAGGCATCATGGCGATCCAGCGGATCATCGACAGCGACCAGATCCCGCGCGACCCGACCGGCAAGCGCCTCCCGCTCGACATCGCCCTCGCACCGAACTACGAGCCCCGCTCGCAGCCGATGCCAGTGACGGTCGGGCTGACCTGACGCCGGCTTGATTGAACTGTGCATTCTGCACTATTCCGCCAGAGAACCACAGAGGCCCAACCCGAAATGGGAGGGCAAAGCGGTAGCACAGAGAAGCCAACGGAAAGAGGGAACTCGTCGCACACACTCGTAGGCGAAGAGTGGACTTGACTTGAGTCGGGACTTCTCACGGTGCCAAGCGCCTGCGCGCCTCAAGCCCCTCTGGCACCGTCACGTTTCCATCAACGCGCGCAACCTGTCTCCTCGTTCGCCCTCTCTGTGCATCCTCTGTGCCCGCCCATTTCGGTTTGGGCCTCTGTGGTTCTCTGGATGATGTGTGCAGAATCCTGTGTTGAAAGAGAAAAACTCGCTCACTCCGGCCGCATGAACAGGATCGAGTGACGAATCCCCCAGCGCGTGATCTTCGCGCCGTCGTCGAAATCGCGCATCGGTTCGCTGTCGATGCCCCAGCCGTTGTGGGCGGTCTGGAGCATGTTCACCGTCATGTCGCCGTGGTCGACCGGATCCCAGCGATAGGAGTAGATCGCCCCCTGCGGTCCGCAGACGAATGCGACGCCCACGCGGGTGAGCGTCCATTCGTCGTAGAGGAGGCAGGTGAGCCAGCCGTCGTCGAGGGCACGGTTGCCGACCTGACGGGTGCGCCACGCCGTCGTGAGGCCGCTCGGAGCGAACCAGCCGGTGTGGAAAAGATTCAGTTCGTGCGTCGGCCCGTTGGGGCGAAACGCAACGACGGGGCGCGTCGTGCAGTGATTGATCGCGCTTTCGCCGCGGGTCCAGCGTGACTCCGCCTCGCGCAGCGTGTCACCGTCGCGATCGAGCCAGTTCACCCGCAGGCACCAGTCATGCCCCAGCGGACTCCGATCGCTCGTCGCAAGAACCAGCCGCTTCGTGTCCGGATCCTGGGCCATGCCCGGGGCGACGCGGGAACGGAGGGTCAACGCCTGCGGCGACGAGAGCGGCGACGCGGCGCCCCACGCGAACCAGCGTGCGGTGAGCATGTCGCCGTCGTCGCGCGTCACGAGCAGCACGCGGCCGTCGATCGCGCAGGCCGAGAGATCGGTTGCACGAAGATCAGGCAACTCCACCGGCGTCTCGATCGCCGTCGCGGTGACCTTCGCGACCCACCACGCCCGCTGCGAGCGGAAGAAGACGAAGGCCGCATCGCCGATGCCGACGCCAACCGGATCCTGCCGCGTTGCGCTGTTCGGAATCGCCCGCGGCGCGGACCACTTCCCGTCGCCCTCGCACGCGCGGATCGAGACCGCGGTGCACTTCATGTCGACGGTCAGGAGTTGCGTCACGCCGCCCATGAGGAACAGACATGGCGCCGCCGCGACGAGCTCGACATTGCGGCGCGTACCGCAGTTCGTCGAGCCGCCGTAGTTGATGTCCGCCTCGACCGGGCCTTCGTCGAACTGGCCGTTGTGATTCCAGTCGATGAGCGTCGATCCTTCGCCATCGGCCTTGAGCGTGAAGCGAAAGGGAGGCGCTTCGAGATACTTCAATGCATCAAGGGCAAACGGCAATCGCTCGACGAGGCTCGCCTCGCGGAGTTCGACCGAGGCGAAGCGACCGTCGCTGAAGCGAATCGCATTCGGATCGCCGCCGAGGGCGTAGTTGAACGCATAATTCATGAGCGACGGATAGAGCGGACACCACGCCGGCGTCGAGTCGCCCTCGTGCGAGAGCGAGAGCTGATGCCCGACCTCGTGGCCGAACGCGGCCCAGTGCGCTCCCGCGCTGCCCATATCGCCGGTCTGCTGCGCCTGTCCGCCGCCGCCCGGCGTCACCTGCATCCAGTGGACGATGCCGCGCTCGCGCGGGGCGATCACGCGATTGCCGACGCTCCACCAACTCCCCTGCTCGGCCGCGGGAATCGGCGCGGTCCAGCGAAGATGCACGGTGACGCCCGTGGATCCGTCGGGATTCCTCGTTGGAAGCGCGGCGTAGAGCGATCGTGAGCGCTCGACCTCGCGCTTCGCCACCGCCTCGTCCACGCCATCGAAGCGCGACACGACAAGGAGCACATCCTGGCGCGTCGGGCTGAGCGGCCCGTCGAAGGGTTCGATGCCGCGCGGCAGGCCGTTCACTTCCCAGCCGTCGAGCAGGCCATCGTCGTCGCTGTCACGGTCGTGCGGATCGCTGCCGATCGCCCGTTCGCGCTCGTCGTCGACGCCGTCGCCATCCGCGTCAGGTCCCTCGCGGAGCGCGACCGCGATGCGCACCACGCGATGCTGGTGCGGACGCGAGGCGGTGAAGACGGCGATCGCGTCGGCGCGGCCGTCGCCGTCGATGTCGCCGGCGAAGGAATCCAGGAGCGGCGCGGAGGGCTCGTAGGGCGGCGGCGTCACCGATCCGGGTGCGACACCACGCGACGGGAGCGCACCCTCGAAGGGAGCGCCCTCGTCGAACGCAACGACACCGGTGCGGCGATAGAGGAGCGTCCGATCGGCGAATCGCAGGAGGACCTCACAGCCGCCGACCGTCGGGTCGACATCGGCGACCGCAAGCTCGAGCGCGCCTTCGGGAACGCCGGCGCGGAGGACCTCCCAACCCCCGGACTTCCAGCCCGACACCGAACGGGCCATGCAGAGGGCGTTGAGGCCGTTGACCGTCACGATCTCGGCGCGGCCGTCACCGTCCACATCGCCGGCCGCGAAGAGCCGGCAGTCCCAGCCGGTCGTGGTCCAGTCGTCGCCGGCGGCGACATCGACGAGTCCGCCCCGGGCGAGGGCAGCGAGACACGCAAGCGAAGCGAGCAGCATGGACGCATTGTGCACGCTCGCCGCCGGAAATGGCCTCGGTCCCGCGGCTTCCCGCGCAGTACACTCGCCGCGTGGACCGCATCCCACCGCATCTTCGCCCGCTCGTCGAAGCCCTGGATGTGTCGCCGGACAATGTGCCGCTCCGCAAGCACCTCGGCGATCAACTCCTCTCCTTCGGTCTCCACGAGGAGGCCGCCGCGCTCTTCACCGCGGGATTGAAGATCGCACCCGCCAGCGACGCGCTCCAGCTCGGCCTCGCCATCGCCCTCGAGCGCCTCGATCGGCCGAGCGAGGCACGGCCGCTCTACGAGGAACTGGTGCGCCGACCGGGAAACGCGTTCGCCCATCTTCGACTCGCCGTGCTGCTCATCGCCGACGCGGACCATGAGCGGGCCCGCCATCACTTCGACCGCGCGCTGCGTATCGACCCGGAGCTTGCCGACGACGACGCGGCCCGCTCGATACGACCGCTGATCGACGCACATCGTCCGAGGAACGAAGCGTCCGGCCGTCGCCCCGCGCGGGAGAGCGTCGAGGATGCGGGCCTCGAGGAGACGACCTCCGAGTTCGATGACGAGTTCTACGACGACGGTCGCGGACGGCTCCGCGCCGGACCGCAGGGCGGGTTCGAACCGCCGACGCTCGAGCGGCCCTCGATCGACTTTCGCAGCGTCGGCGGGATGGAGAGCGTGAAGGAAGAGATCCGGATGAAGGTCATTCATCCGCTCGTGAACGCCGAACTCTTCAAGGCCTACGGCAAGTCCGTCGGCGGCGGCATCCTGCTCTACGGCCCGCCCGGGTGCGGCAAGACGCATCTTGCCCGCGCCACCGCAGGCGAGGCGAAGGCGACCTTCATCGCCCTCGGCATCCATGACATCCTCGACATGTGGCTTGGACAGAGCGAGCAGCGGCTCCACGAGATCTTCGCCTTCGCCCGCCGAAGCGCTCCATGCGTCCTCTTCTTCGACGAGGTCGATGCCCTCGCGGCGAGCCGACACGACCTCCGCCAGAGCGCCGGCCGCAATGTCGTCAATCAGTTTCTGAACGAACTCGACGGCGTGAGCAACTCCAACGAGGGCGTGCTCGTCCTCGCCGCGACAAACGCCCCGTGGCATCTCGATGCCGCGTTCCGTCGGCCGGGCCGCTTCGATCGGATCATCTTCGTGCCGCCTCCCGACGAGGCCGCCCGAGCGAGCGTCCTGTCTGTGCTGCTCGAGGGCAAGCCGGTCGCCTCGATCGATCTCGCGGCGATCGCAAAGCGCACCGAGGAGCGCAGCGGCGCCGATCTCAAGGCCGTCGTCGATCGGGCCGTCGAGAGCAAGCTGCGCGACGCGATGCGCACCGGGCGGCCGTTGCCGCTCGAGACGAAGGATCTGCTCGCCGCGGCGAAGGAGACGCCGCCGTCGACTCGCGAGTGGTTCGCGACGGCGCGCAACTATGTCCTGCACGCCAACGAGAGCGGCGCCTACGACGATGTCGCCCGCTATCTCGGACTCCGAAAGAGCTGACGATGGGCAAGGAAGTCGATCGCGCGTTTCAGTTGCTCGGGGCGAGTCGCCCCGACCTTGCGGAGCGCGAGTTTCGTGCGGCCCTTGCCGCCGAGCCGAGCGACGCGAACGCCCTCGCCGGGCTCGCGATCGCCCTGAACGCGAACGACAAGGATGACGAGGCCCTTGCCACCGCCCGCGCCGCCGTCGCGGCCGGACCCGATCGGGCGCTCGCGCGGGCGGCGCTCGCCCGAGCGCTGCTGAGCAAGGAAACCCCGAAGGAAGCGCTCGTCGAGGCCGAGGCCGCGGTGCGGATGGAGCCGATGAACGCCTATTTCCACGGGCTCGTCGGACTCGCGTCCCTGTCGATCGGGCGCCCGGCCGACGCGCTCGACGCGGCGACGCGGGGACTCTCGCTCGACGCCGACGACGAGACCTGCGCCCATGTTCGCGGCATGGCGATGGTGCGGCTGAATCAACGCGACGACGCCGAGAGCACCCTTCGCACCTCGCTCGCCCGCAATCCCGAGTCGTCGAACGGCCACGCGATCCTCGGCCATTCGCTGCTCATGCAGAACAAGGTGCGCGAGGCCGCGGAGCATTTTCGCGAGTCGCTTCGGCTCGACCCGACCAACGAGGCCGGGCGCGAGGGCCTGCTGCACACGCTGCGCGCCCGCGTGCCGATCTATCGGCTCTTCCTGTGGTGGATCAGCTTCTGCCAGCGCATGCCAGCCGGCGTCGTGGTCGGCGTGCTCCTCATTTCCTTCATGATCGGTCCGGCGCTCGCTTCGATCAGCAAGGCATATCCCTCGCTCGCCCTGATCATCCTGCCCCTGCGACTGCTCGTGATCGGTCTCGCGATGCTGACCTGGATCGCCGAGCCGCTCTTCAACGCGGCGCTGCTCCTCACCCGCGACGGACGGCTGCTGCTGCGTCCGGCGGAACGGATGTGGGCCCTGGTGATGGTGCTTCTCTGTCCGCTGCCGGTGATCTTCATCGCCCTGGGCGTGATCAGCGCCGGTCAGGGCGAGACGATGAAGCTCTTTGCCCGTGCGGCCGGCGCGTCGCTCTTCCTGCTCATCCCGATCGGCGTCTGCGCATCGGGCTGGGAGCGGAAGGCCGAGCGGCCGATGCTCCTTGCGATGCTCGCCGTCCTCCTCGGCCTCGCCGTCTACGGCGTTCTGGCCGACGCGATGGGCATCTTTACGATCGCCGCGATCGCCTCGATGGTCTTCGTCAACGCCCGCGGCGTGGCGAAGGGCGGACGCTGGCAGTAGCGAATCGGCCGAGAAGCGCCTGCGGGCGTGATCCAGACGGCGCTGCCGACCGCGACTCCCGTTCCCGGGCTCTTGCAGATTACAATCCGAATGGTAATCTGCAAGGATGCTCCGACGCCTCGCGGCCCCACTCCTGCGCACGACGCTCCGACGCATGCCCGCGGCGACGATCATCGGACCGCGTCAATGCGGCAAGACGACGCTGGCGAAACTCCTGAACGGCGCCGGCGGCGAGTACTTCGACCTTGAGCAGGAGTCCGAGCGGCTTCGACTCGACCTCGAGTGGACTCGACTGGTCGCGACGCGCAAGCGCCTGATTCTCGATGAGGCGCAGTGCTACCCGGCGATCTTCCCGCGGCTTCGCGGGGCGATCGATGCGGACCGGCGGCGCAACGGACGGTTCGTGCTGCTCGGCTCCGTCTCGCCGGCGCTCATGCACTCGGTGAGCGAGTCGCTCGCCGGCCGAATGGCCGTCATCGAGCTCACGCCGTTCCTTCTTCCCGAGCTCACTTCGCAACCCATGCGGGAGAGACACTGGCTGATGGGCGGCTTCCCCGACGGCGGCGTGCGCCGTCCGAGGGACTTCCCCGCGTGGGCCAACGCGTACCTTCGCCTGATCGCGGAGCGCGACCTTCCGGCACTCGGCATCCCGTGCTCGCCACAGACGACCCATCGCCTGATCCGAATGCTCGCCGCGCTGAACGGCCAGCAATGGAACGCATCGGAGCTCGGGCGGAGCCTGGCACTGAACTACCAGACCGCAACGAGGTATGTCGACTTCGTCGAAGGCGCCTTTCTCGTCCGCCGACTTCCCGCCCATCACGCGAATCTCACGAAACGACTCGTCAAGGCCCCGAAGATCCACTGGCGCGATACCGGGCTGCTCCATGCGCTGCTGGGCATCCACACGCGCGAGGCTCTCTTCGCACACCCATCGGTCGGAGCGAGCTGGGAGTCGTATGTCGTCGAGCAGGCGCTCGGGACGCTCGAAGCGCATGGCATTCCGTACGAGGCTTCGCACTTCCGAACGAGTGACGGATACGAGGTCGATCTCGTCCTGGAAGGCGGTCGCGATCGGTGGGCCATCGAGATCAAGCTCACCAGCGATCCATCCACGCATGACCTCGGACGCCTGGATCGCTGCGGCGAGCTCATCGGCGCCACGCGATGCATCCTCGTCTCGCGCGTCGCTCGGGATGCACGCGACGGCCGACGCCTCTCGTGCGGCGTTCCGACGCTTCTCAACGAGCTCCGCTCGTTCGGCAAGACAGGATAGTGTGGTGTTTCAGAGATTCTGCGCAATTCGACCAGACTCACCACAGAGGACACAGAGAGCACAGAGAGGGAAAAGAGCGTGTTGTGAGGCCGTGAGCGGCCATCCAGCTTCGATTCCAGCTTCGATTTATGGTCGATCTCAGACCTCTCCAGATGCGTGAGCGGGCAAACAAGCGAGCGAGAAGGAAACACCCCTACGATGTGGATCACGGAAGCTTGCGTTGCGTTCGACCCGGCTTTTCCGCTCTGTGCCCCCTCTGTGGCCTCTGTGTCCTCTGTGGTGAATGAACGACGCGAATAGTGCAGAAGGCTGGTGCTTCAGAGATTCGCGAACAGTGCGGCGCGACATGTTCGCACCAGCCGCCGTCGCCTACCGAAGCGCCGCGACCCACTGCGCCACGCGATCGATCCCGCGAACGATGTTCTCGTCGGCGCAGGCGAAGCTGAAGCGGATGTGCGTCCTCGCGCAGGCCCCGAAGTCCTCGCCCGGAACGACCGCGACGAGCGCCTCCTCAAGCAGCGCGTCGGCGAACTGCGTCGGCGTCTCGACGCGCTTGCCGCCAGGCGTCGTGCGCCCGAGGCAGTCGCCGATGTCGGGGAAGGCGTAGAACGCAGCCGTCGGCTGGGCGCTCCGGAATCGGGGAATCGTCTGCAGCCGCTCGTGCATGAGCTTTGCACGCCGCGCGAAGACCTGCCGCATGCGCTCAACATCGGCGGCGCCGTTGGTGAGCGCCTCGACGATCGCGGGCATGATGAACGTCGCGATGCCGTTGGTCATCTGCCCCTGGAGCTTGATGAGTTCCTTCGCGAAGCGGCCGTTCTCGCCCGGCGCACAGACATACCCGACGCGCCAACCGGTCATCGCGTAGGCCTTGCTCATGCCGTTGATGGTGATCGTGCGCTCGGCAAGCTCGGGGATCGCGCCGAACGAGCGGGCCTTGAGCGAGGGATCGATCTCGGGATAGATGAGCTTCTCGTAGATCTCGTCGGCGATGATCGTGACCTGCGGATGCCGCTTGAGCACCTCGGCGAAGGCCTCGATCTCGTCGGGCCGGTAGGCGACGCCGCAGGGGTTCGAGGGCGAGTTGAAGATGACGCCGACGGTGCGCGGCGTGATCGCCGCCTCGAGCGCCGCCGGTGTGATCTTGAAGCCGCTGGCGACGGTCGAGGGCACCTCGATGCAGGTGCCGCCGGCGATCTCGATGAGCGGCTTGTAGCTCAGCCACGCCGGCGTCGGCAGGATGACCTCCTGGCCCTTGCCGCCGTCGAGCAGGCACTGGAGCGTCATGTAGAGCGCGTGCTTCGCCCCCGCGGTGATGCTGATGTGCTCGGGCTTGCAGGCGATGCCGTTCTCGCGAACGAGCTTCGCCGCGATCGCCTCGCGCGAGGCCTTGTCGCCGGGGGTCGGCGCGTAGTGGGTCAGCCCCTTCTCGAGGCCGGCGATCGCCGCCCGCCGGATCGGCTCGGGGGTCACGAAGTCGGGCTCGCCCATACCGAAGGCGATGACATCCTTGCCGGTCGCCTTGAGCGCGTTCGCCCGCGCCCCGACGGCGATGGTGGCGGACTCGGACAGGCGAAGCACACGGTCGGCGATGAGCATCGGCGCAGAATACCGGATGATCCGCTGGTTTCGGCTCGCCGCCGCCCGCCCGCGGCGCCGGATTCGACTACCATCCCCGCCCCATGCACTACGACGCTCACCAGCCGGTGATCGACGACTTGGAGGCGCGGATCGTGACACTCCGCGACTCTCTTTGACTTCGATCGAAAGGTTTCCGAACGCAGCTCGCTTGACGAGCGGATGAACGGCGCCGACTTCTGGAACAACCAGAAGGAGGCCCAGAAGATCATCGCGGACCTGAAGGTCCTTCGCGCCCAGACGGAGCCGCTCGAAGCGGCGATGCGGGAGCTCGAGGACGCGAAGGTCGGCTATCAGTTGGCGAAGGAGTCTGGCGACAAGGACCTTCTCGCCGAGGCCGACGCTGCGCTCTTCAAGCTCGTCGGTGACATGGATCGGATCGAGGCCCAGAGCCTCCTCTCCGGCAAGCATGACCACCGAAGCTGCTTCGTCACGATCCAGTCGGGGGCGGGTGGACTCGAGGCCGAAGACTGGGGGCGTCTCCTCGAGCGGATGTACCTCTACTACTGGGCCAAGATGGGCTTCAAGGCGGAGGAGATGCACCGCGTTCCCGGCAGCGACGGCGGCGTCAGCGAGGTCGCCTATCGCGTGAGCGGTCCCTTTGCCTACGGATACATGAGCTGCGAGCGCGGTCCGCATCGCCTCGCCCGCGTCTCTCCCTACAACGCCGAAGGCAAGCGTCAGACGAGTTTCGCGACGGTCGATGTGACGCCCGAGTTTGAAGAAAATGATCTCGTCATCCCGGACAAGGATCTTGAGATCGTTCCCTTCGTGCGGGCAAGCGGTCCGGGCGGCCAGAATGTCAACAAGGTCGCGTCGGCGGTGCGCGTGACGCACCTTCCGACCGGGCTTCAGGTCGTCGCCAGCACCTATCGCGATCAGCCGCAGAATCGCCAGCAGGCGCTCGCCGTGCTGCGGGCGAAGCTCGAGCAGATCGAGGAGGAGCGGCGCATCGCCGAGATCGCGGCTGCGACCGGCGGCAAGGTGAGCCGCGACTGGGGCAACCAGATTCGCAGCTATGTTTTTTATGACAACCGCGTGAAGGATCACCGGACCAACTTTGAAATGAGCAATCCGATCAAGGTGCTTGACGGCGAGCTCGAGGGCTTCGTCGATGCGGAGCTCAAGCGGCGCCGTGCGGAGCGCGAACGCGACGAGAAGGGCTGATCGCGCGGCGTCGCGAACGCATCAGCCGGGCTGGCCTCGAGGGAGTGACCCGTGGGCGAGCGGTTTCTGGAGCTCCGATCGGTCGAACGCCGCTTTCCGGGCGGCGGAGGTCTCGTCGGCGTCGATCTTGCCCTCGACCAAGGCGAACTGCTCGCGCTCATTGGCCCGTCGGGGAGCGGCAAATCCACGCTCCTCCGCGTGATCGCCGGCCTTGATCGCCCCGATCGCGGCGAGATCCTCCTCGACGGACGGCCGATCGCTGCGCTCGGCCCCGTCGAGCGCGGCGTCGGCATGACCCTTGACGATGCTGCGCTCTACGACCACCTGTCGGTCCGCGAGAATCTCCGCGCTGGGCTCGATCGCTTCGGACTGCGCGGCACCGCCGCGGAGCGGGCGATGCACGAGGCGGCCGAACTCGTCGGGGCCCTCGCCCTCCTCGACCGCATGCCCGCATCGCTTTCCGCGGGCGAACGACGACGGGCGAGTCTCGCCCGCGCCGTCGCCCGCAAGCCTCGCTTGCTTCTGCTCGACGAGCCGCTTGCCCATCTCGACGAACGCACGCGGCTCGACCTGCGCGAGGACATTCGCCTGCTGCACGAGGCAACGGGCGCAGCCACGATCCTCGTCACCCATGACCATCAGGATGCCCTCGCCATCGCCGATCGCATGGCCTTTCTCGATGCGGGCCGCGTCGTCCAGACGGGCAGCGCCGAGGCCTTTCGCGAACCTGCCCACATCGCCGTCGCACGCGGTTGTGGCTGGCTCGGATTCGAGGTCTGCCGAAGCGCAGCGCTCCGCATGACCTCTTCGCCACCGGGCGAGTGGGTCGCGATCGCACCGGAGGGCGTCGCCCTGATTGCGGACGCACCGGGCAGCCGGGATGCGATCGCGCTCGAAGGCGTCGTGCGCTACCGAACGACCGCACGGCGAACCGGTTCCAGGCGAGCGGAGTCGAGCGACGAGCGGGTTGTCCTCACCGTCGAACTCGGTACGGGGGAGCGCATCCGGCTGCCGATGGCGACGAAGGATGCCCCGCCGATCGGCGCTGCCCTCACCGCCGATCTCCGCCCCACCACGCTTCGCTGGTTCGACGCCTCGGGCAGGCGAGTTCCGACCGGCGTCGCGTGAGCGCGGATTCCCCCTTCGGACCGCTGATCCTGTACCCCTCCCCCCTCCGACGCCGATAATCCAGCCGTGTCATTCGATCACTTCTCCGATCCCTTCGCCGGCCCGTCGACCGGCGCCGCCCGCCACGCCCACACCGCTTCCGAATGTCCGACCGAACTCCTCCGTTCGGCCGGTGTCGCTGACGCGGACTTTCGCCGCGAGGCGCTCGCCCGCGAGTGGCTGCTCACCAACGGCATCGGCGGCTACGCGATGGGCACGGTCGCCGGCGCGCTGACCCGGCGCTATCACGGCCTTCTCATCGCCGCGACGCGCCCGCCGGCGGTGCGCACGCTCACGCTCGCGAAGCTCGAGGAACGGCTGATCGTGCGCGGGAATCGCATCGATCTCTCGACGAATCTCTGGGGCGACGGCACCTGTGCGCCGAATGGCGTCGATCACCTGCGCCGATTCCGACTCGAGCGCGGATTGCCGGTGTGGCGCTGGGAACTCGACGAGTGCGTGCTCGAGAAGCGGATGGCGATGGTGCTCGGCGAGAACGCCATCATCGTTGAATATCGTTTGCTGCCCGGAAGCGCGCCGTGCGAACTCCAGCTCGACGCGCTCATCGCAAATCGCTCGCATCACGCGCTGCACCCCGACGCGTCCTGGGAGATTCCGATCGAACGCATCGGAAGCGCCATCGGCCAGGCGATCCGCGCCAGGCTGCGCCAGTCCGACGCGGAGAGCGTCACCGATGACCTGTGGCTTCACTGCCCCGGTGCGGAGCTTCGTCCGGTCGGCGCGTGGTGGCGCGATGTCGACCTGCCCGTCGAGCGCGACCGAGGCTACGACCATCGCGAGTCGCTCCTGCACGCGGCGTCGATCGTCGCCCGTCTCGCCCCAGGCCAGCGTCTCACCGTCGGCGCGAGTCTCGGCCTACCGCTTCCCCGCGATCCGCAGCTTCTTTTCGTCGCCGAGCAGGCGAGACGACAGGCCCTGATCGAGGCGAGCGGCCACGCTCGGGCCTGCCCCGCCACGCGCGAACTCGTCCTTGCGAGCGACGCCTTCGTCGTGCGCCGCCCGCTCCCGAACGCGGGCTCGGGCTGGTCGATCATCGCCGGCTATCCTTGGTTCGCCGACTGGTCGCGCGACACGATGATCGCCCTGCCCGGACTGCTCCTCGCGAACCGGCGCACGCCCGCCGCCCGCGGCGTGCTCGAGACCTACGCCAAGCGGCTCTCGGGCGGGATGCTGCCGAATCGCTTCCCGGATCGCGACGGCTCGACGAATGATATTGAATACAATTCCGTCGACGCGCCCCTTCTTTTCATTCGCGCCGTCGCGCTGACCGACCGCGCCGAGCGCGACGATCGCTGGCTGCGACTGATCTGGCCCGCCGTGCGCTCGGTCATCGATGCGTATGTGCGCGGCACCCGCCATGGCATCCGCGTCGACCCGATGGATGGACTCGTCTCGGCGGGCGAGCCGGGCCAGCAGCTCACCTGGATGGACGCGAAGGTGAACGGTCGGGTGATCACGCCGCGGATCGGCAAGCCGATCGAGGTCAATGCCCTCTGGTTCGCTGCGCTCTGCGACGCTCGCGCTTTCGCCGAGCGGCTGGGCGAGCCTGCCGAGACGATCGCCTCGCTGGATCGCCGCGTCGCCCTCGCCCGCGAGGGATTCCAGCGTTTCTGGAACCCCGACGAGAACGCCTGCTTCGACACGATCGACGGACCTGCGTCGGCCGAGCGGACGGATGGACGCGATCCGAGCATCCGTCCCAACCAGATTCTCGCGGCGGGGCTCGAGCATGTCGCCCTCACTCCCGAGCAGGTGCGGGCGGTCGCCGAGCGCGTCGCCGCGGATCTGCTCGTTCCGACCGGCCTCCGCACGCTTGCCCCGAGCGATCCTCGCTATCGCCCGCACTACGAGGGCGGCGTCGTCGAACGCGACGAGAGCTACCACATGGGAACGGCCTGGCCTTGGCTTCTCCCCTTCCTCGCTCGCGCATGGCAGCGAGCCGGCCTCGATGAGGCGCTCGTGCAGGACATGCGTCGATCGATCACGGCCCATCTCGCCGAGGCAGGCGTCGGAAGCGTCAGCGAGATCGTCGACGCCGATCCGCCGCACACGCCGCGAGGCTGCCCGATGCAGGCCTGGAGCGTTGCGGCGGCGCTCGAGCTGATGCTGACGCCGACATCGACCTGCGCGACGGCGAGCGGCCGCGCGACTGCCTGCGCCGGAGGGTCGCGATGAGAGTCTTCCCTCCCGAAGAGGCCCGCATTCGCGCCAACCGACGGCACAACGGACCGTGGCGCCAGTGGGGCCCCTTCGTGAGCGAGCGCCAGTGGGGCACGGTGCGCGAGGACTACAGCGCCAACGGCAGCGCATGGGACGCGTTTCCCTTCGAGCAGGCCCATCGCCGCGCCTATCGATGGGGCGAGGACGGCATCGCCGGCTGGTGTGACGCGAAGCAGTATCTCGTCCTCAGCCTCGCCCTCTGGAACGGCGCGGATCCGATCCTGAAGGAGCGGCTCTTCGGCCTGACGAACGCCGAAGGCAACCACGGCGAGGATGTCAAGGAACTCTATTGGTATCTCGATGCGGTGCCCTCGCATGCGTGGCAGCGGATGCTTTACAAGTATCCGCAGCGCGCGTTCCCCTATGCGCTCCTTCGCGCGGAGAATGCGAAGCGCTCGCGACTCGAGCGCGAGTACGAGCTGATCGACACCGGCATCCTCGACGACGACCGCTACTTCGACATCACCGTCGACTACGCGAAGCCTGATGCGGACTCGGTGGTGATGCGGGTGACGGCAGCGAATCGCGGGCCCGAGCGGGCCACGATCACGCTCCTGCAGCAACTCACCTTCCGCAACGAATGGTCGTGGCACCCGAACCTGCCGCGGCCTTCGATCGTCGCCGACGGCCCGCGTCGCGCGGTCACCACGCATCGGACGCTGCCGCCGCTCGCCCTCACCGCGTATGACGAGCGTTCGACGCTTCTCTTCTGCGAGAACGACTCGAACGGCCCGGCGCTCTGGGGACTTCCCGACGCCGGCGCCCGCTACAAGGACGGCTTCGACGCCGCGATCGTGCGCGGCGATCAGAGCGCGGTCTCAACTGACGCCGGCACCCGCGCCGCCTTCGTCCATCGTCTCGAGATCCCGCCGGGCGAGGAACGGAGCGTGATCGTCCACCTCGGTCCGACGCATCGCGCCGGCCAGCCGCTCGCTGCGCCGACGCACACGGAGTGTCTCGCGATTCTCCGCGATCGCCGCTGCGAGGCCGACGCTTGGTGGTCATCACAGCAGGCGCTCATCGAGGACCCCGACCAGCGCGAGGTCCAGCGCCAGGCCTACGCCGGACTCCTCTGGTCGAAGCAGTTTTATCATTTCGATGTGCGACGCTGGCATGACGGCGATCCCGGTCAGCCCGTGCCGCCGCCGGAACGGAAGCGCGGTCGCAACGAACACTGGCGACACTTCGCCGTCCGCCGCGTGATGGCGATGCCCGACACCTGGGAGTATCCGTGGTTCGCCGCGTGGGACCACGCCTTCCACGCGGTCGCGTACGCCCACATCGATCCCGACTTCGCGAAGCGGCAGATCAGCGAGTTCCTGACCGACGACTTCATCCATCCGAACGGCGCCCTTCCGGCGTACGAATGGGCCTTCGACGACGCGAATCCGCCGCTTCAGGCGTGGGCGGCATGGCGCATCTACGAGGCCGACCGCAAGGCCCGCGGCGCCGGCGACCTCGACTTCCTCGTCCATGTCCTCAATCGTCTCTCGATGAACTTCACCTGGTGGGTGAATCGCAAGGACAAGGAAGGCCACAATGTCTTCGAGGGCGGATTCCTCGGACTCGACAACATCGGCGTCTTCGACCGCAGCCGCGAGCTGCCCCTTGGCGGCACGCTTCAGCAGGCCGACGGCACGGCGTGGATGGGCATGTACGCGCTCCAGCTCATGCGCATCGCCATCGAGCTCGCCCTGCACTGGCCGGTCTATCAGGATCTTGCGACGAAGTTCTTCGAGCATTTCCTTCAAATCGCCGAGGCGATGACGGATGTGCGGAGCTGCGGCCGCGGGTTGTGGGATGAGGAGGATGGCTTCTACTACGATGTCCTGCGCTTCCCGGACGGCCATGCGATGCCGCTCAAGATCACGAGCGCCGTCGGACTCGTGCCGCTCTTCTGCGTCGAGACGCTCGAGCCGGAGACGATGGAGAAGCTGCCCGCGTTCGCGAGCCGTCTCGAGTGGATCTTCCGCTTCCGCCCCGAGCTCGCCGGACTCGTCTCGCGCTGGAACGAGCCCGGCCGCGGCGATCGTCGGCTGCTCTCGCTGCTGCGCGGCCATCGCATGAAGGCGCTCCTCAAGAAGGCGCTTGATCCAGCGCACTTCCTGAGCCCCTACGGACTCCGCGGACTCTCCCGCGCCCATCGCGACCGCCCCTACGAGCTGTCGCTCGGTGACCAGCGCTTCAGCGTTCGATACGAGCCGGGTGAGGGCGAGACGGCGCTCTTCGGCGGCAACTCGAACTGGCGCGGTCCGATCTGGATGCCGCTGAATTTCCTGCTTGTCGAGAGCCTGCGGAAGTTCCATCGCTACTACGGCGACGACTTCCGCATCGAGTGTCCCGTCGGCTCCGGCCAGAGCGTCACGCTCGGCGGTGCCGCCGACGAGCTGCGCGATCGTCTCACGCGACTCTTCCTGCGCGACGAGCGCGGGCGCCGACCGGTGCTCGGGGCGAATGAGAAGCTCCAGCGCGATCCGCATTTCCGCGATCTCGTCCCCTTCTTCGAATACTTTCATGGCGACCACGGCGAGGGACTCGGCGCCCGAGCCCAGACCGGCTGGTCGGCGCTCGTCGGAACGCTCCTCCATCCGCGCACCCCTTCGGTGAGCGGACTCATCGCGCCGCCCGCGATCGAGACCGGCGCGGGCGGACCGACCGCCGGATAGCCGAGCGGGACTGATCGCGTGGATCCCTGGACGCACTATCCGCACACGATCCTGCGCTTCCCCGAGGAGGAGCGCTCGGTCGACCTGCGCCGAATGCTCTCACCCGAGGATCGCGACTTCCTGCGCGGGCTCTTTCCGCGCGGACGCTTCGCGATCGTGACCCCCGCGAATCCACAGGGCGACACCGTCGATCACGCCGAGAACGCTCGGCGGCTCGCCGGACTCGCCGCCGAGCTCGATCTCCTGCACATCCCGCACCGCCGCGCGGACGGCACGAGCCCCGACGGAACGCATATCGAGCCGGGCTACGCGATCCCGCTCAAGCTTCTCGCCGCGGTCCGCCTTGCCCACCACTGGCAGCAACTCGGACTCTTCTGGTTCGACGGCGAGCGCATCTGGCTCGTCCCCGCCGACCACACCCACCACGCCCAGCCGCTCCCCGAAAACGGCGAGCGTGGCGTAGGATGATGGTCCAACCGAGGTGAGGTGGCAGAGTGGTTGAACGCACCGGTCTTGAAAACCGGTAAACCCGTCAGGGTTTCAAGGGTTCGAATCCCTTCCTCACCGTTCGTCGGTCGCGCGACGGAGAACCGGAGAACCGGAGAACCAGAGAACCACAGAGGCACAGAGGGCACAGAGGGTGCACAGAGAAGTCGAAAGAGGAGTCAGGTTGCGCGAGCGTTGATGGAGACGTGCCGCTGCCAGGGGGACTTGAGGAGCCCAGGCGCTGGGCCCGGTGAGAAGTCCCGCCCCAAGTCAAGTCAACTCTGCGCCGACGAGTGTGTGCGACGATTTCCCTCTTTCCGTTGGCTTCTCTGTGCTGCCTCTGTGCCCTCTGTGCCTCTGTGGTTCTCTGGCGGAATTGTGCAGAATGCTGTGCCTCTGTGGTTCTCCGTCTCGACGCCTCTGCTGACGACTCTCTGAATCGAAAGAAACAACTCCCAATGCCGATTGCAACATCGACCCTGCGCGAGGCGCTTGCCTGGCGGTACGCGACGAAGAAGTTCGATCCCTCGAAGCGCATTCCCGCGGATGTGTGGAGCGCTCTTGAGGACACGCTGCATCAGGCGCCGAGCTCGTTCGGGCTTCAGCCCTGGCGATTTGATGTCGTCGAGGATCCCGCTATGCGGGCCTCGCTGCGGGCCGCGTCGTGGAACCAGCCGCAGATCACCGATGCCTCGCATCTCGTCGTCCTCTCCCGACGCTCGCCGATCGGTCCGGCCGATGTCGCCGCCTTCCTCGCCCGCACCGCCGAGGTGCGCAAGCAACCGATCGAACAATTCGACGGCTATCGGAAGATGATCGAAGGCTTCATCCTGCAACCCGGCTTCGATGCCGAGGGCTGGACCGCGCGACAGGTCTACATCGCTCTCGGGTTTTTCCTATCTGGCGCCGCGATGCTCGGGGTGGATTCCTGTCCCATGGAAGGGATCGACCCTCGCCTCTACGACGACGCGCTTGGCTTGCCTGCGCTCGGATATCGCACGACCGTCGTGGTCACGGCTGGATATCGCGCCTCGGAGGACGGCAACGCAACGCTTCCGAAGGTCCGATTCCCGCGCGAACGGGTCATCCTCCATCGATGAGGACCATTGTTCGTTGATGCGCGACGACGCGCGACGCGGCCACCGGTAGAATGCTGGGTGCACGGCAGATAGCGGGGCTCGCGACGAGACCCATGTTCCCCTGTCGCCGCGCCCGGCCGCGTTCATGCACAGGGAGTGCGGCTGGCCCCTCCGACGGTCTCGGCACAGAGCTTTCGCGCTGACATCCGAACGGTCCATCCTCGCTCGCGTCGCGGCCGGCGAGCCCGGCGCCGCGAATGAGTGCATTGAGCACTTCCGCGGGCTCGTGTGGTCGCTCGCGCGGAGGCTCTGCCCGTCGCCGAGCGAGGCCGAGGACGCTGTGCAGGAGATCTTTATCGATCTCTGGCGGTCGGCCGCACGCTTCGACGCCAACATCGCAAGCGAAGCGACCTTCGTCGCCACCATTGCCCGTCGTCGACTCATCGACCGCGCTCGCCGTCGCAAGCGTCGCCCCGAGCAGGCGATGATCTCCGAGACCGTCGCTGCACCGGTCGACGACAATGATCAGACCGAGGTCAGCGAAGTCGCCGAGATCGCCCATCGGGCCTTCGAGCGGCTCCGGCCCGAGCAGAAGCGAGTGCTCCACCTCTCGATCCGGCAGGGGCAGTCGCACGAACAGATCGCCACGACGACCGGCCTCCCGCTCGGGACGGTCAAGACGCATGCCCGCCGCGGCCTCATTCGCCTCCGCGAGTTGCTGGCGGCGGAAGGGCTTCCCGTCGAGGAACTGAGCAATCCGCAGCGGCCAGAGAAGGGCGACGACCCTGACGGTCCGGGGTGAGCGGTCTCGGGCCGGGGCCCGCGTCGCGCTTCCCGCCACGCGGATCCGGTCGAGCTGGCATGTCCGCTTCCTGACGGAATCTGAACTTCCACGGTCTGGTGCGGTACAACGCACTCCCCCGGCGGCCGCCTGCCGCGCCGCCACTTTGAGACCCCGGGAGCATCATGTTGTTCAACCGTTCGATCTCGTCTGTCGTCCGCTCGTTCTCCCTCGCAGGCGTCGTCCTCATGGGAGCCGCTCCGAGCACCTTTGCCTCTTCGACCGCTGCCACCGACGGAACGCTCTTCCGCTATCCCGACATCTCCCGCGACTCCGTCGTCTTCGTCTACGCCAACGACCTGTGGATCGCCCCGAAGCAGGGCGGCCAGGCCCGCCCGCTGGCGAGCCCCCCAGGCGGCGAAGCGATGCCCCGCTTCTCGCCCGACGGCGCGAGCGTCGCATTCATCGGCAACTACGGCTCCGGCCGCGACCTCTTCACGATTCCGGTCGCTGGCGGCATTCCGACGCAGGTCACGCATCATCCCGGTGGCGAAGTCCTGAACGACTGGACGACCGACGGCCGTCTCGTCTTCATGTCCTCCGACCTCGCCGGCCTTTCCCGCGCGGCCCAGCTCTTCACCGTTCCCTCGACCGGCGGTCTGCCCGAGCCGCTCCCCGTGCCCTACGGCGCGAATGGCGCGATCTCGGCCGACGGCACCTGGCTTGCCTACACGCCGCACTCGATCGACATGCGCACCTGGAAGCGCTATCGCGGCGGCATGCAGACGGACATCTGGCTTTTCAATATCAAGTCCGGCGAAAGCAAGAAAATCACCGACTGGGAGGGCCAGGACTCGATTCCGATGTGGCGCGGCGACAAGGTCTATTACCTGAGCGACGGCGGACCGGAGCACCGCCTGAACATCTGGTGCCATGACACGAAGAGCGGGAAGAACGAGCAGATCACCCGCTTCAAGGATTTCGATGTGAAGTGGCCGGCGATCGGCCCGGAGAACGCTCCCGGCGAGATCGTCTTCCAGTACGGCGCGAAGCTCTGGCGCTTGGATCTCGCCGATCGCACCACCGCCGAGATCCCGATCACCATTCCGGGCGACCGTCCCAAGCTCATGCCGCAGATGATCGACGCCGCCGAGTTCATCTCGGGCGGGAGCATCTCGCCGAGCGGCAAGCGCGTCGCCGTCGGCGGACGAGGCGACATCTGGACCGCCCCCGCCGAGAACGGCACGCCGCGCAATCTCACCCGCACGAGCGGCGTCCACGAGCAGGATCCGGCGTGGTCCCCCGACGGCAAGTGGATTGCTTATTTCTCCGACGCGAGCGGCGAATATGAGCTCTACCTGATCGCTGCCGACGGCAAGGGCGAACCGCGCCGCATCACCACCGACGGCACCTGCTTCCGCACCGACATCATCTGGTCGCCCGATTCGAAGAAGGCCGTGATCGGCGACAAGACCGGCGCGATCTTCCTCGTCGAGTTCAACGAGGCGATGGACGGCGGCGCCGTCAAGCCGCTCGACAAGAACCCGTGGGAGATCGGCATGGGTCCGGTCTCCTGGTCGCATGACTCGCGCTGGCTCACCTGGGCCCGCGGTCCCGACAACCAGCGATCGGGCGCGATCTTCATCCACGACACGAAGAGCGGCGAGACGCGTCAGGCGACGAGCGGCATGTTCGACGACTCGCGTCCGACCTTCGACCGCAAGGGCGATTGGCTCGTCTTCGTGACGAAGCGTTCGTTCAATCCGGAATATTCCTCACTCGACTCGACCTGGATTTATAACGAAGCCGATGTCCTCGCCGCGATTCCGCTCCGCAAGGACATGAAGATGCCCTGGCTTCCGCAGAGCGACGAGGAGGGCGGCGACAAGGACGAGAAGAAGGACGACAAGAAGGAGGGTGACGGCAAGCCTGACGGCGACGCGAAGCCCGCGACGCCGCCCGCCGAAG
>VYLE01000238.1_pt1 | contig 44414 bp, 32 predicted proteins | sample 5114391 | NCBI WGS metagenome assembly VYLE01 (sample SAMN12291771, study PRJNA351875) | freshwater metagenome | isolation source: freshwater lake | place: USA: Michigan, Kent Lake | collected 2013-08-15
GGCGTCGAGCGCACGGGAGACCGCTGCGAGGCGGGCCGCTGGCACCCCGTTGGAACGCTGCAGCTGGTCGACATAGGCGCGGGCAACGGGAAAGGCCGCCGGCCACGTGATACGCGTCTGCAACTGTGGGTTGAGCTCGTCGGTGCGCACCAGCTTGGCCGCCTCGATCTCGTTCTTCGTGAGGAACTCACTGGGCTGCAGTTCGAACACGTCGAGCCCACGGCCGATTTCCGACCCCACGATGTAGCCGTTGTACCAGTACGTGCTCCAGAAGCCGGCCAGCGTCAGCTGGTCGGCAATGGGCCCGCGATCGAAGAAGGCAATCTCCACCGGCTTGGCGGGATTGCTGAAGTCGAACACCGACAGGCCGCCCTGATACCACGCCTGCGCCATGATGTCGCGGCCGGGCACGGGAATGAGCGAGCCGTTGTGGGCCACGCAGTTCTCGTTGGCGCCCTGGGCGGCGGGGATCTTGAAGTACCCGGCGTGCTGCAGCGTGCGGTCGCCGCCAAGGGAGAAGAGCGCATTGGCGCCCCACGTTGGACGATCGGTCGCGCGGCAGCGCGGGGCGGTGCCGCCGCCCCACTCGTCGGTGAAGAGCACCGTCGTACCGGCGTTATTGAACGTGGCCGAGTGCCAGTATGCGAAGTTCGGATCAAGTACCTCGTCGATGCGCTTCGGGTTGGCCGGATCGCTGATGTCGAGCAGGATGCCGTTCCCCGAGCACGCGCCCGCCGCGAGACCGAGCTCCGGATAGGCGGTGATGTCGTGGCACTGGTCGGTGGTGCCGGTGTTCTGCGTCCCCTCGCCATGGCTGCCGCCCTTCCACAGGCCGGCGATGTTGCCTTGCGCATCGGCGAAGATGCGCGGGGCGTTCACCACGCGCGCGTCCTGCGGTGCCGCGAGTGGCACCTTGATCACTTCGATACGGAACAGCGCCGACGCCGTGTCCTGCGCGGAGCGCACGCATCCCGCGAGTTCGTTGGGCGAACGCACCGGGCTCGTGCCCTGCACATACACGTACACGTTGGCCTTGTCGTTCCTGTCGGTGACCAGCGTGTGCGTGTGCGAGCCACGGCACGTCTGCACCGCCGCCACCTGCTTGGGGTTGTCGAGGTCGCTGATGTCGAAGATGCGCACACCGCGGAAGCGCTCGCTGCTTACCGTATCGCGAACGCCCTGCGTGCCGCAGTCCACGCGTCCCACGAAGTCCTCGACCGACATGAACAGCAGCGTGCCATGCACGGAGAGGTCACCCTGGCCGCCCTGGCAGACGAACGCCTTGCGAAGTCGCGGGGCCTTGGGGTTGCTGATGTCCCAGGCCTGCCAGCCGTGCCAGCCGCCCTGGAAGACGAGGTTCTTCTGGAACGCGAGATCGGAGTTCGCGAAGTCGAAGCTGCCAATGTTCTTCGGGTCGAACCACCCGTCCGGCTTGGGGGTGTGCGACACGTGGGTGAGGTGGCGAATGGCTTCGCCGGCGTCGCGAAAGCCGGTCTTGAGCCCCACGCGGGGATCCTGGGCACCGGCGGCAGTCGCCGTGCAGAGCAGGGCAGCGGCACCGAGCGCCCCAGCCACGGCGCGCACGGACGGAAACGAAGGGAACGTCATTGTGGCGGGAAGTGAGGAAGGAGGGATTACAGCGTGGTGAGCAGCGCGCGCATGCGGCGGATCTCGGCGCGCTGGTCGGTGTCCACATCGGAGGCGAACTGGAAGAGCATCGGGTCGCGCGCCGCGTTGGCCGTGGCGAGCAGCTGCGCCACCATGACCAGGGCGCCCTCGTGATGCTGGATCATGTACTGCAGGAACAGCCGGTCGAACGATGCGCCGCGCGCGCGCGACAGCGTGTCCATCTGGGCCGGCGACAGCATGCCGGGCATGGCATGCGCATGCGGGAGATGCTCCCCATGACCGTCCGGCGCCGACAGCCCGCGCTCTTCCAGCCACCGGCGCATGATGCCGATCTCGTCCTGCTGTGACACGGCGATGCGTTCGGCGAGCACGGCCACCTGGGGATGCGACGCGCGATCGGTGACCAGGGTGCACATCACCAGCGCCTGGGCATGGTGGCCGATCATCCCCTGCATGAACGCCACATCGGCCGCCGTGTGGCGCGCGGGCGGCGGCGCGGCGGTCACGCCCTGCTGGGCGGCAACCGGTGCCGGCAACGCGACCAGCATGACAGCGAGCAGGGGGCGAACACGACGAAACGCGGTGCGAGACACGGTACGAAACACGGCAGCTCCTCCAGGTGTCCCGAAAGATATTCGCGCCCCCCGTCGTGCGGCGATCAGTCGGGGCGCTTGGTGGTGATCTTGATGACGCCGTTGCTGCCGCGCACGCCGAATTCGGCGGTGGACACCGCGTCCTTCAGCACTTCGATCTTCCGGATGTCCCGCGGATTGAGGCCAATCAACCCGCCCGATCCCGGCGTGAGCTGCTGCCCGTCCACGAGAATGAGCGGTTCGGTGTTGGCGTTGATCGAGGCCGCGCTCCGGATGCGCACCTGCACCTGACCATTCACGCTGTACACCTGCACGCCGGGAAAGCGCCCCACGAAGAGCTCTTCCACGCGGTTGACCGGCTGTTGCCCGAACTGCGACTCGTCGAGCGTATTGGCCGATTCCATGGTGGCGGCGGTGCGCACGGAATCCTTGCGGCCCCCCGCGGGGGCCGCGGCCGCTGCCGGGCGGGAGCGCGCACAGGCCGACAATGCGGCAACGGCCAGCAGGGCGACGGGCAGTGTGGTGCAGCGACGGCGGCTCGAGCTGGTATGGCGCATGGTTCCCCCGGTTTGATCGTGGGCTTCGCTGCAAGAGTACTGCCGACCAACACCTGCCGTGGGTGCCGTGTGTCCGCCGGCGGCCCGGATTCATGAACACCTAATGCGCGCTCCGACCGCTGGAATGGAAAGTGCTTGGCTTGCAAATGATCGTTACAACAGATAACATACTGACATGCGCGTTTCCACTCACGACATCGTCGGCGGTGCGCCCGCGGCACAGCCCGCATTGCCGGGTTCCTATGGGGCGCCCCCGCCGGGCTACCGCCTCCCGGCCAGTACCCGACTGGGCGCGGTGCGGCTGCAGGTGAGTCACCTCGACCGGTCGCTCGCCTGGTATCAGGAGGTGCTGGGCATGGAGCTGCTCGGCGCGCAGGGGGACGCGCGCAGCCTCGGTGTGCGCGGGGCTATCGAGCCGCTGGTGGTGCTCGAGTATCGCCCCGGCACGCGTCCGATCCGTTCAGGCTCGCGTCTCGGGCTGTATCACGTGGCCATCCTGCTCCCCGATCGCCCGGCGCTGGGGCGCTTCGTGCACCATCTCGCGCAGCGCGGCGTGCGCGCCGGTGCCAGCGACCACCTGGTAAGCGAAGCGCTGTATCTGCACGATCCCGACGGGTTGGGGATCGAGGTGTATCGTGACCGCCCCCGCTCCGAGTGGCAGCGCCTGGGCACCGAACTCATGATGGCCACCGACCCATTCGACGCAGCTGGCGTGGCAGAGGCAGCGGCCGACGCGCCGTGGCAGGGCATGCCGAGCGGCACGGTCGTGGGCCACGTGCACCTGCACGTCGGCAACCTTGCCCGCGCCTCCGCCTTCTACAGCGAGGCCGTGGGCTTCGACCGCATGGTATGGCGCTACCCGGGGGCCCTCTTCCTGGGCGCGGGTGGCTATCACCATCACCTCGGGGTCAACAGCTGGGCGTTGGGTGCTCCCGTCCCACACGCCGACGACGCGCGCCTGCTGGAATGGCGCCTCGTGGTCGACGAGCCCGCGCGGGCACTCGAGTCCGCACGGGCTGCCGGGTTCGAGGTGAGCGGGGCACTCGCCGTCGATCCCTGGGGCACGGTGGTACGGATCACCGCCACCGGGAACGGCTGACTTGATACCGGGTAGGGGGTATCTGCTAACATACCCCCTCACCCTATCAGGAGCAGCCCATGCAGAAGGCCATATTCGAGATCGCGGGCATGTCCTGCGGCCATTGCGTCAAGGCGGTCGACCGGGCCCTGCAGCAGACGGCCGGCGTCACGGTGGAGCAGGTGGCCGTGGGGTCCGCCACGGTCGTATTCGACGAACAGCAGACGAGCGCGCCGGCCATCGCGCAGGCAATCGACGACGCGGGGTACCAGGTGCTCGCCACGCGCTGACGGCACGCCAGCCGCGTCGCCGGCCTGCCCCGGAGTTCACGTCATGAGTGCGCCGTCAGTCGACCACCCGCTCGCCACGCTGCGCATCCCAGTCACGGGGATGACCTGCGCCGCCTGTTCCTCCCGCGTGCAGCGCATGCTGCAGCGCGCACCGGGGGTGAGTGAGGCCGCGGTGAATCTCATGATGAAAAGCGCGACCGTCACCTTCGATTCGCAGGCCACGTCGCCACAGGCGCTGCTCACGGTCATCCACGAGACGGGCTACGGCGCGACGCTGCCGGACACCGGGGAGACGGCATTTCAGGAGCAGGAGGCGCGCGATCGCGCGCAGGTGGCCGAGTACCACGACTTGCGCACGAAAGCCTGGGTGAGCGGCATCATTGGCGTGGTGGCCATGGTCGTGAGCATGCCGCTCATGAGCATGCTCCCCGTGGGCGCGGATGGTGCGCATGCACATGGCGTGGTCGCTGACCCGTTCATGCGCTGGAGCATGACGGCGCTCGACCCGCTGCTGCGCGGGGCACTGCCGCTGCTGTACGAGCTGCCGCCTCTCCTGCTCACCAGTGGCCTGCTGGCGGCGACGCTGCTGGTCATGGTGTGGGCCGGTCGGCACTTCTACACGCGCGCCTGGGCGGCGCTGCGTCACGGCACTGCCGACATGAACACGCTGGTGAGTGCCGGTACTCTCGCGGCCTTCGGCTACTCGCTGCTGGCCACGCTTCTGCCGGCGTTCTTCACCGCCCGCGGGGTGATGCCCGACGTGTACTACGAGGCGGTCATCATCATCATCGCCCTCATCCTCACGGGCAACGCCTTCGAAGCGCGTGCCAAGATGCGCACGTCGGTAGCGCTGCGCGCACTGGTGGCGCTGCAGCCCACCACAGCGCGGGTCGTGCGGTTCGGCGAGGAGGTGGACGCGCCCGTCGATACGGTGGAGCCTGATGAGATCATCGTTGTGCGTCCCGGCGAGCGCGTGCCGACCGATGGGGAGCTCGTCGAGGGTGCGAGTGCCGTGGACGAGAGCATGCTCACCGGCGAATCGCTGCCGGTGGAGAAGCAGGCGGGCGATCGCGTCATTGGTGGCACCATCAATCGCACGGGCGCCTTCCGCTATCGTGCCACGTCACTGGGTGCCGACAGCGTGCTCGCGCAGATCGTGCGGCTCATGCGCGATGCCCAGGGAAGTCGCGCGCCCATACAGCACCTGGCCGACCGCATCAGCGCCGTGTTCGTGCCGGTGGTCATGGCGCTGGCCGTGCTCACCTTTGCGGTCTGGTACATCGCCGCGAACGAGGCACCGCTGGTGCGCGCCTTTGCCGCCGCCGTGGCCGTGCTCATCATCGCCTGTCCGTGTGCCATGGGGCTGGCGGTACCCACCGCGGTCATGGTGGCCAGTGGCAAGGGCGCCGAGATGGGGATCCTCATCAAGGGCGGCGACATCCTGCAGCGGGCGGGTGACATTGGCACGGTGGTGCTGGACAAGACCGGCACCATCACCGAGGGGCGCCCGGCGGTGACCGATGTGCGGCTCCCCGCCGCGGTCGTGCTCGACGAGACCACGCTGCTGCAACGCGTCGCCAGCCTTGAGCGGCTCAGCGAACACCCGCTGGCTGAGGCCATCGTACGGGAGGCGGCGGCGCGCGGTCTGGCACTCGAGACGCCCGATGCCTTTCAGTCCGTCACCGGGCGCGGCGCTCACGGCGTGGTGCAGGACACGGCGCTGGTAGTGGGGAATGCGGCGCTCCTTTCCGACTGGGGGGTCAGCACACACCCACTCGACGAGGCGGCTGCCGAGTTGGCGGCGGCTGGCAAGACGCCCATGTTCGTGGCCGCCAACGGTTCGCTGGCCGGCATCATCGCCGTGGCCGATCCCATTCGTGACTCCTCGCGCGACGCCATCGCACAAATGCATGCCATGGGGCTGCGCGTGGTCATGCTGACCGGCGACAACGAACGTACGGCGCAAGCGATTGCTCGTGCCGCGGGCGTGGACGCCGTGGTGGCCGGCGTACTGCCGGAGGGCAAGGTAGCCGAGGTCCAGCGACTGCAGCAGACCGGTCAGGTGGTGGCCATGGTGGGTGACGGCATCAACGATGCGCCGGCGCTGGCGCAGGCCGATGTGGGCATGGCCATCGGGTCGGGCACCGATGTCGCCGTGGATGCAGGAGACATCGTGCTGATGCGCGGGGATCTGCACGGTGTGGTGCGCGCGATCGCGCTGTCGCGGCGCACCATGCGCACGATGAAGCAGAATCTCTTCTGGGCGTTCATCTACAACGTCATGGGCATTCCCGTCGCGGCGGGAGCGCTGTACCCCGCGTTCGGTTTGCAGTTGAGTCCCATCCTGGCCAGCGCGGCCATGGCGTTCAGTTCCGTGAGCGTGGTGGCAAACGCGCTACGGCTGCGCCGCGCACGCTTCACCTGATCTCCCTTCTCCCTGTCGCCCATGTCCAACGTCTCGTCGAAGCGCCGGTCTGCGCGCGGTACCACGCCCGTGCCGGACACGGTTTCCGTGGCGGTCTCGCTCGCGGCGCCACTGCACGAACCACTGGTCGGCTGTGGATGTGCCGCGTCGAGCGCCGCGTCCGATGGCGCGCCCCGCAAGGCGGTGGCGGTGGATGCCGGGGCCAAGGAACGCAATCGCAAGCGCCTGCGGCGCATCGAAGGGCAGGTGCGCGGCCTGCAGAAGATGGTGGATGACGACCGGTACTGTGCCGACATCCTCACCCAGATCGCCAGTGTGCACGAAGCGCTCCGCGCCGTAGGACGTGAGCTTATGCGCAATCACCTCAAGCACTGCGCCACCGCCGCTATCCGGCAGGGACCGGCAGAAGCGGAAGGGATGTATGACGAGCTGGTGGCGATGATCTATCGTACGGCGCGATAGCCCGCCGGATTTCACGAACTGCGCCCCGATGCGCGTCAGGTGGCGCCGCGGAACAGATCGATCTGGGGCGGGGTGAGCGGTAACCGCAGCGCGCGCAGCGCCGCATTCGTCCAGTCGGCGCGGGCCTCGGGATCGAGCCGCACCGCCTCGATTCCGAACCGGTGCAGCAGCTCCTCGATGATCTCGTCGATCTGTCGCTGAAAGGCCGGGCTCACCGCCCGCTTGCCATCGAACGTGGGTGCGGCGGTCACGGGGACCTTGAAGAGCGTGTGGTAGCTCCGCACCCACTGCAGCACCAGCGGCTCGAGCTCCGGCTGCCGACCGGCGCGTGCCACGAGATACGCGTAGTTGTCGAGCACCGACCGGTCACACACCACCACCTCGTACTCTGCGACCGCTTCGATCTCCTCGGCGATCTGCGTGTGGAGAATCCACGCCTGGGCATCGAAGGTGGTCTCCTCGTTGATGGGCAACGGACACCGACGCGCCACCTCCTTCACGATGTCCACACCCAGGTCGAGCCGCTTGAGCTGCGCCGCCAGATCGAAGCAGAGCGTCGTCTTGCCCACGCCGTGGGCACCCACGAACGCGACCTTGAGCCGATGACGCCCGAGGGCGTCGGCAGGGAGCAGGAGGGCGGCACTGGTCATGTCTGCATCGTAACGGCACAGCGCGCCCGCGGGCATCCCTTGCCAATCGTGCGCCCGCTGCGCATTTGAGAGGCGTGGCCAACCCGCATTCCGTCGGGTTGCCGTTTCCCCTGGCGTCCACGATGAGCCGTCTGCACACCACCGGAGCCGTCCTGCGCAGCCGCGCGCCGGCACGCCCGTACGATGTGACCCGCCCGCTCGTGCTCGAGCCCCTCTCGCTGGCCGCACCCCAGCCCGGCGAGGTGCTGGTGCGCGTCACGGCGGCGGGGTTGTGCCATTCCGACCTGTCGGTGATCGACGGCACCCGCGCGCGCCCGCTCCCCATGCTGCTGGGGCACGAGGCGGTGGGCGAGGTACTCGAGCTGGGCAGCGCCGTCCGCGATCTTGCCGTGGGCGACCAGGTGGTCTGCACCTTTGTGCCCTCATGTGGCAGCTGCCTGTCCTGCGCCGTGGGGCGGCCGGCACTGTGCGAGCAGGCCGCTGCCGCCAATGGCGCGGGTGAACTGCTCGAAGGCGGAAGCCGCCTGCGCGACGGCAACGGCGCGCCCGTTCATCATCATCTCGGGGTCTCCGCGTTCAGCGAGTATGCCGTGGTCTCGCGACGGTCACTGGTGCGCATCGACCACGCCGTAGCGCCGCAGATCGCCGCCCTCTTCGGCTGCGCCGTGATGACCGGGGTGGGCGCCATCGCCAATACCGCTGCGCTGCGTCTCGGCGAAACCGTGCTGGTGACGGGACTGGGTGGAATCGGTTTCGCCGCCGTGCTCGGCGCGCTGGCCGGCGGGGCCAGCACCGTGATCGCTGCCGATGTGAGCGAGGGCAAGCTGGCGCTCGCCCGCACGCTCGGTGCGCAGCACACGGTCAACGTCGCCCATCCGCAGGCAATCGAGCATGTCCGTGACCTGACCGACGGCGGCGCGGACATTGGTCTCGAGGCGGCAGGTGCCGTGGCGGCGCTCGAGTTCACGTACCGGTGCACCCGACGCGGCGGGCGTACGGTCACCGCCGGGTTGCCGCACCCGGAGCAGCAGCTGGGGTTGGCGCCGGTGCAGCTGGTGGCCGAAGAGCGCACCCTGCAGGGAAGCTATCTGGGCGGGTGTGTCCCGCTGCGCGACATTCCGGCGTACATCCGCCTGTACCAGCGTGGCCGGCTTCCGGTGGATCGGCTGCTCACGCACGAGATGCCGCTCGCGGACATCAATACCGGCTTCGAGCGCCTCGCGGCGGGTGAAGCCATACGACAGGTCGTGCGTTGCTGACGCCGGCGGGAGAGTGAAGATGACCGTGGCCCTGTGGCACGAGCAGGCATATGTGAACGGCGCGTGGATCGACGCCGCCACGTCGCGCACCTTCGACGTGCACGACCCATCCAGCGGCGAGCAGATTGCGCGGGTGGTTGATGCGGGTACGGCGGAGACCGAGCAGGCCATTGCCGCGGCGCACGCGGCCTGGCCCGCGTGGCGCGACCGCACCGCCAAGGAGCGCGCCGCGGTGTTGCGCCGGTGGCACGATCTCATGCTGGCGCATCAGGACGAGCTGGCCACGCTCATGTCCCGGGAGAGCGGCAAGGTCATTACGGAAAGCCGTGGCGAGGTGGCGTACGGCGCGGCGTTCGTGGAGTGGTTTGCCGAAGAGGGGAAGCGCGCCTATGGTGACGTGCTGCCGTCGTCGGCTCGCGATCGCCGTCTCGTGGTCATCAGGCAGGGCATCGGGGTCTCCGCCGCCATCACGCCGTGGAACTTCCCGTTGGCCATGATCACGCGCAAAGTGGCGCCGGCGCTGGCCGCGGGGTGTCCGGTGGTCATCAAGCCCGCGGCGGAAACACCGCTCACGGCGCTGGCGCTGGCTGCCCTGGCCGAGGCCGCGGGGTTTCCCGCCGGGGTGTACAACACGGTGCCCACGACCGAAAGCGACGCGGTGGGCAAGGTGCTGTGCGCGCATCCGTTGGTGCGGAAGCTGTCGTTCACCGGCTCCACCGCGGTGGGCCGGCAACTCATGGTGCAGTGTGCGCCCACGCTCAAGAAGCTCTCACTGGAGCTGGGAGGAAACGCACCGTTCATCGTGTTCGATGATGCCGACGTGGAGGCGGCGGTGCGTGGGGCCCTGCTGTCCAAGTACCGCCACAACGGGCAAACCTGCGTGTGCGTAAACCGCATTCTCGTGCAGCGCGGCGTGTACGATCAGTTCGTCGCCCGCTTCAGTGAGGCGGTCGCCGGGCTGCGCAGCGGTGATGTTTTCGATCCAGCGGTGCAGGTGGGGCCGCTCATCAGTGATCGTGCGATTGCCAAGGTCAGCGCGTTCGTGGCCGATGCCGTTGCGCACGGGGCACGGGTAGTGTGCGGCGGGCGCGTCCGCGGCGGGCGCTTCTTCGAGCCCACGGTGCTTGCCGATGCCACCCCCGCCATGCGCATCGCGCGCGAGGAGGTGTTCGGCCCGGTTGCGCCCATCTTTGCCTTCGATACCGAGGCCGATGCGGTGGCGATGGCCAACGACACGGCGTACGGACTCGCCGCCTACTTCTACAGCCGGGATGTGGGGCGTTGCTGGCGCGTGGCCGAAGCGCTGGAGTACGGCATGGTGGGCATCAACGAAGGGCTCATTTCCACCGAGCTTGCCCCGTTCGGCGGCGTGAAGCAGTCGGGCATGGGGCGCGAAGGGTCGAAGTACGGGCTCGATGCCTATCTCGAGATCAAGTACCTCTGCTTTGGCGGCATCTGAGTTATGGTGCGCTTCGATGCGAGTACGCGGCGGCTGTCGCTCGACCCGCGCAGTGCGGCGTTCTACAGCAATCCCTATGCGGCCTACGCGGAGGTCCTCGCGCAGACACCGGTGGCCTTCTGGGAAGAGCTGGGGATGTGGTGCTTCTTCGGCTACGAGGAGGTGAACCGGCTGCTGCGTGATCGCCGCTTCGGCCGGGAGATCCTGCACGTGACCACGCGCGAAGCGCTCGGCTGGCCACCGCCGGCCACTCACACGCGCGATTTCGACGCCATCGACGCCCACAGTCTGCTCGAGCGTGAGCCGCCGGCGCATACGCGACTGCGCGCCCTGGTGAGTCGGGCGTTCGTATCGCGGCGCGTGGAGTCGCTGCGTCCCATCATCGAAGGCATGGCGCACGAACTGGTGGACGGTTTCCCCGACGAACCGTTCGACCTCATCGCCCACTACGCCACGCCCATTCCGGTCCGCATCATTGCGCGCATGCTGGGAGTGCCCGAGTCCATGGCGCCGCAGCTGCTCAGCTGGTCGCACGACATGGTGGCGATGTACGGCGTGGGACGAAGCCACGCGGTCGAGGTGCAGGCCAACACGGCGGCGGCCGAGTTTGCGGCCTTCGTGCGCGAGCTGGTCGCGGCGCGCCGTCACGCTCCGGGCGACGATCTGCTGTCGGTCCTCATTGCGGCCGAGGAAGACGGCGCGTGTCTGTCGGAGGCGGAGCTGGTGAGCACGGTGGTGCTGCTGCTCAACGCCGGGCACGAGGCCACGGTGCACGCGCTGGGGAACGCGGTGCGGGCCCTGCTCGAGCAGGCGCCGCAACTCGTGGGCGCCATACGGGACGACGCGCTGGTGGCCCGCGTAGTGGAGGAGTCCCTGCGCTTCGCGCCGCCGCTGCATCTCTTCAAGCGCTATGTGCTGCACGACACGCATGAAGGGGACATCGCATTGCGGTGCGGTGAGCAGATCGCGCTGGTGCTGGGCGCGACGGGGCGCGATCCGCGTCTCCAGGCGCACCCCAACGCGTATCGGCCCGGGCAGGCGGAGGCACGGCATACCAGCTTTGGCGCCGGCATCCATTTCTGTGTGGGCGCCCCGCTGGCGCGACTGGAACTGCAGTGCGCGTTGCAGGTGCTGTTTACCCGGTGTCCATCGCTGCGGCTGGTGGAGACGCCGGTGGTGAAGGACAGTTGGCACTTCCACGGTCATGAGGCGCTTGAGGTGCGCACATGAGACACAGCTCCCTTCGAATCCTGCTCACGGGCGGCCTCCTGTTGCTGGCCGCGTGCGGCCGCGAGGTGCCGCCCCCCTTCGTGCCGCCGCTGCTGACCCTCGTGGAGGCACCGGAGCTGCGCATTGTCAGCCCGGTTGGCAGTGACTGCAATCGCCCCTCGTTCTGGATTGGCGACCGCTTCTACCAGATCGTGAGCAACCAGCACGCGTGGCGCAGCAACGGCGCGGCCGACGCCGCCGGCGCGCAGCAGTTCACCCTCTCCCGCTTCGCCGACGACGATCCGGCGTTCGCGTGGGACGAGGCGAAACGCTGGTACGTGCACGACATCAACAGCGAGGTGGCGCCCACGCGCACGCCCATGCGCTGGATCGAATCGGTATACCGGCGCCCTGGCGATGGCGTGCTCTTCGGCCTCTACCACATGGAGGAGGGGCCGTACGTGCGCTGTGGTGCCCCCTTCGAACGGCCCTACCTCTCGGTGCCGCACATCGGCCTGGCCCGTTCCACCGACGACGGACAGAGCTGGAGCAATCTGGGGCTCATCCTCAGCGACGGCACGTTCCCCATCTCCTGCGATCTGCCCATCCGCTTCTTTGCCGGTGGCGTGGGCGACCCGAGCATGGCGGTGGGCCCGGACAGCGCGCACCTGTACATCGTCTTCACCGACTATTCCGGCGCCGATGCGCGCACGCAGGGAATCCAGCTGGCGCGTCTGGCCATGGAGCATCTGGATGCGCCGCTGGCCCCTGACGGGACCAGCCGGGCGTTCCGCTGGTTCAATGGCGCGTGGACCGGTCCTGGCCTGCAGGGAACAAGTGGCGACCGGGTGGGGCAGCAGTGGCCGTCGGGGCCGATCGGGTTGGCCACGCCGCTGCTGCCGCCCACACGCTCATGGCAGGACCCCGAAGGGGGCGGCTTCTGGGGGCCGTCGCTGTCGTGGAACACGCATCTCGGCGCCTTCGTGTTGCTGCTCAACAACGTGTCGGGGGCGCGTGCCTTCGACGCCGAGGGGAACTACATCACGTACATCCCCGACATCACGGCGCCGGCGCCAACCCCGCGCGTGCCGCAGCGGTTGCAGGATCTCCCCGGAGCGCCGGCTGCCGGCTGGTATGTGCAGGGGCTTGGTGATCCCGCCATGCGCGGCACCAGCGCACTCACGGGGCAGGATGCGCGTCTGTTCGTGGGTGATCGGTCGACGCGGGTGCTGCACTTTGCGCCGAGGCGGTGAGGCGGGCGCGATAAGCCACACGCACAGTGGACGCCCCAAAACGCGCGTGACCCGACCCGTCGACTCTTGACGATACTCCCCGCGCGGCGCAAGCTCTGCCGCAGGACCTGCAGACCCTTCCTCGCCCGGAGAGGTACCGATGCCGCTGTCGCAGACCTCCTTGACGACGTGGTCGGTCTCAGCCGAACGCTGGAGTACGCTGGGCACGATTGCGGCCGAACATCGGCTGGTGCGCGTGCTGCTGCTGGTGCTCGGCCTGCTGGGTCCACTGAACCTGCCGTTTTCCGTCCCGCCGCTTGGCCGGGACGCAAGCCCGGGGTGGTTCGCCACCTCCGCCATGCCGAGTGCACACGCGTCGGAACTGGCGGCGGGGGCGAGTACGTCCCTGCGCATCACGCGTGTGTCCCGCCGCGCCCGCCAGGCCGGCGTGCTTCCTGGCGACGTGCTCGTGGCCGTCAATGGTGTGCCCGTCACGCTGGCCACACTCGCCGAACACCGAGCGCGCGCCGTCGGCAAGCTCGTCGCGCTCGATCTCCAGCGGCGCGGCGACAGCGTGCGCGTGCAGGTGCAGGTGGATGCCGCCACGATTGGTTACCGGGTCTATACGACGTATGTGCTCCTGCTTACCTGCCTCAGCTGGTTGGTCGGCATGGCGCTCATTGCTTCGCGAGGCTCCACCGCCTTTGGGTTGCTGACGGGGGCAGCGCTCCTCCTGATCCCGCCGATAGCATTCTCGAACGGCGTGCCCGGTACTGGGCTTCTGCTGACGTCCGTCCGCTGGTTGTGGCACATGGAGGCATCCGCCTTTCGCCTGTTTGTGCCTGCGCTGCTCCTGCACGCCTTGGCCATTGCCATACGCCGCCCGACCTGGCGTTCGCCTCGGCTGTGGCTGGGCGTGTACACGCTACTAGGTGCTCTGCTGTTGCTCGTGACGGATCTCGGGCGGGATCCTCTGGCGTGGGCCCGGCCGGGTCTCCTCCGGGAACTCCGCATGCTGGTGGGGTTCCTGCTGGAAACCGTGACGGCGCTCAGCGCCATATACATGCTTCTGCGGCCGGAGGTGTCGCAGGGGGTCACGATACGCATCGTGTATGGCGCCATTGCCGCCGTGATGCTCTCGGCATCGGTCTTTTCCTCCACGACGCTGGTGCTCGGCTCATGGTCGGGGGAAGAGTTCGTCTCGGGGGTCAATTCGGTCGCAACCCTGTTCTTGCCGCTGGCGCTCGCCCTCCATTTCTTTTCGCCCGAGCGCCTCGATGACCGCGTGCGGAACGCGCCTGCCCTTGCGACGTGGAGCTTTGCCATCATCCTGTCGGCCGTGCATGGCCTGGTCATTTTTGCGTCCGTTGCCGTCGTACTGAATGGGTCCGGCCAAGATCTTGGCGGCAATGAATGGTTGCTGTTCTCGACCGTGGTCGCCGCCACCCTGCTCCCGGCCCCAGCGTTCCGATGGCTTCGCGCCACTGTCGACCGGCGGCTGATGTCGCGCTGGGTCCGGGCCGAGTCCAATGCGCAGGAGTTCGTGTACGAACTCAGCCAGGAACTCGATTCCACGCGCATCGCCCGGCGCATCGCCGCGGAGATTCCCGCACTGCTCGATGTCTCGTCGGCCGAGCTGTTCCTGGTCGGCGAACCGGTTCATTCCGCCTCCGCGAGCGGGGCCATCGGCGCCGCGACCGACGTTCGCTTCGTTTCCGCCACCGAACTCGAAGCAATGCGTGCGGCCGACACCGAGGAGGGCGTCACGGTGTTCCCGGTCTGGGGGTTGGACGGCGTGCCGATCGCCGTTCTGCGCATTGGCGCCCGAACGGACGGCCGCCCCATCGATCTTCCGGCACGAGTGCTCATTACCACCATTCGTCAGGGGGTAGGCGCTGCCCTGGCGGCTGCCAAGGCGCATATCGATTTGCGTCGCGCGGGGCAGGAGCTCGCGACGGCTGAACGCATCGCCGCCGTCGGTTCGCTTTCAGGTGGCCTCGCGCACGAAATCAAGAATCCGCTGGCGGGTCTCAAGATGGGCGTGTACGTGCTGCGTCGGGACGGTGTCGATCCCGTGAAGCTGCAGCGGCTCGAACGTGACGTGGGTCGCATCGATGACCTCGTCTCCGGCCTACTGCGTTTCACCAGTGACCGGGCCGATCAGGCGGACGAGGTCCGACTTGTCGATCTGCGCCTGGTGGCCGCGGCATGTGTCCGTGACCTGCGGATCGGTGCCGAGGACCGCGGCATCGAGATCGTGGAGGAGTACCCCAACGACGTCGTGCTCCAGCGGGGATCGCTCCTGCAGTTCCGCTTGATCCTCACCAATCTTGTGTCCAACGCCGTTGAGAGCATCGGGGGGGCTGGCCGCGTGGTACTGACCCTTCGCGATACGTATGATCGCATAACGCTGACCGTGGGTGATACGGGAGCAGGCATTCCGCCGGACATTGTGCCGCGCGTGTTCGACCTGCATTTCACCACGAAGCAGAGCGGCACAGGCATTGGCCTGGCGCTCGTGCGCCGCGAGGTGGAACGGCTCGGTGGATACATCGAGGTTGTCGAGACATCCACCCGCGGAACGATGATGTGCGTTTCACTGCCTCGCTGTCCGGAGGCGCTGGTCTACGAGGAAACGGTTCCCCATGACGAAGCCGCTGTTCCTGATCATCGATGATGAGCGCAACTTCAGTGAATTCCTGAGGGAGGCGCTCGACGGGGAAGGGTACGAGGTGGCGCTGGCTGGCACGGCCCGGGCGGGCCTGGAGCTGGCGCGGAAATCCCTCCCTCGTGTCGTGCTGCTCGACCAGAACCTCCCGGATCAGCAGGGGTTGGCGCTGTTGCCCGAGCTCCAGCGTCTGGCGTCCGTTCCGGTCGTGATCGTGATTACGGCGCATGCGGAGGTCGGCTATGCCGTGAGTGCGCTCAAGGCTGGCGCATTTCATTATCTGCCGAAGCCGTTCGCTTTCGATGATCTGCTGGCCGTGCTGGCGCAGGCCGCGATCACGAACGACCTGCAGGCGTCGACCCCGAGCAGTGCGGCCATGCAGTCGATCATCGGCACATCGACTGCTGTGCACGAACTCCGGCGCCAGCTGGCGCGCATTGCGGCCAGCCCCGTTCCCGCGGTCCTGCTCCAGGGCGAATCCGGCACGGGCAAGGAGTTGGCCGCGCGGGCCATCCACGATGCCAGTGCGCGTCGGAGCGCGCCCTTCGTGGCGGTCAACTGCGCGGCACTTTCCGAAACGTTGCTCATGAGCGAGCTGTTCGGGCACGAGCGCGGGTCGTTCACGGACGCCCGCCAGCAAAAGAAGGGCGTCTTCGAGCTTGCCCACGGCGGGACGCTACTCCTCGACGAGGTGAGCGAGATGGGCGTGCGTGCGCAGGCGGCGCTGCTGCGCGCGCTGGAGCAGCGCTGCTTCACGCGCGTGGGCGGGCAAAGTGAGATCAAGGTCGATGTGCGGGTCATCGCCGCTTCCAATCGCGACATGCAGCAATTGGTCTCCACGGGGCTATTCCGCATCGACCTGTATCATCGCCTGAACGTGGTGCGCGTGGTGCTACCGTCGCTCCGTGAGCGTGCGGGGGACATCTCGTCAATCGGGGAGCATCTCTCGCGTTCCATTGCGCTGCATTACGGCGAAGCGGTTCGTCCGGTCACCCCCGCTGCCGTCGCTGCCCTCGAGAGCTACGACTGGCCGGGAAACATCCGGGAGCTTCGCAATGTGATCGAGCGCGCCTACGTCATCGGCGGTGGTCCGCAGGTGGAGCTGCAGGACTTGCCGGACGAAGTGCGCCGTGCGTCCGCTGTCATCACGACCGGCGATGTGCCCCTACGCAGCGCGGAGCCGGGGCGCTTTCAGGACGCCAAGCGCGAGGTTGTGGAGCACTTCGAACGCGGCTACCTGCTCGAGGCACTGCGGAATGCTGGCGGGAACGTGACGATTGCCGCCGAGCGCGCCGGGGTACTCCGTCAGGTCTTCCAGCGCATGTTGCTGCGGCATGGCATTACCTCCACGGATTTCCGCGACTCCGCAGTCACGCGCGCGCGTCACTCACAGTGACCTCGCACCACTGCATCCAAAAAGGTGCGGTGACTGGCGCACATAAGGTGCGATCCGCGCCGATACATGATGGGTAGCGCCGGAGGCCAGCCAGCCCGCCGGGCACCATCAACTCTCGGCGGATCAACGGCTTGAGCGGCTGACACGCAGGAGGCGTGAGCGGCGGACGGGACTGGCACGTCATGTGCCATGGAGGCTTGTGCACGCTTCTGCCAACCGCCATCCCCGCGAGGTTCCCCGTGCGACTCCTGCGCGCGTTCGCTGCAACCCTGTGCCTGACGGTCTGGCAGGCCAGGCCCACGCTCGGTGCGCAGGAACCGGGGCGCGCCGCCGCGACACGTACGCCGTTGACGGCGGATCAGATCCTCTCGGTCACCTCCATGATCGGCGGTCGCGACGCGCCGGTGTGGCACCCCGACGGAACGCGACTGGCGTTCCTCGGCAGCATGGGTGGGCCGATCGGCCTCTGGGAGGTGGATCGCGACGGGGGGCTGCCACGTCAGCTCATCCCCGACCTGTCGCTCACCGGCGTCGGGTCGACGGCCTCGCAGAATCCGCGCTGGTCACCCGCGGGTGACGCCGTGGCGTACGTCTCGAGCAAGGGTGGGGCACCGGAGATCTGGCTCTGGTCGGCACAGAGCCGTCGGGACCTCCCGCTGACGTCGCTCGGCGGTCGGATCAACTCGATGAACTGGTCGCCGGATGGACGCCGAATTGCGTTCGCTGCGGATCGCTATGGTAGCGAGGACATCTACGTCGTGGAGATCACATCGGGTGCCGTCACGCGCCTGACGAGTCATCCTGGGTACGAGGTGTTTCCCACCTGGACGCCCGACGGACGCTTCGTGCTGTTCGATCGTCTGGACGATCGCTGGCTCGATCACGACGTCATGGCCGTGCCGGTGGATGGTTCCTCGGCACCCCGGGTGGTCGTTCGCGACACGGGCTTCTTCGACTATCGGGGCGGAGTGGCGTTCGGATACGCCGAGGTGGCTCCGGACGGCAAGCGGGTCCTGTTTCGGTCGCAGCGCAGTGGTTGGCTGAACTACTGGACGGTTCCGCTGGCGGGAGGCACGCCGACGCCGATTGCCCCCGAGCAGGCCGAGCAGAGCGACGCGGCCTGGTCTCCCGATGGGCGCCAGATCGCCTTCGTGTCCAACAGAAACGGCACGCTGCACTTGTTCGTGGTGGGCAGCGACGGCGGCCCTTCGCGCGCATTGGTGTCGCCCAAGGATGGAGTGGTGTCGAAGCCCGTGTGGTCGCCCGACGGCGCCCGCATCAGTTACACGATGGGAACCACGACCGCAGCGGCCGATCTCTACATCGTCGATGTGGCATCGGGGCGGAGCACCCAAGTCACCCAGTCGATGCCGGCAGCGATTCCTCAAGGCGCGCTGATCACGCCGCGCAAGATCACGTATCCGAGCAGCGACGGATTCACCATCAGCGCGTACCTCTACGAACCGCGCGGGGTGCGTCCAGGCGAGCGCGTCCCCGCAATCGTGTGGGTGCATGGTGGACCCACGTCGCAGTTCATGGACACGTTCCAGGCGCAGGTGCAGTTCTTCGCACAACGCGGGTACGCCGTTCTTCTTCCCAATATCCGGGGAAGTTCGGGATACGGACGGGCTTTCGAGGATGCCAACAACGGCTGCTGGGGGCACTGTGACTTGAAGGATATCGCGGCGGGCGCCGAGTATCTCAAGTCGCTGCCGTATGTGAACGGCGCCAAGCTTGGCATTCATGGCGTCAGCTACGGTGGATGCATGACCATGTCGGCCATCGTGAACGCGCCGGGCCTGTTCCAGGCGGCGATTCCGGAGTCCGGCTATGGCGACTGGGTGAAGTTCCATGAGTGGAACGACGAGCTGCAGCACACCAAGCTGCTGGCATACGAGTTTGGCGCGTTTCCCGACAGCGCCGCGGTGTACCGACGCAACTCGCCCATCTACAACGTGAAGCGGGTGACCACGCCCGCGTTCCTCGTACACGGTGAGGGGGCACGTACGCCTTGGCGGCCAGGGCAGGCCAGCGTGCCAGCCTCACTGGACTTCGCGCGTGCACTCGACGCGGAGTACAAGATCTTCCGCTACAAGGCGTACGCCGGAGAGACGTACTACGTCACGTCTCGGGCCAATGTGCGAGAGAAGCTGGGCGACATGCTCGGCTTCTTCGATCAGTTCCTCAAGGACCGCGTCTCTGACGCGCCATCGGCGTCTTCACGCTCACGGGAGTGACAGGAATGCACACCATCAGTACAGCTGACCTGGCACGGCGGCGGCCAGTGCAGACGCCGCGCCGAGTCGTGCTGGGGGTGCTTGCGGCCCTCATGACGGTGACGAGCGTGACGCCGGAGGTGGTAAAGGCCCAGGTCCAAGGGCGCTTCGCCGTGCGCTTCCCCGCGTCACTCAACGCGTCCCCCATTACGGGTCGTCTGTTCGTGGCGCTCTATCAGCGAAACGACGTCGAGCCTCGCATCGCGGCCTATCAGTCTGCACGTACGCGTATCGGCCGTGTTCCGTTCTTCGCCGTCGATGTGGAACAGCAAGCGCCAGGTACGTGGGCCATGCTGAACGAGAATGCCGCGGGATACCCGTACGGGAGCATCCGCGACATTCCGCCCGGCGAGTATTACGCACAGGCGGTCCTCAACGTCTACACGCGGTTTGCGCGTGCCGACGGACACACCATTTGGGCGCATCAGGATCAGTGGGAAGGACAGCGGTGGGCCTTCTCCCCGGGGAACCTCATCAGCACACCGGTGAAGGTGCGCGTGGATCCGGCGCGCGGTTTCCTCATCCGCCTCGACCTCGACCGGAAGATCCCCCCGATCGAAGTCGAACCGGACACCCGCTGGGTGAAGCGCATCAAGTTCGAGAGCCCGCTACTCACCAAGTGGTGGGGGCATCCGCAGTACCTCGGCGCCACCGTGCTGCTTCCGCGGGACTACGACCAACACCCGGAGACGCGCTACCCCGTGGTGTTCGTGCAGGACCACTTCACCCTGGCCGCACCGTTCAACTTCACGACCGCGGACACCCCGGCGACTCCGGGGCTCAATCTGGCCGCGCCCGGGATGTGGTCTGCCGCGGATATTGGAAGGCCGGTCGGCGGCGCCGGCAAGCGGGAGTCCGGGTTCGAGTTCTACACGCAGTGGATCCGCGACGACATGCCGCGAATGATCGTCGTCAAGTTTCAGCACCCGACGCCCTTCTTCGACGATTCGTACGCTGTCAACTCGGCCAACAATGGGCCGTACGGTGACGCCATCCTGAAGGAGCTGATCCCTGAGCTGGAGAAGCGCTTTCGCATGATCGCGCAGCCCTACGCCCGGGTGCTCACCGGCGGTTCGACCGGCGGATGGGAATCGCTGGCTCTGCAGGTGTACCACCCCGACTTCTTCGGCGGGACGTGGACCATGTATCCCGACCCCGTCGATTTCCGGCGCTATCAGCTGGTGGACATTTATCGCGACACGAGTGCCTTCCTCGTGCCGAACGCCGCGCCAGGCGCCCCCGAGCGCATGATGCAGATGAGCCCCGAGGGACAGCCTGTGGCCACCATGCGGCAAATCTCCCAGATGGAACTCGCGTCGGGAACGCGTGGCCGCTCTGCCGCGCAGATCGACATCTGGAACGCCACCTACGGCCCGGTGGGGTCGGATGGGTACCCGCGCCAGCTCTGGGACCTGCGCACCGGCAAGATCGATCACGAGGTGGCCAACTACATGCGGGAGCACGGATACGACCTGCGCCACTACCTGGAGACCAACTGGTCGCGCATCGGGCCATCACTCGTGGGGAAGCTGCACCTGCTCACGGGTGACATGGACGATTTCTATCTGGGACCTGCGGTCTACCTCCTGGAAGACTTTCTGGAATCCACCAAGACCCCGTACTACGGCGGGAGCTTCCGCTACGGTCGTCCCATGAAGGGCCATGGCTGGCAACCCATGACCAACGCCGACCTGCTGCGCGAGATGGCCGCCCACATCGCCCGCAACGCACCGGCTGGGGCGCCGGTGCAAAGCTGGCGCGATCCACGCCCCACCCCCTGAGCGAACGCCCATGCTGCCGCCCTCGTGCGCGGCACGACGACCGCGGGCGCACTGAAGATGTACACGCCGGACGACCTCTCCATTCACATTTGAGGACCCCATGGACCTCCCCTGGCTGGCTCGAGCAGCCGTCATCGTGCTCCTGGCACATGCGGTGCCATTCACCCCCTCCCACGCACAGGACGCGCGAGCAACCCGCCCGCTCAGCGGTCGCGTCACTGAGGAGGGGTCCGGTGCGCCGGCAACCCAAGTGCAGATCGTCCTTGGCGCCGTCGCCCTCGGTACCACCCGCGACGACGGGACGTACAGCGTTCGTATACCGACGGGAGCGGTGACCGTCACGTTCCGGCGTATCGGGTTCGCCCGCAGCGACCAGGCCGTCGGCGCGAACGTATCGACGCTCGACGTGATCCTCCGCCGCGACCTGTTGCGACTCAGTGAAATGGTGGTGACCGGCCAGGCCACCGGCATCGAGCGACGCAACGCCGCCACGGCCATTGCGTCGGTAAGCGCCGCGGAACTCAATCGCGTCCCGGCACCAAGCGTGGAAACCATGCTTTCGGGGCGCGTGCCCGGTGCCGAGATATCGAGCAACTCCGGCGCCCCTGGCGGCGGCAATCAGGTGCGATTGCGCGGCATCTCGACCGTGATCGGCGCGGCGACTCCCCTGTATGTGGTGGATGGTGTCATCATCAGCGATGCCACCATCGCGCCGGGCGTCTTTGCGGTGACGGGTTCGTCGGCCAATCCCGTCGTCGGCGGTCGACAGGACAACGCCTCGAATCGTGTAGCGGACCTCGATCCGAACAGTATCGAACGCATCGAAGTCCTCAAAGGCGCCACAGCCGCATCGATCTACGGCTCCCGTGCCAACAATGGGGTCGTGCTGATCACCACCAAGCGCGGTCTCCTTGGAAAGCCGGCATACACCTTTACGCAGCGCGTCGGGCGCCCGGAGGTCGCACGCACCATCGGGCTGCGTCGCTTCAACTCCCAGGCGGATGCCATTGCCACCTTCGGCCCAGCCGTGGGTGCCCTATGGAAGGAAGGGGCGTTCTTCGATCATGAGCGCGAGGTGTACGGGGAGACGCCCACCTCCTGGGAAAGCATCATGAGCGTCAGTGGCGGCAGCAACGACACGCGCTACTTCGCTTCAGGCCTGCTCAAGGAGGACGGTGGCATCATCGCGAACACGGGATACCGCAAGCAGTCTCTCACGGTTGGTCTCGATCAGAACATCAGCAGCAAGCTGACGGCGCGCGTCACCACCAATCTGCTCGGCACAAAGACCGGTCGAGGACTGACCAACAACGACAACCGTGGCGTCGCGTTGGGCCAGGCGCTGGCGCGGAGTCCGTCCTTCATCGACCTCCGGCGCAATCCCGACGGATCGTTCCCGCGCAACCCCGCGGCTCAGAGCAACCCCCTGCAGACCGCCGCCCTCAGCAAGAATGACGAAGTCGTATACCGCGCCATCACCTCGGGCAACCTGACCTACAACGCCTTCACACGATCCCGACAGGATCTGCGGTTCATCGCCAGTGGCGGTGTCGACTTCTTCAATCAGCGGAGCAACATCCTCACGCCCCCGGATCTGCAGTTCGAGCCCCTCGATGGACTCCCGGGAACGGCGGTACGCTCCAACGCGCAAAGCCTCAACATGAACCTCAATGTAAGTGCGGTGCACACCTACCGCTCTTCGGGGGGAGGGCTGCAGGCGACGACCTCGATCGGTCATCAGTACGAGCAGCGGGGATTGAGCAATTCACGGGTGGTGGCCCAGAACCTGATCGGTGGGCTCAACAATATCGGTCGGGCCACGGCGGTAAGTGTGGCCGAGGATGACTCGCGCACGAACGATATCGGCATCAATGCCCAGGAAGAGCTGCTGCTGTTCGATCAGAAGCTGTTCCTCGCTGCCGGATTCCGTGCCGACCGAAGCTCGAACAACAGCGACGCGAACAAGTACTATTTCTTCCCGCGCGCGCAGGCCTCGTATCGCTTCGTGTCCCTGCCGTCGATCTTCGACGAACTCAAGGTCCGCCTCGCCACGGGACGTTCGGGCAATCAGCCCCAGTTCGGACAGAAGTTCACGGAGTTCTTCGGCGGGAACATCGCGGGATTGCCCACGATCGAGATCGGCAGCGGTGCACAGACTGCCGATGCGAACCTCCGTCCGGAGATTCAGCGGGAAGTCGAAACCGGCATCGATCTCTCGATGCTGAAAGGACGCGCCGCCCTGGAATTCTCGTATTTCGACAAGCAAACCGATGATCTGCTCGTCACGGCGACGCTGCCGAACTCGACCGGGTACGGACTGCGGATCTTCAACGGGGGATCCATCCAGACGCGCGGGTACGAGGCGGCGCTGAAGGGCTTCCCCATCGTGACCAAGTCGTTCGAATGGAACTCCACCACAACGTTCTCCACCATCAACGCGCGCGTACGCTCGCTCCCGGTACCGCCGTTCCAGGCGCCAGGCTTCGGCACTACGTTCGGTGTCTTCCAGGTCGAAGCGGGCAAGTCGCTCACGCAGATCGTCGGGAATGACTCGCTCCCGAACGGGCAGGGGATCGTAACGCAGGTCGGCGATGCCAATCCCGATTTCCGGATGGGCTTCAGCAACTCGTTGCGGATGGGCGCCTTCAGCGTCACGTCGCTGTTCGATTGGCAAAAGGGCGGCGAGGTCATCAACCTGACACGCTACCTCTGGGATGCATCGCGAAACGGCGCCGATTGCAACGATATCGCCCCATTGCCCAACGCCACTAACGAAACGATCTGTGCGCGGCGTCTCCGGACCTTCCCGCGCCAGACACGCAACTATATCGAGGACGCGAGCTTCATCAAACTGCGCGAGGTAACGCTCACGTACGAGATGCCCTCCAAGCTGGTCCGCCGCGCCATGAGCCGGGCCGAGTCGGCGCGCCTGACCTTGTCGGGCCGGAACCTGCTGATCATCACGGACTACACCGGCCTCGATCCCGAGGTCTCAAACTTCGGCACGCAGGCGGTGTCCCGCGGCTTCGATGTGTCGCCCTATCCGCCAAGTCGCAGCTTCTGGCTCTCCATCGACGTGAGGTTCTGACCATGACCATTCTCCGGCACTCCCGTCGTGGTCGGCTGTCGACTGCGCTCGCCATATCGCTCGTGCTCGTCTCCCTCGGCTGTGGAGACATCGATGTTGCGAACCCGAACAATCCGAGTGTGGATGGGCTGGTGCAGTCGCCGACCGCCACCAGCGCGTCGGCACTCGCCACCGGCTTGCTGCGCGGTACCCGCGCCAACGTGGCCGAGGGGATACGCTGGCTGGGCGCATTCGGGCGCGAAGGATATCCCATGTCCGTCACCGGTGCCTCGTTGCCAGGTAGCGTGCGTGATCCACTCAACGGCAATGGGTTCCCCGGCAACGTGCTCTATGCCGATCCGTACCGGAACATCCGTTCCGCCAACCTGCTGCTGGCTGCGATCAATGACGTGACCGCGTGGAGCGACGCTCAGAAGGAAGCGGCACGGGGTTTCGCCAAAACGATCCAGGCCTATGACTTCCTCCAAGTCATCGTGACCCGCGATGTGTACGGGGCGCCGCTCGATGTCGGGATCGATCCGACGGCACCGCCGGCGCCGATCGCCACGAAAGCGCAGGTCTACGCGCGCATCGCTACGCTGCTCGACGAGGCCCGGGTCCATCTGCTGGCGGGGGGCACGGCGTTCCCGTTTCCCCTTACCACCGGATTCACGGGCTTCAACACCCCCGCCACGTTCCTGCGGGTCAACCGGGCGCTTCGTGCGCGCGCGGCCGTCTACACGGACAACTGGCAGGTGGCCCTCACGGCCCTTGGTGAATCGTTCATCAGCACCACGGCGCCCTTCAGCCTCGGGGCGTACCACGTCTTCTCGACGAACTCCGGCGACATCACGAACCCCAACTTCCGTCCGGACCTCCTGTTCGCTCACCCACGACTGCGAACGGAAGCCAAGCTCCGGGCCGATGGCTCGCTCGACCTGCGCGCGCAGACCAAGCTCGTGACCGTACCGACGTTCACCGTGCAGGGCATCAGCTCCAACGTGCAGTTCACGATGTACAACTCGGCCACCGCCTCCATCCCGCTGATTCGCAACGAGGAACTGCTGCTCCTTCGTGCTGAGGCCAATCTCGGGCTGGGGAACACGGCACTGGCCATTCAGGATATCAACCTGGTGCGCACAACGGCTGGCGGTCTACCGCCGCTCCCCAGCAGCTTCTCCGGTGATCTCCTGACCGAGCTGTTGTATGACAAGCGGTACTCGCTCGTCTGGGAGGGAGGCCATACGTGGATCGATATGCGGCACTATGGCCGCCTCGCGCAGATCCCCGTGCGGGCGGCGGATCCCCGCCTCTTCCCGGCGATGCCCATTCCCGTGGCCGAGTGCCAGCCGCGTACGCCGCAGCCAACGGGATGTGGAATCGTCGACGGCATCACTCCTCCCCCGCAGCCGTAAGTCCGGGACGCGCCGGCCACGCCCGTGAGGGGTGGCCGGCGCGCTTCACCGTTCCCCATCGATACGAGGCGCATCAGGATGCGACACCCCCTAGCTTCGCTCGCCGCCCTTGTCGTTCTGCTGAGTCCTCACCTGAACGCCGGGATCGGCGCGCAGGGACAACCGTTGAGCGCCAGTGACGTCACATCGGTCCGCTCCATTGTCGGGGGTGTTGCACCGCAGTGGTCGCCAGACGGCACGCGTCTGCTCATTGGCGGTGCCCTGGGAGGTTCGGATCTGTGGACCATCCCGGCGGCTGGCGGTCTGCCAGCCTCGCTCGATATCCAACTCGGAGAGATCGCCTTTCTGCAGTCGCATCAACCCAAGTACGCGCCGAATGGTCAATGGCTGTCGTACATCTCGAATCGCAACGGACCGGCCGAGCTCTTCGTGCGCTCGCTGCGCGATGGGACGGAGCTCCAGCTCACGAACCTCGGCGGACGGATCAATTCCTATTCGTGGTCGCCGGATGGCAATTCCATCGCGTTTGCCGGGGACAAGTTCGGACACTTCGATGTCTTCACCGTGTCGGTGCCCGGCAAGGCGGTTGTCCGACTGACCAACGATACCCGGTACGAGGTCTTCCCCACCTGGACCCCTGACGGGAAGCGGGTGGTGTACGCCCGAATGGATGATCGCTGGTTGGAGCACGAGGTGCTCGAACTGTCCGCCGTTGGCGACGGACAACCGCGAACGATCGTGAAGGATGTCGACTTCTTCGATTATCAGGCCGGAGGCAACTTCGGCTATTCGCTGGTTTCGCCGGATGGCAGCACGTTGCTCTTTCGCTCGCACCGCAGCGGCTGGATCAACTATTGGGTCGTACCTATGGCCGGCGGCGTCCCGCGACCGATCGCCGCTGAGGCGGCCAACCAGTCCGGAGCCCGATGGTCACCCGATGGCAAGTCGATCCTGTATCAGGCGCTGTGGAATGGGACGCAGGATCTGCGGGTCGTCGCCGCAACCGGCGGAGCGCCTCGCGTGCTGGCCAAGCCCGATGGCATGGGGGTGATCAGCAACGCGGAATGGTCACCCGATGGACGGCAGGTCAGCTTCACCAGCGAAAGCCCGACTGAAGCGGCCGACCTGTTCGTCGTGAACGCCGCGGGCGGGGCTCCCCGTCGACTCACGACGTCGTCCACCGCCACTCACGTCGCGAGCCGCCTCATTACGCCGAAGAAAGTGTCGTACAAGTCCCCGGACGGCCTGACGATCCAGGCGTACCTCTACGAACCCACGCTGGCGCCCGGCGGCAAGGCGCCAGGCATCCTGTTCATTCACGGTGGGCCGACCTCGTCATTCAACGATACGTATCAGGCGCAGGTGCAGTACCTGGCCATGCGAGGGTACGCCGTCCTCCTGCCGAACATTCGCGGCAGTTCCGGATACGGCAAGGTTTTCGAGGACGCCAACAACGGTTGTTGGGGTCGCTGCGACCTGCTCGATGTCACCGCCGGCGTGGAGTTCCTGAAGACGCTGCCATACATCGAGCCAACGCGGATGGGCATCACCGGCACAAGCTACGGGGGATGCATGAGCCTTGCGGCTGCGGCGTTTGCCCCCGGTGTCTTTCAGGCGGCAATCGCCGCGTCCGGCTACGGTGACTGGCTGCACTTCCACGCGGAGCAGGAGCTCCGCCACGTGAAGCTCGTGGAGTACGAGTTCGGCGACTTGCCGCAGGCCACGGACAAGTACCGCATGGCCTCGCCGATCTTCTTCATGAAGGACATCCAGACGCCAATCATGCTCATTCACGGCGTGGGGGCGCAGCTGCCGCGCTCGGTGGCCTCCGCACTCTTTGCCGATCGCCTGGAGATGAACTACAAGCCCTTCACCTACAAGACCTATCCGAACGAGAACTACTACATTCGGCGACGTGACAACATTCAAGTCATGCTCGGGGACATGGTCGCCTACTTCGATCAGCACCTCAAGGATGGCATGAGGGAGCCCGCCCGCGCCCGCGGTGGCGCCCGATGAGTCGAGCCACCGTGCGCCTGCTGATCGCCGGCGCGCCGTTCGGCATGCTGCTGGGTGCGCCGCTCGGCACGTCACTCGGTGCACAGTCGGCAGCACCGCGCGCGCTGTCGGCGCGTGAACTCACGGCAATTCGGTCTGCAGTCTCGAGCGAGCCGCAGTGGTCCCCCGATGGCACCATGCTCATGTTCACTTCGCCGCTGGGTGAGGGGGGGGTGTGGGCGGTCCCCTCCAGCGGCGGTTTCCCCAGGTCTCTCAACGTGAGGACCGGGGGCACCACCTTTCTGGGGTCGGCGCAGCCGGAATGGTCACCAGACGGCAAGTGGCTCTCGTATGTGTCGACGAAATCCGGAAGCCCGGAGCTGTGGCTCAGTTCCGTGGTCGATGGCCAGGACCGTCAGCTGACGCACCTTGGTGGGCGCATCGGTTCGTACGCGTGGGCGCCCGATGGATCTGCCATCGCCTTCTCGGACGACAAGCTGGGCAACCACGACATCTGGACCGTCCGGATCGCCGATGGGCAGTTGCGGCGCCTGACGACTGGGCCGCTCCTCGAGGTTTCCCCTGGCTGGACACCAGACGGGCGTCAGGTGGTCTACGTCCGACTCGACTCCACGTGGCGCCACCATGACGTCATGACGATGGCGCCCGATGGGAGCGGCTCGCGCGTCATCGTGCAGGACACCGGCCTTTTCGACTACCAGGCGGGAGGGGCCTTCGGCCCGGCGCTGGTCTCCCCCGATGGCACGCACCTGCTCTTTCGTTCGCAGCGATCGGGGTGGATGAACTACTGGGTGGCGCCGATGAAGGGCGGCGAGGCACGGCAGATCGCCGCGGAGCCAGCCAATCAGAGTGGCGCCCGCTGGTCGCCTGATGGCCGCCACATTCTGTATCTCTCGTTACAGAATGGCACGCAGCACGTGCGGGCGGTGGCCCTGTCCGGCGGCGCATCGCGCTCATTGGCTTCGCCGTCCGGAATGGGGATGGTGTCGGCGGCCAACTGGTCACCCGATGGACGTCGGGTGAGCTATGTCCTCGCCTCACCGACGACCCCAGGCGATCTCTACGTCGTCCCGTTCGCTGGGGGGCAGGCCACGCGGCTGACGAATTCGGACCCTCCGGCGCACGTGGCGCAATCGCTCATCGTGCCGGAGAAGCTCACTTACCGATCGGAGGACGGCCTCGAGATTTCCGCGTATCTGTACCGGCCACGCGGGCTCGCCATCAACGAGAAGGCACCAGGGTTGCTGTGGATTCATGGAGGACCCACGGCGCAGTTCAGCGATGCGCTGCAGCGCGACGTGCAGTTCTTCGCGATGCGTGGATATGCCGTCCTGCTGCCGAATATTCGCGGCAGCTCAGGCTATGGCCGTGCCTTCGAGGAAGCCAACAACGGCTGCTGGGGGCGCTGCGATCTGCTGGATGTTCTGGCGGGAGTCGCCGTGCTGAAGAAGCTGCCCGAGGTGCGCCAGGACAGGATGGGGATTACCGGCACGAGCTACGGCGGGTACATGAGCATGGCGGCGCCCGTCTATGCGCCCTCGGTGTTCCAGGCCGCCATTGCCGCGTCCGGCTACGGCGACTGGGTGCACACGGTGGCCGAGCAGGAAACGCGACACGTGAAGCTGCTGGAACACGAGTTCGGTCCGCTCAAAGACAATTTGGAGAAGTATCGCCGCAGTTCACCGATCTACGAGCTGGACAAGCTCCAGACGCCGATCATGGTGGTGCACGGCGCTGCCACCGCCATTCCGCGATCCGATGCATCGCGGTTGTTCGCCGACCGCCTCGAGATGCTCTACAAGCCGTTCGTCTATCGCACGTATCCCAACGAGAACTATTACATCTCAAGCCGGGAGAACACGGTCGCCCTGCTCCACGACATGCTGGGGTTCTTTCACCAGCATCTGAAAGACGGTGCGGTGCACGGTGAAGAGCGCGCCCCTCCGCGCTAGGGGCGCGCTCCGCTGCTGAGCGGCACCGCCGGGGTCACTGCTCTGTGTGAACGCCGGTGGGCACTGATTACGACCCGTACTCCCTATGGGCGAGACGTTCGATGCTCCACGCCGCCTGCTCCCGCACCACCTCGTGCTCGTGCTCGCGCATCCCCTCCAGCACCGCCAGATCCTCGTCGGTGCCCACGTTCCCCAGCACCACGCACGCGTTGCGCTGCAGCATCCACAGCTTGGCCCGCTTGATCGCACTCCCCTTGAACGCCGCGGCATAATCGGCCGGCGACATCATGAGGAGCTCGCGCGCCAGCGCGCGCGTGCCGTCGCGATCGTGTGACTCCGCGAACAGCGCCCGCGGCGCGAACTCGGGCACCATCGGCTCGCGCGCGAACTTCACGGTCCACGGGCACACGTCATTGCAGATGTCGCAGCCGTACAGCAGCCCACCCACACCCTCGCGCAGCGCCGGCGGAATCGGCCCGCGGTGCTCGATGGTGAGGTAGCTGATGCAGCGGGTCGCGTCGAGCACCCGCGGCGACGGGAGTGCCCCCGTGGGACAGGCGTCCAGGCAGCGGGTGCACGTGCCGCAGCGATCGGCCTCGAATGGTGCATCCTCCTCGAGCGCCACATCCACGAACAGCGACGCCAGGAACAGGTGTGAGCAGGCCCCCGGCACGATGAGCATGGTGTTCTTCCCCACCCACCCGAGCCCCGCGCGCTGCGCCAGATCCCGCTCGAGAATGGGGCCGCTGTCCACGTACGGGCGCGCGTTCACCGGTCGCCCCACTTCGCGCTCCAGCCAGCCGTGCAGCTCCCGCACCCGCTCGCGCAGCACCACGTGGTAGTCGTCGCCGCGTGCGTAGCGCGCCACCGGCCCCGCCGGTGCCCGCCCGCCATATGAAGCCGCCACGACCAGCGCGTGGGTGGCACCGGGGTGGGGCAGGCGGCTGTCGCGCCGCAACGCCGCCCCATCCCCCTCCAGATACGCCATGGAGCCCTGATGCCCGGCCGCCAGCCAGGCCTCGAAGGCCGCGCGCGTGGCCGGTTCGCCAAGCCGCGCCACGCCGGCGGCATCAAAGCCGAGCCCGTACGCCTCGGCCTTGAGCCGCTCGGTCAGCGAGCGAGCCGTCAGGGCTGCCGCCCCACCCACCGGGCAAAGGCAATCACGTCGTCGGCCGGCGGAATCGCCGCCTCGTCACCGTATGCCGTGTACATGCGCCAACGCACGTACGTGGTGGCCGGCAATGGCAGGAACGGGAAGCGCCGGTACCAGTGACGGTGCCGAAAACGCCACGCCACGCGCAGCAGGTCCACCGCCAGCGCCGGGGCCACCAGAGCGCGCCAGGCGAGCTGCAGGGAGAGGGTAAACCACGCCATACCTCGAATATAGCGAAACCCGATCCCCTCAGGCCCTCTCGCGACCGCTGGAAATCACCCCTATGGCTGACAGTTTCCGAAAACGTGAACGCTGCGTCAGATCCTCGGTAAAGACCCGTCGCGAAGCAGTCGAGACTACCTCGAGGGTTCCGACGCTGGTGCCACCGGGGAAGAAGTCCCCGTCCGTGCTCATGCCAGCCGTTCCCATGCCCCGTACTCCCACCACCGAACATCCCGTTCCTCGCCGCGTTCGGCCGTGGTTGGTGGATGCCGTGCTGCTCGGCGGTGTCACGCTGCTTGCCGAGCTGGCGCTGCACGAGTCGGTGGTCCGGTCGCCTGCCCCCATGCCGGCCGGCATGCGCGGCCTCATCGACGCGGTGGGGCTCGTGCTCATCGTGTCGCCGCTCTTCGCGTGGACGCTGTACCGTCGCACCGTCGACGCCAAGTACGAGCGCATCCGCACCCAGCAGATGAAGGCGCCAGGCAGTCCGCATCACCGCGTACGCGTGGCCGTGCTGGGCTCGCTGGCCGTGCTGGCCGTGATCGTGGCCGGTGCGCTCTGGGGCAACGTGGCCGCGTCGCGTACGCTCGCCTATCAGGGCGAAATCATCGACGCGCTGGGGCGTATGCGCCTCCATGGCGAGCGCCTCGAGAACCTCGCCGAGTCCGCCACCGACGGCACGGTGGATGTGCCGCTGCTGACCAAGGCAGCAGACAGCTTTCGCCGTGACGCGGCGCGCCTGCGCACCCTCACCGCCGCGGCCGACTTTCAGCAGCTGCGTCGCGCCGCCGAGATCGACTCGGCTGTTGGGCGCACGGAGCAGCTGCAGCAGGCGTTGCACGACGGCGTTGCGCGCTTGCAGGGTGCCACCGCTGCCGAGCGCGTGGCGCGTGTGCGCGACGTGATTGCCCAGGCCACCGCCTACCGTACGCAGGCCGGTCTCGCGCTCGGCACCGTGCAGCACATGCAGAACACCGACATTCGCTACACCCAGCGCGCGGCGTGGAGCGGCGCCGGGCTGGCGCTGGCGGTCCTGCTTGGTATTGCGCTGCTGGTGATCGAGCCCGTCGTGCGCCTGCTTCGGCGTCAGCACGTGGCCATTACCAGCAGGAGCCTCGAGTTCGAGCGGCTCGCCATGGTGGCCCAGCGCACGAGCAACGCCGTGGTGATCACCGACGCCGACCGCCGAATCACGTGGGCCAATGAAGGCTTCACCCGTCTCACCGGATGGGCGCTGCACGAGGTGCTGGGCCAAGACCCCGGCAGCCTCCTCCATAGCGAACAAACCGATCCGTCCGTGCAGCACCAGCTCCGCACGGCGCTGAACCAGGGAGAGTCGGTTCGCGCAACCTTGCTCAACGTGACGAAGGCGGGATCGCCGTACTGGCTCGACCTCAACATCGAGCCGTTGCGTGTGAACGGCGCGCTCACCGGCTTCATTGCCGTCGAGTCGGATATCACCGAGCAGGTGCACGCGCGCGACGCGCTGCAGCGTGAACGGGAAGTGCTCGAGCATACCACGGCGCAGCTCGAGGAGGCGCAGGCGCTGGCCCGCATTGGCAACTGGGAGCTCGACCTGGCCAGCGGCGCCGTGCAATGGTCCCCCGGCGTCTTCATGCTGTTCGGACGCGAACCGGAGCAGGGTAATCCGCAGTACACCGATGCCCTGGCCGCCTACGACCCGGACGACGTGTGGCGACTCACCGATGCCATCGAGCGCAGCGCGCGCACGGGAGAGGCGTTCTCACTCGTCCTCCGTACTGCCGGACGCAATCCCATGGTGCGATGGGTGCGCGCCGACGGGCGCGCCCGCCGTGCCGCCGATCGCAGCATCGTCGGGCTGTATGGCACTGCCGCCGACGTCACGGAATCCATCGAACGCGAGGAAGCGCTGCGTCTGGCGCAGGAACGGGCCGAGGCCGCCAACCGCAGCAAGAGCGAATTCCTGGCCAACATGAGCCACGAGATCCGCACGCCTCTCACCGCGATTCTCGGCTACACGGACCTGCTGCGCGAGGAAGCAGCGCGCGATGGGGCCACGCCCGAGCAGCTGCAGTCCATGGATACCATTCGCCGCGCCGGCGAACACCTGCTGACGGTCATCAACGACATCCTCGACATCTCCAAGATCGAAGCCGGCAAGCTCCAGATCGAGCAGGTGGACACGACGCTGAAGTCCGTCCTGCTGGACGTGGAGAGCCTCATGCGTGCCCGGGCGCAGGCCAAGGGGGTCTCACTGGAGAACCGCATCACGGGGCCGGTGCCGGATCGCATCCTCACCGATCCCACGCGGCTGCGCCAGATCCTCATGAATCTCGTGGGCAACGCCGCCAAGTTCACCGATCGCGGGCGCATTCTGGTGGAGACCAGCGTCGAGGAAGAGCGCCAGTCCCCGGTGCTGGTCATCGCCGTGGACGACACCGGGCCCGGCATGTCGGACGAGCAGGTCGCGCAGCTCTTCCAGCCCCTCACGCAGGCCGACAGCTCGGTGACCCGCAAGCATGGCGGCACCGGCCTCGGACTCACGATCTGCCGACGGTTGGCCGATCTCATGGGAGGGCGCGTGGCACTGGTGCAGACCGCACCGGGGCGCGGCTCCCGCTTCGAGTTGCGCCTGCCGCTGCGCGCCGCCGATGATGCCCAGTCGATCGGCCGCCTCGATCCTGCTGCTGCCGTGGCGTCGCCACCGACGAACGATCCGCGCGCGCTTGTCGGGCGTCGCGTCCTGCTGGCCGAGGACGGCGAAGACAATCAGCGCCTGATCAGCGTGCTGCTGCGCGCGGCAGGCGCCGATGTGACCGTGGTGAGTAATGGCCGACACGCCGTCGATGCGCTCGAATGGGCGGATGCGGGGGGTGCCCGCTTCGATCTCCTCCTTACCGATATGCAAATGCCCGAAATGGACGGCTACACGCTGGCCACGACCCTGCGGGCCGCCGGTCGGACGATTCCGATCGTGGCGCTCACCGCGCATGCCATGGCCGATGACCGGCAGAAGTGTCTCGACGCCAGGTGCGACGACTATGCCAGCAAACCCATCGATCGCCAGGCGCTCATTGCCACGTGCGTCCGTTGGCTGAGCGGCACCGAGATCTACCCTGCGGCGGCTGGCGACCCGGTTGCGTCGGGTGCCGCGACCCCGTTGCACGCCGACGGGTGTACGGACGACGTGATCATGAGTGAGCTGGTGGAGGATCCCGATCTCGGCCCACTCGCTGCCGGCTTTGCCGACGCGCTGCCCGCGCGGGTCCAGGCGATTGCCCAGCTCCTGGCCGCCGCCGACCACAGCGCAGCGGCACGACTGGCGCACCAGCTCAAGGGAGCGGCCGGCAGCTACGGCTATCCCGAGATCTCGGAACTCGCCCGCCAGCTGGAGCAGCAAATGGGCCGCGATGTCGCCGCCACCGAACAGGTGATGGTGCGTCTGACCGCGCGGGCCGCGGCGGCCCAGCGTGCCCTGACAACCGGTGCGGGGAACCTCGCATGAGGGCGCACCCGCACCTGGACCCCACGCCGGCACGCGTCCTGCTCATTGACGATGATCCCGACATTCACCAGCTGGTCGACGCCATGCTTCGGCCGAGTGGCGTGGAGATGGCTAGCGCGTTCACGGGTGAATCGGGCATCTCGCACGCGCTCGATGATGTCCCCGAACTCATTCTGCTCGATCAGGAGCTGCCCGACGCGACCGGCGTGGAACTCCTGCATCGCCTCAAGGCCCACCCGCTGCTGAGCCATGTGCCCATGATCATCGTGACCGGCACCGAACGGCGCGATGTTCTCACCGCCTGCTTCGCCGGGGGCGCCTCCGACTACATCCGCAAGCCGTTCTTCGGTGCCGAGCTGCGCGCACGGGTGCAGACGGTCCTCGAGCGGCAGCGCATGCTCGCCGAACTGGGACGCGCGGCGCACGTGGATTCGCTGACCGGACTGCCGAACCGCTCGCTCCTGCATCTGCGCCTGCAGCATGCCATCGACCGTGCGCGCGACTCGGCGGACTTTGGCTTCGCCGTGATGTTCATCGACTTTGACCGCTTCAAGCTGATCAACGACAGCCTCGGACACGAGGTGGGGGATCAGCTGCTTATGGAGATTGCGCGTCGGTTGCGCAACAACCTGCGCACGCACGACTGTATCGCCCGCGACTCCGCCGGTCCCACGGTGGCCCGTCTGGGGGGCGACGAGTTCGTCATCATTCTCGATGATGTCCCTACCGTGGAGCGCGCCAAGTCGATTGCGGAGCGGTTGCTCCCGGTGCTTGAACAGCCATACGAACTGGCCGAGCACACGGTGCGCACCAGCGCCAGCGCGGGACTCGTACACAGCAGCGGACAGTACTGGCACTCGGAAGACATGCTGCGCGATGCCGACATTGCCATGTACGAGGCGAAGGCGCACGGCAAGAACTGCTACGTGCTGTTCACACCGTTCATGCGCGAGGCGGTGCACAATCGCGTGCGTCTCGAGAACGCCCTGCGCGATGGTATCGGGAGCGACCAGTTCTTCCTCGTCTATCAGCCCATCGTCTCACTCGACGATCGACGGGTCTACAGCGTGGAGGTGCTGGTTCGCTGGCAGCACCCCACGCTGGGCCTCATATCCCCCGGTGCCTTCATACCCATTGCCGAGGAGACGCGCCTCATTCTGCCCCTCGCCGATCAGGTCATGCGGCAGGCGTGCGAACAGTTCGTGCGCTGGAAGCGGGAACGTCCCGAGCAGGCCCCAAACTACGTGAGCGTGAACCTCTCCCGTGTGCAGCTCGCCGACCCCACCGTGGCCGAGCGCATCCTTGGTATTCTACGCGACACGGGCATGCGTCCGGAGTGGCTGCAGCTGGAGGTAACCGAGTCGCAGCTCATGCAGCATCGCGCCATTGCGCTCGAACTGCTGCTGGCGTTCAAGCGGCATGGCATACGGCTCGCGATGGACGACTTCGGCACCGGCTACTCCTCGCTGTCGTGCCTGCAGGAATACCCTTTCGACGTGCTGAAGGTGGATCGGGCGCTCACCGAGAATGTGGGTCGTGGCCGTGGATACTCGGCGCTGCTGCACGCCGTCATGACGCTGGCCGACAATCTTGGACTCGATGTGGTAGCCGAGGGCATCGAACAGATGGAGCAACTGGTGCTGCTGCAGGCGCTCGGGTGCCAGTATGGGCAGGGCTATCTGCTGGCGTGGCCGCTCGACGTGCGGGCCTTCGAGGCCTGGATGGCCGATCCCGCCGCCCAGTGCATTGAGGCGGCGTAAATGTCGACCCATGACCTGGTGGTCCGTACCACCATCCAGCGCGTGGCGGCCGTGGCCACGTTGCCCAGCGTGGCCATGCGCATCATGCGCATTGCCGATGACCCGTGCGCCAGCGAGGACGCGCTGCACGACGTGCTCATCACCGATCCGGCGCTCGCCGCCCGCGTGCTCAAGGTGGTCAACTCCGCCTTCTACCGTCGGCAGCGTGAAGTGGCGAGTTCGCGCGCGGCCATTCGGCTGCTGGGGGTGGACGCCATTCGCAACGTGGCGCTGGCGTCGAGTCTGCACCGACTCTTTCGCGGCAGCAGCAGCATCCCGGGCTTCGATCCCGCCGAGGTGTGGAACCACTGCGTGGCCGTGGGTACGGCTGCGCGCGCGCTCGCCGAGAAGAGTCGCATCGCGGCGCCGGAAGAGGCCATGCTGGCCGGACTGCTGCACGACATCGGCCTGATCGTGGCCATGCAGGCATGGCAGCCGGAGTTCACGCAGGTGGTGCATCGGGCCGCCCAACCGGCGGCGCCGACGTTCCGCATGCTCGAGACGGAGTGTATCGGTGCCACCCACGAGGACTTCGGTGGCGCGCTGTGCGACGCGTGGAACTTCCCCGAGGCGTTCGTGCTGGCCTGTCGCCACCATCACGACTTCCGCATGCTCCCGTGGCAAGGACAGGCGCTTCCGGCACTGGTGCACCTTGCCGATGCCCTGGCCGCGCAGGTGGGGATCGGATATGTCGCCACGGTCGAACCGGAGGCGCCATACGCCGAGGCGCAGGCACTGCTGCAGCTGACCGACTTCGACGTGGAGACCATCCGGGCTGACCTTCTGGAGGCGGTTCCGCAGGCGGTCTCGCTGCTCGCTGCCTGACCCCCGGTCGGGACGGCCGGCATTAGATTGCCGCGCCATGACCTTCGACGACTATCAGCAGCTGGCCGCCCGCACCCTCGGACGCGATCGTACGCACGAGCAGCAGCTCGCGAACGCGGCGCTCGGGCTCACCGGTGAGGCGGGCGAAACCGCCGAGATCATCAAGAAGCACCTGTTCCACGCTACGCCACTCGATCGCGACGCGCTGGTGAAGGAGCTGGGCGACTGCCTCTGGTACATCGGCGCCTTCGCCACCGTGCTGGACGTGTCGCTCGAGGAGATTGCGCAGCGCAACATCGACAAGTTGCGGAAGCGCTACCCGGAAGGCTTCGATACCGAGCGTAGCCGCAATCGCACCGAGTAGCAGCCGGACGCGGCTCGGGCGGAGGGTGCCTTAGCGCGACGGTGACGCCCGACCCACGGGTGCGGTGCGTGGTATGGTGAGCGTCACCCGTGTGCCGGCCCCCGGCGCGCTCGTGATGTCCGTGCGGCCACCCAGGGCATTGATGATGCCGTACACCATGGAGAGCCCGAGCCCCGTTCCCTGGCCAACCGGCTTGGTGGTGAAGAACGGATCAATGGCGTGCGCCTGCGTCTCCGCATTCATGCCGATGCCGGAGTCTTCCCCGATTCGGCGCACCTGATCGGAGCGGTCGTCGGTGGCGGCGATGTTCTCGGTGCTGATGCGGACCACGCCGGGCGACGCGCTCGCGCGACCGGCATCGCGTGCGTTGAGCACGGGGTTGGCCAGGACGTGGTGCAGCTGGTCGCTGGCCGCGAAGACGGACCACAATCCGTCGGCGCAATGCGTCTGCCAGGTGACGTCGCGCCCCAGTGCCGGCACCAGCAACTGGGCCGCATCCACCACGACGGCGTTGAGGTCGAGCACCGACCGTTGCACCACCTGCCGACCCGTGAAGGCCAGCAGCTGTCGCACGATGGCCACCGTGCGGTCCGTGGCTTCCCGCGCGACCTGCAGGTCATCCTGCAGGCGCGCGTCGCCCCACGGCCTGCATCTTCTGCGCATGGGCGCTGGCGGACATGGCATCGAGCGCCCGTTCGGCGTCGGCGTGCGACTGGCGCAGCGTGGCTTCGTACCGCTCGCGTTCGCGCACGATGAGCAGCGCCATACAGATGTCGTCAGCTCCCGTGCGATGCGCGTTCACCACCACGGGGAGCGTACTGCCATCACGGTGGCGGAGCGTGAGAAAGGCGCCCTCCACGCCTCGGCCAAGCGTGAGCAGGGGGAGCAGCTGCATCTCGAAGAACAGCTGGCTGGCCGGGGTGAACGGGTCGAACAGCTGGCCGGGCGACTCGTCACGCGGCGCGCCGGTCCACCGCAGCAGGGTGTCGTTCACGCGCAGGAGTTGCCCGGTGCGGGTGCAGGTGAGCAACGCGGAGGCGGCATTCGCGTAGTCCGCGTCGGCACACTCTCCGTTGTGCTTCACCCCGCTGCCGACAGCGTGCGCTCCTCGACCGACGAGGCCAGAAAGCTGCGAATGGCCTGGATGGTCTCGTCCGGATGGGTGAGGTGCGGGCAGTGTCCGGTGGCCTCGAGCACGTGATAATGGCTCTGCGGCAGATGGTGCGCCAGCCACCGACCGACCGACTCGGGAGCGATGGCGTCCCTGGCACATTGCAGGATGAGCGACGGGACCGTGACCTGCGGCACATCGCACCGATGGTCGGAGAGGAACGTGGCTTCGGCGAACCGGCGCGCAATGGCGGGGTCGGTGGCACGGAAGCTCGCCTCCAGCTCTGCCGCATGCTCCGGGCGATCGGCGTTGCCAACGATCACCGGCGCCAGTGTCCCGGCCCATGCGGTGTAGTTCTTGTCCATCATGTCCAGCAGGCCGGCGATGTCCTGCCGCTCGAACCCACCGCAATACTGCGGCGGATCGTTGAGGTAGCTGGGGGAGGGACCGATGTGCACCAACCGCGAGAACCGTGATGGGCGCCGCAGCGAGGCCAGCATGCCGATCGTCGCACTGACCGAGTGCCCCACGAACACCACTTCGTGCAGGTCCAGCGCTTCGATGATCTCCAGCACGTCGCTCGCGTACCCCTCCAGCGTGCTGTACCGCGTCTCGTCGTACGCGCGCAGGTCGGACTGGCCAGCACCGACATAGTCGAAGCAGACCACCATGTGCGACGATGCGAAGGCGGGGGCCACATGGCGCCACATTGCCTGATCGCCGCCGAAGCCATGAGCGAACACGATGGGGTGTTCACCGTGGCCTGAGACGCGGACGTTGTTGCGGGAGAGAATGGACGAGGTCATGAACGCGACCGTACAGGAGGCCGGAGAGTGCACACGGGACCGCCAGTCGGCATCGATCTGCGCGTCCAGGACGGGGAAGGCGACGGGGAGTCGATTCCCGACTGCGGCGGCTTACCGCAGAAATGAGCGTCCGTCAAACGAGGTATCGGTCGAGACCGCCAAAAGGTTCAATGCCGACGGCACGATGTCGGCGGTGCGTTGCGGCGTACGCGCCGTGGGGCAGTCCACGATGAGGGGCACCAGCATCTGGTCTCGGAGGAGGGCGCCGTGGGTGGAGACGTGCCGCACCGGTTCGAAGCGCGCGCGCAGGTCCCACCCGCTGGCGGCCGAGACGATCACATCCCCCGACCGCGAGGAGGCGCCGAGCCATGACAGCTGCACCAGCGCGTCGGGGTACGCCGACGTGTGCGTGGCATCCCAGGCCGCGTCAGCATCGAGATCGTGCAGTGTCCCGCCGAGTCCCAGTGGGTCCCCCTCGGTGCAGACATACGACCAGCGCGGGCCGTGCGGGCCGTCGTGTCGACGCACCTCGGCCGCGCCGTGCGCCGCGTGGCGCACCTGCACCGTGTGCGCATCACTGTTCACGGCGAGCAGGTCGATGGCCGGGCGTTCCACCAACTTGTCCAGCAGGCGCCCCCAGCTGGCGGAGTGAGAGCGCCACCAGCGGCGTTCCCGTTCCGCTGGCGAGAAATAGAGATGGGCCATGGCGTTCCCGCCCACCATGAGCACGACATCGGGGTTGTGCACGCGCAACTGCGGGTGGGCCCGTACCCGCAGTCCCTCGCTCTCAAGCCAGCCGTGCAGGTCGTCGTGCTGGGTGACCTCCGCGTGCCCGTGGTCTCCGGTCACCCACACGTGCAGTGAATCCCGCCAGCCGCCTCGCGTGGCGATGGCCAGCGCCCGGGCCACGGCGGCGTCCACATCGGCAATGGCCGTGCGCACCGCGTCGGAGCGCGGTCCATGCTTGTGAGCGAGCTTGTCGGCGCTGAGGATGGCCAGCACGGCCACCCGCGGGCGCACGCGCTCGAAGCGGCCAAGAAAGGCGGCCGTGGCCTGCTGCTCCACGCGTCGCCACCCCTGCAAGTCGCCGCGAAAATGTGCCGGTGCGGCCCGCAGCATCCATCCGACCCCGCGGCCGATGCGCCCGTGCGTGGCCCCCCGACCAATCATGCTCATGGCGGCGAGCGACGGCTGCGCGTATTCGAGCAGCGTGGGGACGTGCGCGGCGACATCGCCATCCACGTGCCAGATGTCGATGCCCGCGTAGCTGCGCGATTGCCCGGGGGCCCAGCGTAACGAACGGCTGCGGTCGAACCAGCGCAGGCCGGGCAGCCCGACGCGCGCCGGGTGCTGTCCCATGAGGAACGGCACGTACGCCGGCCCGGTGACGGAGGGGAACGACGTCGTGACCGCGTGCATGCTGCCGCGGGCCCGCAGTGCGGCCAGGGTGGGCGCACGGCCGGCATCCATCTCCTCGGCCAACACATCGTGGCGCACGCCGTCGGCCACCACAAGGAGCAAGCGCCGGGCCGTGGTGGTATGATGCGTCACGGCGAACCGACTCGTGCCATGCGGTTCGGCCGTGCGCGCCCGCTCGTGTTTCGTTTCACTGCCCCCCTGTCTCCACGCGTCCACTCATGGCGAAATCCCGACGTTCGTCTCCACGTACCGCAACCGGCAAGCAAGCCTCTCCCGACACCCGGGCCACGGCCGAACAGCAGTCCGTGGCGGCCTACAAGGAACGTACGGAGGCCGGACACCGCGCCGCAGGCCGTGAGCCGGCCGGCACCGCGAATCTGGTGTCCAAGGGCGCACGCGCCGTGCGACGCACCGATCCGCGCCTCGTGGATCAGTCGCTGCGTGACCGGCCAATGCTTACGGAAGACGAAAAGTTGCTGCAGGCGCCACGGGAGGAGGCGACGGCCTTTACCCGCTCCGACCCGTGGCGCGTCATGCGCATCACGTCCGAGTTCGTCGAGGGGTTTGACGCGCTCTCCGACGTGCAGAAGGGGGTGACGATTTTCGGATCTGCCCGTACCGGTCCGGATGACCCCATGTACGAGGCGGCACGGGAAACGGCGCGGCTCCTCGCGAGTCAGGGGTTCTCCATCCTCACTGGCGCCGGACCCGGCATCATGGAGGCGGCCAATCGCGGGGCCAAGGACGTGGATGGGCACTCGGTAGGATGCAATATCGAGCTCCCGTTCGAACAGGGTGCCAACCCCTACGTCGATACGCTCGTGAACTTTCGTTACTTCTTCGTGCGCAAGACGATGTTCATCAAGTACTCCAATGCCTTCATCATTTTCCCGGGCGGCTTCGGGACGCTCGATGAACTGTTCGAGGCGCTCACGCTCATCCAGACGGGGAAGATCTATCAGTTCCCCGTGGTCCTCTTCGGCACACACTACTGGGCGGGGCTCGTCCGCTGGATCACCTCGCGCATGGCTGCCGAAGGCAAGATCTCGCCGGGGGATCTCGACCTGCTGCTCCTGACCGATGACCCGCGGGAAGCGGCGCAGGCAGTCATCGACGCGCACGATGCGCAAACGGCCGGCCGTCTGCGAAAGGACGAGGGTTGAACGCCCCGAGACTTGAACCATTCGCCGGACACCGCATATTTCGCCACTTCCCGTGCGCCCGGCCACCATGGTCGGGCGCTCGCCTTTTTTCCGGCCCCAGCTGGCACGCGCATGTTCCAGGAACTGATCGCCCAGATGGCACGCGAAGTCGAGAAGCTGCAGTTCGAGCTGAACGTCACGCTGCCCGCGGAAATTCGCAAAGCCGTCGAACTCGGCGACCTCAAGGAAAACAGCGAGTACAAGGCGGCGCTGGAGCGGCAGCAATTCGTGCAGGCGCGACTGGGGCAGCTCACGCAGCGCGTAACCAAGCTGGCGAACATCGACATCACGCAGATTCCCGCCGACAAGGTGGGGCTCGGGTCGAAGGTGCTCGTGACCGACGAAGTCACGTCGCAGCGGGAGACCTATGAACTCGTCTTCGGCGATGCCGGCGAGCTGCACGACGGCCATGTGACCATGGGTTCTCCCATCGGCCGCGCGCTGCAGGGCAAGGCCGTCGGCGACGTGTGCATTCTCAAGCTGCCCACCAAGGTGCGACGGCTGCTCATTGTCGAGCTGTACACGATTCACGATCGCAACGCCGCCGACCTCGTCTGATTTCCGCCCCAACCGGAGCGTTCATGTGGCAGGCCGTTTACGATACGCGCGGTAGCGACCCACACGCGCGAATCCGATGTGTGGAGCGCGAGACGCCAACGCCCGGGGCCGGTGAGGTGCTGCTGGAAATGCTCGCGGCGCCCATCAACCCGTCCGATGTCCTCACCATCACCGGACAGTACGGCGCGCTGCCGCCACTGCCGGCGGTCGGCGGGAACGAGGGCGTTGCACGCGTCGCGCAACGGGGAGCCGATGTACAGTGGCCGGCCGTAGGTGATCTGGTCCTCATGCCGGTGGGCGCCGGGAGCTGGAGCACGCATGCGGTGGCCAAGGCCGACTCACTGCTGCCACTCCCTGCCGGCGGCGATCCGCTCCAGCTGGCCATGCTCACGGTCAACCCGCCCACCGCATCGCTCCTGCTGTCGGAATTCGTCACCCTCGCTCCCGGCGACTGGGTTGTGCAGAACGCGGCCAACAGCGCCGTGGGCGAGTATCTCATTCAGCTGGCGCGCGCGCGCGGCCTTCGCACCGTGAGCGTGGTGCGCCGCGACGCCATGGTGCCCGTGCTGGAAGCACGTGGCGGCGACGTCGTGCTGGTTGACGGTCCCGATCTGCCCGAGCGGGTGGCGGCTGCCACCCAGGGCGCCAAGGTGCGCGTTGCCTTCGATGCCGTGGGGGGCACCGCCACCGATCGGCTGGCGCGCTCCGTGGCCATTGGCGGCACCGTGGTGAATTACGGCGCCATGAGCGGCGACGCCTGCAAGGTGGCCCCCGGGTCGTTCGTCTTTCGCGACGTCACACTGCGCGGTTTCTGGCTGGCCTTCTGGTTCCGGCGTGCCACGGGCGAGCAGCAGCGCGCCCTGTATGGGGAGCTCGCGCAACGTGTCGCCGAGGGGACGCTGGCGGCGCGCGTCGATCGCACCTTCCGGCTGGCGCAGATCCAGGATGCCGTGGCCTATGCTGCCGCCGGCGGACGCAACGGCAAGGTGCTGCTGGTACCCTGAGCCGGCTACACGGCATCCACCGCGAACAGCCGCGTCACCTCGGCGTCGTACGCTGCCAGCGCTGCCGCGGTGGTGGTTTCGTTCCACTGGAGCGCGGCGGCCATGTGCGGTGCAATGTGTCGTGCCGCCGCGCGACCGTGATCGCGCGTTTCGAAGGCAATGTGCGTGCGACGCACCAAGACATCCGCAAGCGTGCACGCCAGCTCGTGTGTCACCGCATGCGGCACCTCGGCCAGCACATACGGCAGCTGCTCCACGATGCGCGTGCCAAGCAGCGGGTCGGCCTCCGCGTACTGCCAGACCCGCCGCCAGTGGGCGCCGTACGACTGCGCCAGCTGCTCGCCCACCGCGGCGTCTCGCGTCGTTGCGCGCGCTTCGGCCAGCAGGGTTTCGCGGTGCGGGAACGCGCCGCCGGGCAGTGGGGTGCTGGCACTGTCCTGCGGGGGACGACGCGAAATGAGGCCGGCACCGGTGACCGCCACCCCGCGGGTGGCGTGGGACAGCACATCGGCGGCCATGGCGCGGTAGGTCGTGAGCTTGCCCCCGGTCACACTCACCAGCCCGTCGGCACGGTGTACCACGGCATGTTCGCGTGACGCCGATCCCGCGTTCCCGGTGCCGGCCCGCGCCGCGGCCAAAGGGCGAATACCGCACCACGCGCTGATCACGTCGTCACGCGACAGGCGGGCATCGCCGAACTGTCCGTTGACGCTCTGGAGCAGGTAGGTGATCTCGGCTTCCGTGGCGCGGATCTCGTCAGGGCCGCTGCGCGCGGCCCGCTCGGTGGTGCCAATGATGGTGTGCGCCCCCGCCGGCAGCACGAACATGACGCGCCCGTCGAGCGGCGAGACCATCGTCACCGCCTCGTGGTTCCCCACGCGGTTCCGCGGCACGGCAATGTGCGAGCCCGCAGAACCGAGCAGTTGCGTGCCCCGGCTCTCGCCGGTGAGTGCCGCGGTAGCATCGCTCCACGGCCCGGTGGCGTTCACCACCACATGCGCCTGCACCAACAGCTGCTGATCACCGAGCCGATCGTGCACGAGCACC
>VYLE01000254.1_pt1 | contig 44139 bp, 38 predicted proteins | sample 5114391 | NCBI WGS metagenome assembly VYLE01 (sample SAMN12291771, study PRJNA351875) | freshwater metagenome | isolation source: freshwater lake | place: USA: Michigan, Kent Lake | collected 2013-08-15
CGGCCGCGGCGGCTGGAGCGCGGCGTTCGCGCTGCGGTCGTTCGGCGGGCGCGGCTGGCTTCTCGGGAGCGGCCGGAGCGGCCGGGGGCGCATCGGCGGGGGGCGTCTGGTTCGGCGCGAGGGCGCTCGCTCCGGAGTGAAGCGACGCGAGGAGCAGGGCTCCGACGCCGAGAAGCGAGAGGCGGGCGCCGCGGATGGGGGAGCTCGGTGAGGGCATGGTGGGAAGCGGTCTTCTTGGGGGGGAACGCCGGTGCGAGGAATCGACTTCGGCTCTGGCGGGGCAATGGCCGTTCGGCTGGTGACTCACTTCACGCCGTAGATCTTCCGGTCTTCGCCGCTTCGAGTGTAAACCGCGGTTCGGCCGTTGCCCTTTTCATCGGCCGAAATCCGCACGATCTCCTTCGCCGCGGTGTCGCGGAGGGAGATTGTTCCGGACTTCGCCTCAGCGTCGATGCCGGCGACGACGGAGGCGCGGCCGCCGAGATCGGTGATTTCCATGCGTCCGCCGCCGGAGTTGCCCTCGAGGAGGAGGACGCGGCGGGTCGCCTCGAGAATCGCGATGCCGTAGCTTCCGGAGGTGCCCTGCAGGGCGATGCCCCGCTGTCCGTCGGGATTGCTCACGATGATCCGCCCGGTCATGCCCTCGCCGGTCGAGGCAGAGACGACCGGTTCACCGTTGACGGTGCGGACTTCGAGCGAGCCGCCGCCCGAGGGCGACGCGCCGCCCGTGAGGAGCGCCCGACCTTCCGGCGAATGCACCGTGAAGGATCCGCCGCCCACATCGGCACCGGCCGAGAAGGCCGCCGTTCCGCGGCTGTCGGTCAGTTCGATCGCTCCGCCCCGTTCGGTCGACTTGAGCGTCGCAACGGCTCGGGCGTTCTGATCGGCGACGAGCACCAGTCCGGCGCCGTCGGCGGAGGAGAGTTCCGCCAGGGGACGCCCAACCGCGTCGCAGGCCGCGATGCCGCCGCCGCGATCGTCGGCCTTGGCGATGATGCCGGGCTTGCCGAGCGAAGTCTGGAGCACGAGTTCGCCGCCGGTGCGCGACGCGTTCATGCGGCCCATCGCGCGGCCGCCCTCGTCGTACACCTCGAAGCGTCCACCGGCGTCGCCGACGAACGCGCCGACCGCCGGTCGGCCAGCGGCATTCCACATCGAGAAGTCGCCGCCCTTGGGCGTCGCGGCGATGCGGGCGACATTCGCGCCGCCGGTTGACCAGAGGTCGAACTGCCCACCGTCGCTTCCGACGGTCATGAGGCCGACGACGCGGTTCTGGTCGTCGACGATCTCCAGCCGCTTCGTTCGGACGACCGCGAAGGAGTCGGGAAGACCGGCGGCCATGAGTGCCATCGCGCCGAGCGCGGTGCCGACGATCGCGCCGAGCGACCAGCGCCTCGCGGAGCGGCGGGCGCGCTGTGCGGCGTTCGTCGCCTGGTCGAGTGCGGCTTCGAGCCGCGCGACGCGGCTGAGGAGGTCGGCGTCACCGCTCGCGGGCGCGGCGAACAAGCAATCGGAGGTGGCCGAGCGCGAGGAGCAGGAGGTGGGCGAAGTCTGCATGGTGATTCAGCGGTGGGAAGGAGAGGGGATTCGTAGCATACGAGGATCGGCTGGACGCCCCGGCCACGCGGCCCAGCCGTTCGCACGAAGAAAGGACGACCGATGGAACGACGGAAGACACGCGCGCGTCGATCGACAGGACAGGAGAGCGGACGAACCGCCGCGAGCCGTCCCGAACGCCGCTCGTCCGCCGCGGATTTCCCGCAATCGCAGCCATCCGCAGCGCTGGGCGTCGGCCTCATCGGCACGAAGTTCATGGGCCGTGCCCACGCCAACGCGTGGTCGCAGGCACCGCGATTCTTCGATTTGCCGCAGCCGGTGCGGATCGCCGCCGTTGCCGGTCGCAGTGCGGCCGACACCGAGGCCTTTGCGGCACGCTGGGGGATCGGTCGGGCCTCGACGGACTGGCACGAGCTCTGTGCCGATCCCGCGATCCGGCTCCTCGACATCCTGACTCCGAATCACCTGCACGCCGAGATGTCGATCGCAGCGCTCGAGGCCGGCAAGCATGTCGCCTGCGAGAAGCCGCTGGCCGGCACGCTCGACGATGCGAAGGCGATGGCGAAGGCCGCCCGCGCAGCGGCCAAGCGCGGCGTGCGCACCTTCGTGTGGTTCAACTACCGACGCTGTCCGGCGATCGCCTTCGCCCGGCAAATCGTCGCCGAGGGGCGTCTCGGACGGATCCATCATGTGCGGGCGAGCTATCTCCAGGATTGGGGCAAGGCGAGCACGCCGCTTCTCTGGCGATTCCAGGCCGATCAGGCCGGCTCCGGTGCCCACGGTGACCTGAACGCCCACATCATCGACATGGCCCGATTCATCACCGGCGACGAAATCAGTGAAGTCGTCGGCGCGATCGAAGAGACCTTCGTGAAGGAGCGGGCGATCCTCCAGTCGGGTGGCGGCGAGATCGCCGGCAAGGGGGCGTCGACGCGGAAGAAGACCGGGAAGTCGACGGTGGACGACGCGGTGCTCTTCCTCGCCCGATTCGCCGGCGGCGCCGTGGCGAGCTTCGAGGCCACGCGCCTCGCGACCGGCAACCAGAACCGCAATCAGATCGAGATCAACGGCGAGAAGGGCTCGGTCAAGTTCGACTTCGAGCGCATGAACGAGTTGCTCTGGTGGGATGACACGCTGCCGAGCGCCCTGCGAGGCTGGTCGCGAATCATGTGCACGAACGGCGGCGATCACCCGTACGCGAGTGCGTATTGGCCGGCGGCGCACATCATCGGCTACGAACATGGTTTCGTGAGCATGGCTGCGGACATCGCCCTCGCGCTCGGCGGCAAGAGCCCGGTCGCGCCGCTGCCAGACTTCGATGACGCGCTGAAAACCCAAGCGGTGCTCGAGGCCGCGATCCGATCGGCCCGCGAACGCAGGCCGGTGGCGATCCGCGAGCTGCTGTGAGAGCAGAATACTGCACAAATGACCCAGAGAACCACAGAGGCACGGAGGGCACAGAGGATGCACAGAGAAGGCGAAAGCGGAGACAGGTTGCGCGTGCGTTGATGGAGTCGTGCCGGTGCCAGAGGGACTTGAGGACGCTACGAGTTCCCTCGGTTCCTTTGGCTTCTCTGTGCTGCCTCTGTGCCCGCCCATTTCGGGTTGGGCCTCTGTGGTTCTCTGGATGATTTGTGCAGAATCCTGAGTCCATCGCCGCTTGTGCACCGCAGAGCCACGGCCTGCCCCGAGCGTGTCGAGGGGAGCACGCAGAGGTCGGAGGCAGCGATGCGGCGGTGGTTGCGCGATTGCCGCTAGAAACCAGCGGGGCCGCTCTCCGCTGTGAGCCTGCTCCCTCGGGACTCTGCGCCCGCCAGCGTTCCGCGGCGACGCACGGTGACGGGCTCGCCAATCTGGACATCTGCCAGGCCATCCGTTGGCGCTTCGGCCCGGAGTTCGGTGCGGACATTGATCGCAACGGCCATGGTCAGCGCGCTGGATCTGGTTGCTGTGTTCGCTGCGTGGAGTCGTTGAGCGTGGGGCCATCATCCGATCGTCCACGCCGCTCAAGCAGCTGGACTGGCGCGGTCGATAGCGGCCTCATGCAGAGAATCCTCTCCTCGCGAAAATCATTCAATTGGGGGCTCCTGTCTGCCGCGTCAAGTATTGGTGGTGCGGCGACGATTGCCCTTGCGCAGACGACGATATGGGTTGCGCCTGTCGACGGTGTGTTCGGTGATCCGGCGCGATGGTCGAATGGTGTGCCCGGGCGGGCTTCGTGGGCGAGATTCGCTGGTGAAACGGGCGAAGCCTTCACGGTGACGGTGAACGGTGAGGTCGTTTCGCTCGTCACGGTCGAGAACCAGTCGGTCACCTTCAGCGGGCTCGGCTCGCGCGTCCCGCAGCTCGTCCTGTACTCACTCTGGATCAGCGGACCGGCGCAGCCGGTGGTGACGGTCGAGTCATGCGAACTCGTGATCGATGCGTGGGATTGGCGGGTGGATGGATCGTGGCCATGCACGCTCGCCGTTGGCGATGGCGGCATCCTCCGCCCGGTGTGGAGCGCGCGGCTCGGATCGTCGTGGTCACCGTTTCGGCTCGAGTTGGCCCCGACGGCGAAGGTGGACGCGGGCACGCTCTTCTTCGTCGACGGTGTCGTCGCCTGGACGATCGACGGCCAGCAGGCGGCACTTCTCGACGCAGAGGTCGCCGTGGTGCACGGGACGATCGAGATTCACTTTGGTCCCAACGGAACACCATTGCCCGGACAGAGCGTTGTGCTGGCGACCTCGATCGGGTGCGACATTCCACCGATCGTGATCGCACCGCCGCCCGCTGGATCGCTGCCCGGAATCGTCGTGGTCGAGGATGACGCGCTCGTCTACCGCCAACTCGAGCGCGCGATTCCGCTGCTGGTCGAGACGGAGCGGTTCAGCGAACCCGGTTACGACGGCGCGGTCCGAATTCAAGGCCTCGTCGACGGCGAACTCATCGACATCCCCCGTCAAGTCGCGCTTGTTTCGAGCGATCCCGAGATCGTCGCCGTCGTCGGCCCCGACACGATCCGCGGCATCGCCCCGGGGGTGGCGACGGTGACCGCGACCATCGGCGACTCGGTCGGGAGTGTGGTCGTCACGGTCGGAGACTCGGTCGGTGACTTCGTCGAGGTCGCGCCGAATGTCTGCCTCTTCTCCAATCCGTGTGGCATGTCGAGCGACGGACGATTCGCTGCATTCACAAGCTCGAATGAGTGGCTTGTACCGGGTGACACCAACGGAGTGGGCGACATCTTCGTCAGCGATCTCGAGCGTGGCACGATCGTCCGCGCGAGCGTGGGACCGAATGGCGAGCAGGGTTCGACGGTCGCCGGGCCCGCTGTCTTGAGCGACAACGGGCGGGTCGTTGCGTTCCAGACCTCGGCGCCGGAACTCGTGCAGGGCACGAATGTCTGGCTGGTGAAGGACCTCGACAGCGGAGCGACGGAGATCGCGGGGCAGGGTTTGGGGATGGGGCTGGGCGAGTTGAGCCAGGTCGTCCTCTCAAGCGACGGATCGAGGCTCGCGTTCCGTGCCGGGGGCAAGGCCTTTTGGCGCGATCGAGTCGCCGATATCACGGTGCCGGTGGGCATCGCACCGAATGGCGACATGCTTGCGGAGAGCGGCGTCGAGGACATGACTCCGGACGGGCGGTATGTCGTGGTGCGATCGTCGGGCTCCCTCTTCGTGCACGATGTCGTCGCCGGCGTGAGCACGCTCGAGGCGACGGCCGGCAGCTATGTGCACGCTGCGATCAGCGATGACGCCGGAATCCTCGCCTTCGCATGGACCGAGTTCCCGTCGACGATCATGTCGGTGCGCGATCGAAGGATAGGTGTGAGTACGGTCGCGTACACCGCTGAGGCGCCAGGCGTGGAGACCTTTGTCTCCATCTCGGGCGACGGCCGCTTCGTCGTCGGCTCCGTCGGCCCGGCGCTCTGCCTGGACGGCATCTACGATCCCGATCTCTACGACGGCTTCATTCGCTACGACCGGATCACCGGGTCAATCCAGGGCGTGGCGACGCGGCCGGGCGAACTGGCAAGCAACGAGCCGATGACGAAGGCGCGTTCGATGCAGTCAACCGACGGCCGCTACTGCCTGTTCGGCGTCTGGAAGCCGCCTTCGTTCCCATTGTTCTCCTGTGGGCAGAACCTCCGCCGACGCTTCGGACCGGAGTTCGGGGCGGACATCGATCGCGACAGCGCTGTCACCGCGACCGACCTCGCGCTTCTCCTTGGTGCGTGGGGAAGCGACAACGCTGATGCCGACCTCGATGGCAACGGTGTGGTGGAGTCGATGGATGTGGCGATGCTCGTGGCTGCGTGGAACGGGTGAACCACGCCCGGCACACCGTGAATCAGCCTTCGATGCGGTATAACCCGGCTCCATGACGCCGTTCCTCGACGAACTCCGCTGGCGCGGGCTGCTCGCCCAGACGACCTCCGATGCGATTCCCGCGTACCTGCAAGGTGGGTCGCGCGTCGCCTATGCGGGGTTCGATCCGACCGCGGACAGCCTGACCATCGGCAATCTCATTCCCATGATGATGCTCGCCCACTTCCAGCGCTGCGGCCACAAGCCGATCGCGCTGATGGGCGGCGGCACGGGGCTCATCGGCGATCCGAGCGGCAAGAGCGCCGAGCGCCAGTTGCAGACCTTCGAGCAGGTGCAGGCGAAGGTCGACGCGATCGGCAATGTCTTCGCCCGCGTGATGGACTTTTCCGGCCCGCGCGCCGCGGTCGTCCTGAACAATGCCGATTGGCTTCGGAAACTCAGTTTCATCGATGTGCTGCGCGATGTCGGCAAGCATTTCTCGGTGAACATGATGATTCAGAAGGAGTCGGTCGCCGCGCGCCTGAACACGCGCGAGCAGGGGATCTCCTACACCGAGTTCTCCTACATGATTTTGCAGGCCTACGACTACCTGCATCTCTATCGAAACCATGGCTGCACCATCCAGATGGGCGGGAGCGACCAGTTCGGCAACATCGTCGCGGGCATCGATCTCATTCGCCGTACGGAAGCGCAAGGTGCAGGGAGCGGGACAGGCGGGGGCGAGCAAGCCGACGCGCACGCCTTCGGCATCACCGCGCCGCTCGTCACCAAGGCCGACGGCGGCAAGATCGGGAAGACCGAGTCGGGCACCATCTGGCTCAGCGCCCATCGCACGAGTCCCTATGCCTTCTATCAGTTCTGGCTAAACGCCTCGGACGGCGATGTCCGCAACTTCCTCCGCTGGTACACCTTCCTGTCGCGCGAGGAGATCGAAGCCCTCGATCATGCGGTGGCGACGAATCCCGGCGCCCGCGAGGCCCAGCGCACGCTCGCCCGCGAGGTCGTCCGCATCCACCACGGCGCGACCGAACTCGCCAAGGCCGAGGCTGCGGCGAACGCGCTCTTCTCGGGCGACATTCGTTCGCTCGACGGTGCGATGCTGCGCGAGGTCTTCGCCGAGGTGCCCCGTTCGACCCATTCGCTTCCCTCGCTTGACGGCGACGGGGCGTCTCTCCTGGAACTCCTTCCGCAGACGACGCTCGCGTCGAGCAAGCGCGAGGCCCGTGAGTTCCTCCAGAACGGGGCGGTGTTCGTCAACGGCGAGAAGGTCGGACTCGACCGCTCGCTTCGGCGAGGCGATCTGCTCGGCGACGGGCTGATTCTCCTGCGTCGCGGGAAGAAGCAGTGGCACGCGACCGAATGGCGGTGAGTGCCGCGGACCGGCGTCGCGACGAAGCCTTGCACATGGGAATGCGTGTGCATATCCTCCGGTCATGGCGACTTCCCGACCCGTCCGCCCTGGCCGCGCAGTTCCGGCGAAAGCCTCCTCGAAGGGGGGCTCGCGCCAAGCGACTGCATCCGCGCAGCGGGCCCTCGGCCGCGCTACGCGGCAGCGCCTCTCGCTTCTTGCGATCGTCGGCCGGGAGGCCCGGCCGCTCTCGCCCTACGAGCTGCACGAACTCGCCGTGCGCGAGCTTCCGAATCTCGGTCTGAGCACCGTCTATCGGACCCTCCGCTCGCTCGAGGAGGCCGGTGAGATCCGCGCCGTCGCAATCCCCGGGCAGCCTGCACGGTACGAGCTCGCTGAGGTCGCCTCGCACCATCACCACCACTTCCACTGCCGGACCTGCGATCGGGTCTACGACGTGGAAGGCTGTCCGGGCGGGCTGAAGCAGCTCCTGCCGAAGGGCTTCACCCTCGAGGACCACACCATCGTCCTGAGCGGCCGCTGCGATCGCTGCACCGGCTGAGGTGCGTCCGCCGCAGGTTCCGCCGTTGACGGCGGGCCGGACCGCTGCATATGCTAAAGCATTCGCAACTGATCTCCGATTGAGTCAACGCATGCGCACCTCAACCATCCAGTCGCCCAAGGGCCATTCGCTTCGGGGCTCTTCGCTCCGCTCGCTCCTCCTGACGATCGTCGGCGTGCTGCTTCCCCTCGTGATGCTCGGTTCGCCGGCAACCGCACAGGTGCCGCCCGCCGATCCGCCGAAGGTCGTCGTCACGAACAGCATTCTCGCCGACCTCGTCAAGCAGGTCGGCGGCGACCGCGTCGAGATGACCGTCCTCGTCGGGCCGAACGGCGATGCCCACAGCTACGAGCCGGTGCCGAAGGACAGCGTGCGTTTGCGCGAGGCGGCGCTGGTCTTCGAGAACGGTCTCGGATTCGACGCGTGGATCGGCGATCTCGTCGAGTCGAGCGGTTCACAGGCGAAGCGCGTCGTGGCGTCGAAGCGGGTGAAGGTCCGTCAGCCGCCCGCCGGTCCGAACGGCGAGCGTCCGACCTGTAGCCACGGCCACCACAGTTGCGGTGGCGATCAGGATCCCCATGTCTGGCACGATGTCCGCAACGCGGTGCTCATGGTGGAAGAGATCGCCGACGCGCTCATCGCGGCGGACCCGGCCTATGCGGCCTCCTACGGCCTCAATCGCGATGCCTACATCAAGGAACTCAAGACGCTCGACGGCTGGATCGACGAGCGCGTGAAGACGATTCCCTCGAAGCGTCGGGTGATCGTCACCGGCCACGACACCTTCGGTTACTTCGCCGATCGCTACGGCTTCCGCACGATGAATGTCCTCGGCTCGGTCTCGACCGGCGTCGGCGATCCGAGCGCGACCGATGTCGCCAAGGTCGTCGAGCAGGTGAAGCAGATCGGCGTGCCCGCGGTCTTCAGCGAGAACATCCTCAATCCGAAGAAGACGGAACTCGTCGCCCGTCAGGCTGGCGTGAAGGTCGCGCGTCTCTACACCGATGCCCTCGGTGAGCGGGACAGCCCGGCGCCGAACTACATCGCCCTGATGCGCCACAATGTGACGACGATGGTGGACGCCCTTCGGTGACGGTCGCCCCGCAAGCGACCGGCGCACGGGAGATCGGCGGATGGCGCTCCTACGGGCCCTACGCCGCCCGTCCGCTTGACGGCGAGCCGGCGCTTCGGGCCAGCGGCCTCACCCTGCGCTATGAGGGACGCACCGCACCGGCGGTCGATGATCTCTCCTTCGAAGTCGCCCGCGGCGAGTGTGTGCTGCTTCTTGGCGACAACGGCGCCGGCAAGAGTTCGCTTCTCAAGATGGCCGCGGGACTGCTCGCCCCGAACGCCGGGAGCGTGACGGTCTTCGGGCTGCCCGTCGGCTGGTGTCGTGCGTCGGTCGCCTATGTGCCGCAGCGCGGCGAGCTCGATTGGGATTTTCCGATCGATGTCCGCGGGCTCGTCGCCACCGGTCGGCATGTGCACCGCGGCTGGTTTGGCCGCATGTCTGCCCTCGACCGCGAGCGGATCGACGGCGCGATCGAGCGGCTTGGTCTGACGGACCTCGTTCGTTCGCAGATCGGACAGCTTTCCGGCGGGCAGCAGCAGCGCACGCTCGTGGCGCGGGCGCTCGCTCAGGATGCGGAGTTGCTTCTCGTCGACGAGCCGACGAACTCGATGGACGCGTCGTCGGTCGCGACCCTCGGGCGCGTCCTCGGCGACTGCGTCGCGCAGGGGCGCACCGTGGTCATGGCGACCCATGATGCGGAGCGATTCCGAAGCGTGGGCACGCGCGTCGTGCGCCTCGATCGCGGCCGTATCGCGAGCGAGGAGCGCTCTCGATGAATTGGCTCATCGAGCCGATGGGCTACGAGTTCATGCAGCACGCGCTCCTCGCGGGCGTCCTTGTCGGCGTGACCTGTGCGGCGCTCGGCGTGCATGTCGTCCTGCGGCGCATGTCCTTCATCGGCGAGGCGGTCGCCCACACGACGCTGCCGGGCATCGTCATCGCGTTCATGAATCAGTGGAACCTGATCTTCGGAGCGCTCGCCGCGTCGCTGACGACGGCGATCGGCATCGGCTGGCTCAGCCGGCGCCGCGGACAGCGCGAGGACTCGGCGATCGGCGTGCTGCTCACCGCGATGCTCGCCCTCGGCGTCGTCCTGATGAGTCGCACCCGCAGCTATCGCGACTTCTCGCACATGCTCTTCGGCAACATCCTCGGCGTCGTCGAGAGCGATCTCTACGCACTGCTTGCGATTGCCGTGATCGTGATCGCAGCGCTCGTCGCGTTCCACAAGGAGTTCGTGCTTTCCGCGGTCGATCCGGTGCAGGCGCGGGCGATCGGCCTCAGCCCCGATCGCGTGCGGATGGGGCTTCTCGTCCTCATCTCACTCGCGGTCGTGGCCGGCGTGCAGGCGGTCGGCGTGATCATGACGACCGCGCTTCTCGTGACGCCCGCGTCGGCGGCGGTGTTGCTCACCAAGCGACTGCGGCACGCGATGACGATCAGCGTCTCGATCGCGCTCGTGAGCGCGGTGCTCGGACTGCTTCTCTCCTATCACCTCTCGGTCTCGAGCGGCGGCGCGATCGTCCTGGTCAGCTCGGCCTGTTACGGCATCGCCTTCCTGATCAGCCATCTGCGAGCCCGCAGCGTCACCGACCTGCCCGCGTCGTCATGACGACTTCGTCCCGCACGCGGTGCCCTCGCCGCACTGGCAACCGCAACCGCCCTCGCCACGGAAGCCCCGCCGGAACTCCGAGAATCGGACGAGGACGCCGAGCGCCATCATGTAGGCGAAGGTGAGCGGGAAGGCGACGATCATGCCGGCACCGAGCAGGACGCCGGTCATCCACCCGGAGAGCGCAGCACGCTCGGCGGCGATCCACGCGACCGCAGGAGCGACGCACCAGACGACCAGCACACTGAGCAGGAAGAGCGCATTGAGAAGCGGCTTCATGGGTGACTCCGGGTGGAGAGGCTGACGGTTGGGATGCGGGGCACAGTCGTGGCAAACAGCTCGTCTGAGACTATCGCCAGCCGTGGGGCGTGGTCAAGGCGAAGTGTGCGTCTCCAACCGAGCCCCAACCAAGCCCCATCCAAGCCCCATCCAAGCCCCAACCAATCCTGACTGCGAGGTTGGCGGGGATTTTTCAGCCCCGAACGGTGCGAGGCTGAGCGGCGTTGATGGACTCCGCGTGTCCACCGTTTGCGGGCACGGCCAGAATCTCGCTGCCCAACTCTCCACAGCTCTCCACGCTCCGACGCGCCCTACCCAGCACCCTTCGGTCGTTCGCGGATGGCGATCCGGACATCGGGCGTTGTCTCGACGAGTTCGCCGACGCGGAGGACGCTGACGCCCGGCGGCAGCATCCACATCGAGATGCGCTTGCGGGTGAGGCGCCGGGCGAGGTCGTCGGCGCTCAGGTGCACGAAGGCGAACGCCTTGAGCGAACCCTCCTCGAGCTGGCGAATCGTCGCCGCCGGGCCGGTCACTTCGACATCGCGCAGGAACTCGCTGCCCGGCTCGATCGTCACGCGATAGCCGTCAAGATCGAGCGGCGGGCCGGCGATCTGCACCGGCACGAGTCGGAGAAGCGTGGTGCTCGAGCGCGACTGGAGCGTGAAGGCGACGCGGGCCCGCTCGGGCTGGATGCGGACGAGACGAGACTCGCCCTCGAGCGCTTCCGGCACGCGGAGCGCGACTTCCAGCACTTCGCGGCGACCGGCCTGCTGGGCGTTCGCTTGCGCCGTCGGCACGAATGCCTCGATCGTCGGATCGGCGCCGAGTCCGCTCACGAGCGAGCGGGGGAGGGTGACCCGCGCGGTCGCCGGCGTCACCTCCGGCGCGCCGTTGAGCTGGACGCCGGGAATCACCGGCACGATCTTCACCTCGACCGTCGCGGTGTCCATGACATCGATCGACATCGCCGTCGGCACCGCGCCGATCGCGGCGACGCCGAGTGAGGTGACCTCCTCGGCGCGATTCAGGACGCTGGCGAGATCGATGGTGTGCGTGCCCGCAGCGGCGGGAACCTCCGGTCGGCCGGTGCGGACGACGATCGTCTTGCCGCTCAGCCGATCCGTCGCCCGCTCGAGCTCATGGCGAGCGCCGCGCATCTCGAGGCTGACCGGAATCGCCTCGGCCGGGCTCACGATGCTGCGCTCGGGGTCGCCGGGCAGCACCTGCAGAAGGACCTCGACCGTCGAGGTCTCGCGGGTCTGGCCGGCGGCCCACAGCCACAGAAGAAGCGACACCACCGTCACGACCGCCACATTCGCAAGCAGGGGACGCACGCCACTCATGCCGCACGCTCCTGGGCAAGGGACTTCTCGCCGTTCGCCTCGCCGGTGTCGCTCTCAAGCACCTCGATGAGCTTCTCGCGCACCGCATCGCGAGCGATCGGCCCGTGCAGCTTGCCGCGCGAGGCGATGCGAATCGAGCCGGTTTCCTCGCTCACGATGACGACGACGCAGTCGGTGTCGACCGTCGCGCCGAGGGCCGCCCGGTGGCGGGCACCCAGGTGCGAGGGCACCGATCCCTCTTCGGCGAGGGGCAACTGCATGCCTGCGCACCAGACGCGGTTGCCGCGGATCACCGTGGCAAGGTCATGGAGCGGGTTGTTCGGCCAGAAGATGCTCTGGAGAAGCGACGCCGTGATCTTCGCGTCGAGTTCCGTGCCCCCCTCGGTGAGCGAACCGAGCGGCACGCTCCGTTCGACGACGATCAGGGCGCCGAAGCGACTGCGGCTGAGGAAGTCGACCGCCTCGGCGATCTCCTCCGCGAGCGATCCGGCGGCCGCCCGTCCGCGTCCGAAGAGCCGCGTCTGGCCGAGCCGCGACATCGCCTGGCGAATCTCCGGCTGGAAGACCACGACGAGCGAAATGACCAGGAAGAAGAGGACCTGGTCGGCGAGAAACCGCAGGCGGCCGAAGGTCTCGGTGCTGCCGATCTGGGCGAGGACCCGCACCGAAAGGGCGACGAGACCGACGACGAGGGCGAAACCCTTGATCGCTCCGGCGCCGCGGGTGTTTCGGAGGAAGCGGACGATCGCCCAGACGAACGCCCAGATCACCGCAATCTCAAGCACCACCTCCCAGGGGCTGTAACCTCGGAACAGGTTCTGGAAGATGGCCGGCATCGATGGCGATGATACGGCAGGACGCGTCCTATTCCTGCCCGTGGCCGCGCCCTCGGTTCGGGCTTCCGTCGGCCACCCGTCGCGCGGGGCAGTCCGCGCGGCGCTATGCCCGTATCATCGGGCCCATGTCCCGACTGTCCGGTTCGTATGACCTTGGCCGAGCGACCGGCGTCTGCGCCGCGACCGGCGTTCCGCTCGAGCACGGCGCTCCCTGCGTGATCGCGCTGGCCGAAGTCGATGACCCCGGCGCTGCCAACGCCGGCACGCCGAGCGGCCAGTTCCTTCGACGGCTCGAGTATTCGCTCGCCGCGTGGGAGGCGGGGGCGCGTCCCGAGGGGCTCTTCTGTTTCTGGCGCACCACCTGGACGGGCGGTCAGCAGCGCAAGATGTTCGTCGACGACGAGACGCTTCTCGACCTTTTCCACCGTCTTGAGGCCGACGAACGACCGCAACGGCAGGCGTTCCGCTTCGTCCTGACCCTCTTCCTCGTGCGGAAGCGGCTGCTGCGCATGGTCGGTCAGCGCCGCGAGCGCGCCACCGATACGGGGACGGACGGCGAGGGAGGACCGGAGAGCGGAGGCGAGGCCACGCGAAGCGGCGGACGCGAGTTCATGCTCGTCTCGGTGCGCGGTGCCGATCCGTCAGCGCCGCCGCTTGAGGTCTTCAATCCGCGGCTCGGCGAAGAGGACATCGAAGCGATCGCAGCGCAACTCACCGAAATCATGTCCGGAGCCCCGGCGTGAGTCGGTCGCGGGTCGGGCGGAGACTTGGGGCGACGCTCACTGCGCTGGCGATGGGCTTGGCCGGTTGCGAGACGCCGCCGGAGGGCCCCGCGGCCGAGGAGGTCCCCGCCGGCTCTTCCGCAACGAAGGAGCAGCAGACGCTTCCAGCGCGGCCGGGCGCGACGACCGCTCCACGCGCGCAGACCGCGCCGGCGAGCGGGACGAGCGCTCTCTATATCGATGCGGTCAGCGCCCAGCAGGTTCGCCTCCGCAAGCTTCAGTTTCTCGAGGGCCGCGGGATCATCGAGATCCGCTGGACCGACGCGAAGGGAAAGCACTTCGAGCAGGGCGATCTTGATATGTATCTGATGCCGCCCTGGAAGACGGCATTCAATATTTCGAAAGTCGGCCAGCGACTCGCCTGGATCGGCAGCGACGAGGAGGCGTGGTGGATCTTCCGGCTCGACGAGACGCCGACCTACGCGGAGCGCTTCCCGTGGCACGAGCCGGTGAGCGTCGAGGGAACGGGTGGCGGCAGCGAGGACGGCCTCGCCGGGGACGCGATGTCCTTCGTGTCGCCCGATGCGCTCCTCGCGATGGCGGGCCTCACCCGATTGCCGCCGATCACGACCGTTCGACTTTCGGAGAACCCCGAGGCGAAGCAGCTCGTCGTCGAGATGCTGCCGACCGCGAAGGGCCATCGTCCCGCTCCGCGTTTCCGCTGGACGCTCAACGCCGTCACCAAGCTGCCGATCACGGTCGAGCTGCTCGACGAGTCTGGCGCGGTCGTCGCGACGGGGCGATTGGAGGAGTACGCACCGGCGGCGATCGACGGAATGTCGGTCGGCGAGCATCCGCTCGTGCCGAAGCGCATCGCCGTCGCTCGCACCGACGGGCAGGGTGAGATCCGTCTCGCCCTCAACGCTCCGACCGCCCGCGGCGAGCGCGTGCAGCCGAAGTTCTTTCGCTTTCAGGAACTGCTCACAGCGCTCCAGCCCAAGGAGGTTCGCACGCGGGTGCGTCCGATGGGTGAACCGATCGGTGCGGGAGATGAACGGTGAGCCGATCGCGTGAGGCGATGCAGCGAGCCGCGTGCGGAGTCGGCCACGAGCGCACAGCCCGCGGCTGGGCGTCGGCGATTCTCCTCGTCATCGCCGCGCTCGCGTGGTGCCACGGCGTCGCCCGCGCGGGCGACTTCGCCGGCGAGCCGCTTGCGACGAGCGCTCCCCTCGGCGAGTCGACCGGCGAGCATCTCTGGTTCGTCTTCTGGCAGCCCGAGGCGACGCCCTTCGGTGGGGCCCGAACCGGTTGGGCGAAGGGTGTGGCCCGACTTGTCCATGTGCCGCCGCAGAGTCTCGTGCAAGGCGCAGCGACCTACCGCACCGTTGCGGAGATGAGCGTTCGGCCGATCGCGCTCGCGGCAGCGGGGGATCGGGTGTGGCTCGTGCACGCGCCGACCGCGTCATTCCCCGACGCCCGCGATGTCGTCGAACGCCGCGTCGAGTGGAACCCGGCGACGAAGCTGAGTTTCGTGTTGCCGGCGGGCGGCGAACTGCGGCCGAGCCTGCCAGCCGGCGGTGAGCTCCTCGGGCTTGCCGCCGATCATCGCGGCCTGTGGGCGTTGCTTGCGCCGCCGCCAGCGGCGCGGCTCGGGATTCAACGCGATCATGAAGGAGCCGCCGATGGGCGAGCGCCGCGACTCTGGTGGCTTCGCCGCGACGGATGGGTGACCTTCGATCTGCCCGGCGAACTCTTTGCCGCCGATGCCCTCGTCAGCGGTCCCGACGGCGTTGCGGTGCTCGCCGCCTCGCCCAAGGTGCCCGGACAGGCGGAGCGCACCCTCATCGCCACGCCCGGCGGCCGCGATCTCATGCCCTCATCGCGGGCCGATCCGTCGACGCTCACGATCACTTGGACGACGGTCGAGGTCCCGGTGCCGCGTCGCGCGGGCCAGCGGCCGGTGGATTGGATCGCCGTCGACGGCCGGTGGGCGATGGTCATGGCCGAAGCCGACGACGCCCCGCTTCGGGCATTGAGCTATTGGATGAGCGCCCCGTCGGGCGAGGGGCGACTCGTGCCCTGGGCCGATGTGCGGCTTGGGAGCATCGCCGAGGCTGGCGGCTTCGGAACGGTCCTCGCGGGCGGTGCTGGCGCGATCGCGATCGAGGCGCGGGACGCCCCGACCAGCGAAGGGGCCCAAGCGCTCCCGATCGTCGAGCGCCAACGGATCGGCGCTGGCGCTGCCCGGCCCGATCCGGTCGAGCGGCTCGCCGTCCCGGGATTCGGGGCGGCCTATTGGTTCCATGTGCCGCTCCTGATGATGATGGCGCTTGGCGCGCTCATGATCTTCGCCTTCGTCCGGGTCATCGCGGCACCGGAGAAGGCCCGCCAGCCGCTTCCCGTCCACCCGCTTCCGGTCGATCGGCGGGCGCTTGCGCTTCTCATCGACGCGTTGCCTCCGGCGGCGATCGTGCTCGTCATCTTTCAGCTCCCGCCGACGGAACTCCTGCATCTTCCCTCGTGGACGATCGACCTGCCCCGAGCGTTGCCCGCTGTCCTGACGATCATCGGCATCGCGATCCACACCTCGATCAGCGAGTGGCTCACCGGTTCGACGCTTGGCAAGCGTGCCCTCGGCGGTCGCGTCCTCTCCGCCGACGGCTCCCGTCCGACGCTCCTTCAGGCGGCCCTGCGCGGTGCGTTCAAGATCCTCGTCCTGATCGCCCCGATCCTGAGCATCCTCATGCTCCTCCAGCGCGATCGCCGCGGCATCGGTGACATCGCCTCGGGCACCGTCGTCATCGACGATCGGCTGCCGCGGGGGGCGTGACGGTTGGGATGCATCGGAGGATTGGGGGGCGGGGCAGATCGGGGGCAGAACTTCGCCCAGCTCGCCCGCCGCGCCTGAACGGGCGGGGCATCCTTGCGCGTTCTCGTCCCGTCCCGGTGCGACCGACTCGGGCACCGAAGGACCGGTATCGCGCAAGAAGCACCAGCGAGTCAAGCGGCTTTGGCCGGTCGGTCGATAGTCGCAGAGCCCCGGCGACGGCTTGAGCTTCGGCTTCGGCCCAAGACCGGCGGCAACGGGTCGGTTGGGCAGCTTCCGCTGCCCGTCGCCCAGCCCTTTCTCCCCCTCCCCATTGGCAGCGCAGGATGTGCTGCCGATCGTCCCGCCCCCTCCAGACTCGACCTTCGTGTTCTGGCTTCGGGGCCATGAGCGGATCTCATGTCCGACGGTCACGCCCAAGCCAGTTCCACTTCCTCCAGCGGTTCGAAGCCGCCCACCGTGTCGGCGCCGGAAGGCGCTGCCCCTGGTGCCGCGCCGGGCGCTTCCGGAGCGCTCGGTCTTGCGGAAGGGGGCGGCCCGCTGCGTTGGAAGGAACTCTGGCAGGTTCCGACGCTTCTCCTGGCCCTCACGCTCGTCGGCGGAGGCGTTTTCTACTTCATCAGTCTTCCGCGCGACCATGACTTCGCCGGTGCCCTCGATCAGGTCGACGAACTGCTCGCCGACGGTCAGACCGAAGCAGCGAAGACGCTCCTGTACGACACGATCGGTCCGCGGCTCGATTCGGCAACCCCGCTTGAGCAGGCCCGCTTCCAGGCGACGACCGGCGATTGGCTGGCGTCGGCCCGGGCCTCGATCGGCAGCTCGGCGGCCGAGAACGACGCCCAGATCATCGAGCAGTATGAGAAGGCCGAGCTCGGCGGATTCGAGTTCGATCGCGAGCGACTGCTTCGTTGGGCGGCGGCACTGGTCCGCATCGGCCGCTCCGAGGAGGCGATGGAGAAGGTCAAGCTGGTCGGCGCGGAAGGCGACGATCTCGACGCCCTTCGGGCCCAGATTCGACGGCTCGTGATGGAGCGGGCGTGGGAGCAGGCGACGAAGGACGAGCGTCCCGACTGGGAAGCGCTCCTCGCCGGTCTCGGTCCATTCCGGGCCGACGCGTCGACGACCGTCGCCGACGAGGCGTGGGCTGCGGCCCGGCAGGCGGAAGCGAGGCTCGCCCTCGACCGTCCGCGCGAGGCAGCCGATCGCCTCCTCCTTGACCTCCGGCGCATCGAGAGTTCGCCCGAACTCAACCGCGGCATCGTGCCGCCGGAAACCTACGCCGAACTCACTTCGCTCCTCGGCCGCGCCTACGCGGCGCTCGGTGAGCCGGATCTCGCGAAGGAAACGCTCGAGCGAGCGGTGAGCCTCTCCGCCGACACCTCGATCGCAAAGGGTGAAGCCATTCTGCTCCTCGGTCAACTCGCCCTCCAGCGCGGTGACCTCGAGGAATCGGAGCAGCGCTTCGGGGCGGTGCTCGCCGACTACGAGGGCGAATCCTGTGCGACGCCAGCGCTGTTGGGCAGGGCCGAGACGAGCGCAGCGCGGGGCGATCACGCCGAGGCGCTCGAGGACTACCGCAGGGTGCGCGAGGCCGTCAACACGAAGGCGACGCGCCGCGTCACCGCCCAAGAGGTCATCGGCAGCCTCGCCGACCGACACGACGCGCTCCTCGTCGCCGGCGAACTCGAGCGAGCCCTCGACTACGCTCGCATGGCCGTCGACTTCGTTCCCGGCACGGTGCCGACAAGCGACCTCATTCTTCGCATCGCGACGACCTCGCGGGCGCTCGCCGACCAGCTCAGCCAGGGTGATGACGCCCTCGATCCGGAGTATCGGGCGCGGGCCGCGCGGCTGCTGCGGACCGCGGGCGAGAACTTCCTCCGCCACGCTGCGCACGAGCAGACCGTCGTTGAGAATCCCGACGGCTGGACCGAGTCGACCTGGCTTGCCGCCGACTGCTACGAGCGGGCCGGCTGGTCGGAGGATGCCCTGCGCATCTTCCGTCAGTTCGTCGAAGCGCGTCCCGCCGGCGACCTCCGCCGCGCTGAGGGACTCTGGCGCATCGCGTCGATCCAGCATGCCGAAGGAAGCGTGAGCGAGGCGTCGACCGAGTACGCGCGGCTCATCGAGGAATACCCCGACAGTCCGCTCTCGTCGCGGGCGACGGTGCCTCTGGCCCGTTGCCTCGAGGCGATCGGACGGCGCGGCGACGCCATCGCCCGGCTCGAACAGACGATCGACGGACGCACCGGTCTCAAGCCCGAGGCCCCCGAGTATCGCGACGCGATGCTCGAGCTCGCCCGACTCGTGATCGCCGAGGGCGATCTCGCGACGGCATCGGGCCTCCTCGACGAGTCGCTTCGTCGCTACCCCGACGACGCGAATGTGCCCGAGACGCGCTTCCAGCTCGGCGAGTGTCGCCGCGGACTCGCCCGCGAGGCGGCCCGTCAGCTCGCCGACGGCTCGCTTTCCCCGTCGCAGCGCGACTCGATCGACGCCCAGCGCGTCGCCGACCTCGAGGCGGCCCGGTCGGAGTTCGAGAAGGTCGTCGCGGCGCTTGACCCGCGCACCGCGGGGAACGGCGCCGGCCGCGACGAGTCGAAGCTCAACGCCCTCGAGCGCGACGCCCTGCGGCTTGCCCATCTCTATCGCGCCGATTGCCTCTTCGATCTCGGTCGCTATCAGGAGGCGATCGATTTGTATGAAATCGCCGAGCGGCGTTATAGCGATTCCGCCGTCTCGATGGTCGCCCTCATCCAGATCGTCAACGCCTGGCATGAGCTCGGCGAGCTCGATCGCGCGGCGACCGCCCACCGTCGGGCGGAGATTCGTCTCACCCAGCTTCCCGACGCGGCATTTCTCGAACAGGGTTCGATCTTCAGCCGCGATGCGTGGGAGCGCTGGCTGAAGAACGCCCCGCCCGGCGCGCGACTCGCCTCGGGCGATGTCGAGCGGACGACCGCGGGCGAGGGCTCGCTTGACCGGGAGCGTTCCGAATGAGCGGCAGGAACACATCCGATGTCCGCGACATGACGCGCCCCCACGCGTCTGCCCACGAGAACGCCCACAGGAACGCCCAGGAGAACGCCATGGTGAGCAGCACGATCCGAGCCCATGACGACCGAACGCCCGCGAATGCTCGCGAGACGGACCTTCCCTGGTCGGCCCGCATGCGCTCGGTGCTTGATGATCGCGTGGCCCTGCTCGATGAGCTGACCGCGGTGAGCGCCCGGCAGGAATCGGTCATCGCGGAGCGCGACGCCGCGTCGCTCCTCGATCTTCTGAACGCCCGCCAGCGGATCGTCGACCGTTTCCTTGCCGGTCAGCATGAGCTCCTCGCCCTGACAGGCGAGTTTGAGTCGCGCGTCGGCGATCTCGCCGCAGCGGATGCGGCCGAGCTGCGGGCTCGGCTGCGCACGCTCTCCGAGGGACTCCATCGGGTCACCGAGCGCGACGAGGCCGCCCAGTCGCTCCTCCGCGAGGCGCGCGACGAGGCCCGCTCGGAACTCATGCGTTCGCATGCCCAGCAGGGGGCCCGTTCCGCGTACACGACCCAGCCGCACCGCGCCGCCGACGACGGCACGCGCTACGCCGATCGGAGGGTCTGACCGGTGAGCGCCCTGAGCCTCGCCAACCTCTCGACCGCTGCGGAGACATCGACGAGCGAGCTCGTCGCTGCCGCCGGCGCCGGCGCGTCGATGCTCGAGTCGAAGCCGCTTCCGCAGCCCGAGCCGCGTTCGGTCCGGACCGGCATCGCCCCGGACGAACTCGCCGATCTGGTGCGCTCCTTCACCGAGGTGACCGAGCGCCTGCAGTCGACGCACAGCGTCCTGCATGCCCAGGTCGCCCAGCTTCAGGGCGAACTCGCCGAGGCGAACGAGCAGCTTCGCCGATCGCGCGAGCTGGCGGCGCTCGGTGAGATGGCCGCGGGCATCGCCCACGAAATCCGCAATCCGCTCGGCTCGATCGCGCTCGATGTCGAGATGCTGCGCGACGACGCCCGTCAGGCCGAAGCGCGGGGTCACCACGGCGGCGACATCGCTGCCGGCCGCGAACAGGCGACGATCTGCGATCGGATCCTGCGGGCGGTCGAGCGGCTCGATCACATCGTCGGCGATGTCCTGCGCTTCGCCCGCGACCTTCGCGTCCAGCCCGCCGAGTGCGTGGCGTCCGAGGTCGTTGACATCGCCCTGCATGCCTGCGACGCGATCATCCGGCGGGGCGGCGTGACGGTCGAAGTCGTCGGCGATGGCGTTGCGACCTGTGCCGCCGATCGCCAGTTGCTCGCTCAGGCGCTGACGAATCTCGTGCGCAACGCGGTCGAGGCGATGACCGAGTCGGGCGTTCCAGAGCGTCGACTCACGATCGGCGTTCGGCGATCCCGGAAGGCCCTCTCCGACGGCCGTCGCGCCGAGCATCTCGTGCTCTCGATCGAGGACACGGGGCCCGGCGTGCCCGCGGATCTCATCGAACGGATCTTCCATCCATTCTTCACGACGCGCTCCGACGGCACGGGCCTCGGACTCGCCATCGTGCACCGCATCGTCGATGCCCACGGCGGCTCGATCGCGGTGCGCAACCGTCCCGAGGGAGGCGCGCGATTCGAGATCGCCCTTCCCGTGCGGGTGGCCCAGCGGGTCGCCGAGGAACGCGGTCGCCGGCGCGGCGGGACGGCTCCGGCCGGCGCTGCCCTCGTGCATCGGGCCGGCGGATCAATGACACATGACCGGACGGTCGTCGGACCGTCCGCACACGGACACAGGGGCGACGGGTTGGACGAGGCGGTGCGACGCCGCATCGGTCCGCTCGCCGGCTAGTGGGATTCTTGCGAGGCGCTGGAGATCAGTTATGGCACGAGTGCTGGTGGTTGACGACAAGGAAATGATGCGGGACAGCGTGGCGACGACGCTTGCGCGGCGAAGCCACACCGCGATCGCCTGCCAGAGCGCGAAGATCGCGCTCGAGCGGCTGCGCGAGCGGGCGCCCGATGTGATCGTCACCGATCTTCAGATGCCCGACATGAACGGACTCGAGCTGCTCGCCGAGATCCGCAAGCATGACGAGCAGCTTCCGGTGATCGTGATGACAGCGTTCGGCACCGTCGAGACGGCGGTGCAGGCGATGAAGCTCGGCGCGTTCGACTATGTCACGAAGCCCTTCTCGGGCGACGAGCTCGGCCTCACCGTCGAGCGGGCGATCGAGCACGGCAGGCTCCAGCGCGAGAACCAGATCCTGCGCGCCGCGGCGAGTTCCGGCGGCGCGCCGGCGCCGGTCGAGATGGTCGGATCGGGGCCGGCGATGCGCACGCTGCGCGAGCAGCTTCGCAAGCTCGCCGACAGCCACGGAACCGCCCTCATCAACGGCGAGAGCGGCACGGGCAAGGAGGTCGCCGCACGGCTCATGCATGCGATGAGCCCGCGGGCCTCGGCCCCGTTCCTCGCCCTGAACTGCGCAGCGCTCTCGGCGAACCTGCTCGAAAGCGAGCTCTTCGGACATGAGAAGGGGGCCTTCACCGGCGCCGATCGCCTGCGCAAGGGACGCTTCGAACTCGCCGACGGCGGCACGCTGCTGCTCGACGAGATCAGCGAGATTCCGCCGGAACTCCAGGCGAAGCTGCTGCGCGTCCTCCAGGAGCGGGCCTTCGAGCGGGTCGGCAGCTCGTCGAGCCGATCGGTCGATGTGCGGGTCATCGCGACGAGCAATCGCGATCTCCGCAGCGAGGTCGATGCGGGCCGATTCCGCGGCGATCTCTTCTTCCGACTCGATGTCCTGCCGGTGAGGATGCCGGCGCTGCGCGATCACATCGAGGATGTTCCGGAACTTGCGAATCACTTTCTCGCCCAGGTGGCCCGTCGCGAGGGCAAGCGAGCGCGGAGTTTCACCGATGAGGCGATGCTCCTGCTTCAGGCCTACTCCTGGCCGGGCAATGTGCGCGAGCTCCAGAACATCTGCGAGCGGGCGGCGGTGCTGGCGATGGGCGATTCGATCGAGGCGTCGCTCATCCGTCCCTGGCTCCTCGGCGCGAGCGCCGCGGGTCACGCGAGCGCTCAGCCGCATGGCGGCGGCGTGACCGTCGCGCTGGCCGGGCAGTCGGCGGTGCAGGGCGGCAGCGCGAGCGGCGGGGCGAGCTGGAGCTCCGGCCACGGCATCCTGACCGCAGCCTCGGGTAGCGCTGGACAGGTGCAACCCTCGGTCGTGACGAACGCCGCCGGCGGCAAGGTGCCGCGCATCGAATGCGACGGCCGCGTGACCCTCGAGGAGATCGAGCGCGAGGCGATCCTCGCGACGCTCGAGCGGAACCGCGGTCACCGGGTCCGCAGCGCGAAGGACCTCGGCATCGGCGTCCGCACGCTCGGCCTCAAGCTGAAGAAGTGGAAGGAAGAGGCCCTCATTCCGCAGGAGACCTGACCGGCGGGCGGCACACCTTTTGGGTCGGCCTCCGCGCAGAAAGGACCGGTGACGCGCAATGTTCGAACGGCTCACAACCGGCAGCAACTTCGGGCTCCTCGCCCGAACGCTCGAGTTCACCTCGAGCCGCCAGCAGATCATTGCCAACAACATCGCCAACTGGGAGACCCCGGGTTTTCGTCCGACGGATGTGGACCCGAAGGCCTTCCAGGCCGCGCTGGCCGACGCAGTTGCGGAGCGCAAGACCTTGACGGATCGGGGGGTTGCGTTCGATGACCTGAAGGACATCGACGGTGGCCTGAAGGTCGCTCGGGGCGAGCAGTGGGAGGTCGGTTCGAACGGCCTCGAGCTTCGCCCCGAGCCTGTCGGCGAGGGACTTCTCTTTCACGACGGAAACGATCGGAGCATGGAACGGATTCTGCAATCGATGACGGAGAACCTGACCATGTTCCGGTTCGCCGCGACCATGATGCGGCGTCAGTTCCAGTCGATCGAGAATGCCATCTCCGAGCGTCTCTGACGGCAATGAACACGGACCACTCGGTTGGGAGCGCAACGCATGTTCGGATCACTCGACATCTCGACCTCGGCCCTGGTCGCGAACCGCACGCGGCTCGATGCGATCGCCGCGAATCTCGCAGCGGCGCAGGTCGGCGGAAACCCCAACGGGCCGCAGAAGCCGGGGATGCTTCGCGAAGTTCTCTTCGCGGTCGGCGATCCGGTCACGGGCCATCCGGAAGGCGTGCATGTCGCCGACATCCGGCAGATCGCGGCGTGGAAGCCGCGGCATGAACCCAACAATCCCCTCGCCGACGAGCGGGGCCAGGTCTGGTACCCGGACATCAATCCGGTGCAGGAGCAGACCAACATGATGTTCGCCGCGCGAAGCTATGAGGCGAATATCGCAGCGATCGAGGCCCGCAAGTCGATGACTGCGATGGCCCTCGAGATGCTCGCCTGAGCGTCGGGTCTCTTTCCCCCGAAACGCATCCCCGGTACCGAGTCTTCCCGCCTAGCCTGCACGAATCACGCCCATGGATCCCCTCGGACTCGTCAACCAGATCAGCCGCGTCGGCCCGAACGGTCTTCCGACCGCCGGCCTCGGCGCCGGCGATCGCGGGGCCCAGCCGAACACCGAGTTCCGCGAGGAACTCATGCGTCAGATCGGCGAGGTGAGCAAGCTGCAGCAGGAGGCCTCGGGGGCGACGCAGGATGTGCTGACCGGAAAGCGCAACGATGTCGAAGCGGTGGTGCTCGCGGCACAGAAGGCCGATTCGGCCTTCAAGATGCTGCTGGCCGTCCGCAACAAGGTCATGGACGCCTACGACGAGGTGAAGCAGATACGAGTGTGATCGGGCTTCGGTACGGACCGGATCGGGCCGATCGGACGGGACAACCCGGAGGGAAGAAGGATGCCGAGCGGTCGGGCGCGTCGTCAGGAGGATGACGCACGGTCGCGCGGAAACCCTTGCTCCTCACGCGGCATGTGCCCTTCGCACTGACCGTCAGGGGCACGCAGGCATGGAGGCCGGCGCGTGCAGGCACTTCGGCAACAGTTCGAGATCATCAAGGCGCGGATCGCGGACCTCGACTCCACCGCGAAGCTCCTTGTCGGTTCGCTCCTCATCGTGCTTGCGATGGGGCTTTTTCTCGTGGCCCAATACGCCGGCACGCGGGACCTCGTGCCTTTGGCGGTGACGCCGGCCGCGAAGGCGGATGTCCTCAAGTATCTCGCCGCGCGCGGGATTCAATTTGAGGAAAAGGGCGAGCAGGTGCTCGTGCCGCCGGAACAGCGCCCCGCGATCATCAGCCAGCTCAGCGAGGAGGGGATCGGCGGCTCGAACGCCATCGACTTCAACGCGATCATTGCCCTCGAAACCCCGTTCGACACGGCCCGTCAGGCCGAGCAGCGCAAGCAGACGGCGCTCCAGAACGAACTCGCCCGCACGATCTCGGGCTATCGCGGCGTGAAGTCCGCGCGGGTCATCATCTCGACCCGTCAGAACGGCGGCATCGGCCCGAACGCGACGGCCCACAGCGCCATGGTGCATGTGACGATGAAGGGCTCCGACCGGCTCACCCAGGCCCAGGTCGACGCGATCGCCTCGACCGTCGCGGGTGCCCAGGCCGGCCTTCGTCCCGAGCAGGTCTCGATCTCGGATGGCGAGCGCCAGCTCAAGTCCCGCACCGGTCGCGACGCGCTCGCCGGCGAGAATCTCGAACATCAGCAGAAGGTCGCCGAAGCGGTTCGCGAGCGGGTGATGGCGCTCCTGCCGAACATCCCGGGCGTGGTCGTCGCGGTGAATCCGCAGGTCCTGACCAAGACCGTGCAGGAGACCGAGACGAAGTACGGCGAAGGCGTGAGCACGCCGATCTCCGACTCGCGCACCGAGACCTCGACCAAGAGCGGGACGCAGGCCGGCGCTCCCGGCGTCGCGACCAATGTCGGCATGAGCGTGTCGCCGCCGGCGAACGCCGGCAACAGCGCGACGAGCGAGAAGGCCGACACGCGCTTCGAGGCCAAGATCCCCGGCACGCAGCGCAGTCAGTTCGATCCGACCGGATATCCGCTCAAGATCGATGTCAGCGTGGCGATCCCGTGGAGCTACTTCAAGCGCGTGTGGGAGCTGCGGAACGCGAAGGCCAGCGCCGACGGTGCTGCGCCTGCGGCCGACGCCGCACCCGACGAGGCGGCGCTCGCCGCGATCCGCGACGAGGAGATCGCCCGATTCCGCAAGCTCATCGAACCGCAGATCGCCACCGACGCGATCGAGAACTCCAAGAAGGGCACCGTCGAGGTCACCTGGTTTTATGATTTCGACGGCGTCTACAGCTCGGGCAACGCGAGCATCGGCGGCGGCGCAGCCGCGGTCATCGACGCGATCGCGCCGGGCAGCTCGATCGGCGGCATGGTGAAGACGATCGCCCTCGGCGCGCTCGCGGTCGTCGCCCTCGGCATGATGCTCTCGATGGTGAAGAAGGCCGCCGACCGGCCGGAGCTGCCCTCGGCCGAGGAACTCAGCGGCATTCCGCCCGCGCTCGAGACGGAAGACGCCGACATCGTCGGCGAGGCCGACGAGTCCTCGCCCGCGCTCGAGGGCGTCGAGATCGACGACGAGAGCCTGCGCCGCGAACAGATGCTCTCCCAGATCAACGGGCTTGTGAAGCGCGATCCGATCGAGGCGGCGGGCCTCCTGAAGCGCTGGATCCGCGAGAGCGAGGACTGACCCATGCGGTTCATGAAGAAGCTGCCCCAGACGGTGTCGGAGCTCGACGGGATCGAGAAGTGCGCGATCCTCTTGCTCGCCCTCGAACCCGAGGCCGCGGGTTCGATGCTCAAGCAGCTTCCGACCGACGCCGTCGAGGAGGTGACCCGCAAGCTCGCCTCGCTCGGCGATGTCTCGCGCACGCTCGCCGAGCAGGTGATTCGTGAGTTCTATCAACTCACGATGGCCCAGAATTATGTGAAAGAGGGCGGCCTCGAGTACGCCAAGGAACTCCTCAAGAACTCGCTCGACCCGAAGATCGCCGACAAGGTGATCCAGCAGATCCAGACCCAGGTCCAGAAGTCGCCGTTCTCGTTTCTTCAGCGGGCCGAAAGCGAAAACCTGCTGACCTTCATCCAGGACGAGCATCCGCAGACCATCGCCCTCATCGTGAGCCATCTCCCGCACCACAAGGCGAGCGAGATCCTGAAGGGGCTGCCCAACGCGAAGCAGATCGAGGTCGTGCGGCGCATCGCGAACATGGAGCAGACCAATCCCGAGATCATCCGCGAGGTCGAGCTCGGACTCGAGAGCCGCCTCTCGAACCTCCTCATGCACTCGATGGAGAAGGTCGGCGGCGTGCAGACCGTCGCCGAGATCCTCAACCTCTGCGATCGGGCCACGGAGCGCTCGATCATGGAGGGAGTCGAAAGCGAGGATCCCGATCTCGTCGAGGAGATCCGCCGACTCATGTTCGTCTTCGAGGACATCAACATGGTCGATCCGAAGGGCATCCAGGCGGTGCTCAAGGAGGTCGACAACGCGGAGCTCTGCCTCGCCCTCAAGACGGCGAGCGACGATCTCAAGAACAAGATCTTCTCCAACATGTCGAGCCGCGCGGCGGAGCTCATCAAGGAGGACATGCAGTTCATGGGGCCGGTGAAGGTCGCCGATGTCGAGGCCGCGCAGCAGCGCATCGTCGACATCGTGCGCAGGCTCGAGGACGCCGGCGAGATCGTCATCGCAGGCCGTGGCGGACAGAACGATCTCATCGTGTGAGGTGACGCCGGATGACCCTCGTGAAGGCCCATGCTGCGGCGCGACATCTCGGTGGAGCGGTGAGCTACGAACTCGCCGACTACCGCGCCGAGGCCCATCGACTCATCACCGAGGCGCGGGCCGAGGCCGATCGTCTGGTCCGCGAGGCCCGCAACGAGGCCCAGCGCATTCGCACCGAGGCGGCGGACAAGGGACGCATCGAAGGCATGGCCTCAAGCCGCGAGGAGGGCTTCGCGCTCGGAAAGAGCGAGGGCGAGGCCCTCGGCCGCAAGGAGGCCCAGGCCGCGTACAGCGATCGCCTCGGGCTTCTCGCCGATCACTGGCAGGAGTCGCTCGCCCTTTGGGAGGTGAGCCGCGACGCGCTCATGCGCGAGGCGAGAAGGGGCGTGCTTCAGCTTGCTCTTGGCATCGCCTCGCGGGTCGTCCAGCGCATGATCCGGGCCGACCCCGACATCGCCCTCGGACAGCTTGAGATGGCCATCGAACTGCTCGGCAAGGCCACCGCTGTGACCGTCGCCTGCTCGGTCGAGGATCGCGAGCTGCTCGAGGCGAACCTGCCGCTCATCGTCGAGCGACTCGGTTCGACGCTCGATGTGACCTTCGTCTCCGATCCCTCGATCTCGCAGGGCGGCGTCATCGTGCGCGTCGCCGAGGGCGGCGTCGATGCGACGATCGAGACGCAGATGGACCGGATCGCCGAGGCCCTCCTGCCCGCAGCGCCCGGTTCGAACGAGGGAGGACGGGCATGAGCGTCGTCGACCGCGCGATGCGCTCCCTTGCGACGCTCGAGTCGCGACTCATCGTCGGTTCGGTCCATGCGATTCGCGGCCTCACCATCGTCGTCGATCGGCTGCGCGTACCGGTCGGCTCGCTGGTCGAGATCGAGACGGCGATGGGCACGGCGATGGGCGAGGTCATCGGCTTCGAGGGGCCGCGCTCGCTCGCGATGCTCTTCGGTTCATCGGCCGGCGTCTCCCCCGGCTCGCCGGTGCGGGCGAAGAGCCTCACCGCGACGGTGGCGGTCGGCACGAGCTGGCTCGGGCGCGTGCTCGATGCGCTCGGTCGGCCGATCGACAACGGCCCGCCGATCGACGATCTCGAGAACTGCGCGCTCGAGCCGCCGACGATGAATCCGCTGCGCCGCGGGATCATCACTGATCCGCTGCCCACCGGCGTGCGGGCGATCGACGGGCTGCTCACCGTCGGCCGCGGACAGCGCTTGGGGATCTTCGCCGGACCGGGCGTCGGGAAGAGCACGCTCATGGCGAGCATCGCCCGCGGCACCGCAGCCGATGTCGTCGTGATCGGCCTCGTCGGCGAGCGAGGTCGCGAAGTCAAGGAATTTCTCGAACACACCCTCGGTCCCGAAGGGCGCCGCAAGGCCTGTGTCGTGACCGCAACCGGTGACGACAGTCCGCTTCTCCGCGTCCGCGCCGCAGCGGCGGCGATCGCGGCCGCGGAGTACTTTCGCGATCAGGGCAAGCATGTCCTTCTCATGCTCGACTCGATCACGCGTCTCGCCCAGGCCCAACGACAGATCGGCCTTGCCGCCGGCGAACAGCCCGCGACGAAGGGCTACACGCCGAGCGTCTTCGCCCTGCTGCCTCGACTGCTCGAGCGGGCCGGACCGGTGGAGGCGAAGGGCGGCGAGCGCGCCGGGTCGATCACCGCGTTCTACACCGTGCTCGTCGAGGGCGACGATCTCACCGAGCCGATCGCCGATGCGGTGAAGGGCATCCTCGACGGACACATCGTCCTCTCCCGCAAGATCGCGGCGCGCGGGCACTATCCGGCGATCGATGTGCTCGACTCGATCTCGCGCGTCGCCGAGAACATCACCGACGCGAACCATCGCATGGCCCGTCGCGAGATGATCCGACTGCTCGCCGCGTATCGCGAGAGCGAGGAACTCATCACCATCGGCGCGTACGCCCAGGGCTCGAGTCCCGAGGTCGACACATCGATCGCGCTGCGGCCGCAGATTCTCCAGTATCTCCAGCAGGATCGCAGTGAGGTGACGCCCTATCCGCAGTCGCTCCGCTCGTTGATCGAGATCGCCGTCGCCTCGCAGGGGATGCGCCAGCGCAGCGCGCCGCAGCGGAGCGCGCAGCCAGCGCCTCAGCCGCAGCGCGCAGCGCAGCAGCCGCAGCGTGCCGCACCGCAACCGGCCGCGGGCCAGAAGGGGCGTTGATCCATGCCGCGCTTTCGCTTCGCCCTCGAACCGTTGCTCGCCCTCCGGCATCGCGAGGAGGAAGCGCGTCAGCGCGACCTCGCCGAACTCGAGAGTCAGCGGCGGGCGCTCGAGGAGGCGCTGCGCGAGCGTCAGCGCGACATCGGCGCGGGGAAGCAGGCGATGCGCGACGGGCTCGTCGGCCGGGTCGATCCGGCGCTTCTCAGGCAGCAGGCCACCGCGACGATGGGGGTCGATCGCCTTGCCCGGCGCACCGTCCTCGAGCTTGCCGGACTTGCCCAGCGGATGGAGGCGGCCAGGCAGCGGCTCGTCGAGGCGTCGCAGCGTCGGCGGGCGGTCGAGATTCTCAAGGAGCGGCGGCTCGAGGAGTGGAATCACGAGCTTGACCGCAAGGAGACGGCCTTTCTGGACGATTGCGCCAACGCGGCGGCGGCCCGTCGGGCGATCGAGGAGCGGGACCGCGTTGCGTAGCGCAGCGTGTTCGCACGGAGTCGGATCATCATGCAGAAGCTCTGGAACCTGATCAGCATCGTCGCGATCGTGAACCTTCTGGCCGTGCTCGGCTTCGGCGGTTGGCTCTTCATGAGCGGCCGAGTCGACGGCGATCGCTTCCGTGCGCTCATGGCCGCGCCGGAACCGCCCGCTGAGCCGGAGCCGGAGGCGCCGCCAGCCGAGCCCGAGTCGGACCTCACGCCGACGAGCGTCAAGATCGAATCGGGGGAGCGACAGCTTCGCGCGGAGGCGATGAGCGTGCGGCGCCTGCAAGAGGAGAAGCAGCAGCTCGATCGCGTGCTCGATGCGCGGGAGCGCAAGCTCACCGAGGATCTCGCCGCGTTCCAGGCGGAGAAGTCCGCGTGGGAGAGCTCGATGGAGGGAACCAAGGCGGCGAAGACCGACGAGCAGTTTCGCAAGGCCGTGAAGCTCCTCGAGAATGTCCCCGCGAAGCAGGCGAAGGAGTGGATCCTCGAGCTCGTCCGTTCGGGCGAGCCCGATCAGGCGGTTGCCTATCTCGATGCGATGAGTTCCTTCAAGGCGACTGGTCTCCTCAAGGCCTTCAAGGGGGAGGAGGAGCAGAAGGTGGCAACGGATTTGCTTGAGCGGCTACGGCAGCGCACTCCCCGCGCACCGCTCCCGCCGTCGGCGGGTGGAACGGACGTGCCCGCTGCCGAATCCGCGCCCAATGCAGCCGCTCCAGCCTCCAACCCAGCAGCTCCGGTCCCCAACGCTGCAACTCCAGCCGCTCCAGCAAGCGGCCAGCGCCCAGCGAACGAGCCTCCCCTTCGACCTGGCCAGCCCATCGCCAACGGCGGGGCGAGCGTCGATGGCCCGGGCAACCAGAAGCCCGGCGCAGGAAACTGAACCAGAGCGTCCCGAGCGTTCAGGCCGCAGCGGCCGCACGCGAGCCCGCGACTTCGGGGATGCGCTCGTCGAGGCGAGCTCAACGCGCGACGCCGCGCAGCAATCGACTGATCGAAGCGCCGACGCTGCGCCTGCCGCGACGCCCGCTGATCGAGCTCAGCGGGAGGATCCGGCGAAGGAAGCGGCCGATCGGAGCGACGACGGAGCGGACGCCGCGGCCGAGGGAATCGCTGCATCGTCGCCCGATGGCCGCGTCCAGAGCGATGCAACGCTCACCGAGGGTGAGGACCCTGATCGAACGGCGTCGGAGGCGGTGGTCGCTTCGCAGGCGACAACGCCCGATGCCGCCAGCGTGCCGGCCCCCGTCGGCGAGGCGGTGCAGGCGGCGAGCAACGCTCTTGGCGCAGCGACGACGGCGCTGGACCCCGCACGCATCGGTGCGGCGCTCGCTTCCGCTGCGTCGCCGGCCGGAGCGGCGCTCGGTGATGCGGCGCAGCGGCGCGGTCAGGCTTCGCATGGTGGTGGAGCGTCGCCCGCGCTTGCATCCTCCGCCGAACAAGCGAGCGCTCCGGGACGCGATGGATCCGACGCCCTGCCCAATGCATCGGCCCGGGGCGAGAGCGAAGGCGACGGCGAGCGACAGGGGCCGCGCGGCGATGGCCAGCAGCGAGCCACCGTGCCGATCGTCGAAGCGAGCGTCGAACGGACATCAACGGGGCAGGCCCAGGCGTCGGCGTCGCTGACGGTGGGTGAGGCGCTCGCTGCGATCGCCGAGCGCATCGAATCCTCTTCTGAGTCGACCTCGCAGCCGGCCGTTGAACGAGCGGCGTCAGGCGATGCCGCAAAGACCGGAGCGATGAGCCAACCCGATGCGGCGGCGCGTCAGGCGCTCCCGGCGATGCCGACCTCGGTCACCGTCGGCGCGGCCCGCGGCGCTGATGTCGTGACGCTCGGTGCAGAGACCGCTCGCCCGAATCCGCAAGCGAGCGCCGACGATGCCGAAGGCAAGACCCCGAAGCTTGTCGCCCGCGGCCTCGCGGCGCTGGCCAGTCAGAAGGGGGGTTCGATGCAAATTCGTCTCGACCCGCCCAGCTTGGGCGACCTGCGGATTCAGATGACCGTCATCAATGGCGCGGTGAGCGCTGAACTCCGGCCCTCCTCGGCCCAGGCCCACACGCTCCTCGCCGCGGATCTCGCGTCGCTTCGCCAGGCGCTGGAGGCCCAAGGTCTCAGCGTCGATCGCCTCTCCGTCCAGTCGCCGGCGCAGCCGGGCAACGGCCCGTCGTCGCTCGGTCAGGGCTTCGGCCGGGGCGAGCAGGCCCATGCCGGACATGCTTCGGCGCAGGCCGGTCAACCGGCCGGCGGACACACCGGCGGGAACGGCCAGCAGGATGGTCAGGGCGATCGCCAGCAACGCTCCGGCACCGGTCACGACGCCGGTCAGGGGCAGAGTCGCGGTCGATCGGATTCGGGCGGACGCGATGACCGCGACACCGGATCGCGCTCCCGCCGCCGGTCCAGTTTCGCCTCCGTCTTCTCCCTTCGCGACATCTCCTGAGCGGGCCGGTGAGGCTCCGCCACTCGTATCGAGACTTCCACCATGAGCTCCTTCCCGATCTCCGCGACCCAGGCGTCGGCCACCAGCGCCGGGGCCAACTCGAACCGCTTCAGCGAGCTCTCGAGCGAGGAATTCATCCAAATCATCTTCACCGAGCTTTCGAACCAGGATCCATTTAAGCCAAATGACAGCTCGGCGCTTCTCGAACAGCTCAACTCGATCCGCTCGATCGAAAGCGATACGCAGCTCACCAAGCAACTTTCGTCGATCGTGACGCAGAATCAGCTTGCCACCGCAGGGAACCTGATCGGCCGCCAGGTGCAGGGGCTCACCCCCGACTCGGATCGCGTCGCGGGCACGGTCGTGAGCGTGGCCCGGCAAAACGACAAGGTCTCGCTCCTCCTCGACAACGGCTGGGTCGTGCCGATGGAGAATGTCGAGACGATTGTCGATCCATCGATCTTCGGGTTCGGCGGGGACTGATCGTGGCCATCGACGGCCACCTCCTGTTGCGAAGGCTTGAGCCGCCGGTGCGACCGGTCGCGCCCGAGGCCGTCGGCTCGCCCGCATGGATGTCGGCGCTGCCCGTCGAGCCGCTCGACGCGGCGTCCTTCGCGACGCTGCTCGGTCGGGCCCGCGCCGGCTCGATCGCCAGCGGCCGTCTGCCCGTCCAGCGCTCGAGCGGCGAGGAACTCGCCCTCGACGCCGCTCCGCGCATCGCCCGCGCCCTCGACATGCTCGAGGCGCGGGGCTTTCGGCGTGCGGCGGTTCTCTATGGCCAGCGTCTCTTCATCGCGGATGTCGCGACGCGCACGCTCGAGAGCGAAGTTCTTGCGCAGGACGGCCCGATGCCGCTCGCCGTCGACGCCGCGGTGCGCGTCCCGACGCCCGACGAGGAAGGTCCGACCGGCGTTCCCGGTCCGCCGACCGCGGTTCAGGTGCCTCTCGGCGTGCTCGACCTACTCGAGGCACGCGATTCGCAAGCATGACTCCGCCCCGCGTCACCGCGGCGGCATTTTCCCTCGTGACATTCCGTCTCCCATCCCGCCGACAGCAGGAATGAGCGCATGGCATCGACGACAGCATTCTTCACAGGTCTCTCCGGACTCATCGCGAACGCCCGACGGCTCGATGTCATCGGTAACAACATCGCGAATGTCAACACGACATCGTTCAAGAGCAACCGGATGAGCTTCGCGCCGAACTTCAGCCGGAACTTCTCGCTCGGCACAGCGCCGGGCGACAACTCCGGCGGCACGAACCCCGGTCAGGTCGGCCTCGGCGTCGGCATCGCCGGCACGCAGCGCTCCTTCACGAACGGTGCGATCGGCGCGACCGGCGTCTCGACCGATGTCGCGATCGAGGGCGACGGCTTCTTCATCGTCGAGCTCTCCGGATCGCGCTTCTTCACCCGCGACGGCGAGTTCCTGCGGAGCCCGAACAACGATCTCGTCACCAAGACCGGCGCGAAGGTGATGGGCTACGGCATCGACGACAGCTTCAATGTCGTCGAGGGCAATCTCGTCCCGCTCAATGTCCCGCTCGGCACGCTCACGCTCGCCGAGGCGACCCAGAATGTCACCTTCAACGGCAACCTGAACGCAGCCGGAACGGTCGCGACCACCGGCAGCGTGCACGGAAGCCGGGCGTTCTTCACCGACGCCGGCCTTACCGCCGGCAACGAGGCGACCGCGTCGACCGACATCACCTCGACCGACCTCTACATCGACGACGGCGCCGGCGGATCGACGCTCGCTTTCGATTCGAGCAGCAATCCGAAGATCGTGACCCTCTCGGGCATCGAGAAGGGCGGCAAGGACATCGGCACGCACACCTTCGCCTTCAGCGCGACGGCGGTGACCGGCGCCGACTCCTTCGGCGCGACGCTCGGCGACTTCACCTCCTGGCTCGAGGAAGTGCTCGGTCTCGACTCGACGAGCGTCGGATCCTCATCGGATCTCGGCGGCGATGTCGCGATCGTCGGCGGCGCGATCGTCGTCACCGGCAACGAGGGCACGGTGCAGGAGCTCGGCATCGAAACCGGCAACCTGACCGTCTCCGGCATGGGAACCGGCTCGGCCCAGCCGTTCGTGATGGCGAAGACCGGCGACGCCGACGGCGAGAGCGTGCGGACGAGTTTCGTTGTCTACGACTCGCTCGGCACGCCGCTCACGATCGATCTCTCGATGGTGCTACAGGCGACGACCGACTCCGGCGGCACGACCTGGCAATATGTCGCGGAAAGCAACGACAACGATGCGGTCGGGCGGGTGCTGGGCCTGGGTGAACTCACCTTCGACGCGAGCGGTCGATTTCTTTCGGCCAGCAACGATACCTTTTCGATCCGCCGCGACAACGGCGCGACGGATCCGCTGACGGTCGCGATGAACTTCGCCGACGGTTCGAACGCAGTCAGCGGACTCACCGATACGACCTCAAGCATCGCCGCCGTGTTTCAGGACGGCTCCGCGATCGGCACGCTCTCGAACTTCTCGATCGGAACCGACGGCGTTCTCTCCGGCTCGTTCACCAACGGTCTCACCCGCACGATCGGCCAGATCGCCCTGGCGAAGTTCACGAATCCCGCGGGCCTCGTCGATGCCGGAAACAACTATTTCCAGGTCGGTCCGAACTCCGGAACGGCGCTCATCACGGGTCCGCTTGCCTTCGGCACCGGCCGACTCGTCGGCGGCGCGCTCGAACTCTCGAATGTCGATCTCTCGCAGGAGTTCATCAACATGATTCTTGCGAGCACCGGCTATTCGGCTGCGAGCCGCGTGATCACCACCACGGACGAGTTGATCAACCAGCTTCTCGCCCTCGGTCGGTAAGGAATCCTCCTCGCCCATCGCCGGTGACGGCGTCGGGCAGCGTCGCACGGAGGTGACGCAGGAAACGGAATGACCCCTGGCAGGGACGCCGGGGGTTGTTCGTTTGGGCGAAGTCTCGGTCGCGGTGCTACGATGAAGTCGAACGCACGCCGCGATCCGACGGCGAATCTCCCGTGAGTTCGGTGGTAAGGCCCCGACCTTCCGGAGAGATCATCGTGTCGAACGCTTCGATTGAGCAGGCAGCGCCGCTCAGCGCCCATCCTGCGACCGCATCCATTCCCTCGCCAGGCGACCGCAAGCTCGCCATCATCAATCTCGCCGCGGTCCTCGTGCCGATCGCCGGATTCGTGGCTGCAATGCTCCTCAGTTGGGGGGTCGCCTTCAACTGGATCCACCTCGTCGTGATGGCCGTCATGGCCTTCGTGAGCGCGTGCGGCGTCACCATCGGCTATCACCGACTGCTCACCCACAAGTCCTTCCAGACCTCGCCGGCGCTGCGGTATGCCTTCGCCGCGGCAGGCTCGATGGCGGTGCAGGGACCGGTGATTCGCTGGTGCGCCGAACATCGACGGCACCATCAGCACTCCGACACCGAACTCGATCCGCACTCGCCGCACATGTCGAAGGACGGCTCGTGGGGCGAGGGCATCCTGGCCACGCTCCGCGGCGCGTACCACGCCCATGTCGGCTGGCTCTTCGCCGGTCGCATGCGCGGTCTGGGCAAGTATTCGCGCGATCTCCGGCAGGATCCGGCGCTCGTCGCCGCGGATCGGCACTTCCCGTGGTGGGTGCTCGCCGGGCTCGTCATTCCGGCGCTCCTCGGCGGACTCCTCACCTGGAGCTGGTTCGGCATCCTGATGGGATTTCTTTGGGGCGGCCTGGTGCGGATCCTGATGGTCCACCACATCACCTGGAGCGTGAACTCGGTCTGCCACCTCTGGGGTGCGAAGCCCTTCGATTCGCATGACGAGAGCCGCAACAATCCGATCGTCGGCATACTCGCGATGGGTGAGGGATGGCACAACAACCATCACGCATTCCCGACGAGCGCCCGCCACGGATTGCGCTGGTGGGAGTTCGACCTGAGCTGGCAGATCATTCGCCTCATGCGGCTCGTCGGGCTCGCGAAGCATGTGCGCGTGCCGGACGCCGGACGCATCGCCGCGCGTCGCGGGAAGCGTCACGCCCACTCATGAGCGCCGCGGATTGCGGCCGTCGGGCGGCGGTCCGCCGCGCGGTCCGCGGCCGGTCGTACGCGGCTGCTGCGTTGCGGCGCTGGCCATGCGACCGATCGAGTCGGTGTCCTCGCTGGTGTCGAGACGGGCGAAGATCATGCGCCCGGCGCTCGTCTGGAGCGAGTTCGTGACGATCGCGTTGACCGACGAGCCGATCCGCTCGGCGCCGCCCTCGACGACGATCATCGTTCCGTCGGGGAGATAGCCGACGCCCTGGCCCTCGACATCGCCCGCCTTCACGAGCGTCACCTGCAGCGCTTCGCCGGGGATCGCCGCGGTCTTGAGGGTCGCGGCGAGATCGTTGATGTTCAGCACCGCGACGCCGTTGATCTGGGCGACCTTCTTGAGCGCGGCGTCGGTGGTGAGGATGCGCATCTTCTGGTCCTTCGCCAGCTCGACGAGCATGCGGTCGACGGTGGTCGGTTCGACGCGCGGGTTGTCGATCGAGAGATCGACATAGGGGTTCTGCTGCAGTCGTGAGACCATGTCGAGTCCGCGCCGCCCGCGGGCCCGCTTGAGCTTGTCGCTCGAGTCCGCGAGGGCCTGCAACTCGTCGACGACGAACTGCGGGACGATGATCGGGGCGTCGAGGAATCCCGTCGCGCCGAGTTCGTTGATCCGGCCGTCGATCAGGGCCGAGGTGTCGAGGAGAAGCGGGCGCACGCCGCGGACCTGCTTGGCAAATTCAACATAGGGAATGACCAATCGAAAGTCATCCTTCGTCGTGAGCACCACCGACACCGAGAGATAGCACAGCACGATGCCGACGACGACCTTGGCGAGGCCGAGATAGACCGCCGAGGGGGTACTCGTGAGTTCCCACGCATCGGCGACGACATCGAGCAGCGAGCCGATCGCGACGGCGCCGATCAGGCCGAAGCAGACGCCGAGGTAGACGCCGACGACCGAGCTCAGCCGCTTGTTCGGCGTGATCGCGTCGAGGAGCAGGACGATGACGCCGATCGAGGTCGTCGAGAGAATCAGCCCGAGGATCGTCGAGAAGCCGAAGTCCTCGGTCCGGCGCTCGCTGGCGATCGTGAGGATCGTCACCGTGACGAGCAGCACGAGAAAGAGGAGCCGTACCACGAGCATCAGGAGCCGGCGGGAGCGGGCTTCCTGCTCGGCGCGGACCGACGGCAGATCCAACATCCGACCGCGGGTGGCCGACTCCGTGAGGGAAGGCTCGTCGCCTGGGGGGGCGGGGCTCTCGTCCGGTCGCGACGCGCCGGGCGAATCCGCGGGCGGGCGTTCGTCGGCGGGGGAGCCGCCGGTCGTCGGATCGTCGGGCGATGCCATCCGAGGCGATTGTACTCGTCGAAGCCGCCCGCTCCGCACGCGGGCGTCAGGCGTGTCCGGCGGAGCGCGATTTTGATGCGGCGTCAGCGCGCCGGCCCGAGCTTCGACTACCATTCCCGGCTCGCCGGTGGCGTCGAAGACGGCCGGGTCCGTTGGACGGGCGGCCTGTGAACCTGGTCAGGGCTTGACCGCAGCAGCCATAAGCAGCGTCGTCCGAGCTTGCGGGTGCCTGGCCGTCTTCCTCGCCACCGGCGTTGTCGGATACAGATGCAACACAGGGGACACCGAGGTTGGCATCGCCTTATGGGGGCCTCATAGGGGCCGCGTAGGGGCCGCGTGCAGGCAGCGGGAAGTGGCGTGGCCTGCTCGTCGCTCGTCGGCACTCCTTGGCTTCCTCGGTTTCCGCCTGCTCGATGGCCCTCTGTGCCTTTGTGCTGAGCTCCCCAATGGCCAAGACGAAATCCGCAACCAAGGAGAAGGCCAGCGAGGCGGAAGCGCCCGCGGTTGCGGTGTCGGCGACTCCGGCGGCGGCGACGCCGAATTACCAGGTCTTGGCCCGGCGGTATCGATCGCGCGACTTCGACGAGCTCGTCGGGCAGGAGGCGATCGCCCGCACGCTTCAGAACGCGATCCGGACCGGGCGGACCGCCCACGCCTATCTCTTCACCGGCACGCGCGGGGTCGGCAAGACCTCGATGGCCCGCATCTTCGCCCGAGCGCTGAACGCGACGGAGCAGCTCACTGAGCAGGCAGCGGTCGCCGGCGCGATCATGCGCGGCGAGGACATCGATGTCATCGAGATCGACGCCGCCAGCAACCGCGGCATCGACAACGCCCGCGACCTGATCAGCGGCGCGGGACTCATGCCCGCCCGCGGCCGCTACAAGATCTACATCATCGACGAAGTCCACATGCTGACGACGCCCGCCTTCAACGCCCTGTTGAAGACGATGGAGGAGCCGCCGTCGCATGTGAAGTTCATTCTTTGTACAACCGAGCCGCAGAGCGTTCCGGCGACGATCCAGAGCCGTTGCCAGCGTTTCGATTTCCGCCCGATCGCGGCGGCGCGGATCGCGGTCCATCTCCGCGATGTCCTCGCCCGCGAGAACGCCGAGGCAGACGAGCGGGTCGTGCTCCAGGTCGCCCGCATGGCCAACGGATCCATGCGCGATTCGCTGAGCCTGCTCGAGCGGCTGCTCGCAGCGGCCGAGCCTGACGCGAGCGGGCGGCTCCATCTGACCTGGTCGTTGCTCGAGGAGATCTTCGGGCTGCCCGACGAGTCCCTCGTCGAACGCGTCGTCGAGGCGATCGGTGAGGGCGATGTCGGCGGATCGCTCGCCGCGGCCGCAGCGCTCCTCGAACGGGGCATGTCGATGGAGCGGGCGCTCGACCTGCTCGCCGAGCGGTATCGATGGCTCATGCTCTCGATTTCCTGCGGCAAGGACACCGAACTGCTCGAGGTCGCAAGCGAGACGCGCGAGACGATCGCCCGTTTGGCCAGCCGTTTCCCCGATCGGTTCGATGCGGCATCGCTTGCCCACCTGATCGCCCTCTGCGATGCGGTCGCCTCGAAGGCCCGCGACGCGTCGAGTCCGCGGGCCCTCTTCGATGCGGCAATCGTGCGCATGGCCCTCAGCGAGAGCTTCCGAAGTGCAGCGTCGCTGCTGGCCGGAGGCGCGGCCACCCGGGAAGGGAACCCACCGCCGGGAAAAGCACCGCCGCGGGCCGTTGAGACCTCGGTACGGCCCGCGGCGACCAATCCCGCAGCCGGTCCGTCCGTTCGTCCCGCAGGCGCTGCGGTGAGCGCTGCCGGTGGAGCAGGATCAGGCGCTCCCGTCGTACCGGCGTCGCCAGGTCATCGCCCGTCGAGCGTGCCAGCGCCGCCAGCCGAGCGCCTCGTCGAGTCGAAGCCACAGGCGGCGGCGTGTGCCACCAATGCCGAGGGCTTCTGGTCCTCGCTCATCGCCAAGGCGGCGTCCAGCCCGCGCGATGGCGCGATGCTCTCCTCGCTCGTCTGCCGGGGCTGGGATGGACAGACGCTCCGCCTTGCTGTGCGGGAGGGCGAGGCCGGCACGGGGTACCTCAGTTCGAATCCGGAGATGGTGCGCACGGTCATGCAGCGGCTCGCCGGGCAGCCGATCGAGGTGCGCCTCGAAGTCGAGGCCCTTGCCCAACCGAAGCAGCCGGCTGCGCAGCGCGGCGTGATTCCACCGGAGATTCGCGAGCATCCGGTCGTCAAGCTCGCGTCCGAGCTCTTTGATGCCGTCGTCGTGGACTGGGCACCGCTTCGTCGCGACGAGGCGGTCGCAGCGGCCGACGCGACGGGCGAGGCCGCGGAGGAGACGGCGGCCGAAGCGACCTTCCACGAACACAGCATGGGTGAGGATGACGATGTTTGACTCAATCAAGAATCTCGGTGCGATGGCGGGCATCATGAAGGACCTTCCGCGCATCAAGGCCAAGATGGCCGAGGTGCGCATGCGGGCCGAGCAGTCGCGCGTCGCAGCGAGCGCCGGCGGCGGTGCCGTCACCGCGGTCGCAAGCGGCCGGATGCGCATCGAGAACATCACGATCGATCCGGTGGTCTTCCAGGCGATGGCCTCCGACAGCGATCCGGCGAATCGCGTGCTCGCCGTCGAACTCGTGCGCGAGGCCTGCAACCTCGCCCTCGAGCGGGCCCAGCAGACGATGGCCGAGATGCTCGGCGATGCCGCCCGCGACCTCAACCTGCCGATCTCGCCGGAACAGTTGCGCGAGTTCATGTGAGTCGAGCTTTCTGCACTATTCCGCCAGAGAACCACAGAGAGGCACGGAGGGCACAGAGGATGCACAGAGAAGTCGAAAGAGGAGACAGGTTGCGCGTGCGTTGACGGAGTCGTGCCGTTGCCGGAGGGACCTGAGGAGCGCAGGCGATGGGAGCGGTGAGAGGTCGCAATCCAAGTCAAGTCCACTCTGCGCCTACGAGTTCCCTCTTTCCGTTGGCTTCTCTGTGCTACCTCTGTGCCCTCCGTGCCTCTGTGGTTCTCTGGGTGATTTGTGCAGAATCCTGTCTCCTCTGTGGTGAGTCTGGTCGAACTGTGCAGAACACTGAGTCCCGTACCAGCGCTCCCGCTCCCGCTCCCGCTCACTCTCTCTCTCTCTCTCTCTCTCTCTCCGAATCGCCTCCATGCCCGCACTTCCCGAATCCGTTCGCCGTCTCATCGACGAGTTCGCCGCACTTCCCGGCATCGGTCGACGCAGCGCCGAGCGGCTTGCCTTCTGGGTGCTGAAGAGTTCGAAGGATGATGCGATGCGCCTCGCCGACGCGATCGCGCTGGTGAAGCGATCGGTGCGTCACTGCTCGATCTGCTGGAATCTCACCGATGTCGATCCCTGTCCGATCTGCGCGAAGCCGGAGCGCGACGCGTCGAGCATCCTCGTCGTCGAACAGCCGAAGGACCTCATTACGCTCGAGCAGACCGGCATGTACAAGGGGGTCTACCATGTGCTCCTCGGTCGGCTCGATCCGCTCGATGGCGTCGGTCCCGAAAGCCTGACCGTCAGCGGACTTCTTGAGCGGCTCGAGCACCCCGAGCGGAACGCCCGCGGGGTTCGTGTGACGGAACTCATCTTGGGCCTGAACCCCGACATGGAAGGGGATTCGACGGCACTTTGGCTCGCCGAGCAGGCTCGGCAACGCGGCGTGCGCGTCTCGCGCCTCGCCCGCGGACTGCCGACGGGAAGCCAGATCGAGTACGCAAACTCGGCGGTGCTCGCAGACGCGATCGCCGGTCGCCAGCAGATGTGAGCGGCCGCCGTCGCATACGCAGCGTCCAGCGCATTTCACGCAGCGCTGTGGGGTGATTTGGTCGATACCATGGCGGTCGTTCGCCATGCGCTTCGAAACCGGACAACATCTTCGCCTCGGCCAGCACATGAAGCTGGCGCCGAAGATGATCCAATCGATGGAGATCCTGCAGCTTCCGCTGCTCGCCCTCCAGGAGCGGATCGATCAGGAGCTGGAGGCGAATGTCGCCCTCGAGCTGATCGAGCCGGGCATGCGGCTCGAGAAGCCGAAGACCGAGCATGGCGAGGAGCGCAAGGCCGACGAGACGACCGAGCAGTTCGAGCGGCTCAGGCAGCTTGAGCGCAGCTACGGCGAGATGTTCGACTCCGACAACGGACGGCCATCGTCGCGTCTCGCCGGCGAGCGCGACCGCAAGATGGATGCGATGGCCAACGCCCCGAGTCGCGGCGCCGGTCTCGTCGAGCAGTTGCAGCAGCAGTGGCGCGACGCGGAACCCGAGGAGGAGCTCGCCGTCGCCGGAGCCAGGCTTCTCGAATATGTGAACGACGATGGCCTGCTCGGCGCGGATCTGGAAACGATTCTCGATCAGAGCAAGAACCTGCCCGGTGCCGCGTGGTCGATCGAGTTGCTCGAGCGGGCCCTCGGTGAACTCCAGCGGGTGCTCGAGCCGGCGGGGATCGCCGCCCGTTCGCTCCGCGAGTGTCTGCTCCTCCAGGTCGACGCGCTCGCCGATGCCGAGGAGGATGAATCGAAATACGAAACCTGGGACGACGCCCACGCCCTCGTGCGCGATCACTTCGACGACCTCGTGCAGAATCGCCTGCCGAAGGTCCGCGAGAAGTCCGGGATGTCGATGGAGCGGATCCAGGCCGCGAAGGGCCTGCTTCGCCGATGCACGCTTGCTCCGGGACGCGAGCTCGTTCCCGAGGATGTTCGGCCGATCATTCCCGATGTCATCGTCGAGTATGACCCCGAGGCGGATGTCTACACCGCGCGGCTGCCCGGCCACACGCTGCCCGATCTGCGGATCTCCCCGAAGTACCAGAAGATGGTGAAGGACACGGGCGTCGAGAAGTCGACGCGCGAGTTCGTCGCCCGCAATGTGCGTTCGGCCTCCTGGCTCATCGATGCGATTCATCAGCGGAAACAGACGCTTCTTCGCGTCGTCGGCGTGGTGCTCGCAAGGCAGCGCGAATATTTCGATCATGGCCCGCACTTCCTGAAGCCGCTGCCGATGGTCGAGGTCGCGGAACAGCTCGGCATCCATGTCGGCACCGTGAGCCGCGCCGTCGCGGGCAAGTGGCTTCAGACCCCGCGCGGTTTCGTCGAGCTGCGCCGCTTCTTCAGCGGCGGCCTCGAGACGGCGAGCGGCGAGGATCGCTCGTGGGAAGCGATCAAGGCGATCATGCGCGAGGTGGTCGAGGGCGAGGACAAGGCCGATCCGCTGAGCGACTCGGCGATCTCCGAGAAACTCAAGGAGCGCGGCGTCACGATCGCCCGGCGTACCGTCGTCAAGTACCGCGAGCAGCTCGGCATTCCCCCGGCGCGGCAGCGCAAGGTGCATCGGTAGGTCGAGAGCGCGGGAATCAGATGTCCGCGCGGCTCGATGCAGATGCTCGGTCGCTCGGCGGTGGCGACGCCCGGGGCAAACCGCGCTGCCGCTGTGAGGGTCTCGATCCTTCCACAGGCCAGTTGCGTTCGCCGTCGAATGGCCGCAGAATCGTGGCATGCGGGTCGTGATCACCGGCGGAACGGGAAGCATCGGCCGGAGGCTCGTGGCTGCGCTCGTCGCACGCGGCGACCTCGTGGCGGTGGTCTCGCGCCGGCCGCGCGATGTGCGGCGTTCGATCGGCGGCGATGCGGGTCGGGCGGTTGAGGTGATCGCCGGCGACTGTCAGGTGCCGGGGCCGTGGCAGCGGGCGATCGATGGCGCCGATGCGGTGGTGCACCTCGCCGGCAATGGCATCGCCGATCGCCGCTGGAGCCAGAGCTACCGCGACCTCATCGAGCGGAGCCGCGTCGAGAGCACCCATCAGGTCGTCAATGCGATCGAAGAGGCCGCGATGCGTCCGCCGACCCTCATCACGGCAAGCGGCACCGGCTACTACGGCGAGACCGGCGACGAGATCGCGACGGAGCGGTTTCCCGCGGGCAAGGGCTTTCTCGCGGATCTCTGCGTGCGCTGGGAGGAAGAGGCCCGTCGCGCCGAGACGCTCGGCGTGCGTGTCGTGCGGGCGAGGATCGGTGTCGTGCTCGATGAGGAGGGCCCGGCGCTTCGTCGCATGCTTCCGTGGTTTCGCGCCGGCCTCGGAGCGATCCTCGGCGGCGATCAGTTTCTCCCGTGGATTCATCACGCCGATTGCGTCGCTGGCTTCCTCCACATGCTCGACCATCGCGAGCTCATCGGCCCGGTGAATCTCACCGCCCCCGAGCCCTGCCGCCAGCGCGTCTTCGCGAAGGCACTCGGCAACGCCGCCGGTCGTCCGGTCTTTCTGCGCGTGCCCCGTTCGCTCGCCCGGCTCGCCTTCGGTGGCGTGGCCGACGAGCTCTACCGATCGCAGCGGGTCGTTCCGCGAGCGCTCCTCGACAGCGGCATGCGCTTCGAGGCTGAGGAGATCACGCGGGCCTTCGAACTCCTCCTCGAGGAGGAGGCGGAGCGCGAGCGAGCCCGACAGATCGCCGCCGGATCCCTGCCCCGCGGGCCGCGCCCGGCGCCCGGCGAGCGGCCGCGG
>VYLE01000384.1_pt1 | contig 43995 bp, 44 predicted proteins | sample 5114391 | NCBI WGS metagenome assembly VYLE01 (sample SAMN12291771, study PRJNA351875) | freshwater metagenome | isolation source: freshwater lake | place: USA: Michigan, Kent Lake | collected 2013-08-15
TACTTTGCTTATAGCTTGAATCGTGTAAACTAAGAGATTTCGTCCTTTTTTTGGCTCCTTATAGCCAGGGATTTTGGGTTTTCCCAGAAATTTATCGGGGTGACTTTTAAACTCTGATGAAGCGGCAAAAAATGATTGCCAGTTCTGGTCTAATCCTCTTAAAACTTGTTGGGAAACTTTAGCGGGTAAAGCTTGATACTGTTCTGTCTTTTTCATCAGAGAAGCCATCTGATTATAGGTCAAATAGCCATGACCATAAATGAAGTTTTGTCGGATTAAATAATTGGCTGAGTTGTAAAGATTTTTAGACTGCCAAGATAAATTATCTATCTCAGCCCAAAATCTATGTCCTTTCTTGATAATGTGTCTTTCGGCTACTAACATTATTATCCGTTGTCTTTTAACTCAGCGTCGGGTTTTGAAGGGTTGTCATCCGTTGTCATAATTGTACCAGAAGGCAATTGATAGCCTGTTAAATTTCCTTGTTTCCACCACCTCCAAGCCGTTCGATAACTTATTCCTGTTTTTTTTGCCTAGTCCGATAGTTTTGTCTGTACATACTACCATGAATGACTATATATGACCATATTTGTATTGAAACTTTACAATACCTTTTTTGGGTTTATAGCGTTTCCTGTTGGCAAGAGGTACATTGTCGATGGTGAAAAGCTTAATCAGCAAAGGTTTAACTGTGCCACACAGGTGTGGGAAACGCTATATTTATTTCAAAAATTATCTCTTTATTTGTATATTTTTAAACTTGTATAAAATTGATTTAAGTTTTGTAAAAAGTAGTTGACAAAATACGATCGAGATCAAGGATAACCCTATCCTTAAGGTTGACAAAATATGGTAAGGTGGACTGAGTAATAAAACTTATCACTAACCTATTATCAGTGACAAGTGCCAAATTCACCAGAGAAGGCTAAATATAACTATGTCCAAACGGTTTAAATTCGACTCCTCCGAGATGATTTATCTCACCGATAAACTGATGAATGCGGCCAGCAATCGTTACTCGATCGTCGTGCAAGTCGCTAGACGGGCCAAACGCGTCCGCTACGATACCGTAGAAAATATCGATGACCCGATGATTAAACCCGTCCAACGGGCCTTGATGGAAATGACCGACGAATTAACCGAACCGGAATTATTACGCGATTAATCCCCTAAAATTGCCAGGGAACCCACCCTTACATTTCATCGGGGTTGATACCCAGTGATCTTAGTCTTTCCGCTAGTCGTTGGGCTTTTTGTTCCGCTTCCTCTTTGGCTAAACGTTCTTGCTCGGCGATCGCTTCTGCTTCCTCTTTGGCTAAACGTTCTTGCTGGGCATTCAAACGTTCTTGTTGGGCGATTAAACTTGCTTGCTCGGCGATTGCCGCTGCTGCCCTCGCCCTTTCCTCGGCGGTTAAATAGCGATTTCCCGATCGATCGTACCAATACAGCCATTCTCGCACCCAAGCGATATGTTCTCCCTGCTCATATCCCAAGGCTAACCCGATTTCTGGCAACCATACCCGATTATTTTCCGGCTCTAAAAGCTCGTATTTCCCCGCTATCAGCTTATAAACCGCTAATCTCTCTCTATTTTTAAACCTTCCCCTTCTACCGCTTAAGGGATTATAAATGACGTAATAGAGAATTCCTAGGGTTTGATAATCCGCTAACTTTCCCTCATATTCCCCATTATATTTCTCAGAAATCACTTCCAAAGCCAATATCGGCATAATATAAGCTTCTTCCCAGAGAACATAGCTTAATCTTCCCCTTTCGCCGGTATCGTGTTTGACTCCAATGGCTAAAAATCCATCCGGTATGATTGCCGGTTCGTCGGGATTGTAATAAACTCCCATATCGACACCAAAATACCAATCATCCCGCTCCGCCCAAATAAATGCTAGTAAACTGAGTAATAGATTGGGAATATCGTTCTGTAACTGGTTATCCACGGCTGTTTCGTCAGAACAGGGTAATTCTTCGGCACTGGGAAGAAGGCGATTTTTATTGTAGGAAAGGTTAACCATAGCGATTGTTTTGACTAGGGAAATTACCAAGTATTCGGTTGAAAGTCGGCATCATTAATAATGGCCACCGTATCCCCAGAGGGTTTAATCACAAATAGACCTTTTTTATAAGCGTATCGATCGATCCCCTCGTTGATTTCAATTCCCGCCACCGCACCGTAAGCTCGATAGTTTTGATAATGGGGAAAAGCGATTTTAAAGCGGGTCAATTTTTCGATAAATTCATCCACATCATCTTTAGATAATCTAGATTTACATTCCACCACCACGAGATCGGTATCATCTACCGCTAGGATATCAATTTCCATGGCGATGCCCTGACGCTTGACTCTAGCGCGGGGATAAACTTCTTTAATATCGATGCCTTTTTCCTGAAAAAGCCGTAAAACCGCCGGTTCTACCAATTCTTCCACAAATCGACCCCAGCGAGTGGTGAGACTATCTACCGCTTTGCTGGTTCGTTCAACCGTCCGTTTCAGTTCTGCCATGGAGCGATCGCTTTCTAGTTTAGATTCCGCCAGGAGGTTCTCTATTTCGACTCTATGGCGATCATATTCCGCCTTAGATTCGGCAGCCCGGCGATCATATTCCTCGGTGGAAGCGCGGAATAGCTGGTAAATATCCTCAAGAGTTACCGGTTCATTCATAGACTTACCTCTAAAACACCCCTGATCATTTTAGCGATTCCCTCGAGAAGCCGGACGAGAGCCAGAGAGCAAAACGAAAAAAATATTAAGAATTATGTAAAAGACTTGACAAATGTGCGGGGGGGGTAAGGTTTTTCTGGAATTTACTTGGTTCCAAAACTTGCATAATCCTTACAACGCTCAAAGAGCTTGATTTTAGATGAAACTAACGATTATGGGTATTTTATCTGGGGTTGCCTTTGCGACTCTGGGCATCTCTGGCATTGCAGAAGCTTTTCAACTGATTCCTTCTGGTCTTAGTCCTGGTAATCAGTATCGCTTGGTATTTGTTACGGATGGCACGATTCAAGCAACAAGCACTGACATAAATACCTACAACACCTTTGTTGACAATGAGGCGCACACCTCAACAATATTAAATGACGCTTTTACGAATGTAGGAATCGACCCTGCTAGTATTACCGAAAAATTGGGTTCGTTATGGGAGCGATTTTGGTCCAGGGTTTAACGGTCCGGTAGCATTCCGCCCTTTGTACGGAATCTCTTCGGTGCTGACGGTTCCCACCACGACCACTCCAGAACCTTCTAGCCTTCTCGGTTTTATCACCTTGGGCCGATTAATGCTAGGGGGTACCGTCCGCAAAGCCCGCAAGTAATGCCTACAAGGGAGAGGAGGCGAGGGTTTCCTCTCTCGAAGCGGAGGTTTTCGATACTTTATGGCTCTTCGGTTTGTGTTATGCAATGGACGGGGATTATAAGGGATGTAACCCTTATATAGAAAGGCATTTAGCGATTTTTGTCAATTGTTTTTTATCTAGAGCGAACTAATCATGCCCCCCTATCGAACCATAACAAGTAACGAAGAGCCTACTTTATTTGGTATCATCAAGTAAGAGAAGCTTGATTTATGTTGGTACAGAAATGATGAATCAAAAAATTACTGCTATTTTCAATGGAGAAGCTTTTTATCCTACTGAAACCTTTAATCTTAAGCCGAATACTAAAGTAAAATTGACAATAGAAACTCAATTAATTGATGAAGAGCAATTGCAAATAATGGCAGATGATGTGGATATTTTAGGAGAAATAGCTACCATTAATCAGGAGTTTATGTTCTCTGAAATGGACGGTTTGTAGAAAATGACTATCGCAAGAGGTGAAATTTATTTCGTTAATCTTAACCCGATTCAAGGAAAAGAGCAAGCAGGAACTAGACCAGTTTTAGTATTATCTATTGATGTGATCAATCAGTTACCCTTAGTGGTGATGGTAGTGGTGGGGACGAAAGGAGAAAATATTCGCCAAGATTATCCGACTAATGTTCGCGTTTCGACTGATGAAAGTGGGCTTCCTTTAGAAATAGTCTTTCTTGGGTTTCAAATTCGTTCAATTGATAAAAATCGCTTCCCCTCGGCACCAGTTGGGAAACTATCCGAAGAAAAAATGCAAGAAATTGAAACGGCAGTCCGATATTGCCTAGGATTGTAAGGAGATTTTATATTTTTGGTACGGCGTTTATCCATAGCTCCTGCAAGGGGGGTATTTCATTGATGCCAATTCTAGCAGATAGCCTCGAGGCGCTCTGACCAAGGTAGTCCTGGCAGCGATAACCACAGCGCGCAACTTCCGCAAGAATGCTAATATAAAAAAGCTATTGGCTAATTTTTTCCTATTTTAACTCGCAATATGCTCCCGTCTAATCTCGATCGCATCGTCGAACGCCTCAAACGTCGTACCGATCCTAAGCAAAAATACGAACAATTACTAGCTTTTGCTAAAAAACTAGAACCAATACCAGAATCTGCCAAAATACCCGCTAATAAAGTTCATGGCTGTGTATCCCAAGTTTATATCACTGCCGACCTCGAAAATGGCCAGGTTTGGTACAAAGGGGATTCCGACGCGCAATTAGTCAAGGGTTTAGTTGCTTTGTTAATCGAGGGTTTAAATGGACTGACTCCCACAGAAATCCTGCAAGTCACCCCGGATTTTATCGAAGAAACCGGTTTAAAAGTCAGTCTTACCCCTTCCCGCGCCAACGGATTTTATAATATTTTCCAATTAATGCAGAAAAAAGCTCTCGGTTTTCAGTTGGGAATGTCCGCTTAGATGTCTAGTTTTCTGGTTCCGGTTCCTTTGATTCGGGAATCTCGCAGTTTTGGAAACGAGTATCCACCAGCGAACGCGTGCAGCCCCAATTACTCGGTATTCCCGACGGCCAACCCATCCGCAAAGCTTCCGGACAGATGGCCATCACCGTTAACTGACAGTCAATTAACTGAAAACCCTCTTTCTCACACTGTTTGAGACTGTGTTTGAGAATGGAATCATTGTTAAATTCGATGGTTTTATTGCACTGAATACAGACCAAATGATGATGGTGGTGGGGATAGGGTTGATTGAGTTCGTAGTGTTTATGACCCTCGGCCAATTCCAACTCCCGCAAAATTCCCATCCGCGACATCAGTTTAACACTGCGGTAAATTGTCGATAAACTAATTCCTTCCCCCCTTTTGTCCAGCAATTCCTGCAATTCTTCGGCGCTGAGATGATTGCCTTTCGGTAAATTCTGGAAAACGTGCAGAATTTTCTCTCGCTGGGGAGTTAAGCGCCACCCCCGCGCGTTGAGTTCCGCTTTCAGGGAGGAAGCAGTGTAGGCAGACATAAGCGATCAACTCTCAATAAAAGCTATTTAATTGACAATGATAGTCGTTTCGGCGAGCCATTGGCAACAATTTTCAGTAGTTGAAAATTCCCCCCGCATTCGAGTATGAAAAATTACTATGAAATCCTGCAAATTCCCCGTAATGCCAGTAATAATCAGATAAAAGCCGCTTTTCGTCGTCTGGCCCGGCAATATCACCCCGATTATAATCCCAATGATCCAGAGGCAGTGACAAAATTTCGGGAAATTGAACAAGCTTATCGGGTTTTGAGCGATAAAAGTCAAAGAAAAGAGTATGATCGCAGTTTATCCCCAGAAATACCCACTTTTAACCCCAGTGCCGAGGATTTTTATCAACAGGGATGGCACTACGCTCAAGAGAAAAATTATCAACTAGCGATCGCATTTTACCAGCAAGCGATCACAATTAATCCGCAATTTTGGCAGGCCTATCTGCAACGGGCGGAAGTTTACTACCATAATCAGCAGGATCGGCAAGTTTTAAGCGATTGTCGGCAAGTTTTGCAGTTAAAACCCGATTGTTCCCAAGCTTACTATTACCTCGGTTTATCGCGTCAACGACTCGGTTACACCCAATCCTCCCTAGAAGCTTATAGAAAAGCAATCGCCATTGACCCAGATAACCCCCAATTCTATTATCAAAGAGGATTGGCTCTAGAGGAACTCTCGGAACTGCCGGCAGCACGAAAAGATTTCCAAATAGCGGCCAAGAAATTCAAGCAACAGGGAAATTTTCGCCGCTATCATGCCATTGCAAATAAATTAAGAGACCCTCATAAAAGTTATCGACAACGGCAATCGATCAAGTGGTCAAAAACTCTTTTTATTGTTTTTAATTTGCTGAAAATCTCTTGCTCATCTTTGCTCAAACCCAAGACCGGTCTAGCAGAGGCTTTTTTAAAGCTTAACCGTAATCAGGCTTTGGCTACGGGTGTATTGGCAGCAATCATCAGCAGTTTTTTCATCGCTTTTACTTGGCAAAACTGGACAGTTAAATCTGATTTTTTGCTGTTATTAGGCTGGGCAGTATTTCCTTTTATTATTCTGACTTTATCTAGTTGGTTAGGCAGAAAATTAAGTAATAAATATGGTAGTCTCACCGGCGATATATTTTTAGGTGGCTTGATAATTTTGCCCTTTTCCCTCGTCATTTTGCTCACTTCCTATTTATCCATAAATGGCGATATTGTCGGCGCAATTATCGGTGTAACCGGCGGTTATCTAACCGGAATGCTCTACTATGGTTATCGCCATTTATCCAACATTCCTTGGCCGATCTCTTTACTTTTACTCCCTTTTGTGCTAGGGTTTCTTACTGTCAACATCTGGGGAGTTTATTATTATCTCTAAATCTTCCGGGGTATTACAGTTAAATAAAATCTCGGAATTATCGATGATTAATTCCTCCACCACGGAGACATTTAACCATTTTTGAAAAGAAGTTCCCCCTTGCTGAATATAAGTCTGCAAAGATTCTAAACAACGACGATGATAGAAACCACAGAGAGGCTCCCAACGAGAGCCGCGGCGGGGAACCAAAGCGATGGCATTTTCTGGTACAGTGGCTAATAATCTTGACCATTCTTGCATAATTGGAGGCGTTAGTAAAGGTAAATCGCAAGCGAGCAATAAAACCCAATCGGTTGATACAAAAGTTAATGCCAAGGCAAAGGCCAATAAAGGCCCCCTAGTGGGAAGCGGTTCCTTAATTATCCGGCAGTATTGGGGAATGATCAGTTCATAACGTTCTGGCCAAGGCGTAATCACAGACACTTGCACCGCACAATCTTGGGCAATTAAACAAGTATTCTCTAGAAAAGAGAGACCCTGAAAAGATAACAATGCTTTATCTCGTCCCATACGGGAACTTTGACCACCAGCCAGAATTAACGCCGTTAAAGCCGGAAAATCACCCATAATAACTTATATTCTCCTCTGCCTAAGTAGGGTTTGCGGCAAAAAGTTTGTTGGTGGAGTCAGGAGTCAGTTATCAGTTATCAGTTATCAGTTATCAGTTCACTGAGAAAACTCCCCACACCCCACACCCCACACCCTACACCCCACACCCTACACCCCACACCCCACACCCCACACCCCACTTCCCCATCTGCTTAACTGCGTTTCCAAGTATTCCAAGCGACTTTAAAACCGATCAAGAGGCGACGGCTGCCACGATCGAGCTTGCTAAGACCAGCTTTAGCACTACCGAGACTGCGATCGACTCCCTGAACAACTTGGCGGGTACTTTTGACCCCTTCATCGATATTGTCGGTTAATTCGCTGATTTCTGCCCCTGTCAGGCGAATTGCTTCTAGAGTCGGGGGAAATTCCCGATGGAGGGTATCGAACAATTTTTCGGCACTCCGGGCTGCCCGGGCTAACTCTTGCAGAGCAGGTAAAGCGGCGATGAAAACCGCCGTTAAACTAACGGCGACTAGCAGTAAAGAACATCCTAGCCAGAAAATAGGTTCGGTCATTTAGTAGTGATTCGAGTGTTGATTATCGCCCTGGGGGGATTCTTGCGAGTCAGGGGAGGGATTGTCCGTGGCTAGACTTTGACTAGCTTCGATTCCGGCTGTCACCGCCTCTTTTAATCTCATTAAAGTATCATCCCAATTACGCCGGGCCGATTCCGATAGGCGATCGGCCTGTAATTGCATCGTCGTGGTCAGATCTTCGGCTAATTCAGGCAAAGCCCGGGCGGATTTTTGCAGAATTCGACGGGTTTCTTTTCCAGATCTCGGCGCTACTAATAAACCCGCCACTGCCCCGATCGCACTGCCCACTAAAACCCCGACGACGAATAAGCCACCGTTACCGTTATTTTTATCTGCCATAGGATTGCCCTTGTACTTAATTCCCAATTTTACGAGCAATTACACTTCTCTTGTGCAGTTTCTTCGGCAAAAATTTTGACCTGTTGCTCTTGGTAAGCAGCAACAGACCTAGAAGGGATAAATTGAGAAAAAATAGCGATCGGGGAAAACCTGATTTTACGGCTGACTTTGAGCCAATAAGGGAGTGAAAAAGAAGAACCTCTGGGAGTCTTGCCGTGTTTCGACCCCAAAGGTTCTTCTTATACTGAACTTATACTCCTCACACGATATTTATATTACACACAATCCGCTGCTTTTGTCAAGAGGTTTACGAAATTTTTTCCACAGACCTCTGGCCAAATTAATTTTCTATGGCCGGTAGGCGCTCTTGCTGGGGACAGTTAAGTAGGGTTTGCGGCAAAAAGTTTTTCCTGGGGGCAGGTGGGGTGTGGGGTTTTATCGATTTTCAGGACAAAAGTAAAGTTAACTGTGGGGTAAGAAGAACGTAGGTTGGGTTGAAGCATGAAACCCAACGCCCGATTATGTTACGCTACCGCTAACCCATCCTACAAATAATTGTACCTCCCTACTTATCAGACTAAATCCTGTTTAAAAGCTATGGCAGAGTGGGGAGAGGGAAGTAGGGGGTGGTATCAACTATTGCCTTCAAGCCATGTTTTTAAATCTCGTTCTGGTTTGGCCACATTGAATAAATGTAAACCAAAATCCTCTGAAATATCTTGACAAATTTTCACTCCTCTGATGCTGTTGCCTTTTTCATCTAAAAGGGGCGAAAAAGTGCCAATTCCCAACTGATGGGGGACTACTGCCGTAATTCCGCCCCCGACACCGCTTTTTGCTGGTAATCCTACTCGATAGGCCCATTCTCCCGAAGCGTCGTACATTCCACAGGTAAGCATAACACTGATCACATCTTGAACGTAGTGTTCATCGATCGCCCGTATTCCTGTGATTGGGTTGACACCCCCATTAGCCAAGGTAGCGGCCATCAGGGCTAAATCGTGAGCATGGACGAGGATGGCGCATTGTTGACAGTAAAGGTCGAGGGTTTCTTCAATTTTATCGCTAACCATGCCAAAATTTAGCATCAGATAGGCCATGGCCCGATTACGATTGCCGGTGGATTTTTCCGAGAGAAAAACGGGGACATTAATCTCGTGATCCCTACCCGTATAGCGTTTAAACATTTCCAAAATACGTTTTAGCCTTTCCGTGGCATTCTGTCCGGTGATTAAATCCGTGGTAGCGATCGCACCAGCATTAACCATAGGATTATAGGGACGATTGGTTTTTTCATCGAGAATAATCGAGTTAAAAGCTTCCCCCGTGGGTTCAACACCGACTTTACTGTTAACGTATTCCCTTCCGTGATCTTCTAGAGCTAATCCAAAGACAAAAGCTTTAGAAATCGATTGTACTGTAAAGGTTTGCCGACAGTCTCCCACCTCAAAAATCTGACCGTCAGTGGTAATTACCGAAATACCAAACCATTGTGGAGCTGCTAGGGCTAATTCCGGAATATAATCGGCGATCTTACCCGTCTGTAAATCAGAGTATTTGTCGTGAAGATAGTTAAGATAGTTGCGAAAAGGATAGACCAACTTTTGACCAGAATTGACCGGACTAATAAAATCTTTTGGGGAAGCCATAGAGGAGTATAGCAGTTATCTTAATAATGAGTGACAAAGTTGTGGTTTTGGCTAGTCAGTGGCCGGTATTGAGGAGACGATGCCCAATGAAGTTATAATTAGATTAACTGCCGTAATTTTGCCTGTAAAGTCTTTTTGCCGAATTTAGTTACAGTTTGTTGACGCAACCATTGCGGGTGACAACGTTGATCCTGACCTGGCAAAATTTCTAAACAAGCTTGAGCCACCTTTTCGGCATCTCGATAGGGAACGCGCCACCCCACCAAACCATCCTGCAGCGGTTCTGCTGAACCGTCCTCATCTCCAGAAATCACGGGAATACCACAGGCCATGGCCTCTAGGTAAACAATCCCGAATCCTTCCCGGGAGGGCATAACGTAAGCATCGGCTAAACGATAATGGTCGGCTAATTCCTCCGTCGGGACAAAACCCGCGAAAATTACCTGTTTATCCACTCCTAACTGCTTGGTTAAAGCTTCTAACCTGGGGCGATCGTCCCCACGTCCAATGACTAGATATTTTACTTCGGGATAAGTCTCTAGAATTGTCGGCAGGGCCCGAATGGTAACATCTACCCCTTTATGGATATCCCCCGACCACAACCGGGCCACTGTTAATAAAACTTTGGCATTTTCCATATCATATTTTTTGATTAATGTCAAGGACTTTTCACCTAAATTAAACTTTTCCTCATCCACCACACAGGGGAGAATTGCTACTTTTTTGGGATCGATAGCGTTAGCCTTACACATAAGATCGCGAGTGTAACGGCTAATTGTCCAGATCGATGCGGCCGCTTGCAGGGCTTGTTTTTGGGAATTTGGTAAAGGTTCCCAGACTTCATTGCCGTAGGTGAGGACGGTGTAGGGTATGCCTAAAGCTTGACAGTAAAGACGGGTGAGAGGAGCTAAATTTATATGACCACAAAAAACCCGTTGGGGACGTTTCCGGAGGAGAGAAACTAGAAACTTAAGGGCTAATTGAATGCGTCCGAGAGTTGCTGAGTTATTTTTCAGGTAATGAAAGGTAATACCTTGATTTTTGAAAGGATTAGGACAATCAGGGGCATCCCGCAGTAAAAAAACCTCGGCCGCCTCGCAATCGGGCAAAGTGAGATAAGCTTGCAGGACATCCTTGATATAGGATTGAATACCGCCTTCTTGGGAAAAAATCTCTAAAAATAGGAAGATATGAGGCATCATAGAACGTCAGCGTCAAAAAGTTTTAGGTTTGGCGAAAAAATTTTCCCCGATCTCTTATCTGTACTATCACACTTTCTTGATCTATTTCGATCGTCTCCCCAGTAATAGCTCCTAACCGCTAACAGTCCGAAAAAGAACAATCTGGGCGATCTTCTCGCTTGTAAGTAGGGAGGCACAATTATTTGTAGGATGGGTTAGCGGTAGCGTAACCCATGCGGGAGTTGGGTTTCATGCTTCAACCCAACCTACGTTCATCTTATATTTAATTCCACCCAACTGCCAGAATAAGGGGAATTCCGATGCTGATAGCTAAAATAACTGATATTAGTCAGTTTAGCTGATGATGCTGCCAGGGCGATAGATAAAAAGTGAAGGACGGGGAAATAGTCAGAATTTTCCTGGATGCCAAAGATCAAGCTATTTCTTTGTCCCTTGTGTCATCGGGGAATCTTCCCTTTTAACGCTAGATATTTTCAGGAATTACTAGAGACAAAAAAAATTAAAGTTCCTCAACTGCTCCCAGAACGGTTAAGCTTATTTTAATCTCTGTAATTGCTTTTATGGCTCATTTGACTTCTGAAAGACTCAATTTAACCACAAAAATCGCCTATGGTGCGGGGGATTTGGGACCGGCTATCACTGCCAATATCTCGGTATTTTACCTGCTATTTTTCCTCACTGATGTGGCAGGATTATCGGCAGGATTAGCTGGTAGTGTGCTGATGGTGGTGAGAATTTTCGACGCTATTAACGATCCGATCATTGGCATGTGGAGCGATCGAACTCGTACTATCTGGGGTCGTCGCTTACCATGGATGTTATTGGGGTCGATTCCCTTCGGAATTAGCTATTTTTTCCTGTGGTTAATCCCGACTAATAACCAATTATGGCTATTTTTATATTATATTTTTATTGGTATTATCTTTAATTTAACCTATACAGTAGTCAATCTTCCCTACCAGGCACTCACCCCTGAATTAACTTATGATTATAATGAGAGAACCCGCTTAAATAGTTTTCGTTTTGCCTTTTCCATCGGGGGCAGCATTCTCTCATTAATTCTCTATATTATCGTCTCATCGTCCTATGCCAACGATCTCCATCAAGCTTTTTTATTGTTAGGTGTAGTTTGTGCTTTAATGTCGATTATAGCAGTTATTTGCTGCGCTTTAGCTTTACAAGAACGAGGAGCAAAAGCGATTCTCAATTCTCCCCAGAAAAAAGTTTTGGCAATTGCTTTTATAGTTATCGGTGCGCTTTCCTCGGTCTATGGACTAGGAAAAATTGGGGTAAATCCCAGAGACTTTATCGCTATTTCCACAATTTTATTAGGAATAGAAGGGATAGTTTCGGGGTTAACCCTTTACTATGGCAAAACTGAAAATCATCTCAAGGATAGCGCGGCAATTAAACAGAGAGAAGCGGATAATAATACCGAAACTATTCCCCTGAAAGAACAATTAAAAATAGTTTTTGGTAATCGTCCCTTTTTATACGTTATTGGCATCTATCTTTGTGCTTGGTTAGGAGTACAATTAACCGCCTCGATTTTGGTTTACTACGTCGTCAGCTACATGAGACTATCGGAAGCAGAATCGGGTTTAGTCGCTTTGGCAGTACAGGGAACAGCTTTAGTGATGTTATTTTTCTGGCAAGCAGTTAGTCAGAAATTAGACAAAAAGATAGTCTATTTTTTAGGGATGACATTCTGGATTATTGCCCAAATTGGTTTATTTTTGCTCCAACCAGGAGAAATAACTTTAATGTATGCTTTGGCAGTTTTGGCAGGATTTGGCGTATCTGTGGCCTATTTAATTCCTTGGTCAATGGTTCCCGATGTGATTGAATTAGACGAATTAGAAACAGGAAAACGTCGAGAAGGTATTTTTTATGCTTTCATGGTACTTTTGCAAAAAATTGGTTTAGCTTTGGGGTTATTTCTTGTCGGTATTGCTCTAGAAACATCGGGTTTTAAACCGAGAATCCCAGGAGAAGCAATTCCCCTGGAGCCAGATAGTGCTTTAATAGCAATTCGCCTAGCAATTGCTCCTTTACCGGCATTTTTTCTGATCATTAGCTTAATTCTTGCCTATTTTTATCCAATTACTCGCCAAGTTCACGCCGAAATTTTAGACCAATTAGCAACAAGAAGACAAGAGGAAAAGTAAACATCAGTTTTTTGAGAAACACTGTCAGTTAAACCCCGTAATAATTTTTCTTCTTCAGGTTCCAATCGTTTTGTAAATTATCAAGACAAAGTTATACTAAATCCGTTGAGTATAGGCTACATATCAGGACAGGCACTCATGCAAAAGGGGAAATAAATAATCAGTTTTTAATAACCGGATTTAGTATTAGACCCATGATTGCAGACATTTTTGAAAATTTTCCTTTTTAGGATGGTTTTCCTGAATTGAGATTCTCCCCCCTACTAAAGCAAGGGGGAAAAAAAATCAATTGGCACGCTGTTCAACCAACAGTTGGTAAGCATGATTAAAATCAGCCGTTGTAATGCGAATCTCAGCCGGGTCAGTCATTCCCTGATGGCGATAACGACGAATTGCCATCAGTGCCGCTTGGTTACATAATAACGCTAAATCTGCGCCATTCCAGCCTTCGGTTGCCTCGGCCCAATAGCCTAAATCCACATCCTGTAAAGGACGTTCATCATTATGAACCCCGAGAATTGCTAAACGACTAGAGGCATTCGGTAAATCAACTTTTAACTGTAAATCCAACCGTCCCGCTCGCAATAAGGCTGGATCTAACGCATCTGGGCGATTAGTGGCTCCAATCACTAAAATCGTTGCCCCCGTTTGCAACCCATCCAACTCCGTGAGGATTTGTCCCACAACCCGGTCACTCACTCCTGAATCCCCACTATAACGACCTCTTGCTGGTGCTAAAGTATCAATTTCATCAATAAAAACCACACAAGGTGCTGCCTGACGAGCTTTGGCAAACAACTCACGCACCGCTTGTTCACTCGCACCCACCCATTTACTCAAAAGCTCAGGTCCATTAATACTAATAAAATTAGCTCGCGCCTGAGATGCAACCGCTTTGGCCAATAAGGTTTTTCCCGTTCCGGGGGGACCCCAAAGTAAAATACCTTTGGGAGCTTGGGCTTTGGTTTGCGTATATAATTGAGGATGGAGTAATGCCCCTTCCACGGACTCCTGTAGGGTTTGTTTAATCTGTTCAAGTCCGCCAATATTGTCCCAGTCCACATGGGGAGATTCCACTTCCACAGACCGCAATACCGCCGGTTTAACTTCTTTAAGGGCTTGCAAAAAGTCGGCTTGGACCACCGTCATTGTTTCTGGAATTTGCGAGTCAATCGTAGGAACCTGGCGTCGCAAAGCACTATAGGCCGCTTTCTGGCAAACGGCTTTTAAATCTGACCCGACAAATCCCACCGCATTATCGGCAATCAGAGCTAAGGAAACTGATTCATCTAAGGGCATGGAACGGGTGAGAATTTGCAGGATTTCTAAACGGCCCTTGCGGTCAGGCACCCGAAAGAGGACTTCTCGGTCAAACCGTCCAGGGCGACGGAGGGCAGGGTCAAGATGGTCGGGACGGTTTGTCGCCGCTAGAACAATCACCCCTCGGCTTTGGGCAAAGCCATCCATTAAACCCAGCAATTGGGCTACCAGTCTTTTTTCTACTTCCCCTTCAACTTTACTGCGGTCGGGTGCCATGCTATCAATTTCGTCAATAAAAACGATACAAGGCGCATTCTTACTGGCTTTCTCAAAAATTCCCCGCAGTTTTTGCTCGGCTTCCCCATAATATTTGCTGATCACCTCTGGTCCGACTAAGGCAATATAGTTAACACCGAGTTCTTCGGCCAAAGCACGGGCGGTCAGGGTTTTACCGGTTCCAGGGGGCCCGACTAAGAGAACGCCGCGAGTGGGTTCAAGTCCTAACTTGGCCAACAAGTCAGGGCGTTTCAGAGGAATGGCAATTAGTTCTTTGAGTTCTTTAATCACTTCCGTCAATCCACCAACATCTTTAAGGGAAGCCGTGGTCGGTCCTTCGGGCGGTGTCACAGTGTCTTCAACCCCTGAATCAGTGGGAGATGACCGATTGCGATTAACCTCAAAATCATCCCCAGCAGAATTGTTCGGACGAGAAACTCCCCCTGAACGGGGAATACCGCCAGAACGGGGGATGTTACTCAAGGGACGAGAGTTAAACTGCACTTCGGTTTTAATTTCCCCTTTTTCCAGTTTTTCCTCTAAGGTTTTAGCCAGTTCGACTAATTGCTCAAAGCCTTTGAATAGTTCTACCATAAAATTTCTCCTGAGTCAAGTGAAAGATGGGGACTGCAGCAATTCTCATTTTAAGGTTTCATGACATTAAAACCCTGGCACCTAGAGGGGTTAATAATTCTTAACGAGTCTCTAGATCGCTGAAACAACGCAAAATCGTTTCAAAATGAGAATTGCCGTGGGGACTGGGTGATAGATGGGGTTGAGAAGTCCGACTTGAGCAGACTAATTACCTTTAAAATAACAGATCTGCCGCGCCTTTTACCCGGGCTAGAGGTTCTACTGACCGGGGTAAACTGGGTAAGCGGATCAAAGTTTGCTCTGGGAATAAATCCCAATCAATTTCCTCATTAGCATGATAACGATTCTGCACGACATAACGTTGATAGACTCCCATTTTTTTCAAAGATGCTGTCAATCGCAGTTGTTCGGCAACTATAGCATCTTGGGCTTGCAAAACTCCAATAAATTCTGTATGTTGGGGGTCTTTTAGTTTTTTCTGGGCAGACATCACTTGTTGTCTTAAGGTTCGCAATCGTCCCATTAAATCTACACGCCCTAAGACATTTTGATACTTCATCCAAAGCTTAAAAATCCAACTTAACCAATCTCCTAAAGCCGTTGGCATTTCCAAAAATCGCAGGAGATGACCGGTAGGAGCCGTATCTAAAATAATCAAATCTTGTTGTTTCTGGTCTAATAAATCCATCACTGTTACTAGGGATAACATTTCATCAATTCCTGGCAGAGATTGAGCTACAATTTGTCGCCAAGCTTCCGGAGTATAAGCTAGTTTGATGTTTCCTTCTTCCTTACCTTCACCACTAATCATTTCTGCCAGTTCCCATAAATAATCATCTCGAAATTTTTCTAAAATGATATTAGCATCAACTTCTTGACCACTTAAATTAGCAGTTAATTGTGTGGATTGATGTCCTAACTTTGTCCCAAAGGCATCTCCCAAAGAATGCGCTGGATCAATAGAAATAATTCTAATTTTTTGATCGGGATGACGATTAGCTAACGCCCAACCAATGGCCGCAGCAACGGTGGTTTTTCCCACTCCCCCCTTGCCACCAATGATAATGAGTTGGCGTTTGTCGTCAATAAAATCACTAAAACTCGGCAGAATTTTTTGCGGCCATTGAATAGGAGGCGGGGGAGTAAATTCTACTTTTTCGATGATTTTAATTTGACTCATGATCTGATCTAATGCTTCACCTCCTAGGGGTTCTTTTGATTGTTGGGGCAGGGTGAAAATTGTCTCTTGACCTGGAATTTTTAGGAATTTATCCAGGAGTTGCTGTTGCTCACTATAGCGATCTAAATTTTGATTAGGATCCGTTAGAATGCGATTAATAAATAAGCTGCCGCAGGGAATATTTAAGTGATGCAAACTATTGAGTAATCGTTCGGTTTCTAATAAACTCATCGGTTCGGCAATTGCCACAATTAAACAAAGGGTAAAATCCCGATCTTGTAGGATTCGTTTGCCTTCGGTTAATTCTGCTTGTGTTTTGACTAAAAAGTCATCCACATCATCGGCATTGTAGGTTTTTGAAAAAGTTTGCGAAATAACACGATGTTTTTCTTGAAACAACTCTAAAGAATTTAAAATAATCTCTAAAAAGTCTTTAATTCCCAATAAATTCAAGGTATGACCAGAGGGAGCCATATCAACAACAATTCGATCTACAACATTGTCAATAAGTAATCGTTGAATTTCTAATAGACCCATAATTTCATCTAAACCTGGCCAGTCTAAATCCCAAACAGGAGTTAAATCTTCTCCTTCAACAAAACTGCCCCGTTCTACTAAAAGTTCTAAAAATTTTCCGTATTTTTCTTTAAATTCTAAGAGCAATTTTTCCGCATCTAATGCCCTAACTTTTAAGTTGGGTAAGTCTTTTACAGGTGATGCTTGATCGCTAACTTCTGTTTGCAATACATCCCCTAAAGAATGAGCAGGATCGGTTGAGATTAACAGGATTTGTTCCTCGGGAAATAATTTAGCCCAACGGCGAGCAAATCCACAGGAAAGGGTGGTTTTTCCCACTCCTCCTTTGCCACTAAACATAACTAAATGTCGAGTGTCATAACGACTTAGAGAGTTATTTACCAAGTTAAAGTTAGTCATAGAGAAATCAAGTTAAGTAAAGTGATAGGGGGGAGAAACTTGTCCTAATTGTAATTCCCAACGGGGGCAGGCTTTCTGCCAATGCAAGACTTGCTCGATTAGTAAAGGTTCTTCTTGAAGATTAACTAAAAGATAAATTCGTGATTCTGTCCCCGGAGCAGTAATAATCCTCGTTGATGGATAGCTTTGGGTGATTAAATTCACGAGATTTTGCCATTCTGAACCTTGCAAAGTATAAAAATCTTGTTGGGCTTCATAAAGCTGTTTTTTGGCTAAAAAATATTGTCTGCCCTTGCTTTCAGAAGAGAGTACAGGCTCCTCTGGCTTACGGGGAATACATTTTAAAAGATATTCTCCTTTTCCCTCAAGTTCTTCAATTTTTTCTTGATATTCTTGGCCATGAGAACAAAGATGAGTCAGTAAATTTTCTGTCTCTAAAAAAGATGTGCCAAAACGTAAGGGTAAAATAGTGGTTTGTTGAAATAATTCACAGATGACTCGATCATGACATAAAACCGATTGAATCAAGCGTTCATCATCATTTTGTAAAGTGTCTAAACCAACTTCGGGTTCGACTACGGCCGATAGCTCTCCACCAGTTATCAGTAACAATGGGTTAGCCATTCCAACGGGTAATTTTAGGCTTTCTATGGGGGTTTTCAAAAAAGCGTAAGTATATAGATTGTACAATTTCATAGGGTTGACCGAAAGAAAATTGACGATTTTTTACAAGTTTTTATATTGGGGCGTTGATATGCTAGAATATTCTAAGTTATTCAGGGATTGTTATGACAACCACTCGTCCACCCAGACCAATTAGATCTAAAATTAGCACCATGCCTCGGAAACAATCTGAAGCAGATCACCAACTTGAGCTTTATAAGTTAATTACTGAAAAACAACGTATCCAAGAAAAATTAGAAATGATGGAGCGGCAGATTCAGCAATTAAAAAATCGTCTCACGTTTGTGACAGAGCAAATTGAGACTACAGAACAAAGTATTCAAAATTTGCGTACAGCCAACCCTCCTAGTGTAGCTAAAAAACCTGATTCCCCCAAAACTGTTGCTCACTCCTCTAATAATTCCAGTAATTTCCAAACTTTTTACCTAGAATATTAAGGCTTAACCAAGGGCTAGTTCTGACCAAGCTTCAACGAGTTCTTGAGCTTGTCAAATCCGCCCTTACTAAGCTTACAATTTGTGATTTTGTTCATGATCTATGTGGTGGGAAAGATTGCAAGTTTAGAGAGAAGATTCAGATTCGTTTTCTGCCTCTTCTTCTTCTAAGGCTTGAATTTTTAATAAAAGTTCTTCTTCCTGAATTTCAAACTCCTCCTCAGAAATGTTGCCCATATCGTAAGATAGTTGTAAGGATAATAACAATTTGTGCAAATTTTCCGCCTCATCATATTCTATATCTGCACGCTCTTGAATTTTCTCCCCAATCCAGATCAGACCCCCAATAGGACCGGTAACAGGAAGAAATAAAAGATCGAGAAACATAACTAATACTCTCCTTAGACAAGTTGGGCAAAGGTATAGGGTGCGGTTAAATTGTTATAGCGAATTCTTAGGCGATCACCAAACTGCTGATCGATCGCTTCAACGTTTTGGCTAAATTCCGGCTCTTGCTCCCAGGGAATTAAATAAGCTGCATTGTAAATCATGTCATCCGTCATCGGATCGCTTTCAATCACCTCTTGGGCGCGATGATTTAATTGGTCTCTAAAGACTTGAATAATGTCTTGTTTCCGTTGCAATACAGTGGCTTCAATGAGTTGACCTATATGAATAATTTCTTCCATATTTAAGTTTTTCCCCATCATCGCATCCCGTTCTTGCTTTAACTTCGGATTAGACTCCAAAGCCGCTTGTAATTCCCACTGATTATCCCAAAAAATCTTAATGCTAACCTCTCGTTGGCCTGACAGTTTAGCAAATAATTCTTTCAGTTGGGTTTTATAGGGAGTAATTAGTTGTTCGGTGACGGATTCCCAGGTTTTGATAACTAAGCCAAACCGCAGGGGCAACAACGTTGTAAACCCTGCTTCCATGACAGTTTCTAATACTTTTTCATGGCAAATTAAATAGCGACGGGATGCCAAATACTTCTCTTTATGAGCAGCGGAGTAGAGAAAACTAAAACCCTCAATCATCTCACTGTGAACTGGCTCATTATCAATCCCTTGCAAAACGAGTCCGTCAGGAACTGGTTCGGGAAATATTCCATATAAATAAAGACCCACTGTCATCAGTATTCTCCCAAATTAAACCGGCTGAGAAGTTAAAACCAAACGAAGCTTTAGATGAATTAAATCTAGTTGAGCTAAACCCAGATCAACATTTCCTTCCACAACAACCCCTGTATTGAGGAGTCGATCCACTAATTCTAACACAGAAGGCTTAATACCCTCCTCTCCCGGGTAATAACTCCCTGCTTCCGGTAAAAGAGTTCCAAACTCTCCTAGGTGGACATTTAACTCTTCTGGCTCAACCTCAAAAATTTCACACAAATAGAGAATTTGTTCTTGCAATTTTTGGATACTTTCTGCGGCTCTATCTAAATCAGACTCACTGAGAACCCCTTTTTCCATCCGGCGAATGATTTGGGCTTCGAGCAATTGGCGTACCAGTTCCACGACAGTTAACAGTAAAGGGGCTAAACCAGCTTGGCTATTACTTTCTGGACGGGTCAGCAAGGCTTGATTATCAGAATCGTAAGGTGTGCAAGCAAGTGTCATGGTTGGAGTTGGTAAATGAGCAGTTTTTGACGGTGAGTCTCTAGTGGGAGGCTTGGCCAAGAAATTTTATCTGAGGGAAAAAATGATGTAATTAAACAATTTCAACCTTCCCCTGCCCTGTGAAGATTCCAGGGACGAATTTCTCCGACAGGAGGAATGTGCTTGATTATTTTAACTGGTATCATGGCCCTCGATTGCCCCCGATTAGGGTAGGGATTTTAAGGCTTAAAGTTTAGCTGCCGGGGTTTCTGTTAATAAGGCTTGGGATTGGCTATAGAGATAGGAGTCGCTTGCCCACCCATTAATTGCCATCTCCCTTGCTCTATCAACAGAGGCAATCGTTAACTGCTGTAAACTTCTTGACCGTTTGAGGATTCAATTGAGGAATTTCAATATATATGAGGAATGTGATTGATCGTTGGGACTGCCATCACGTCTCTCCACTACACTCCATTTGGTTAAGGATTTTAAGGTTTGAAGTCGGCGTGAAAGTTCCAGGTTTTCTGCGAATAAAGCTTGGCCTTGGCTAGGGAGGTAGGGATAACCTTGCAAGCTGTTAATCGCAGTTTCCCTGGCCTTATCCAGGGGGGCAATCGTCTCGTGTAAATTTCCTAACCTTTGAGGATTCAGGTGAGGAATTTCACGCATCTGAGGAATGTGCTTCATCGTTCGGACTGGTATCATGGCTCTCTATTGCACTCAATTGGCTTAAGGATTTTAGGGTTTCAAGCTCAGTTTCCAGGGTTTGGAGTCGGAGCGAAAGTTCCCGATTTTCTGCTAGTAAAGCTTGGGATTGGCTATGGAGGTAGGGGTCTCCTTCCCACCAGTTGATCCCCATTTCCCTGGCTTTATCAACAGAGGCAATTAACAAACGAATGCGGATATTTATAAGTTCAGTGGAGGCGATCGAAACGGAAATATCGCCGGCAATCACAATTCCTTTATCTAAAACTCGTTCGAGTATATCCGCTAAACTCGAACCTTGAGTTGCTGTTTTTAGGGAGTTGTTTGACTGGTTTTTGAGCGAGCCAGCAAAAGTGGAAGAAGTCACGGTTGGTTTCACTCAATAAGAGTATAAAATTAGTCTTTTCGCTGGGGCAAGTTGCCTCGCAGTAAAGATTGAATGGCTTTTAACGACTGATTTCCTGTCGAAGGCTCAGGAGTTGACGCTTGGGCATCGGAAGGCTCCTCTTCCTCTAGAAAGGATAAGGATTCTAACGGATTGTCCTCGAGGATTTCCCATAAAATCGCTCTTGACTTATCAACAGATAAATTTGTGCGTGACAAAAGAACATCGGCGCAGATATCACGGAAGTCCGAGTCAGCGGAGTTGGCCGCAATATCGTGAGAGGCGCAGACTTTAGCAATCATTAAACAGGAGCGCAAACCCGACGTTTTTTCAGTCGCAGTTTTCACACGAAAGGTTTTGACGAGGTTGACAATAAATAAAGCATCTTCTCGACCAATCCCCGTTTTTTGAGCAAGAATTTCTGTCTGAGTTAGTTGGTCTGGTTCAGGCATATTGATAGTTACCAACCGATCCATTAAAGCATCTTGGGTGGCATGAACCCCACAGTATTCTTCTGGGTTGGAGGTGAAAATTGCCCGAAACTGAGAATTGACTTGTAGGTAATCGGGTTGATGGCTAGTGGGCGGCAGGGTGAGAATTTTTTCTTCCAAGGCAGAGAGTAAAACGTTGTTGACCTCAGGTCGAGAACGATTGAACTCATCATAAACTAGGGTAAACCCCTCGCGACAGGCCATTGTTAAGCGAGAATCCACCCAATTGTGTTTTAGCTCGTCTTCAACTTTGAGAACGCTGTGGATATAGTTATCCATCAGTTTTTTATGGGTGTAGCCAGACTGACTACCAATTAAATCGGAACTGGTAAAGTCATCATCGCCAAAGATTAGCATCACAGGTCTGGCTAAACAATTGGCCAAGTGCATTGCCAAGGTGGTTTTTCCCGTTCCTGCTGGGCCACATAGATGAATGGAAAAACCAGAGTTTAGATAACGTAAGGCGCGGGTGGCAATTTGATCAATCGAAGGCGTAACAACAAATTGACCGGGGCGGAGGCTGAGGACGGCTCTTCTTGTTTGAGTTTCAGTAACTGTCATAGTTGAAATCTAGTAAATACCATTGATAATCCCCGCCTGAAGCGTACGGGTATTCTTGAGCTAACAACTGCTGGTTCAGGTTTCCCCTTAATAACCGAGTAGGCGAGGACGCTTGTGTTACCCGAATTTTACGGCAAGTTTAATCGTCTTTGGCTTTTAAGGCTTACCTCATAATAATATCACAAAAAATTAGGAACTGTCATCAATTAGATCTAGAACCTTGATTCTGAAGGTATTTCAGGATATTCATTAGTCAAGGGAATAAAATTCTTGTCTAGATTACTTTTCAAGACTTAAACAATGACAAGCCCAGATGCAGTCCTTTTCCCTTACCTCCTTTGTCAATAAAAGACTAATAATGACAACATTAGCTATAAACTAAGTGAAGTTTTATAATACTTCTTAATTTACCAGAGCCCTAGAGCAGCCTGAAGAGGAACCCACCAATCCTACGTTGAGTCTAGAAACTTGAAAAGGCAGGACTGGCTAGGTTTAAAACCAAAGGCTTATTGTTGTATTTTCAGATAGTCCTCTAGTTTAGCCAGGAAAAGGGACTAGAGGGTTTTTACTCTAGCCCTAGGCTTAAGTGGGTTGTAATTAACCTAGAGATTTATTTGCCAAAAACGTAGATAGACAACTCTTGACGAAATTGACGCAAATCGTCTTTTAGCTGTTTCGCTTCCGCTAAACGTCGTTCTTGAAATTGACTCAAATCATCCTTCACCTGTTTAGCTCGATCTAGATGAAGTTGGCGTAAGTCGTCCTCTAGCTGTTTCGCTGCCGCTAAACGCTGTTCTTGGAATTGACTTAAATCCTCTTTCAGCTGTTTAGCTCGATCTAGATGCTGTTGACGTAAGTCGTTTGCCAACTGTTTCGCTTCAGCTAAACGTTGTTCTTGGAATTGACTTAAATCGTCCTTTAGCTGTTTGGCTCGATCTAGACGCTGTTGCCGTAAGTCGTTGTCTAGCTGTTTCGCTGCCGCTAAACGTTGTTCTTGAAATTGACGTAAATCCTCTTTTTGCTTTTCCGCTTGAGCTAAACGCTGTTTTTGGGTAGCTGTTAAAAACAAGTGGCTTTCCTGTTGAACTTTTTGGAAAGACTGACGCAAGGCAGTTGCCTGTTCTTGCGCTTGTTTTTGTCTTTCAGTTTTAACATCCGACAAAAAAGCTTGGACTTCTTGCGAGAGTTTAGCTACCTCTCCAGCAATCGATAAACGCTCCTGGCGGAACTGTTCCATGAGAGCAGGCATGGGGTTGTCCTCAATTACTAAATACTATGGAATGGATTAGACCCAATCACCCGCTAGGAAAACCTTCACGGGGACTGGGGGGAGAGACAGTAGAGTCCGACTTTTCTTATCACCCCAAAGTTGAGATAGTGAACTACCCTATCAATTATAGACTATTGCGCCCCAAGAGAGGGGTAACTAAACTCAATAGGGATTAAAGAAAAGCCGAGAATCTAGAAAACCTGGTCGGGTTTTAACTGAGCAGATAGGAGAATCTGGGATCAATCCCTAAGCAGGAACCGCCGCCGATTGAGTCAGACCAACTGCTTCAGCATATTTGAGGTAGGTTTCAACCGAAGCGATGACTACACGAGCTTCAATTGCTAATAATTCGATTCCGACGAGAGATACGCGAGCCCAAGCATCAATAACGATACCTTTGTCAAGGATGCGATCAATAACTTCAGCTAAGCTAGAGGAAGAGTTGGTTTTTTCGACTGCCATGGTAATAGACCTTTTTGTTAGTTGTATAGAGAGTGTACAGTGCTGATCCAAAAGTTGAGATAGGGAGCTACCCCATCTCAAGGGGCGTGGCCTCACTACCTAAAGAATGGCTTTCCATTGCGCTATTGCGAAAAATAGAGAGGCTCACATTCTGGCGATAGGCGGTAAACCTAGCTACAAGGGTCAAAATCACGGTCACAAAAATAATTTGTCTGAGTCTAGCTTTGTTCTAGCTATCCGTTGCCGTGCCAACCCTATTAACATAGACTATTGCGCCCCAAGAGAGGGGTAACTGAACTCAATAGAAATTAAAGAAAACCCAAGAACCTGCAAAACCCGGTCGGGTTTTAACTGAGAAGATGGGAGAATCTGGGAGCAATCCTTAAGCAGGAACCGCCGCAGATTGGGTCAGACCAACTGCTTCAGCATATTTGAGGTAGGTTTCAACAGAAGCGATAACTACACGAGCTTCAATCGCTAATAATTCGATTCCGACGAGAGATACGCGAGCCCAAGCATCAATAACGATACCTTTGTCAAGGATACGATCGATAACTTCAGCCAAGCTAGAGGAAGAGTTAGTTTTTTCAACTGCCATGGTAGTAGACCTTTTTGTTTGTATAGAGAGTGTACAGCGCTGATCCAAAAGTTGAGATGGCGAACTACCCAAGACCAAGGGGCGCAGCTTCCTACCCAAATAATTGCTTTCTATTCCGAAAAATAGTGAGTCTCACACTCTGGTGATTGGGGGTAAACCTAGCTACAAGGGACAAAATCACGGTTACAAAAACAATTTGTCTGCGTCTAGCTTTGTCTTCGCTATCCGTTGCCGTGCCGACCCTATAAATTATAGACTATTGCGCCCCAAGACAGGGGTAACTAAACTCAACAGGGATTAAAGAAAAGCCGAGAATCTGGAAAAACCACTAGGGTTTTAACTCAGCCGATGGGAGAATCTGGGTTCAGTCCTTAAGCAGGAACCGCCGCAGATTGAGTCAGACCAACGGCTTCAGCATATTTGAGGTAGGTTTCAACCGAAGCGATAACTACACGAGCTTCAATCGCTAATAATTCGATTCCCACCAGAGAGACGCGAGCCCAGGCATCAATAACGATACCTTTGTCAAGGATACGATCAATAACTTCAGCCAAGCTAGAGGAAGAGTTAGTTTTTTCAACTGCCATGGTAATAGACCTTTTTGTTGTTTTCATAGAAGGTGTACAGTGCTGAAATCATGGAGGATCCAGAAATCCATTTTGTTTTTCTGCCTTCATCACTTCCGCAATTTTAAAGATAACACCTTGTTTTGTTGTTGTCAATACCTAATTTCGATTTTTTTTGTTAAGAAGTGTGTAGGGATTTCTCATTTTTTTTGTTAAGAAGTGTGTAGGGATTTCTCAGATAAGTCGGATACATTAGACCTATTGCATAATTTTTTTATGGTACGATGGACGGTTTTGCTTTTTTCTCGATTTTTAGATTGAATTAGATTGAAGTTGAAAAGAGAATAAAATGTGATCTTATAAATTTGGTACAATTTTTACTTGACAAAAATTTCTGGTTGTGGTTCTGTAGTATTGATGGAGGCTTAATGCTTTGCCTTGCTGTGCATTGTTGTCATGGATAAAATAAGCTAAACGGCGCTTAACCTGCATGATCCAACAGCTATAACCCTTTTGGAGTCTATATCGGTGATCCGAAGTAAAAGCCGTTCAGCTTACCAAGCAGCGCCAAAGTGATTCTCCATTTTTTTAGAGAAAGATAGACTCTCTCTCACCAACAGAGAAATCCTTGGTCGAAAGGTATTATTAAGTCTTTACAATGGGATTAGTTTGACCAGTTTCTTTTCCTACCGCTCGATGACGTTTACTCGGAATTACTGTCTTATATGACTTCCAAAAATCAGTGTAAGTAACAGCACATTGTCGGTAAACACCGGGTAAACTGGCCCCAAAGTTTTTTGGCTGATTGGCGACTCCTATCTCCGCGCATAGCCGCCAATAATTTCCCCTGTCTTTCTATCAATTAACCGCCAAATATAAACCTTTATCGTCTTAAAAAAAACCAATGACTACATTTCATCACACTCTATGACTAATTTGCCTTTTGATTTTTCTGGGTGGTGATTCGGTAGTGGTGATGGAGCCTTAATGCTTTGCTTTGCTGTGGATTGTAGTCATGGATAAAATACCAAAGGACTCCCCAAGGTGATTCTCCATTTTTTTAGAGAAAGATAGGCTCTCTCTCACCAGCAGAGAAATCCTTGGTCGAAAGGTATTATTAAGTCTTCCAAGGGGATTACTTTGACCAGTTTCTTGGCTCTACCTCTCGATGACGTTTACTCGGAATTACTGTCTTATAGGACTCCCAAAAATGAGTGTAAGTAACAGCACATTGTCGGTAAACACTGGGTAAACTTGGCCAAGGTTTTTTAGCTGATTGGCGGCTCCTATATCCTAAATGACCACCAATAAGTTCCCTTGTCTTTCTATCAATTAACCGCCAAATATAGACCTTTATCGTCTTAGAAAAAACAAAAGGGCACATCTCATCACATTCTATGAGCAATTTACCTTTTGGTTTGTCCGAAACCTTTACTTGACGGGGTACAGCCGCTAGTTTATTGTTGACATAATTTTGTAAACATGACCAATTTACCCCTGTTACTCTGGCAATTCCTCGTCAGGAAATTCGTTCGAGCAAGAGTTGATCGATTAATTGTCTTGGTATCGGGAGAGATAGTTTTATTAGTGGGATTGATCACAAACGGTTGACCACATTCTTGACAGTGACGTTTGGGTTTCCCTTTAGGAATATAACCGTTCTTAATAGTATGGTGAGAACCACAACTAGGACAAGTAAATACAGGCAAACCAGTGGGGGGATTTTGCTCCGTGCTAGGCTGATATTTGAGCAGGCCCTCCACGAGCCATAAAGAGATACTTATCAGAAAAGTCATGATCAAGCTAGAGGTTTAAGGATTGATTTGAGCCAATTATTTTTATTGATAAACTGACGGTTCGCTCATTTTCCACATATGGTGTTTTTGGATTAAGCCACCCACTGCCTGTACTGGCGTAAGTTGAACTAATTCGACTTCGGGTAGGTTTTATCCGTTGTCAAAACACCATCTATAGTGATCTGCGAGCCGAGAGTAATAAGTATATTACACAGTTCATACCGAATAAGCAACATGGTAAGGTAAACACATCTTAACACCCCTTGACAAAATGAACCTCGTGTGATTTGCTTACCCAGAGGGCGATCCAGGCATACTTGAGTAGAATTTCTCATCTGAACTGTTAAACAAAAATCGACTAAATGTTAAGATTTCGTAACTATTTTGATTGACTGGTATCACTTGAAATGCCCACACCTATCACAAAATTAGCCGATTGTCAATAGCTTTTGAGATGCGATACCCCCCCTTGCCTACCCGAATTCGGGTGGGCAAGGGGGGGGGTGGTAGAATGCCTGCCAGGACTATTGAAAATTGGTATTAGCTATTTTTTCGGGGACTCTGGCCACTATTTTCAGAGATTGCTGTAATGCGGATTTGTTGACATCCGTTTAGGTGGATTGACGGGCCAGAAATTGTCTTTGATAGTCTAAAAACTCGCCATGCCATTCCGCAAAACGCCGCTCCCCATCTTTGACTAAAAATTGGCGGTAGGCTTCCGAGGAAATCCAAGGCTTTGTTGGACGTTGTTGGGCAGAACGAGCTTGGTATTCAGCCGTTGATTGACGGCATTGGTTGTGATAATTTTGGTGCCATTCCTGATAGCGCCGTTCTCCATCCCGCACGAGGGCTTGGCGATAGGCTTCTGAAGATAGACTCATGGTGTTACTCCTTTTCAAATCCCTTGATAGCTTGACCAGGATTATAACACAATGGGTGAACTACCGAGCGCCGACCTCTCGTCAAGGTAAAATATAGGCCTTTGCCGTCAGTGGCAAGGTTTCTTTGCTATCCTAACGGCTGCATTTTGCCCCGCTTTGCGTTGCTCCCCTTTAACCAAATTTTGTACGACCAGCCAAGAAATTAGTAAAAGCTGTTTACAGGTGTCTTAAACCTTGTGGCAAACGGCCGCAGCTAACCCCATTCAAGAAGTCTAGTTTTTCTGTTTTTTTCTCCTCGGTTAACATTGATCGTAACCTATAGTAGGTAGGATATACACTTTAGGTATCAATATATATGGTAATTTTTTGGCTCTCTTAGGTTTGGTGGGTAAAATGTATTCTAAGATACAGTCCTGCTGGCGAGCTAGTAGAAAGAACCACAAGGACACAAAGGACACAAAGATTGATCGCTCTTATATAAGTTAAACTTATGTTACAAGGAATAAGAGAGCCATTTTTGGGACTTTGGCGGCCTGATTTGGCAAAGAAATGCCATATTTCCATTACCCCCGTTACAAAAATCTCTGGAGAGTTGAGTTACTAATATGGTTAAAATTATCAGTCGTCAATCCTTGGGAAGAAAACCCGTTTACGATATTGGTGTGGAGAAAGATCATAATTTTTTGCTGGGCAACGGGTTAATTGCCTCCAATTGTTTTAATAAATCTCACTCTACCGCTTATGCTTACGTCACCTATCAAACCGCTTATTTAAAAGCTAATTATCCTGTGGAATATATGACAGCGTTACTAACTGCTAGTAGCGATAATCAGGATAAGGTGGAAAAGTATCGAGAAAACTGTCAGAAAATGAATATCGATGTCGAACCTCCCGACATCAATCGATCGCAAAAACATTTTACCCCGATTGGACGCAAAATTCTCTTTGGTTTGTCCGCAGTTAGAAATCTGGGCGAAAATGCGATCGAGGCTATTTTAAAAGCCCGGGAAGCAACAGGAGGAAAGTTTACTTCCTTAGGGGATTTTTGCGAGCGTGTTGATTTGCGATTGGTCAACAAAAGAGCTTTAGAAACGCTAATTTATTGTGGTGCTTTTGATAAAATTCAACCCAATCGCCATCAATTAATTGAAGATTTAGAATTAGTAGTTGCTTGGGCGCAAAAACGCACCAAAGAGAAAGAAAGTGGTCAAATGAATATTTTTGATATGCTAGGAGGTAACACAGAAAATAAACAAGAATCCGAGTTTGAACAGTCTCCCAGTGCCACCGCAGTAGAAGATTTTTCCCTACAGGAAAAGTTAAAACTGGAAAAAGAACATTTAGGTTTTTATGTTTCCGAACATCCTTTAAAAGCTTTACAAAGAGCCGCTCAAGTCCTATCTCCTATCAATTTAGCTGACTTAGAAGAACACAAAACCAGAAAAAAAGTTAGTGCAATTGTCTTATTAAATGCCGTTAAGAAAATTATGACCAAAAAAGGGACTCCGATGGCATTTTTAACCCTAGAAGATGCCTCGGGACAATCGGAAGCGGTGGTTTTTTCCGATACCTACGAACGTCTGCAAAAATTATTAGTGGAGGAAGCAACTTTAATGGTGTGGGGAAAAGTTGATCGCCGAGATGATCGGGTACAATTAATTATCGAAGATGCGGAACCGATCGAAACCATTAAAATGGTGATGGTTAATTTATCGCTGCAAGATGTCGTCAACCAAAATCGTCAAAATCTTCTCAAAAGTATTCTGCAATCGGGAGACAAACAAAAGGCAAAAGTTCCCGTTATTGCCACCATTGGTGCGGGAACTCAGCGTCAATTTGTGCGTTTAGGACAAAACTATTGGGTAGAGGATGACAATTCGGTGCTAGAGTCTCTGAAAGTTGCGGGTTTTCTGGCTAATTCTGCACCTCTGATTAATCATTAAATGCTAACTGGCAATCACCCAAGAGCCATGGCTGCGCCAATATTGTTCCTGTAAAACCTTTTCGATTTCCGGTTTCGATAATAATTCTCTTTCGACCCACAAATCAAGACAAATATGGATTTTGATCACCTCTTTGACACTATTGCCACTCTTGTCCTCCATCATTCTCCTAGTGGGATGGAAACGGAAATCGATCGCTTTTTACTAGAACGCTTTCAAGAGTTAGGATTAGAAACATGGCAAGATCAAGCGGGAAATGTCATCGGCAAAATTAGAGGACGAGATTCGACCAAAAAAATTGCTATTACTGGTCATAAAGACGAAATTGGTGCTATTATCAAAGCAATTAATCCCGATGGTACTCTGCAAATTCGCCAACTTGGGGGAGCTTTTCCTTGGATTTACGGAGAGGGAGTGGTGGATATTATCGGTGATAGGGAAACCAGATCGGGAATTCTCTCCTTTGGTTCCCGTCATATTTCCCATCAATCTCCGCAAAAAGTACAGCAGGAAAACACTCCCGTCACCTGGGAATCCGCATGGATAGAGACGAAATTGACTCCAGAAGAATTAGACGCTTGCGGGGTGCGCGTCGGTAGTCGAGTCGTGGTGGGAAAACACCGAAAACAACCCTTGCGACTAAAAGACTACATTGCCAGTTATACCCTTGATAATAAGGCTTCCGTGGCGATTCTTTTAGCATTAGCGGCCAGAGTAATTAACCCCGCGGTGGATATATATCTGGTTGCCTCAGCTAAGGAGGAGGTAGGAGCATTAGGGGCCTTATTTTTTACCGCAAATAACCGCTTAGATGCTTTAATTGCCCTAGAAATCTGTCCCCTCGCTCCTGAATATCCGATTAAGGATGGCAGCAGTCCTGTGTTATTGTCTCAGGATGGTTACGGTATCTATGATGAGCAATTAAATCAAGAATTACGAACCGCGGCCGAAAAGGCGGGAATACCGCTGCAATTAGCCATTATTAGTGGTTTTGGTAGCGATGCCTCCATCGCCATGAAATTCGGTCATATAGCTAAGGCCGCTTGCTTAGGTTTTCCCACCCAAAACACCCACGGTTATGAAATCGCCCATTTAGGAGCCATAGCTAACTGCATTAGCATATTAGAAGTTTATTGTCAACTAATTTAGCTATTTTTAGCAAAAAACCAGAGCATCAATAGAACAATAGCGATCGCCAGTCCGCTAAAAACAGTATTTTTATGCTGCTCTAACTGCATGGGTGCGGGGGATTCTTCTTTTTTCTGTTTATTTGTCCCCTTTTTAAATTGCGGTGTACTATCGGGAAGTTTCTCTAAATCGGGAATCTTCGTCATCCACTCATCTGGGCGTTTGAGACGGGGAGCTTCGATAATATAAAGCAGACGCTTGGCCTGTTCGCGAATTTGATAGATAGGATGGGTAATAAGTTGCCTACAGATTTCACTAGCTTTCTCCCCCTCTCCTAACCCTTGATGGGCAGAAATTAACCAAATTTGAATCTCACCCCCTTCTCGGGAGCCTAAGGAAATTAAGGCTAAAGCCGCATTTAATTGCTGGACACTAAGACGATATTGTCCACGCTCAAAAGCACTGATTCCAGCTTGATAAAGGTCTTGAAAAGAAAGATTTTCGGCCACGGAGTCAAGATCGAGATAAATAAAATTTTACATAAGTATAGCAAGAGGTAAGAAGCAAGAGGAAACTTTGATCAGTATCAGATGTGAGTTTTCAGTTCACTGATGGTTCTTCGTTACTTGGTATGGTTTGATCGGGTGGCATAAATAGACTACATCCTTATCTGGCAAGAGACTTAATTGATTAGTTCGTTCTAGATGGAAAACAATTGACAAAAATCGCCAAATGTCTTTCTATATAAGGGTTTCATCTCTTATAACCCCGTCTATTGCCTAACACAAACAAAAAGAACCTCACTTGATTACTGTTTACTGTTCACTGTTTACTGATCACTGAAAAGCTCCCCACCTCCGCCATTGAGAATGAGAATCTCGGCAAAAATCCGGTACACTTTCTGCTAAACCTGTTCAACCCGCACGGTATGAAAGAGATTAATCCCCTGTTGCTAATTATATTAGTGATCGCCACTACAATAATTAGTCTAGTCTTAGGGGTTGTATTTGACGAAAAAGCGGCCTTATTAGGAATTCTGGCAGTTCCTGCCATGGTCGCCTCTTTCATCCATCCCCGTCTGGGATTATTAGCCCTAATCATCTATCTTCCCCTGAGTAATACCTTCGCTTTGTCTGTGGTGAGAGTTTTTCAAGTAGTGGGCAACTTTATTGGCATAGAGCCATCATATTCTCTCTACAAAATCGCCAAGGATGCCTTTTATTTCGCCGCTTTAGCGGCAATTTTAATTAAAACAAAAACTTTTAAACAATTACGCCCCAAAATCAAGCCTTTTCTCATCACAGCTTTGATTTTACTTGCCAGCAGCTTGATAACTTTTCTTTTTGTCAATCTGCCCCAAGGAGCAATTGCTGTGGGAATTGTGGGATTAAAAATCCTCCTCAGTTATATTCCCCTAGTTCTCTGTGGGTACTATTTAATCGAGCAAAAACGAGATTTATTCATGGTTAACCGAGTTTTAATCGTGATGATCTTAGTCTGTTGCGGTTTAGCTCTAATTCAATACTTCTTACTCGTCCAAGGTATCTGTCCTGACAATGAATTCCTCAATCAACTCGAAGTCCGTGTCCCGAAATCTGACAGCCAATTTTATCCGGATATTACCGAAAAAGCCACCTTGAAAGCTCAATGTTTTGTCGGCGGTTCATTGTTGTATAATCCCGATCGAGGCTTAATTCGTCTCCCCGGCACATTTTCCGATCCTTGGCAATGGGGTTGGTTTTTAGTATCTAGTAGCGTCATCAGTTACGCGGCCAGTTTTAGTGATCCGCAAAAAAGATGGCGCGTCGCTGGTTGGGTGGCCATGGTTTTAGTCTTGCTTGCGACTCTGGTTTCTGGACAAAGATTACCTTTTTTGCTAGTACCTTTGTTTTACTTGGTTCTTTTTATTGTTACTAGCAAAAGTAAACGAAAGTTACCATTAAAATTGGGAATCTTGGGACTGATTTCCCTGCTCGCGGTGACGTTAATTCCCTTTATTCAGGAAAGAGGGCTAAATTTTATCGGTCGCTGGCTATATTCGTCTCCCATTGACTTTGTAGGCAATCAAATGCAGTTGAGCTTCAGATATGTACAGCTTTTTGGTTTTGGTTTAGGCAGAGCCAGCAGTGGCGCTCTTCATGTAGCGGGAGAAGAAGGGATAAGACTAATTGAAACCTACTACGCTAAACTCGTCCACGAAATCGGTATCATCGGTTTTATCGCTTTTATGGCACTGGTGACAATTCTCTGTATTCTCACCTTTAAAGCCTATTTAAAAGTAAAAAATGCTGCTTTAAAGCATTGGGGTCTCTGTATCTGGATTTTTATACTTTTTATTAGCTATAACCCCTACTATTATCCTCTCTCCGTCGAGCCTGTTTCTGTTTACTATTGGTTATTCGCTGGAATATTGCTAAAACTGCCGGAAATCAGCGACAAATTGGAAGATGATGCGAGATTTTCCCAAAAAAATCAAGTGGAGAATTAAGAGGATTTTTATCGATAATTACATTATCTCTCGACTGATAGGAGTTAACCGCAATGACAGCAGAAACCGTTACCTATTCCCTGGAATCTGTCCTTAAGGAAATTAAAGATAGTATTAAAGGTGTTGATCGAAAGCTAGACACCTTCCAGAAAGATGTTGAGCAAAAGCTAGACAATCTCGAAAAAAGGTTTGAGCAAAAGCTAGACAATCTCGAAAAAAGTTTCGAGCAAAAGCTAGATAATCTCGAAAAAAGGTTTGATCAAAAGCTAGACAATCTCGAAAAAAGTTTCGAGCAAAAGCTAGATAATCTCGAAAAAAGGTTTGATCAAAAGCTAGAAACTTTACAGAAAAATGTCGAGCAAAAGCTAGAAACCCTACAGAAAAATGTCACCGATGTCAAGATAGGACTAGCAACTTTAACAGAGAAAGTCGATAGTATGGATAATCGACTGATCAAGGTGGAAGGAACCCAAAGTAACCAAATTTGGACATTAATAACTCTTTTGAGTGGTTCCTTGATTGCTGTGGGGTTCCGTGCTTTTTTTATGGGCAACAATCCCTAGTCGCTCGCTGTAGAGTAACGAGACTTTCTCGCTTGTCCCACCCGACACGCTGCCCCCAGGAAAAACTTTTTCGGCAAGCCCCTGTTTTTTTTATACACTTTATTTAGGGTTTGCTGAAAAAGTTTGTTGGTGGGGTTAGGAGTCGGTCGTCAGTAGCCGGTCGTCGGTCGTTTCAGGCTTTGTTGCCCTCTCTTTTCGTACCATTTTTGTACTACAAGAAGGATAATGCAAGGTTTTTGAAGGTCCCAATCCGATTTTCGCGGCATGAACATCGGATTTTAACAGGTCAAAAGCCTTATTTTAAAAGGGTTTTACCATTATTCAGCAAACCCTATTTAAATAGTTTGAGTTATAAGATAACCGGCATGACTCAACTCACACTGCGCCCTAGTGTCTTAATTGTCGATGATTTGCCCAATAATGTGCGGCTATTGTCGATTATGCTCACCGAGAAGGGCTATCAGGTACGCAAAGCGATTAATGGACAGATGGCCCTGAATACAGTGCGATCGCTAATTCCCGATCTGATCCTCCTCGATATTAATATGCCCGATCTCAATGGTTATCAAGTTTGTGAACAGTTAAAAGCTGATGAAAAAACCAGAGAAATTCCCGTGATTTTTATCAGCGCTCTTGATGATGTCTTAGATAAAGTCAAAGCTTTTCAAGTGGGAGGTGTCGATTACATTTCTAAACCTTTTCAAGGGGAAGAAGTGATGGCCCGCATCGAAAATCAATTAACTATTTGCCGTCAAAAAAAACAACTCCAAAACGAAATTAAAGAACGTCAAAAAACTGAGGAAACTTTAGAAATTTATCTTCATGCCGTCTCTCACGATCTCCGCAATCCCGTGATCGGGATGTCAATGATCTTAAATAATTTAATTAAAAATTCTCAGGGAGAAACTAAAGAAGTATCCCAGAAGATTTTACAACAGATGGCCAACAGTTGCGATCGACAATTAACTTTAATTGATTCTCTCGTCGAAACCCGACAAAATGATCTTTGGGGAGTTTCCCTAGAACTAAAGCCTTTATCTCTCTACGAAATTGGTCAACAGATCAGTCAGGAATGGGAGTTAAGATTAAAGGAAAATCAAGCAACTTTAATTAATAATTTTCCCCCCGATTTACCCTTAGTTAATGCCGATGCTCACCATCTCTGGCGAGTTTTTGAGAATTTATTAGCCAATGCCCTTAAACACAATCCCCAGGGGATAATTATCACTTTATCCGCTAGACTAGAGGGCAATTATCTCCGGTGTAGTATTGCCGATAATGGGGTGGGAATTAGCGAAACCCAGAGAAAAAAATTATTTGATCGCTATCAACGAGGCAATAATAATCATCAGATTAGTTTAGGACTAGGTTTATATCTATGTCGTCAAATTATCCATGCTCACGGGGGCGAAATTGGCATTATGAATAATGACGAAAAAGGTTCACAATTTTGGTTTACTTTGCCCTACTAAGCTGTTGACTAAGTAGGTAGATGTTAAAAACTTTCAGACACCCCCCTTATCAAGGGGGGATTAAGGGTGGATCTATCTTCAATTTAATTATAACCAGCTACTTATCTACATTACTCGTTAAGACTGTCTATGAGCAGGAAGAGCCAGTTTAAACATTTGTTTTTTCCTGTTACCGGGGAAAGAAAGGGCTAAGATCTATTTAGATCAACTATCTTCACTTGCCATGGCCGCTAATGCCGACTATTCTGCCCATTCTAGCCTTAACTTGCAACAACCTTGGCATACCTATCCGGTGGAAACCACCCTATCTATCCTCGGTAGTTCGGCTGTTAATGGCCTCAATAGGGAGCAAATCGCCCAAAAAATTAAATATTATGGCAAAAATGAACTACAAGAACGTCCAGGGCGCAGTAATTGGCAAATTCTCCTAGATCAGTTTACCAATATTATGCTCCTGCTCTTAATTGCCGTGGCCATAATTTCTGGGGGACTAGATTTACTAGCATTACAGCGCGGTCATCTGGCTAAAATTGGTGTTCCCTTCAAAGATACGATCGCTATTTTAACAATTGTCATCCTCAATGGCATCCTCGGCTATCTGCAAGAAAGTCGCGCCGAAAAAGCTCTGGCCGCTTTAAAAAAACTTTCCTCTCCCCAAGTTAATGTTATTCGCGAGGGTCAACGCAGAGAAATAGACGCGGTTAATCTCGTCCCCGGGGACATCATGCTGATTGAAGCGGGAACCCAAATCAGTGCCGACGGCCAAATTATCGAAGCTTTTAACCTGCAAATTCGCGAATCGGCCTTGACAGGAGAGGCAAATAGTGTTAATAAATCCGCCTCCATTGACCCCTTAGACAGAGATACTCCCCTCGGCGATCGCTTAAATTTTGTCTTTACCGGAACAGAGGTACTGCAAGGCCGGGCCAAGGTCATCGTTACCAATACGGGGATGACAACGGAATTAGGCAAAATCGCTCAAATGTTAGCAACAGTCGGCAATGAACCCACTCCTCTCCAAAAAAGAATGACTCACTTGGGTAATGTCCTTGTTGCTGGTTCTCTCATTCTAGTGGCCCTAACTATTACCATCGGCCTGATCAATGCCGGTTGGTCGGCCCTAGAGGAATTAGTGGAAGTTTCCCTTAGTATGGCAGTAGCCGTCGTTCCCGAAGGATTACCCGCAGTTATCACCCTAACGCTCGCCCTAGGTACCCAACGCATGGTCAAACGTCAGGCCTTGATTCGTAAACTGCCGGCAGTAGAAACCCTTGGTTCCGTTAATGTGATCTGTTCCGACAAAACCGGGACGCTAACGGAAAATAAAATGACCGTGCGGGAGATAGAGACAGTTAATCGCAGTTTTTTAGTTACTGGGGAAGGATATAGCCCAAAAGGACAATTTTTAGACACCGAGCAACGGGCGATCGATCCCAAAACCGATCTAGAATTACATCATCTTTTAATTGCCAGTATCCTCTGCAACGATGCCAGTTTAAACCTCGATAACGGTCACGATAGCATTTTAGGCGATCCCACGGAAGGAGCCTTATTAGTTTTAGGGGCGAAAGCGGGCTTAAATTTATCCCTAACCAAGCAAGAGTTCCCTAGAATCGCTGAAATCCCCTTTTCTTCTCAAAGAAAGCGAATGTCGGTCATTTGTCAAGGAGTCAATCGCGTACTATTTACCAAAGGTTCCCCGGAATTAATCCTTGAACAATGTCTCTCCTACCAATCGGGATTAGAAAGTCTTCCTTTTGGGGATAGGGAAAAAGAAAAAGTCTTAGTCGCTAACAATGCTATGGCTAACAGGGGTTTACGAGTCTTAGGATTAGCCTACAAAAACCTGATTTATCCGCCAGAATCAACTGAAATCAGCGAAGATGCCCTAATTTGGTTAGGAATGGTCGGTATGATCGACGCAGCGCGACCGGAGGTACAAATCGCCGTGGCTAGGTGTCGAGAAGCGGGAATCCGTCCAATCATGATCACCGGTGATCATCAATTAACCGCTCTAGCGGTGGCTAAAAGTCTTGGTATTGCCCAAGCGGGAGCTTTAGTCATCTCAGGGCGAGAATTAGATAAATTATCACCAATTCAGCTAGAAAACATCATTGACAAAACTAACATCTATGCCCGTGTCTCCCCCGAACATAAATTAACTATTGTCCGCGCCTTGCAAAAAAAGGGTAAATTTGTTGCTATGACCGGAGATGGGGTGAATGATGCTCCGGCCTTGAAACAAGCAGATATAGGTATTGCCATGGGAATCGCTGGCACCGATGTCACCAAAGAGGCTAGTGATATGATTCTCCTTGATGATAATTTTGCCACCATCGTCGCTGCCACGGAAGAAGGGCGAGTGGTTTATAACAATATTCGCAGTTTTATTAAATATATTCTCGGCAGTAATATCGGGGAAGTGATTACTATCGCTGCTTCGCCTCTTTTGGGTTTAGTTACTCCCCTAACTCCCCTACAAATTCTCTGGATGAATTTAGTTACTGATGGTTTACCTGCTTTAGCTTTGGCAGTGGAACCCGCTTCTCCTAATATTATGCGTCGCCCTCCTTTTAGTCCCCAAGAAAGTATTTTTGCTCGCGGTTTGGGCAGTTATATCGTGAGAATTGGGATTATTTTTTCGATTATTAATATCACTCAAATGTTGATCGCTGTGCGCTTGGATCCACTTTTTGGTAATACTGGTTCATGGAAAACTATGGTTTTTACTACTCTCTGTTTAGCTCAAATGGGTCATGCCATTTCCGTGCGATCGAGCGATCATCTTACCATAGAAATGAATCCTTTGACTAATCCCTATCTCTGGGTAGCAGTAACCCTGACGACAATTTTTCAACTGATGTTAATCTATGTTCCTGCCCTGCGGGATTTTTTCGGCACTCAATTTTTAACTAAAGAAGAATTATTAATCTGTTTGGGATTTAGTACCTTGTTATTCGTTTGGGTAGAGTTAGAAAAATTATTTACCCGTTGGTATCATCGGCGATAATCAGGGAGTTTTTTTCATTGTTCAGTAAACAGTGAATTGAAAACTCAAATCTGATAACTGATAAACCCCATCCACTGGGAAAACCGTAGTTTGGCTTTTTCGGCTAAGATTTTTGCATAAGTAGCTGGTTATAATTAAATTAAAAATCGATTTTAGGTTCGATCCCCCCTTAGTCCCCCCTTAATAAGGGGGGTATCTGATAATTTTTAACGCCTACCTACTTAGCAATACTTTTAAGGCTTAGTGGCTTGGCCGTGAAATTCCAGTTCTCTAGCTGATTGCGATTTGGCTTACTATTAAAAACTGATTTGATGTAAGATTGAGTTAGCAATATCTAATTTGGAGTCTCAGGCAATGGAACCGATTTCTCTAATTCTCGCTGCGTTGGCTGCTGGTGCGACGGCTGCTGCTAAGGATACGGCAGGAACAGCCGTTAAGGATGCTTATGAGAGTTTAAAAGCGTTGATTAAGAAGAAATTTGCCGAGAATACTGGTTCTTCGTTACTTGGTATGGTTCGATAGGGGGGCATAAATCGACTAAATCCTTATCTGGCAAGAGACTTAATTGATTAGTTCGCTCTAGATAAAAAACAATTGACAAAAATTACAACCCCCCTCTATTGCATAACACAAACCGAAGAGCCAGAATACTAAAGCACAGGAAGCACTAAAAGATTATGAAGAAGATACTGAAACTTATGAGAAACCTTTTGAAAAGCAATTAAAGACATTAGAGCCTAATGACCGAGATGAAATCAAGGAGTTGGCAGAGAAATTAAACCAAGTGCTGAAGACAAATGAATTAGCAGGTTCTCAACCTAAATTTGGTGGAACGTTTACAGCAGAAAAACAGGTGATTCAACAAGGGGAAAAGAATGTCATTGACAATATTAGTCTTTGACTAAATTAAATTTAGGGAGAGCATGAGGAGAAACAAATGTCTGAATCTATTTTTCGCTCCCATTTTCAGGCTGAAAAGCAGGTTATTCAGCAGGGTGATAATAATACACAGAATATTATTGTCAAGACAGAAATAAACTATGGCGATGATCCTGAAGAGGAGAAAGTTGCTGCAACCATCAATGAAAATTCTCCCTATTTAGGTTTAGTTGCATTTACAGCAAATGATGCGAATCTTTTTTATGGACGCAAAAAGGTCATTAATGATTTATTAAAAGAGCTAGAAAAAGAGAATTTAATTTTTCTTTTAGGAGCATCAGGAAGTGGCAAGTCTTCTTTAGTACAAGCTGGTTTAATTCCTGCTTTATCGGCTAAATATAAGCCCAATTTCTCTAATTTAAGCATGGTTCCTAATGATGATCCTTTTTTCTCATTCTATCTTCAGGTTGCCAATTTTATTTCTCAATCTCCCACGGACTATAAACAATCGGAGGCTCAAGTTGCTTTACCACCCCAAGATAATATAACGGCTGCGGTTGAATACCTAGAAAAGGTCATCACAACCTTAAAGAAAAAGCCAGAGTCTTTGTGGTTAATTTTTATTGATCAATTTGAAGAAATTTTAACTCAAAGTCAGGATAATAAGGGTTGTCTATTTATTCAATCTTTAGGGAATTTAATTAGTTACTTACAGCGAACTAATAATTCATCAGTCAAAATTGTCTTGACAATGAGAACTGACTTTTTAGATCAATTTATGAATACGTTTCCTGATTTTGTGGTGACGATACAAAGCGATGGAAGAAAGCCATTTAGTTATATTACGCCCATGGCAGATCGGGAATTGAAGTTAGTGATTAAAAATCCGGCGGCGACTCATGGAGTAAATGTTGATCTGAATTTAATTGAGAAGATTATTGAAGATTTTAGAGGTGAATCTCAGTCTTTACCTTTGTTACAATATACTTTAGATCTTTTATGGCAAAAGGATGATTTATCGGATAGGTTACTTGATTACGCAACTTATGAAGATTTGGGCGGTGTTGGGGGAGCTTTACAACAACAAGCAGAGAAAATTTATCAACATTTTGAATCTCAGGGTCAGGGAAAAGCTGTTGAAAGTATTTTTGTTCAGTTAGTGACAATTACATCGGATGGAAAAAGAGTTAGTAAACGGAAAAATAAATCTGGATTTAATGATGAATTAGGAAAAATTGTTGATGAATTAGTGAAAAAATATCGTCTGTTGGTGAGTGGCCGTCAGGAAGGCATGGTAGAAATTGCCCATGAAGCTTTGATTGGCTCTTGGCAAAGGTTACAGGACTGGATTACTAAATATGAGAAGGAGATTATTTTAGAAAGACAATTAAAAGAAGCGGCTGAATCTTGGTGGAAAGATAAAGCGGATGAGAAAAAAGCAATTAGTGAGCTTTGGACTGGCTCTAAGTTGACGCAAGTGGGCAATCTATTAAAAGCGAAATCTCTACCTGATTTAAATGCCTTAAGGAATTATTTTGGGGATGTAACGGTTGAGTTTATGAGGGCAAGTCGGGAATACCAGCAACGACTTCAGAAAGCCGAAGCCGAACGCAAACAACGTGAAGTTAATACAGAACTTAGTTTAGCAAATTCTCTCAGTGGTTATTCTTTGCATCTCTTTAATGAAGAGGGAAAAGAATTAGATGCTATTGTTGAAGCGATTAAGGCAGGAAAAATTTTGCAGGGAATCTAATCGCTTAGTAGGGCATAATGATGGTGTCTGGAGTGTGAGTTTTAGCCCCGACGGTAAGACTTTAGCGACCGGTAGTGAAGACAAGACAATCAAACTGTGGAATGTAGAGACAGGGGAAGAAATCGGCACTCTCAAGGGGCATAATGGCCATGTTTATAGCGCGAGTTTTAGTAGTGACGGTAAGACATTAGCCTCTGGTAGTGAAGACACCACAATCAAACTGTGGAATCTAGAGACAGGTCAAGAAATCCGCACTCTCAAGGGGCATAATGGCCATGTTTATAGCGTGAGTTTTAGTAGTGACGGTAAGACATTAGCGACCGGTAGTTATGACAGGACAATCAAACTGTGGGATGTAGAGACAGGTCAAGAAATCCGCACTCTCACTGGGCATAATGAGACTGTCAATAGCGTGAGTTTTAGCCCCGACGGTAAGACATTAGCGACCGGTAGTGGTGACAACACAATCAAGCTGTGGGATGTAGAGACAGGGGAAGAAATCCGCACTCTCACTGGGCATAATGGCAGTGTCTATACTGTGAGTTTTAGTCCAGACGGTAAGACTTTAGCGACCGGTAGTCATGACAAGACTATCAAACTGTGGAATGGAGAATATGGTTGGGGTTTAGATGGTTTAATGGGGCGGAGTTGCGCTTGGGTACGGGCTTATTTGCACAATCCTAATTCTGGTGTTGAGGAGGAAGATAGGCATTTGTGTGATGGTATTGGTACAAAGAATTAATTGTCAGCTAAGTTAGTTCGGACTAAGAAGATTTGGTCACAACTTCCACGAAAGAATAGAGCTAACCAGCTAGGGTAAAATTAGGGTTTCGGCTTATCCTCAACTCAGCTTAACTAGGAATAGGCCGATTTATCTTGTTAAGGCTATATTTTGAGCAACTTTTGTCAATTTAGCCACAAACATAAACATAAATCGTAGGTGCGTTAGCCAAAGCGTAACGCACTAATTTAATAATTAAGTTGCTGCGTGGGTTGCGGATTATTAATTTGTTTTTTTGTCAGAGATTATCGATGCAAACACGCACCCTAAAAGATCGGCTTACACAAAAAAACAAGTTTATGTTATTATTAAAATAAATCTCAGTCAATAAAAAATATTTATTATGAATATCAAAGTGGTTGTCTGGCAAGAAGATGATGTTTGGTGTGCAAATGTACCAGCTTTGTCTGGTTGTCATACTTGGGCAGAAAATTATGATGATTTGATGGTCATGGTTAAAGAGGCAATAGAAGGCTGGTTAGAAGTTTCTCATGAAAAAAAATTACTTGATCGAAAAGAGAATCAGCAATTAGTGGAGATTTCTGTATGAAGTCAATCTGGCTCTTCGGTTTGTGTTATGCAATGGACGGGGGTTATAAGGGATGGAACCCTTATAGAGAAAGGCATTTAGCGATTTTTGTCAATTGTTTTTTATCTAGAGCGAACTAATCAGAGCCGTCAATCTCAGGTAAAAAATTATGTAAAGTCGTTGAAAGATTTGGCTAGAAATTGGCAAGAATTAAAGGAAGTCATTATATCTATACCAAAGAAAATGTTTCTGCAATTATTGTTATACCAACCCATGGAAATCGAGATTTACCGATAGGAACATTAAAAGGTATTCTCAAAGATTCAGGATTAACTGAAGATGATATTTGACAACGTAACGCACCAATTTGATGATAAATTTGGGCGTTACGGCGGATTATTAATTTTAGTTTTTCATCAGAATTAGTAACCGCAAACACTCACCCTACAAGCTAATTCGTAGGGTGCGAAGCGCGAAAGTGTAACGCACCAATTGAATAATTAAGTTGTTGCGTTACGGCAGATTATTAATTTGTTTTTTTGTCAGAGATTATCGCCGCAAACACGCACCCTACAAGATTGGAGATCGCACTTCCATCAATTGCCGATCTCTTTCTTCTCTCATTTGATGAATAATTTCAGTAACATCGGTTTTAAATGGTTTTCCCTGACGACGTTCATAAATGGCTTTTCGAGTTGCGTCAATTCGTTCTAATGCAATTTCCCAAGAACGTAGGTTGGGTTGAAGCATGAAACCCAACGCCCGATTATGTTACGCTACCGCTAACCCATCCTACAAATAATTGCGCCTCCCTACTTAGATTGCTTGTAGTCTTTCCTCCCTATCTTCACTTTCATTAGTCAAAGCCATACCAGTTAAGTTACATTGGGGATCGGTATCGACAATAATTACTCTTTTGCCCTTCTCAGCAAGCATCCAACCAAGGTTAAAAGTGGTTGTAGTTTTGCTCACTCCTCAGTGTGGAGATTTTGCCATGATTTCTAGGCTATAATCAGACTTTCGGATTCCTCGTCTTAATGCCTAGCAATTAAGGAAAAATTGCGCCATGGTTTCCACCCTAAAACCCCCAACCGGATATTTAAGCAATTTCATCGGGATTAATGCCCAATTCTCGCAGCTTTTGGGCTAATTTTTCCGCCCGTCGTTGTTCTCTTTCTTTGGCTAATCTTTCCTGTTCTTTGGCTAATCTTTCCTGTTCTTTGGCTAATCTTTCCTGTCGGGCCGACTCTTGAGGGGTGGGAACCAATTCACCCGATTCGGTGAAATAGCGTAATTTATTGGCAAAAATCCCTAAATATAATCCCAGTTGCTTACTCCATAAATAACCGTTTTCATTGGGGGTAATCGGTTGGTATTGTCCCTCGATTAAAGTGAATCCTTGCCATTCTAAGGTATTAGGATCAAACCAAAAATACTCAGGAGTCCGGAAAGTATGCTGATATAGTTCCTTTTTGGCTTTTCTGTCCACATTAGCGGTGGAATCGGAGAGAATTTCGATGATTAAATTGGGATATTTACCCCCTTCTCCC
>VYLE01000239.1_pt1 | contig 43989 bp, 21 predicted proteins | sample 5114391 | NCBI WGS metagenome assembly VYLE01 (sample SAMN12291771, study PRJNA351875) | freshwater metagenome | isolation source: freshwater lake | place: USA: Michigan, Kent Lake | collected 2013-08-15
CGGTCGCGGCGTCGGCCGCGTCGCGGGCCGCGTCGCCGCTCGACTCGCTACGCCGCAACTGTCGTCGCTCGGCCCGCTCCGTCGCCTCGCGACCCGCCCGGACGGCATTCTTCGTGTGCCAGAGGAGCGCCGTGAGCCGCCACCCCATCCAGAAGGCGACGGCGAGGGCGAAGGCGTCGGCGAAGTCGAGCGACCGACGGAAGAACGAGGTGAGCAGGAAGCCGCATGCGACGATGAAGACCGCGCCGAGGAACGGCGCGCTCGACGAGAGAAAGCCCCGTTCGGAGGGATCCTGACCCGCGTACTCGGTCATCGCGTTCACCCGCACCGAGAGCGCGATGAGGTAGGCGATCGCGCCGCAGACGACGAGGATGTCCCAGAGCGCCTGGAGCGCGACGCCGCCGATTCCGCGCGTCAGCGCGTAGGCGACGAACGCGGCGGCGGCCACCACCGCGCCGCCGATCGCCATCCTTCCCCACCAGCGCGGAAGCCGCCCCGGCGGCAGTGTGCCGGGCGCGTGGAGTACGGCGGCGATCACGGCGAAGAGCGCCCAGACGATGACGATCGACCAGTCGCCGAGGAGCGACGGGATCCACCAGTGGGAGAGGGCGAGGATGGCGACGGCCCCGGCGCAGGCGAGCGCCGTCGTGACCGCGCCGCCGACCGCTACCGAACTCGCCAGGCCGCGCGTCGACAGATCGTCGACGACGACCTCGGGACGCCGATGCAGCCGCGCCGGGGGCCGGCCGCGCTCCTCTCGCCCGATCGATCCGCCGACCGTAGCCATTGCTACGGTTGGCCGCGCCTCCCGACTTCCCCCGTGCCCGCACTCGGGACATGGGGTGCCGATCGGAAGTCCGCGCAACGAATGGCCGCAGGATCGGCAGGTCGCCTCGGCGTCGTTCATCCCCCGCTCGACCGCGACCTCCGGTCGGGCGACATGCACGCAGCGCGGGCAGAGCGTCTCGCCCGACACCGGCTCGAAGAGGCTGCCGCAGCCGGTGCAGACAAGCGTGGGATCCGCGAGGGGAATGATCTCGTCGTCGTCGGGGCGTCGCTCGATGTTGCCTCGGTCGCCCGTCATGCCGGCCCCCTTCCCGATCGTTCGCACGGCGTCAGTTCAGCGTACGACCACTCATGCGACCGCCGCTCCGAGGGCATGGCGCACGGCGGCCCTGAACATCTGAAGGCCCGGCGTGTCGCCCTGGCGCACCGACGGATCGAGTCGCGTCCAAGTCGGGTGCTGCGTCCAGCGCGTGTAGCGCTCGGGATGCGGCATCAGGCCGAAGACCAGTCCGCTCGCGTCGCAGATTCCCGCGATCGCCTTGACCGAACCGTTGAAGTTCTCGCTCGCGGCATAGCGCACCGCGACCTGCCCGTTGGCCTCGAGCTGGGCGATCGTCTCGTCGTCGGCGACGAAGCGCCCCTCGCCGTGGGCGTTCGGAAGAAGATCCGTGCCTGGCGCGCAGCGGACACCCCGCGTCCAGACGCAGCGCGTGTTCGCGGGGATCTCGAAGCGGGTCCACGCGTCGTTGAAGCGCGCCGCGGCGTTCTGGGTGAGCGCCACGGTCGGCATCGCCGGCTCGTCGGGCCAGCGGCCGCCCGCGGCCGGTCCCGGCAGAAGCCCCGACTGCACGGCGATCTGAAAGCCGTTGCACGGCGTGATCATGGGCACGCCGCGCTCGATCGCAGCGGCGAGCGCCGGGTAGATCGACTGTCGGATGAGCTGGGCCATCACCCGGCCAGCGGCGATGTCATCGCCGTAGGAGAACCCGCCGGGCAGTCCGATCAGCCGAAAGCGATCGATGATCGTCGGCTGGCGCATGAGCCGATCGAGATGGACCGACTCGACCCGAGCCCCCGCCGCCTCGAAAGCGCGGCAGAGTTCGAGATCGCAGTTGATGCCCGGCGCGGTGATGACGAGCGCGGGGACGGGAGCGTTGGTTGCGTGCGGCTCTGACATGTTGAGGGTCCTCCTCCCACGACTCCTGGCGTTCGGCCCGTCCGTTCACCAACTCATCGACGACCATCGCTCGCGCAGACGATCGAGCGGAATCTCCGCGACATCGCCGCCGACGCGCATCGTGAGCGACGGCCGCTCGACGAAGGTACCGACGATCGCGTGCGGAATCCCGGCAAGGGCCCGTGCGATGCGCTCGCGATCGGTCGGCGCCACCTCGAGGAGATACCGCGAGGGCTCCTCGGAGAAGCACTTCGCGACGAGCGGCACATCGTCGTCGGCCGCCTTCGACGGATCGAGCTCGAGGCCGACGCCGCCGGCGAAGGCCATCTCGGCGGCCGCGACGAGAAGGCCGCCTTCGCTGAGGTCATGGGCGCTCGCGACGATGCCGCTTCGCATCGCGGCGTGGATCGCCTTCGCGATCGCCGGTCCGCGCGTGAGATCCGTGACGGGAAGCTCGCCCAGCCGGCCGCCGCCGGCCGCCTGGCCGGTGATGAGCTGGAAGTGCGATCCGCCCATGCGACCGTGCGTTTCGCCGACGAGGACGAGCAGGTTGCCCGCCCGCTTCGCGTCCATCGTCACCGCACGCTCGGCCTCGGGGAGGATGCCGAAGCCGGAGATGAGGAGCGTCGGCGGAATTTGAATCGTGACGCCACCGTCGGTGACGAATTGATTATTAAGCGAATCCTTGCCTGAAATGAAAGGCGTTCGATAGGCCTTCGCGCCGTCGTAGCAGGCCTCCGCGGCGCGGACCAGCGATCCGAGGTTGCGGGGATCCTTGCACGAGGGCCAGCAGAAGTTGTCGAGGATCGCGATGCGGGTCGGATCGGCGCCGACGCAGACGAGATTGCGCACGCACTCGTCGATCGCGGCGAGCACCATGAGATACGGGTCGGCGGAGAGCCCGGTCGCGAGCCCGTTGCCGATCGCCAGCCCCTTCGGACTCGTCGGCACCGGCTGGATGACCGCGGCGTCGCCCGGGCCCGCGTTCGGGCCGACGAGCGGCTTCACCACCGACATCCCCTGCACCTCGTGGTCGTACTGGCGGATGATCCAGGACTTGCTCGTGATGTTCGGATGCTCGAGGAGCGCCTCGAGCGCCTTCGCGAGATCGGCGCACCGGTCGCCGAGCCCGAAGCGTCCGCCCGCGCTGAACTGCGGCGCCCGCGGCTGGAAGCGCTGCCCCGCCGTGAAGGTCGGATCCCACACCGCGTCGCGCGTGGGCATCGGATTGCCCTCGTGGAGGAAGTGCGTGTCCATGCGGCCGACCTCGGTGCCGTGCCAGCGGAGGATGAGCTCGTCGGTCGGCGTGCCGAAGACGCCGAGGTCGCACCACTCGACGCCATGTTCGGCGCAGAGCCGCGCGAGCGCCTCAACGCGATCGGGCGAGACGGCGAGCACCATGCGCTCCTGCGCCTCGCTGATCCAGACCTCGACCGGCGAGAGGCCGTCGTACTTCAGCGGCGCCCGCTCGAGTTCGACCTCGGCGCCGATGTCCTTGCCCATCTCGCCGACGGCGCTCGAGAATCCGCCGGCACCGCAGTCGGTGATCGCGTTGAAGAGCGGCCCGCCGGGGAAGTCCCGCGCCGCGAGAATGCAGTCGAGGGCCTTCTTCTCGGTGACCGCGTTGCCGATCTGCACCGCGTGGCTGAACTCGTCGGCGTGCGTGTCGGTGAGTTCGGCGCTCGAGAAGGTCGCCCCGTGGATGCCGTCGCGACCGGTGCGTCCGCCGAGGGCGATGATCCGATCGCCCCGTCCGACGGTTCCCCGGATCAGGTGCCTCGGCATCAGGCCGATGCATCCGCAATACACGAGGGGATTGCCGACATAATTATTATCAAACCAGACGGCGCCGTTGAGGGTCGGAATCCCCATGCGGTTTCCGTAGTCGCGCACGCCGGCGACGACCTGCGACAGCACGCGACGCGGATGCAGGCATCCGGCGGGCAACTCCTCGATGTCGGGATAGGCGACGCAGAAGACGTCCGTCGCCGCGATGGGCTTCGCCGCAAGGCCGGTGCCCATGATGTCGCGGATGCATCCGCCGATGCCCGTCGCCGATCCGCCGTAGGGCTCGATCGCGCTCGGGTGATTGTGCGTCTCGCACTTGAAGCAGACGGCCCAGTCGCCGTCGAAGGCGATGACGCCGGCGTTGTCGACGAAGACCGAGAGGCACCAGTCGATCGGATCGGGGCCGTCGCGCATGAGCTCATGCGTCGCCGCCGCGACCGTCGCCTTGAGCAGGTTGCGGATGACGATCGTGCCGTCGGACTGCACCTCGTGATGCGGCCGCGCCGCGGCCGAGCGCCCGAGCGACCACGCGTGCGAGCCGGGCCCGCCGCTCAGCTCGCGATAGCGGATGGTCGACTTCAGCGTCTTGTGGACGCAGTGTTCCGACCAGGTCTGGGCGAGCGTCTCGAGTTCGATCTCGCGCGGCTCGCGACCGAGCCGCCGATACTCGGCCTGGATCGCCCGCATCTCGTCGAGCGAAAGAAAGAGATGGGCCTCGCGGCTCATCGTCTCGAGCTGGGCGTCGGTCAGGTCGCGCATCGCGACCTCGCGCACCGCGAGCGTGTAGGGCCGCCCGTGCGGGAACTCCGTCGGGCAATAGGGGGCGTCGTGGATCGCCTGAATGACGGTGTTGGCGAGCAGCCGCTCGGCGATGGCGCGGGCGATCTTCGCGTCGACGCCGTGGAGGTCGTAGCGGTCGCCGGTCCGGACCGTCACGGTCTTCCCGAGCATGACCTGCATCGCGAGCTGCACGCTCTCGGCGGCCGGATCGGTGACGCCGGGCAGCGGATGGACCTCGATGACCGCGACGCCCGGCGGGATCTTCGCCCGCGCGGCCGCCTCACTGAGATGGATCTCGGCGATCTGCGTCACCGGATCGGCGAGGAGCTCCTCGGCGACGCGGGCCACCTCGTCATGCGAGAGCTCGCCCTCGATGAGATAGATGGCGGCGTGGTCGATCCGCTTCGGACGGCGCTCAAGGCCAAGGGACTCGACCTGGCGCAGCACGCTGGCCCCTCGGGGGTCAGCCTGCCCGCGGCGCGGACGGACCTCGATGCGGTGGACTCGGAGAACGGTTCGGGAGGGCGAAGCGGTAGCGGGCATCGGCGGCCTTGTGCCGGCGATGGTAGCAGGAGAACGCCCCGACTCGGATCGCGGGGGAGGCTTCCGGATCAGAACATGATCTGAAGCTGGAGCCGAGCGACCCACTGATCCCGAACCTGGCTGACCCGCCAACCGAGCTGCGGTGCGAACCAGGAGGGATTGACCGAGTCGAGGGCGTAGCCGAAGTCGCCGGTGAACTTGACATCGTGGCCGTCGAGATACCAGTTGACGCCGGCCGTGACGATGCTCAGGTGATTCTCGCGGGCGAGCAGGGCGTCCTGAACGCCCGGTGCGTCGAGGCCGGGGAAGACGACATTCGTCGAGTTCGCGAAGCTCAACTGACCGAGCTCGTATCGCGAGAAGACCTCGAACTTCGGCGCGACATACATCGAGCCCTGGAGCACCCACGCCCACTTCGAGGAGCTGCCGACATTGGCGACGAGGGACGGCGGGCCGTTGAAGGTCCCGTAGTAGTACGCGGCTTCGGAGTCGATGTAGCTATAGGTGATCGAGCTGAACACGCTCGCACCGCCGAATCCGACGCTCACATCGGCGGTCATGTTGAGCCACTGGTTGTCGCCGTTGTTCGTGAAGGAGGTGACGGGGGTGCGCAGGTAATCGAGCCGCGTCGACTGCCAGTGCGCGCCGAGGCCGAACATGAGCGAGAAGTCGGAGCCGGGCGGGCTCGTGAACCCGATGAAGTCCTGCCAGTCGCCGTAGGGCTTCCACTCGACGCGCCCGGTCATCGCAAACTCGTTCTTCCCTCGGTTGAACGGTCGGTTCGTGGGCTGGATGTTCGTCACGAGCTTCATCTGTCCGCCGACATTGTCGACGGCGCCGTCGGAGATCGCGAACGAGCCGCGGATGAAGTCGCTGACATAGGCGATCTCAAGTCCCTGCGTGAATCCGAGGCCAAGCGCATTGCTCGCGACGGATCGGTCGACGGCGAGCTGATAGCCCTGATCGACCAGCTCTTCGCGAAGGAAGGGCAGCCGGAACTGTCCGGCGCGGAAGTACCAGTTGTGATCGAGCTCGAATCGCGCCCACGCATCCTGAAGGGTGAAGATGCCGCTGCCACCCTCACCGACGCGCGTCGGGAAGCTCTTGAGCTGATAGTTGTCGTCGTTGGTGAAGCGACCCCGGAGCATGTAGGTCAGGCCGGGACCGAAGAGGTGGCCCGAGAGCCAGAGTTCGGTGTTCGAGTTCTCGAAGCCGCGCCGGTCCTGCTGGCCGTCGGCCCAATAGGCCGGGAAGTTCGCCGCGATCGGCGTCTCGCGCACATGGCCCATCATGTAGCGGAACTGCATCAGGCCGCCGACCTCAAGCTTGAACCGGCCGTCCGGGCTCGCGAGGAAGAAGCCGTCATCCCACCCGGCGGTCATGCCGCTCGACTGGAGGCTCGCCCGCGTATCGGCGTCGGCGAGGGTGTCGGTGACGATCGACCGGATCTGCCGGGCCCGCTGCTCGGTCAGCCAGGCCTCGCCGTCGGCCTCACGGAGCGTCTTGACCTCGCCCTCCAGGGCGGAGTTCCGCTGCTCGAGCTGCTCGAGCCGGCGCATCACATCGTCGATGTTGCCGGCACCCGAAGTCTCGGGCGACTGGGCAAAGGTCGAGCCCGCGACGAGAACGGAGGCGGCGAGCGACGGAACAGAGAGGATCCGGCTCATCCGACGGCGGGCCGTCGGCGCGAGGGCTGATTCGGTGCGCATCCTGCGACTCCAGGGCTTTCGATTGCTCGATCGTGGCGTCGCAGGCGTTCGACCTGCGATTCCTCGGGACTCCATTCCCGAGCCACGACACTGGCCGTTATCGGCCGCGAGCCCGCCTGGACCGTTATTTTTCGCCGCTCGGTGTCACACGATCGCAAAAACAAAGCCAGCCGGGCTGATGCCCGGCTGGCCTGGCCGTTGAAAGCTCCGTCGAAACGGAACGATCGTCGGGTGGATGAGTTGGTGCGGAGTGAGCGACCGACCGCTAGGTCGATGCCTCCTCCACGCTGCTCACATTAGAAGCTGACCGTGAGGCCAGTGCGGAAGATGATCTGACCATCTTCAGCGTTGCCGTTGTTGTCGACGCCGTCGCTGTACCAACCGTTGCCACCGATCGCGAATGCGTCGGCGTCCATCGGCTGAAGAGCGAAGCCAACCTCGGTCTGCCACTTGCAACGGTTCTTCGCGAAGTAGTAGTTCGCGCCGACCGAGGCAACCGACTGGAGGTTGTTATCGAGGACGCCACCGCGATCGCCGAGGTCGCCGTACTCGTAGCGAGCCACGAGTTCGAACTCATCGGTGAGGAAGAAGCCGGCCTGGAGGAGCCAACCAAAGTCCTCTTGATCAGCGTTGCCGCTGTCGAAGTTGTTGTAGTAGACGGCGGTCGTGACATTGAAGCCACCGAAACCAGCGGTCGCGTCGGCGGTGAAGCCGTACTCGTCCGAATCGTTCACGGTAGCGCCGTTGTCGCGGCCACTCTGGTAGTAGGCACCGAGGCCGACGAGGAGACCGAACTCCTCGCCACGCCAGGACTGATCGTCCTCGAACTGCGCCCAGGTACCGGCGAACTTGCCCTCAACGCGGCCAGAGATAGCGATCTCGCTATTCGGGGACGGGTTGCCGGGGAGGTAACCGTTGTTCTGGGTCGGGCTGTTGCCGCCGAGGCCGTCAGAGAGCATGACAGCGCCACGGAACCAGTCCGAGATCAGGCCAGCTTCGATGCCCTGGGTACGGCCGAGGCCGAACACAAAGTTCGAGTTGCTGCGATCGAGGGTCTGGCGGTTGTAGTCGCCCATGGCGCGCTCGCGGGTGTAGGGCGAGACGAACTGGCCAACCTTGAGGTACCAGCCGCCGAAGTCCTTCATCGCGTACCAGTCGGTGAGGAAAGCCTCGCCGGCGGTCGAGCCGTCATAGTCGCCGCTCGCGTCGAAGAAGCCGAAGCTGATGTTGTACTTCCAGCTCGGATCAACGATGTGACCGCTGAGGGTCACGCCCGCGTGACGGGACGAGAAGCCCCAGTTGTTCTCCTCTTCGGCGGCGCCGGGGGCGACGTCGAAGCTGCGGTTGTTGAACGACCAACGGAGCGAAGCGCCACCGTTGATGTTCAGACGGAAGTTGCCATCGCTGCTCGACACGAAGAACGCGTTGTCGTAGCCGGCGTTGCTGCCGCCGCCCTGGAGGCTAGCGCGGGTATCCGCGTCAGCCAGGACATCCTGAACGAGGCCCTTGATTTCGGCTGCCCGCTGTTCGGTCAGCCAGTTCTCGCCATTCGCGGCCTTGAGCGAGGCGATTTCAGCCCGAAGCTCATTGATCTGAGCGAGGGCGTCCCCAGCGGGGTTGTTGGCCTCGGTCGACCCGAACGCAACGCCGGTGAGGGCGAGCGTCGTGCCAGCGAAGAGGCTAACGGTCTTAGTCAGACTCATGTATGACTCTCCTGAACTGGTCGGGCCCGTCGCCAACTTCTGGCGGAGGGACCCAGTTCATCCACCCGTCCGTCGTTGCCCGCGTCACAGGGAGTCGCGAGCCGGACGTGAAACATCGATATCGGCCAGAGATGGCCGCTCGAATGAGGGGCGGATCATAACGGGTTCGAAACCGTCGTCCAGTCAAGCGGCAACGAATGGGGGTCGAAAGCCTTGATCCCGAGCCGCCGAAGAAGCGCAAGCACTTGTCAATCAAGGCTTTGAAGATGCAGCGCCGCGCTTTCTTTCTCCTCCGATCGACACCGCCGTCAACAGGTCCACTGCCTGAGCAATAGTGCGAAGACCCACCACATTGACGCCTCCAACGGCGTCGAGTAGCGGCTCGGAGGTGGATCCGGCAAGCCCGCGGACGCATCGCTCGGCCGCCGATCGCTGCGGTTCCGGGACCACGATGAGCCGTCCGCCGCGGCGGACGACCTCGCCGACCCGCTGCTCGAGCTGCCGAACGCTGCGGACCTCGCCGGTGAGGCCGACTTCACCGATCGCGGCACAGGTCGCCGCAGCCGCGCGGGTGTAGTGGGCGCCGGCGATCGCCATCGCGATCGACAGGTCGGCGGCCGGTTCGATGATGCGGAGTCCGCCGGCCGCTTGGGCGAAGACATCCTGATCGGCAAGCCGCAGCCCGGCGTGCTTCTCAAGCACGGCGATAAGCATCGCCAATCGGCTGGCGTCGATGCCGCTCGCCCGGCGCTTCGCACTTCCGAGAACGCTGGTCGCGGTGAGCGCCTGCATCTCGGCGATCAGGCAGCGCGAGCCGGCGAGCGACGGCACATGAATGGTGCCCGGACGCGGCCCGGCGCCGTCGCCGTCACCAAGCGAGAGCGACCCTTCGCGAATCTCCGCAAGACCGGAGCCGGTCATCTCGAAGAGGCCTATTTCCTGCGTGGATCCGAAGCGATTCTTGAGGGCCCGCACGACGCGATGGGCGTGATGCCGATCGCCCTCGAACTGCACGACGACATCGACGAGATGCTCGAGGAGCTTCGGTCCGGCAAGCTCCCCCTCCTTCGTGACATGTCCGACCATCGCGACCGCCATCTCCGAGGCCTTCGCGAGCGTGACGAGCTCGAGACAGGCGCGCCGAAGCTGCGTCGCCGATCCCGGCGCCGCCTCGACCGCCGAACTCCAGAGCATCTGGATGCTGTCGATCACGAGAAGCGCCGGCTTCACCCGCCGGGCCTGTTCGGCGATGCGGGAGAGGTTCGTCTCCGAGAGGATGAAGAGATCGCTCATCCGACCGCGCGGCGGCGACGCGCCCTCCTCGCCGACGAGCACGCGCTCCGCCCGCATCTTCACCTGCTGAGCGCTTTCTTCACTCGACACATACAGCACGCGCTGACCGGCGTCGGACATGCACGCAGCGGCCTGTAGAAGAAGCGTGCTCTTCCCGATGCCCGGATCGCCGCCGACGAGGACCGCCGAGCCCGGCACGACGCCGCCGCCGAGTACGCGGTCGAGTTCGCCGATGCCGGTTGCGATGCGCGGGGCCTCGAGCGGCGAGACGCGATCGAGCGGCAGGGCGACGCTCTTGAGGTCGGCGAGTCCTGCGCCGTGCCCGTCAGCCTGATCGCCGTGCGCGATCCACGCCGCGACTGCGCCGAGTGCCTGATGCTGCGGCTCCTCGGCGGGCGGCACGAACTTCTCGAGCGCATCCCAGGTTCCGCAGTCGGGACACTTGCCCATCCATCGCGGATGCGAGGAGCCGCATGACTTGCAGAGAAAGGTGACGCGCGTCTTCGCCATCGCCGCATCGTACGACGCGCCGCGCGCGACTCATCCGTCAGGCCGTGTGGGCCTGTCGATTCCTGTCGATACCTCTCGTCCACCTCTCGTCAGCGCTTCCGAAGCGCCCGCATCGACGCCACCCAGTTCGCGTAGTCGATGATCGCGTGTCGCCTCGACTTCGCATCGGGCATGCGGGCCGGATCATGGCCGAAGGCCGTCTCCATGCGCCAGGTCCAGTAGGCACCACGACGGCGGAATCCGGTCTTCCAGCCGAGGAGGAACAGCTCGCGGATGGCGATGAGAAGACGCATGGCTGTCTTCACCGATTGGCTCCGCGGACGAGCGAAGCCCATCCGTGAAGCCCATCAGTGAAGGGAAATCGGTCCCTGCTTCGGATCGACGATCGACGCGTCGGAGAGGGCGATCGCGTTGGTCGGCGAGGTCACGACATCGTCGTCATGCAGCGGCGAGAAGCGGCTCCCGATGAGGGGCAGCTTGTGGTTCGGGTTGTACTTCCGCGGCATGAGCCCCTGCACGACATAGATGATCGCGACGCAGGCGAGCGAGCCGGCCCAGATGAAGCTCGTCCAGCCGAGGTAGACGAAGACGCTGGTCATCAGCACCACGAGCGTCGCCGTCGGGATCATGCCTTCCCAGGCGAGCCGCATGAGCTGGTCGAAGCGGAAGCGCGGGAGCGTCCAGCGGATGGCCATGCCGAAGGCGACGAGGAGCGTCGTCTTCCCGAGCATCACGCCGATCTGGAGGAGGATGATGCCGAGGCCGCCCTGGGCCGCGACATCGGGGCCGATGCCGAACGGATTGAGCGACCAGCCGCCGAGGAAGAGGAGCGAGAAGAACGCCGCTCCCGTGACCATGTGGAAGTACTCGCCGAGGAAGAACATCGCGAACTTCATCGAGGAGTATTCGGTGTGGTACCCGCCGACGAGTTCGCTCTCGGCCTCGGCGAGGTCGAAGGGTGCGCGGTTCGCCTCGGCAAGCATGCAGACATAGAAGAGGATCGCCGCGACCGGCTGGGTGAGGAGATTCCAGCCGCCCGACTGCTGGGCGGCGACGATCTCGTAGGGCTGCACCGAGCCGACCGTGAGGACGACGGCGAGGAGCGCGAGGCCCATCGGGATCTCGTAGGAGATCATCTGGGCGCTGGCCCGCAGGCCGCCGAGGAAGGACCACTTGTTGTTCGACGCCCAGCCGCCGAGGCCGACGCCGTAGACGCCGAGAGCCGCGGTGGCGAGCAGGTAGACGATGCCGACATTGAGCGTCGCGCCGGCGACATTCACGACGACGCCTTCGACGCCGAGCTTCGCTGCGAGCCCGAAGGGCAACGAACTCAGCTCAAGCTGCCCGCCCCACGGGACGATCACGAAGCCGATCATCGCCGGGATCATGATGAACGCCGGGGCGAGGATGAAGAGCCACTTTTCGACTCCGGGCGGGTTGTAGTCCTCCTTCAGGAGGAACTTGAGTCCGTCGGCGATCGGCTGGAGGAGTCCGTTGGGGCCGACGCGGTTCGGGCCGACGCGATCCTGCATCCAGGCCGAGAGCTTGCGCTCGAGCCAGATGGCGTAGGCGCATCCGATGAGGATGACATGAAGCATCAGCCCGATGACCATCGCAGAGGTCACGAGCTGGGCGATCTGAGGGGTCGTCAGGCCGAACATGGGGATGGCAGGATAGCGGGAACGGCGGGCCGCCGCCTGACCTTCCCGGCGTGCGGCTCCCTATCTGCAAGCGGTCGGCGAGCCGTTCGGTTGCCCCCTCCGTGCCCTTTGCGCGTCAACGGCTCTCTGGCCGAGGCGCGCCCACGCCCGCCATCAGACCCCCACCGGCGCCCGTTCGACCTTGAAGACTTCCGTGACCGGCTTTCGCTCGATCCGCGGTCTCGCCAGATGCGGGAAGTAGTCCTGTGTGGCGAAGACCTGCCATGCGCCGCTCTTGAGGGCGGTGATCGCGAGGATCGCCGACTTCGCCCCGCTGATCGTCGTGATCATCGGAACGCCTGAACGCACGGCGGCAGCGCGGATCTTGCCCTCGTCGGTGTGTCCGCCCTTCTTGGTCGGCGTGTTGATGATCAAGGCGATCTCGCCGTTTCGGATGAGATCGAGAATGCTCGGCCGTGCGCCTTCGCTCAGCTTGCGAATGAGCGTGGTGTCGACGCTGAAGTTCTTCAGGTGAGCGTGCGTGCCGCTCGTCGTCAGCACCGTGAAGCCCATCGCGAGGAGCGTCCGGGCGGCCTCGACCGCATCGTCCTTGTCGCTCTCGCGAACCGAGAGGAAGACCTTGCCCGACTGCGGCAGCGGAAGTCCCGCAGCCATCTGGGCCTTGGCGAAGGCGACGGGCAACGAGCGATCGGCGCCCATGACCTCGCCGGTCGAGCGCATCTCCGGGCCCAGGACGACATCGACGCCGGGGAACTTCGCGAAGGGGAAGACCGATTCCTTCACCGCGAAGAAGCCGGTGTTGTGGATCTCCTCCACCTTCAGGTTCTCAAGCGACGCGCCCATCATGACCTTCGCAGCGACGAGCGCCCACGGAATGCCCTTCGCCTTCGAGACGAACGGCGCGGTGCGCGAGGCCCGCGGATTCACCTCGAGGATGTAGACCGTCTCGTCCTTCACGGCGAGCTGCACATTCATCAGGCCGCGCACCTTCAGCCGCTCGGCGAGCGTGCGGGCCTGCTCGCGAATGCGATTCACGATCGACGGCGGAAGCGAGTGCGGCGGCACGACGCACATCGAGTCGCCGGAGTGGATGCCGGCCTCCTCGATATGTTCCATCACGCCGCAGACGATCGCCCGCGGCGGGCTCGATGCGAGGGTGATCTGCCGCGAGAAGCCCCGCTCGTCGGGCCGGAAGTCGGCGACGACATCGACATCGACCTCGATCGCATCGCTCAGGAAGCGATCGATGAGAACCGGCGCGTTCGCAAGATCGCTGACATTCACCGCCGTCGACATGTAGCGACGGATGTCCTCGGCGGCGTTGCAGATCTCCATGCCGCGTCCGCCGAGCACATAGCTCGGACGCACGAGAACCGGATAGCCGATCGTGTCGGCGATCGTGACGGCCTCCTCGAGCGAACGGGCGATGCCGCTCGGGGGCTGGCGGAAGCCGATGTCGTCGAGCATCGCCTTGAAGCGATCGCGGTCCTCGGCGAGGTCGATCGAATCGAGCCCCGTGCCGATGAGCGGCACGCCCGCGGCGACGAGGCCGTGGGCGAGATTGAGCGGCGTCTGCCCGCCGAACTGCACGATGCAGCCGACAACGGAGCCGTTGCGGTCCTTCACCTCGGGACCGCCGCCGTTCAGGCGCTCGACGACATTGAGGACATCCTCAAGCGTCAGCGGCTCGAAGAAGAGGAGATCGCTCGTGTCGTAGTCGGTCGAGACCGTCTCGGGATTCGAGTTGATCATCACCGACTCGAAACCCATCTCGTCGCATGCGAACGCCGCCTGGCAGCAGCAGTAATCGAATTCGATGCCCTGGCCGATGCGGTTCGGTCCGCCGCCGAGAATGATGATCTTCTCGCGCTTCGAGACGCGGATCTCGTCATCGACGCGCGTGATGCCGCTCGCCACGCTCGTGACGGGCGATTCGTAGGTCGAATAGAAATACGGCGTCACCGCCTCGAACTCGGCCGCACAGGTGTCGACGAGCTTGAAGACCGGCTCGATGCCGAGAGCCTTTCGGTGCGCCCGCACCTTCAGGATGTTCGCGACGCTGATGTCGCCGAAATAGAGATTCGCAAGCTGCGGGTCGCTGTAGCCGAGCCGCTTCGCCTCGAGCAGCGTCTCCGCGGGCAGGTCCTCGAGACGCGGATAGGCGCAGAGGACATCCTCGAACTCGACGAGCTGCTTGAACTGGTCGAGGAACCAGGGATCGATGCGGGTGAGCTCGTGCACGCGATCGACCGGCCAGCCCATCTTCAGCGCGTAGCGGATGTAGTACATGCGCCCCTGCGAAGGGACGGTGAGCTTCCGGATGAGCTTGTCCTCGGGAAGCGGCCAGATGACCGGCACGCGGTCCGCCGTCTTCAGGCCGGCGGCGAGCTCCGCCCGCGTCGCCCGCGTCGCCGCGAGCCACTTGTCGTTCCGATCGAGACCGAAGCCGAATCGCTTCACCTCCATCGAGCGGATCGCCTTCTGGAACGCCTCCTTGAAGGTGCGTCCGATGGCCATCGCCTCGCCGACGGATTTCATCTGCGTCGTGAGCGTCTCGTCGGCTTCGGGGAATTTCTCGAAGGTCCAGCGCGGCATCTTCACGACGACATAGTCGATGCTCGGCTCGAAGCAGGCGCTCGTCGAGCCGGTGATGTCGTTGCGGAGCTCGTCAAGCGTGTAGCCGACGGCGAGCTTCGCGGCGATGCGGGCGATCGGGAAGCCGGTGGCCTTGCTCGCGAGCGCCGAACTGCGCGAGACGCGCGGGTTCATCTCGACGACGACCATCTCGCCCGACTGCGGATCGATCGCGAACTGCACGTTCGAGCCGCCCGTCTCGACGCCGACGGCGCGCATGATCGCGAACGCCGCGTCGCGCATGCGCTGATATTCCTTGTCGGAGAGCGTCATGATCGGCGCGACCGTGATCGAATCGCCGGTGTGCACGCCCATCGGATCGATGTTCTCGATGCCGCAGACGATGATGCAGTTGTCCTTGCGGTCGCGAACGACCTCGAGCTCATATTCCTTCCAGCCGAGGACGCTCTGGTCGATGAGCACCTGGCCGATCATCGATGCGGCGATGCCGCGGCGGATGATCTCGTCGAATTCCTCGCGGTTGTAGGCGATGCCGCCGCCGGTGCCGCCGAGCGTGAACGCGGGACGGATGATCGCGGGAAGGCCGATCTCCTGAAGGAACGCCCGGGCGTCGTCGAGATTCGTCACGGTCTTCGACTTCGGCTGCCGCAGTCCGAGCCGCTCGACGATCTTCCTGAACTCCTCGCGGTCCTCGGCCCGCTGGATCGGCTCGCGCTTCGCGCCGATCATCTCGACGCCGAACTCCTTCAGCGTTCCGGAGTCCCACAGCGCGCAGGCGCAGTTGAGCGCCGTCTGGCCGCCGAGCGTCGGAAGCACCGCGTCGATCGGCGTGCCTGCGGCCTTCTCCTTCGCGAGGATCTTCCGCACCGACTCCGGGGTGATCGGTTCGATGTAGGTCCGATCGCTGAAGGCGGGATCGGTCATGATCGTCGCCGGATTCGAGTTCACCAGGACGACGCGATAGCCCTCTTCGCGCAATGCCTTGCAGGCTTGGGTGCCCGAATAGTCGAACTCACAACCCTGACCGATGACGATGGGGCCTGAACCGAGGATGAGGATCGTGGAGATGTCGTCGCGGCGAGGCATGGGATGGGGCCGACCTGGCTGGTCCGCACGATCTCTTCCGCCCGGCAAGCGGGCTGGGGGTCACCCGCCCATCAAGCGGGCTGTGGTCACCCGCCCCGCGAGGGGCTGGCGAGAGGTTCGAACCGACGGTCGGATGGTTGCGCGCGGGGGCGAGCTGTCGAGACCCCGGAGACCGCTCCAGTTGCGGGGGCCGCGACACGCGCGCAAATTGCTGGCATTCTAGACGAACTTCCCCCACCCCGGGGAGCCTTCGCCGATGAGCCTCCACGCCGTGATTCCGCTCGCAGACATCGCCCTCGCAGCCGGGCTGTATGCCGCCCTCGCTCTTGGCTACTCGTGGGTCGCGCTCCCGTGGCTTTCCCGAAGGATGGACACGGGGCCGGTCGATGGCCTCGCCGCGGTGGTGGTTCGGGCGTGGCTCGGACTGATCCATCGCCCCGTCTGGATCGGTTTCGACGCCGCCCGTCCGCTCCTCGACGCATCGGGCCAAGGCGCGATCGTCATCGCCAACCATGCCAGCGGCGTCGACGCCTTCCTTCTTCAGTTGCCCTTTCGCCGCCGAATCCGCTGGATGATGGCGAAGGACCAGATGCTCCCCGCCTTTGAGGGTCTCTGGCGTCACCTCGCGATCCTGCCCGTCACCTACGGCCCCGGCGACAGCTCGACCTTTCGCGAGGCCATGCGACATGTCCAAGCCGGCGGAGTCTTGGGGCTTTTTCCTGAGGGCGGCATCGCGAAGCCGCCGCGCGAGGTCCGCCCCTTTCTGGCCGGCGTCGGCCTCATCGTCGCCCGCTCCAAGGTGCCGGTGCTGGTCTGCTGGATCGACGGGGCTCCCGATGCGCCATCCGCATTTGTCTCACTGGTTGTCCCCAGCCGGGTCCGGGTGCATTGCCTCGGGATCTACGACGCCGCCGGCGAGCGCGACCCTGTCGCCATCACGGCGGGAATCCGCGACATGATCCATCGGGCGAGCGGCTGGCCGCTGAACGACGGCGCGCTGCCAGGCACGACGCTCGCGGCAGAGGGGCCGAAGCGCGAGCGTCCCTCGGGACCGCGTCGGCGACAGGTACCATCCGACGCGTGATCGCCCGCATCGACGGAACCTTGGAGGGCATGGCGGACGGCGCGGCCCTCGTTCGAGCTGGCGACCTCGTCTACGAGGTGCTGGTGCCCGCCTACGACCAGATGCGGCTCGCCGCGTCGACCGGCGAGCGGATCAGCCTGCACACGCTGCACTATCTCGAGGGACAGGGCCAGGGTTCGAGCTTCTGGCCTCGGCTCATCGGCTTCGCCTCGATCGAGGAGCGGACCTTCTTCGAACTCTTCACGACGGTGAAGGGCATCGGGAATCGGAAGGCGCTTCGGGCCCTGCAACTGCCGATTGCGACCGTCGCCGAGGCGATCGCCAACCGCGATGTCGCGACGCTTCAGTCGCTGCCTGAAATTGGCAAGAAGACCGCCGAATCGATCATCCTCGAGCTGCGCGAGAAGGCCGGACGATTCCTCGGCGCGACCACGGCGATTCGCGAGGCGAAGCCAACGGACCTCCAGTCAAGTCGCGTTCGGACCGATGCGATTGCCGTACTCGTCCAGCTCGGCGAGGTCCGGCCGGTGGCGATGACCCTCGTCGAACGGGCCCTCGCCGCCGATCCCTCGATCGACACGGCGGATGCGCTCGTCACCGCCGCGTTTCGACTGAAGGAGCTGGGCTAAGGTCCTGCTCCGGCGCGCCGCCCGACAGACCATCCACATTCCACGCACCATTCCTCACCATGCGATACGCAATGATCATGGCCGGCGGCTCCGGCACCCGTCTGTGGCCGATGAGCCGCGAGGCGCGGCCGAAGCAGCTCATCCCCTTCCTGAACGGCAAGAGCCTGCTGCAACTCGCGGCGGAGCGCCTCGACGGCGTGGTGCCGAGCGAGCGCCGCATCATCTGCACGAACGCGGGCTTTCGCGAGCCGATTCGCGCCGCGCTGCCTGCCTTCGGCGATGAGCAGATCCTCGGCGAGCCGGTCGGGCGCGACACGCTGAACGCCGTCGGCTTCACCGCCGCGGTGCTCCAGCGCCGCGATCCCGGGGCGATCTTCGCGGTGCTCACCGCCGATCATCTCATCGAGCCGCAGGATGTCTTCGCGAAGCGCCTCGACACGGGCTTCGCCCTCGTCGAAGCCGATCCGGCGCGGCTCGTGACCTTCGGCATCACGCCCACCTTCGCGGCGACGGGGTACGGCTATGTCGAGCGAGGCGATGCGATCGCCGGATTCGATCAGGCGTTCCGAGCGCGGCGCTTCGTCGAGAAGCCCGACCGCGAGCGTGCCGAGGCCTATCTCGCCACCGGGAACTTCTCCTGGAACAGCGGCATGTTCGTCTTCAGCGCAGCGAAGGTCATGGAGGCGATTCGCTGGTATCGCCCGGACACCTACGAGTCGCTGCGCCGCATCGCCGACGCGTGGGACACGCCGCAGCGACAGGCGACGCTCGCGGCGATCTATCCCTCGCTCTTCAAGATCTCGGTCGACTTCGGCCTGATGGAGCCGGCAAGCCGCGACGAGCGCCTCGCCATCTGCGTCGTGCCGATGGGCGTGCAGTGGATGGATGTCGGAAGCTGGCCGACCTATGCGGCGACGCTCGATGCGGACGCGCAGGGCAATCGCACGAGCGCTCAGTGGCACGGCGAATCGACGCACCGATGTCTCGTCGTCAGCGACGATCCGACGCATGTCGTCGCGACGATCGGCTGCGACGATCTCATCGTCATCCACACACGCGATGCGACGCTCGTCTGCCGCGCGGATCAGGCCGAGCGCGTGAAGGGCATCGCCGGGGTCGTTCCCGAGCGATACCGATAGCCCGATGCGCTATATGGCGATCGATCTCGGCGGCAAGCGGACCGGCATCGCCACGGGCGATGTGATCACCGGACTGGTACAGCCGCGCGTCGTGGTGCAGCAGGCGATGGGCGAGGAGCTCATTCGGAAGCTGCTCATCGAAATCGACGACTTCGGCCCGACGCGGCTCGTCGTCGGCCTGCCCATCAACATGGACGGCACCGAGGGACCGGCGGCCAAGGCGGTGCGGGCCTTCGGTGAGGAGTTGGGGCGGCGGGCCAAGGTCCCGATCGATTACCAGGACGAGCGACTCACCAGCTTCGCCGCGGAGAAGCAGCTCGACCGGAGCGGCCGAACCCACAAGGAGAAGCGGGAGATCCGCGACGCCCTCGCCGCTGCGGAGATCCTGCGGGATTACCTCCGCCGACTTGCCGGTGACGAGCCCAGCGGAGCTGGGAACGACGACGAGGGGAACGGCGAAGACGGGAACGGCGACGAGGAATGGCCCAATGACCCCGAAGCGGACCGAAGTTGCTGAATGCGCGGACCGATGGGTATGATCCCTGACCCATCCGGGCCTCACGGCCCCGGACCGCTTGGGACCTCTTTGGGGATTGGTGTAACGGTAGCACAACTGACTCTGAATCAGTTTGTCTAGGTTCGAATCCTAGATCCCCAGCTACAGACTGCAGCTACAGACAACAGCGACAGACTCCTCGGACGGGCTCTCACCGCTCCGCAGAGCAACGCATGACTCAGACGACGACCCGACGCGACCGCGTCGGGTCGTTGCGTTCGGGGAACGGACCGCGGGCCCGCGGGCAGAGACTGAAAAGTCCTGCGCCTCCGAGTCGAACTCCGCGTGGAGAGGTGGACGGGCGATGTCACGCCCGACCTTCCTCAAACCTCACTCGATCCATACGGGTTTCTCCATGCGACTCACCTCCACCATCCTCGCAACATCCGTCGCCTCGCTTCTCGCCTTCCCCTGCCTTGCCGATGTCACGCTCACCAGCGCCGACGGCCGCTGGGTCGCCACCATCGAGGACACCGGCGGCGCTGCCGGCCAGTGCAACGGCATGAAGGACATGTCGCTCGCACCCGCGTACCAGAGCTTCGTCGCGAACACCCGGCACTACATCCGCATGGGCTCGCCGATTCTCTTCTCGCAGTACACGACCGAGCGGGTCGAGAACCGCTTCGAGCTGGTCCGCTTCGTCGCCGACTCCAGCACCTTCACCGCGGTGCTCGTCTCGGACGACTTCAGCGGCACGGTGCTCATGATCAACGGCGAGATGGTCTCCGGCGCGCAGGGCGGCCTGCGCGTGGCCCTGACCTTCATGGATGCCTCGCCGAGCGACACCGCACTCCTTCAGACCGGCGTGCAGACCTTCGTCTACGCCAACATGAATGTCGACGGCGAGATGTCCGGCAATGTCGGCGGCTGGATGGGCGGATCGCCGAACGGGCACTTCTGGCAGAAGCGAAACGGCAGCCCGGCGGCCAGCGAGCGCTGGTTCGTCGGCGCCGATGTGCAGGCCATTCAGGCCATGGGCGATTCGCTCATGCAGCAGTACCTCGACGGCGGGGCGACTGGCCTTTCAAACCAGGTCTTCACGGGACCGGGCGATGTGAACACCGCGATCGAGTTCGCGCCGAAGAACATCAACGCGGGTTCGCAGACGGTGCGCTACGGGCTCGGCAATGTGAATCTCTTCGTTGCTCCGACCTTCGGCGATGCCCCGAACTTCCCGGTCGCTGCGCTCCTCAGCTCGGACAGCCGGTGGCGCGCTGATGTCTACACCTCACTCGCCTCGGTCGGTGATCTGGCCGGCCAGATCCAGACCGTGACCGATCAGAGCCTGCCCTCCCCAGCCAACAAGGTGAGCGACCCGATCTGGCAGTACTACGCCGCGGATGTGGCCGGCACCGCGGTTCCGAAGACCTTCTCGTTCAACGCCACGGGCCTTCACATGTGGATCACGCCGAACTCGAGCCGCGCAAGCTCGGTCCTGCGTCTCGCCACGCCCGGCATGGTGGCCATCGTCGACAACCTCATGCTTCCGGGCGAAAGCGGCGGCATGGCCTGCTGCACGACCGTCATCGACACCGCGGCGAGCGGCAAGATCCTGCGGACCTGGCTTGGCTCCGACACGGATGTCTCAGGCTTCACTCCCAACGAAGCGGGCATCGACGGCGACCACATCTGGATGACCGCGCCAGACGACACCTTCGGCAGCGTCCGCTGGATCCGACCGACCTCGATCGATAGCTTCCAGATCTCGCCGCTCGGCGCCGTCTGGACGAACATCCTGCTCGGCCTCGGCCTCACCAATGTCGCGACTCCCGGCATCTACGACGTCGAATGGGGCACCGGTTTCGCTCCGCACACGCTTAGCCACAACGAGCCCTTCGTCTCGGGTTTCGTGGTCGGCAATCCGAACATCTCGATGCCGGCGTGGTTCTGCCAGCCGACGCAGACGAATCCCTGCGTCGGTGACCTGAACAGCGACGGAAGCGTGGACGCGGCCGATCTGAGCATCCTGCTCGGCGCGTGGGGCCCCTGGCAGCCGACCGCTCCGGACACCGACTTCAACGACGACGGCGTGACCGACGCCGCTGACCTGAGCGTCCTGCTCGGGGCGTGGGGTTCGTGCAACTGATCCACACACCACCGCATCGCACGAACGCAATGCGGCGACCGATCAAGAGAGAGAACGACGGGACGAGCCTCGCGGCTCGTCCCGTTGTCGTTTGGCTTCTGTTCGTATGCAAGGCGGGATCGGGGCCGTTTCTACGCGAGTTTGGACACCCACATCGTGGAGAGCCTGGGGACAACGGCAGCAGACGGCAAGGAAGACGAGCAGTCCTATAACTCTGGACCGCCCAGCCCGGCTGCCCAGCCCGGGCCGCCGACGCTCCCAACCACAACCCAAACTCCACCATCCCGAACGAATACCGGGACGAGCCTCGCGGCTCGTCCCGGCGTCATTCAGGACTCTCATTCAGGACAGCGGCGTTCCGATCACTGCCACTGTCCGAGGAGGACCGCGATGTCCGCGGCGTCGATCACGCCGTCATTGGTGAGGTCGGGCGCACAGCACGCGCTACCGGCACACGCACTCGAACCCCACGCACCGAGCAGGATCGCGAGATCGGCAGCGTTCACCGCACCGTCGAGATTCAGGTCGCCCTGTGCCGTCACCTCGCCGGTCACGACAAGCGTGACGCTGGTCGGCGTGACGATCGCCTCGATGCCGTCGACGCCAAGGCTCGACGCGTCGATGCACTCGAAGCCGCCGGTCACGCTCGCCGCCGTGAGCACCGTGAACTGGCTCCCGATCGCGGGCACGAAGCCTGGGGCGAAGTCGACGGCGATCGCACCGTCGAGCGAGGCGATGCCGGTCACCTGAACGAGGTCGTTCGAGGCCGGCGCAAGCTGCACCGCAAGCGTGCCGCCCTGCGTCTGTGTGTAGTTCCCGGTGATCGTCAGTGAGCGCGGCGCCTCGCCAAGATCGAGCGACGGATCGAGTACGCCACCGGTGTTGTCGACATTGCCCGTGATCGCGCCGTCGCCGCCGAGGCGGCCACCCTCGAGGTCGAGGAAGGTGCCATTCTGGAAGGTCATCGTGCCGTCGACGCGCGTCGAGCCCGCGGTCTGCCGGAGCGTGTCGCGCATCGTCGCGAAGCTGAAGGCGCTCAAGGCGATCGTCCCCTCGTTCACGAATCCGCTTGGCTCGAGCTCCCATGTCGTGCCCGTGCCGGCGCCGATCTGGATCACACCCTCGTTGACGAACGAGGTCTTCAGGTCCGTCCGCATGGTGCCGCTGTCGTTCCGCAGCAGACCGCGATTGACCAGCGCGTCGAGCTCGTCGAGCCCGAACTGTCCGCCGCCGCTGATCGTGTGACCGGCTTCGTTGGTCAGCGTCGCACCAGGCTGCGTCCCGCGCAGCAACCCAAGGTTCGATCCCGTGAAACGCAGTTCGCCGGTGCCGGCGAGCGTGACATTGCCGATGCAGTTGATGGTCGCGAATCCGGCTGCCGGTTTCGCCGAGATGAGTCCGGCGTTCTGAATGGCCCCCTTGAGGCGGAGCGCGGTGCCGCTCGGCACCTCGACCGTGGTCGCATTCGTCAGGTTCGCGATCTCGGACTCCTCGAACACCGTGCGGACGATTCCGCTCCCGTCGCTCGTGAGCGTGCCGTTCGTGATGCCGCCCTTCCAGAGTTCGACCACACCACCGTCGTCGGCGTGCATGATCGCACCGGGCGCGTTGCGGATCGCGCAGCTCTCGATTCGCAGTCTTCCTCCGCCGCGGGCGACCATCGTGCCGTTGTTGACGTTGTCGCCCGACGCGAGCAAAAGCCGCTGCGGCGAGTTCGGCGCCGAGGCCTCGATCAGGCCCTCGTTCACGAGCGTCAGCGCGCCGTCGCCGATCGTGCCCGCGCCGCGAATCGTGTGCGTCGCTGTGTTGCGGAGCGTGAGCCCGGTCTGCGACGCGGACAACACATTCTTGATGTTGTCGCCCATGTCGAGCGTGCCGTTGCCGACGAGATCGACGTCCTCGGTGAGAAAGATCGCGGAGAAGAAGGGCGAGGCGTTCGTGAATCGAATCGCGCCATCGTTGTCGCACGCGCCGATGAATCCGAACTGCGACATCGGCACGAGCAGTTCGCTGCCGGCGCCGATCGTGAGCGACGGCACCTGGACATTGAAGAGATCGAAGACGACCGACGCACCGCGTCGCGGAGCGATCACGACGGGCTGCCCGTTCGGAGCGAATCCACCGGTCCAGTTGAAGCCGACGCTCCAGCTTCCCGAGCTCGGTCCGACCCAACCGACCGCTCCGGCATATGCACTCGACGCGGACGCGGCGACGAAAACGGGGACAAGCCCCAAGGCAAGCGGAACAAGGTGGCCGCACGGCCGACGGTGATGGGATCGGATCTTCGGTGACATGGGACTTCCTCTCGGATCGGTGCGCAGGCCACGCCCGCGGCTGGCCTGCGATTACGCGAGCCACGCCCGCTCTGACGGATTCACATGCTTTTCCGCAGACTTCGCCGGCGAAGTCGAGACAAGCGAGATTACGGGGCCTTCGCCCGGAGCGACGCCGCCGACTCTCGGAGCGTGGCGGGCAGCGCCTGATCGCTCGGTGCGAGCAGTCCGTCGGTTGCCATCCGATCGAGCAACGCCGCACCGCGTTCGATCGCCTCCGCCGCCTCGAGAAGCAGCGTCCGACGGCTCTCCTCCGCGCGTCCTTCGCGACCCGCAAGAGACTCGATCGCCTGCCCGTAGAGCGCGTGCGCGATCGCTTCGGCGCGCCGACGACCTGCGTTCTGCGGCGCCTCCTCGCTGAGCGTCCGTCGGAGTTCGATCGCCTCTTCCATCGCCGCGCGCATGGCTTCGGCGTCGCCCAGCTTCGCGAGCAATGCCCCGTGACGAAGGAGCACATGGGCAAGATCGACGCGCGCCTGCGCGTTCACCGGATCGACCGCGAGCGCTCGTCGACGAATCGCGAGCGACTCGCCAAGCGCTTCGCTCGCCCGCTCGAGCTGACCGATCTCGACGAGAATCGACGCAAGCGAGTTCAACTCGATCGACAGGGCACGCTCCGCGGCCGGAGCGGGATCCGCTCCGCTGACCGTGCGTTGAAGCTCCACCGCCCGCTCGGCATGCGGCAAGGCTTCCTCGGGCCGCCTCAATTCCCACAGCGTCGTCGCGATCTTGCCTTCAAGAACCGCCCGCGTGCGCGTGGTCCACGCCGGATCGTCGTGCGGTGCAGCCGTCGTCTCAAGCAGCGCAGCGGCCCGCCTCAGCGCCGCAAGCGCCTCGTCGCCGCGACCGACGAGAGCGAGCGCATCGCTCCGTCGCTCCTCGATGGCGATGCGCGTCGCGGCAGCGGCCTGCGTGCCGGTCGCCTCGAGTTCGTCAAGCGTCACGAGCGCCTGATCGAATCGTTCGATCGCAGCATCGCCGCGCCCGGCGTAAAGCTCGACGAATCCATGCGCCGACTGAGCCCGCGCAAGCTGCACCCGAGCCTCTGCGTCACGCGGGCTCTGCTCGACGACGCGCTCGCGCAAGCGAATCGCCTCGGCATAGGACGCCATCGCCGCAGCGCTGTCGCCGAGATTCGGCACGAGTGGACTGCCCTGGATGTCGCCGATCCGCTCCCACGCCGACGCGAGTTCCGTGAGAAACGCAGCGTCGCCCTCATCGGCGTCGGGAGCGAGATCCCGCAGATACGCGAGCGCCGAGCGCACGATGAGCTCGCGCGCTGGTCGCGAACCCTCGAGCGGCGCGACCGCTCCGTCGAGTTCGAAGAGCAGTCCCGAGGCGATCGTTCGCACCTGAGTGAATCGTCGCTCGGCGCGCTCGCGCGCGGCGATCGCGTCGGACCTCTGGACGAGGGCGATCACCGCGAACACGAGGAGGAGGGCGGCCACAACACTTGCGCCGATCGCCCGTCGCCGATAGCGCCGCACGAGCTTGGCAAGCGCCGCCGGCGCGGACTCGCGTCGCGCCCGAATCGGCTCCCCCGCCAGCGATGCCCGCAAGTCGGCCGCGAAATCCGCAGCGGTCGCGTAGCGATCGGCCGGCCGCTTGGCGAGCGCCGTCAGCAGGATGGCATCGATGTCGCCCACGAGTTCCCGGCGGAACGCACTCGGGCGTTGCGCATCGGTCGACTCGATCGCGTGCAGTCGAGCCGCAAGCGAACCGTCGATCGCGTAGGGCATCGCGCCGGTGAGGGCCTCGAAGAGGACGACGCCGAGCGAGTAGATGTCGCTTCGAATCTCAATGCGCGACGGTTCGCCAGACGCCTGCTCGGGACTCGCCCACGGCAGCGAGCCGACGAACATCCCGGTCCTCGTCGCAGCGGCGGTCGAGCCGACTTCCGAAGCACGGGCGAGTCCGAAGTCCACGATGCGCACGCGGCCGGCGCGGTCGACCAGAAGGTTGCTCGGCTTGAGATCGCGGTGGATCACGCCGCGCCGATGGGCCTCGTCAAGCGCATCGCATGCCGCCGCGGCGAGCGCGACGATCGTCGGCACGGCACGATCGACGGAGCGGGCGAAGCGATCGAAGGGAATGCCGTCGACATGCTCCATCACGAGATAGGGCTCGTCGGCGGCCGTCTGTCCGCCACCGAGAATGCGGACGATTCCCGGATGATCGAGCCCGGCGGCGATCTCGGTCTCGCGCTCCAACCGACGGCGTGCGGCGGGGGTTGCGAGCTCCGGATCCGCGAGGACCTTGATCGCGACGATCCGTCGCGTGGCGAGTTGCCGGGCCATCCACACGCAACCCTGTCCGCCGCGCCCGATCTCGCCGAGCATCTCATAGCCGGCGATCGACGGCGCGGAGCGCTCGTCGCGCGCAGCCCCGACCTCGCGGAGCGCGGCAACGAGCGTGCCCTCGTCCTCGAACCAGGAGCGAGCTTCGCTCACGCCGCACGCTCCACCACGCGGCCCGGCAGACTCATCCCTCCTCCGCAACCTGCTCGGCGACAAGCTCGGCCAATCGCCGGACGATTCGCGACTTCGCCTGGTAGACCTGATCGACGGAAAGTCCCAGCTCCTCGGCGGTCGCCGCAACCGACACGCCCTCGACGCCGTAACGCCGGAACGCCATCCGATCGAGCGGCGAAAACTCCACCTCGATCGTCCGCATCGCCCGTCGCATGTGGTACTGCCGCCATTCGGCCTCCCATTCGCGCTCCTGCTCGGCATCATCCCCAGCGGGAGGATCGACCTGACCCGAGTCGATCTCTCCTAGCGACCTGATGCGTCCCTTCTGAAAAATTCGGCGCTGAATCGCCCGCACCGCGATCGTCTTCAGATAACCGCGAAAGCGGCCCTTGGCCGGGTCGTAGCGAAAGGTCGGCATCGACCCGAGGAGCGCCGCATGGACCTCCTGGACGATGTCATCGACCTCGGGGCCGGACAGTCCGCGGCGCAGGGCAAAGCCGCGAAGGAGCGATCCGTATCGCTCGCCGAACTCGCGCCACGCAGCCTCGTCGGCGCGATCGGCGAGTCGGGCGATGAGCGAGGCGTGCGTGGTGCGCGCGTCCATGGTCGGCTCATCTCCCGGGCTCGATGATCGGCGTCGCCATCGAGACCGTGCGCACGCCCATCGACATGATGCGCTCGCCGCCGTCCGCCGGCGTGAAGTACGCGATGAGGTCGACAGACTGCTCGCCGATCTGATCGGTCGCACCGCCGTCCAAGAGGGAAATGCCGATCGAGTAGCTCGGTCCCACCAGCGACTTCGCCCGCATCGCCGCGACGCGCTCCGGCGGAACGACCCAACGCCGCAGCGGCTTCTCGCCGGCGCGCCCCATGCCTCCGACGCGATAGATCTCGAACTCAAAGGTCCCGTCGCGATGCATCGGCGAGGGATAGGGTCGCGAGAAGAGATAGGCCTCGATCTGAATCGTGTCCGGACGCAGGTTTCCGTTCGAGTCGATCGGCTTCGGTCCGAGCACCAGTGCGATCGCGTTGATCGGCGCGGCATCCGGCGTGTCCGGCGCGGCCCGCGGCGGCGGCGGCATCGGCCGTCCGTCGCTCGTCTCGACGGTCGTCTCGCATCCGCCAAGCAGCGCGGCGATCGAGAGCAACGCTCCGACGCGGAGGGCGGTCCGTGCCGTCACGATTCGCCCCCGCCGCTCGCCGGTGCCTTCGCCCCATCCTTCGTCTCTTCCTTCGACCCTTGCTCTGGCCCTTCCTTTGACCCTTGCTTTGCCCCTTGCTTTGACCCTTGCTTCGACTTGATCGGATCGACAAGGCGACCGTCCTCGTCGATCTCGCCGCGCACGCCGTCGAGTTCGCCCCGTCGAATCTGCTCAAGGATGTCGGGCGGCAGTGTCGCCTTGTTCATCGCCGATTCCGTCTGGTTATCGATCGCCTTCGGCGTCGTGACGACATGCGGCGTGAGCACGATGAGCAGTTCGGTCTTGCTCGCCGCCTCGGTCTTGTTGCGGAAGATCGGCCCGATGATGGGAATGTCGCCGAGGAAGGGAATCTTCCGCTCGATGCGCTCGTAGCGATCCTGGATGAGTCCGCCGATCACGACGGTCTGTCCGTCCTTCACCGTGACCGTCGTCGTCGCCCGCCGACGGTTGATGATCGGCGACTGGAAGTTCTCGCTGATCTTCGTGCTGTCCTTGCTGATGCGCGAGATCTCGGGCTCGATGATCATGCGCACATAGCCGTCTGGATTGATTGACGGCGTGACATCGAGGATGACGCCGACCTCTTCCGGCGTGACCGCGGACTGCTGTCCGACGGAATTGAAGGAAACGCTGCTGGGCAGGCGCACCGTGTCGCCGACCTGGATGCGTCCCTGGGTGTTGTTCGCGACCATCACCGACGGATTCGAGAGCAATTCAACGCGATTCTGCGACTGGAGGGCGTTGAGCAGCAGATCGAAGTCGGCGTTGCCGATCGCGATGTTCGGCACCGTCGCGGCGCCGAAGAGCGCTGGGGCAAGACCGCCCAGGCCGGGCACCTGCGCGGCGCCCGAGGAGAAGTTCGTTCGGGCCAGGCCGTAGCCGCCGGCGATGTCGACATCGCCGATCCCGAAGCGCGTGAACTGGAGCCCAAGCTCCTCCGCGGTGTCGAGGGTGATCTCGGCGAGCAGCACCTGGATGAGCACCTGCGGCGGGTCGACATCGAGCTCCTGAATCACCGAGCGGACCTTGTCCATGTAGCGCGGGCTTGCGTTGACGAGCACCGAGTTCGACTTCTCGTCGCCGACGATCGTGACCTCCTGCTCGAGGAGCTTCTGGGCGCTTGGCCGCTGATCCGCGCCGAGCGTCGAGAGCACCTTCTGCTGGTCGCGCTGCACGAACTCGGTGAGGACCCGCGCCACCTCGAGCGCCGCGGCGTTCTTGAGCTTGTAGACGAGCGTGTCGCGGGCGTTCGCCTCCTGGGCATCGAGTTCGGTCACGACCTTCTCGACGAGATCGAGATAGTTGGGCGTGCCCGAGACGAGCAGCGAATTGGTGCGGTTGTCGACGGTGATCGAAAGCTGCTGGCGCTCGTCGGGCACGAGGGTGAGCTCGGTGCCGAAGAGGCCGATGTTCCCCTGCTGCGCTCCCGCGGCCGCCGGAGGCGGCGCCATCCCGTCGGCGACCGCGCTCGCGGCGCCCTCGGCGACCGCGCCTTCGCGCGGCTTGAGGACATAGAGGTTGCCGCGCTGCTCGAGATTGAAGAGTTCCCGAAGGATCCGCGACATCTGCTCGGCGTCGGCGTTGACGAGCTTGAAGACCCGGATGTTCTGGCTGCCCGACGAGCTGCCGTCGAGATCCTTCACCATCCGCTCGATGAGCTCCATCGACTCGCGCGGGGCGCGGGCGATGATCGTGTTCGTGCGGATGTCGGGGGTCAGGCTGATCGACTGCCGAACCGCGGCGGAGACCTCCATCTCGATCGGACCGTCGCCCTCGGCGCCGCCGATCTCGCGGAGGTACTTCAGGACGATCGCCTGCTGCGCGTTCGCGCCGCCGGCGATGCTCGATCCGGAGAGCACCGTCTGGATGAGGTTCACCGTCTCGATGACATTCGCCGAAGTGAGCGTCAGATAGCGGATCTCGACGACCGAGCTGGGCTTCGCGCCGTCGAGCTGGGCGACCATGCGACGCATCGTGTCGATGTCGGGCTGGCTGCCCGAAAGGAGCACCGCGTTCAGGCGCGGCTCCGCGGCCGCCTTCACGGTCGCGGTGCCTCGGCGGCGATTCTCCTCGCGCACATACATTTCCTCGAGCATCGCAACGATGTCGGCCGCGCGGCTCTTCGCGAGCTGCACGATCTCGAGCGACTCGCCGCCGATCGAATCCTGCGCGGCCTTGGTGAGGAGTTCGACGAGGTTGCGAACGACAGCGACATTCTCGGCGCTCGCCGCGATGATGAGCGAGTTGCTCGAGACGTCCGGCGTGATCGCCACCGCGTCGCTCGGCTGGGCCTGCGTGCCGAGACTCTGCTGCCGCTCGCGCATGAGCGTCTGCACCTTCGGGGCCATCTCCTCGGCGCGCACGCTCTCGAGGGCGATGACCTCGATGCCGACCGCGGGATTCGCAGGCGTCGCCTCGAGCTTCGCGACGAGATCCTCGATCGCCTTCAGGTCGTCCGGCCCCGCGCTCACGAGCAGGCTGCTCGTGCGCGGATCGGTGAGGACCAGCGGCCGCACGCGCCGCTCGATCTCGTTGGGCAGGTCGGCGTAGCGCCGCTCCATGATCTGGTTGAGCGCCGACGCCACGCGATCGAGATTCGCCTTGCGCACGGTGATGACCTGGAGAAGTCCGCTCTCGGCGGTCTCCTCGGTGTCGAGATCCTGGGCGAGCCGCTCGATCACCGCGAAGGTGTCCGCGCCCGCCGCGACGATGAGGGCGTTCGTGCGACCGTCGGCGACGACGGTGGCCCGCTCGAGATCGGCCGTCTCCGGCTGCACCTTGCGGAGCCGCTCGAGCCGCGCATCCATCAGCGACTGGATCATCGGGGCGAGCCGCGCCGCCGAGGCGTTCCGCATCGTGACCGTGCGAATCTCCTTGATTTCCGGAGCGAGCTTCTGATCGAGCGTCTTCAGCAACTCCTCGAAGACGACGAAGGAGCGCGGGCTCGTCGAGACGATGAGGGCGTTCGTGCGCTCGTCGGCGATCGCCCGGAGACGATCCTCGTCGCGGATCGTCTTCGCGCTGCGCTGGGCCTCGAAGAGGCTCGTGACCGTTGTCGCGAGTCGCGCGGCCGAGGCGTTCTGGAGCGGATAGATGCGCACGAGCGCGGCGGGCGACGCGGCCTCGACATCGAGCTGCCGCACGAGTTCCTGCACGATCTCGACATTGCCGCGGCTGCCGACCACCATGAGCGCGTTGAGTTGCGGCTCCGGTCGGATGACGAGGCTCGACATCGCGACGAAGACATCGCCCTCGACGACCTCACCGCCGGCCTCGCCCATCCGCGCGACGCGGAGGCGGCCGATCTGCTTCTGCATCGGCGTCGCTTCGGGCAACTCCGCCCGACCTTCGACGAGAACCGACTGGAGCGTGCCGGCGAGATCAGTCGCGTCGGCGAAGCGAAGCGGAATGAGCTTCGGTTCGACCCAGCCCATGCCCACTTCCGAATCGAGCTTCGTGCGCAGGACCTCGACGAGCGCGACCGCGTCCTCGGAGCCCGCGACGACGACGGTGTTCGTGCGCTCGTCGGTCGAGATCGCGATCTCGCTCAGAAGGGCCTTGCCGGCCATGCCGGCGGGAATGCCCTCGATCTTCGCGACGGGAATCTCGCCGAGTCGCTTCCCCTGCTGGAAAAGGTCGGTGACGATGCGGGCGAACTGCTGCGCCGAGATGTTTTCGAGCGGATGGATCGCGACCATCACCGAGTCGGTCACCGGAAGCGCGTCGAGACTGCGGACGACCTCTTCGAGCGCGGAGACATTCTCGGCGGTGCTCGAGACGAGCACCGCGTTCATGCGCTCGTCGGCGAGGACGAGCATCGGCTGCGTGAGATCGAGCTTGAGGTCCGGCTGATCCGCGCCGTCGCGCCGCAGCGAGAGCCGTCGGATCTGCTCCTGTAGCGCCCGAGCGCGGGCGTTGCCGACCGGCGCCTCGCCCGGTTGAAGCATCTCGGTGACGACCTTCGCGAGCGCCGTCGCCTTCGCGTTGCGGAGCGGCACGATGCGCACGACGCTTTCGGCGACCTTCGGCTCCGCGTCGATCGCCTTCACGAGTCCAACGATCGTCTCGCGATCGCCGGGATTCGCGACGACGATGATCGCGGCGCGACCGGGCACGGCGCTGACCTTCACCGGCTCGATGACGACCTTCGATGTCGATCCCTCGGGCGTCGGCTTGTCGAGCCCGATCTGCTGGATCACGCGGGCCGCGGCCTCCGGAGCGATGTGGGCGAGGTCGATGACGAAGACCGCCTGTCCGGCGCCGGGCGCCAGCGAATCCATCTGATCGACGATTTGTCGGATCTCGTCGAAGAGCGGACCGGTCGACGCGATCACGAGTGCGTTGCCCGCGGCGTCGACCTGCACCGAGAAGGGCAGCTTCGCCTGCTCGGCGCGGGCGTTGAAGGCCTCGCGAATCGCCTGCGCGACCCGCGCCGCCGACGCCTGCTTGAGCGGCAGGAGATGCACGCCGAGCCCCTGCTCGGTCGCCTGCTGCTGGAGCGCCTCGGCGATGGCGAGAATCTGGTTGTACTCGTCATCCGGTGCCCGCACGATCAGGGCGTTGCTCGACGCGTCGGCGACGATGCGAAGCCGCGATCGCTGTGCGTCGCGCGGCGCGCTCGACGGCGGCGCATAGATCCGGTCGATCGCCTGGGCGAGCTGCTCCGGATTGCCGAAGCGCACCGGAATGAGGCGCGGCGCAGGCAGTCGATCGAAGTCGGCGATGTCGATCTCGCGCACGATCGCCTCGATGCGGGCGAGATTCACCTTGCTCGCCGAGACGACGAGTGCGTTCGTGCCCGAGTCCGCCGCAGCGCTGACCCAGTCCTCGTTCCGCACGAGCGTCGTCGGAGGCGGCGGCTCCTCGTCGTTCTGGCCGCGATTGCGCTGCTGGTTCGAGCGCTCCTGCGCCGGGCCGCGGAAGGCCTCGTTGATCGCCCGCGCGACGCTCGATGCGTCGGCATGCACGAGCGGAATCACCCGCAACTGAAGGCCCGCGTCATACTCCTCGCTGTCGAGCTTCGCGAGCAGGGCGCGAATGCCCGCCCACTCGCTTTCGACCGCCGAGATCACGAGCGAGTTCGACGCCGGATCCGCGACGATCCGGACATTCTGCTTGTCGGGCGTGTCCGCCTCGCTCGCGAATCGGCCGTAGAAGTACGAGAGCGCATCCTGGACCTTCTCGGCCTGGGCGAACTTGAGGGTGACGAAGTCCGTCACGCGCGGGCGGCTCGCCGGCACATCGATGGTCTTCAGGATGTTCTCGATGACCTGGAACTGGTCCGCGGTCGCGCCGATCACGAGCTGATTCTCGAGTCGATTCGAGTCGATCGACGGCGGCTCCTCGTTTGCCTCGTTGCGATCGCGGATGAGCCTGCGCAGCGTGCTCGCGACATCGCTCGCGATGGCGTGTCGGAGCGGCAGCACGCGGTACTCGACGGGACTCGCCGCGGGCACCTCCTCGAGCTTGCGGATAAGCCCCTCGATGATCGGGAAGCTCTCGAGCGTCGCCGTGACGACGAGCGAGTTCGATCGGCGATCCGCAGCGACGCGGGCGACGACCTCGACCGGTTCGCTTCCCTCCTCGAGCTTCAGGCTGATCCCGTTCGTGCGCCCGCGCGAGTCGAGCTGAAGCGTCTGACCGAGAATGCGTGCGACATCCTCGGCCTTCGCGCCGCTCAGGGCGTAGGTGCGGATCACCGTCTCGGCAGCGTCGGTCGGGCCATCGAGCCTCGCGACGAGAGCCTTCACCTGCTCGAGCTGCGCGGCTGGTGCGTTCACGACGAGGGCGTTCGTGCGGGCATCGGGCGTGACGATGACGCCCGTGCCGCCGCCGCCGCGCTTGCCGAACTGCTCACCGATCATGCGGGCGATCTCGACCGCCTGACCTCGCTCGAGGGCGATGATCTCGACGCCGCGGTCGCCGGCCGTGGTCGGCTGGTCGAGCTTCGAGAGGAGATCGCGGATCGTCGCGAGATCCTCCTCGGTCGCGCTCACGACGAGTGCGCTCGCGCTCGGCATGATCGTCGGCATCGCCGCGCGCGCGGGGCCGCGCCGATCGCTGAGGAAGCGTTGCAGCGTCGTCGCGAGCTCGCTCGCGCTCGCGAACTCGACGGGAATCACCTTGGTCACCTGCGACGGACCGGCCATCGACTGCTCGAGGCCGGTGATGAGCGTCGCGATCTGCCCCTGCGTCTCCTCGCTCGCGCTGACGACGAGCGTCCGCGCCGACGAGACCGGCACGATGCGGATGCGCGCTGCCCCCTCGTCGCCGCCGAAGCGGGCGTCGCGCACGCCGAGCGCGTCGCGCAGCAGCCCCGAGATCGCCTCGAGTTCGCCGATGCGCACCGGATAGGCGCGCACCACGGTGCGCTGTCCTTCCTTCGCCGGACGATCGAGCTCGGCGACGAGCTGGTCGACGAGGGCGAAGGAATCGCCGCGACCGGTGACGATCAGCGAGTTCATGCGCGGCTCGGCCCGCACCGCGACCGCGGTGTTCTGGCCGCGCGTGCCGATCGGCGTGGAGCCGCGAACGGACTCGGTCCAGGTGAGCTGGCCGATGAGCGACTGGACGGCGCCGGCGATCTCGTCGGCGCGGGCGTGTTCGAGCGGATAGACGCGGAACTCGAGCGATTGCGTCGCCTTCGCCGAGTCGAACTGCGTCACGAGTCCGCGGATCTCCTCGAAATCCTCGTCGCTTGCCGCGACCAGGAGCGTCGCCGCGCGGGAGTCGCCGACGATCGAGATGCGGCGGGCGCCGTCGCGACGCTGGCGGTTGCCCGTCGCGATGCGGGCGCGGTCGTCGTAGAAGCGCTGGATCGCCTGGGCGACGGCGCCGGCGTCGGCCCGCTCGAGCACGATCGATCGCACCTTGAAGTCCGTCGTCGCCGAGCGGTCGATCTCCTTCAGGATCGTGCGGATTTCCGCCATCGTCGCGTCGTCGGCGCGGACGAGCAGCGTGCCCGACGCGTCGTCGGCCAGGATGAGCGTCGACTCGCGCCGCGCCTGATCGTCACCGATCACCGTCTTCGTGAGGAGATCCGCGGCCGTGCGCGGCTCGGCTGCCGCGAGATCGAGAATCTGCAGCGGTCGACGATCGCGCTCGCTCGGCTGGTCGAGCTTCGCGATGAGCGACTCGACCTCGCGGAGCGTCTCCGCCGGCGCGGTCACGACGAGCGTGTTCGTGCGGCTTTCGACGCCGAACTCGGCCGGCGCAGCCTGACCGCCAAGGCCGCGGGCCCGCGCGGAGAAGACGCCGCCGAGCGTACCTTGCAGCTCCGACGCCTTCGCGTGGCGGAGCGGGAACAGCCGCACCGCAGCGGCCGGCGCGGCCGGCGTCTGGTCGGCGAGCTCGATGAAGCGATCGAGGAAGGGAAGCGCGTCGGCGGGAGCGATGACGAGGAGCGCGTTGTTCGCGGCGTCCGGAATCGCCCGAATGTCGCCGGGCTGGAAGTTCGCCTCGACGGGCTTGCCGCCGGCGTCGAGCGTGATCGAGAGTTCCTTCAGCCGATTGTCGCGTCCGGTCGGCTGGAGCAGATCGCGCAGTCCGCGGGCCGCGCGATCGGCGCTGACATTCTGGAGCCGATAGGAGCGCACGATGACGCGATCGGGCGCGCCGCCCTTCGCGAAGGTCGCGATGAGCTGGCCGACGATCTCGAAGTCGCGGTCGGTCGCCGCGACGACGAGCGCCCGCGAGGCGGGATCGCTCAGAATCGCGACGCGCTTCGCAAGATCGCCGGGCTTGCCGCCCGCCGGCGTCATGCGGGCGAGCGTCTGTTCGACCAAAGCGCGAATGCGCTCGAGGTCCATGCCCTCGGGCAGCGTGATGGCGCGGATCGCGCTCGCTTCCGCGGGCAGCTCGCGCTGGGCCTGTTCCGCGAGCAGCCGTGCCCGCTCGATCGCCTTGGGCGAACCGAGCATCACGAGCGAGTTCGTCTTCTCGTCGACCGCGATGGTGAGGTCGGCGTCCGACTCCTCGGGCTTCGACTCATCGCCAGTCTGCCGCGCGGCCAGGACGGCGGCGGCGATCGCGGCGCGCCACGACGGCGCGAAGGATGTCTTCTTCGGTTCGCCGCCGTACTTCTTCAGCAGATCCTCGACGGGAATGACCTCGACCGCGCCCCCCTCGCGCTGATCGAGCAACCGCTCGAGAATGCGGGCCACCTCGGCGGCGTTTGCCTTCGTCGGATCGATCGAGATCGTCCGCATCTGCCGATTCGTCGCGACGGTCGCGCGATCGAGCTTGCGCACGACCTCCTCGATCGTCGCGTACTGCGCGTCGGTGGCGCGGACGATGAGCGCGTTGCTCGACGCATTCACGCGCACCGTCGGCGGAACCTCGCTGCCGCCGCCCTCGCGGAAGACATCCTCGAGCGACGCGGCGAGTTCCGTCGCGTCGGCGTTCTCGAGGGTGAGGACGCGCACGCCGCGGGATTGCTCCTGCGCCGGCGACTGGTCGAGCTGCGTGACCATCTGCTCGGCGACATTGAGGCGCGACGGCGGTGCGCTGACGATCACCGCGTTCAGCCGCGCGTCGGCGACGACGCGCACCGGCGGTTCGGTCGAAACGGGCTGCGGACGGCCGCGCGGACCGGGCTGTGGCGGCACCGGCGCAAGCAGCTTCTCGACGAGCGGCGCAAGCTGCTCGGCGCGGGCGTGCCGCAGGTACACGGTGCGGACCTGGACGGCATCGCTGCGCAGGCCGGTGTCGAGCTTCGCGACGAGCGCCTCGAACTCCTCGAGCTGCTCCGGCGTCGCGGTGAGGACGACGGCGTTGCTCGACGGCTCGGCCGAGATCGTCGGCTTCGACTCGCCCGGACGCGTCTTCGCCCGTCCGTCCGCGGCGAGCTGCAGCGCTCGTGCGACCTCGGTCGCCTCGGCGTTCACGAGCGTCATCACGCGCGTATCCGAGGTGACGCCGGCCTCGCGGGCCACATCGAGCCGAGCGATCACCTCGTCGATGATCGGCAGGAGTTCGCGCGGGGCCGAGATCATCAGGCGATTCGCGCCGCCGTCGGCGGTGACGCGCGGCTCGCCGACGGGCAGGCCGGCCTTGGCGGCGGCCACGAGCGACTGCGGCCAGCGCGAACGATCGGCGAGGATCGGCGCGAGCGTGCCCGCCATGACCGTCGCGTCGCTGTGGGCGAGCGTCACGAGCTTCAGGTCCATCTGCGGCGGCGCGGCGGCGCTCTCGTCGAGTCGCGCGAGCACCGCGGCGGCGCGTTCGCTCTCGTCCTTCGTGCCGATGACGATGAGCGCTCCGCTCTGCGGCTCGGGCACGAGCTCGAGCGTCGCCCGCACCGACGAGGGCTTCGTCGCGTCAAGCACGCGCTTCGCCATCTCGGCGAGGCGCTCGACGGGGACATTCGTCGGCGTGAAGGTCGTGAAACTCCGCTCGGCGTTCGCGTCGGCGACATCAAGCTGCTGGACGAGCGTCTCGGCGAGGGCGACGACGCGCTGCGGGCCGCTCACGATGAGGCTGTTCGTGCGGGCGTCCGCCTCGACGCGCACCTTCGGAGCGCTGTCGACCTGCCCGCGACTGCGCCGCAGCCGCTCGAGCACGATGCGCGGATCGGTCTCCTGCTGATCGTTCAGCAGACGCTCGACGGTCGGCGCGACCTTCACCGCCTCGGCGTTCTTCAGCGGAATCGTCTTCGCGTCGACGGCGTCGTTCGCCGGGCGCGCGTCCATCGGCTCGATCAGCAACTCGACCTCGTCGAGATCGGCGGCGACGCCGACGAGCAAGAGCGAGTTCGCGCCGCCCGCGGGAATCACCCGCACCGACATCGGCTCGCCCGTGGTCTTGCTGATCACCGAGGGCAGCGCCTGCGAGAGACTCGCGGCGACGGCGTTGGCGTCGGCGAAGGTCAGCGGCCGCACCCGCACGACCGGCTCGCCGGCCGCGGATCCGATGTCGAGCTGCCTGACGAGCTCGTCGGTGAGCGCGACGAGCGACATCGGCGCGGACACAATGAGTGCGTTCGAGCGGCGATCCGCCGTCACCTCGAGCAGCCGGTCGAGTTCGGTCGCTGCGTCGGGAATCTCCTGGCGCACGCGGCCCGCGAGAATCTGCCGAAGCATCGGCGCGAGCGTCTCGGCCTTCGCCTTCTCGAGGCGATAGGTGCGGAGCGCCGTCGTCGGCAGTTCGCCGCCGCCGACGCCCTTCATCACCTCGTCGACCTTCGCGAAGATCTCCTTCGGTCCGCTGACGACGAGCGTGCCGGAGATCGGCTCGGTCGTCACGGTCACCGGCGCCTTGCCGCCCGAGGCGCCGAGCTGGTTCGAGCTGGCAAGCTGGCGCAGCGTGCTTGCAATCGATTCGAGGCGCGACGCTCCGACGCGGAAGGTGCGGATCTCGGTGTCGACGGCAAGCTGCTGTCGATCAAGCTGCTCGACGAGCTTTTCGAAGCCCGCCATGCGTGCGAGCGGCGCGTCGACGATGAGCGAGTTCGTCTGCGGATCGGCCCGCACGACGACTTCGCGCGGCTTCTGCAACTCGGGCCGCGGACGGCCGCGCGGATCGACCGGAACCGGCGGCGGCGGATACATCTCGTCGATCACGCGACTGAGTTCGGCGGCCTGGGCGACCTTCAGCGGGAAGATGCGGATCTCGCGTCCCTCGCCGTCGCGGCGATCCGCGCCGTTCAGTTCGTCGACGAGCTTCTCGATCTCCGGAAGCACATCGGGATGGGCCGCGACGAGGAGCGTGTTGGTCTGCGCGTCGGCGGTGACCGTCGCGGGCTTGGCGATGCGCTCCTCGGCCGAGCGCTTGGCGAAGTTCGCCGTGAGCGTCGCGGCGAGCGAGACCGCATCGGCGGTGCGAAGCTGGAGGATGCGCAGCGGCGCCGCTCCGCCGCGCTCGACATCGAGTCCCTTCAGGATCGCGCCGATCACCTCGTGCTGACGCGGCGACGCCGCGACGACGAGGGCGTTCACCTGCTCGATCGAGCTGATCGTCGGCTGGGCGCCGTCATCGCCGGCGAGCGCCGTCTCGGCCATCGCCTCGAGCGAGGCCTTGGCCTCGGTGGCGCGCACGAAGGCGAGCGGAAGAATGCGCACATCGGACGCGGCGACCGATGCGTCGAGCTTCGCAAGCATCTCCTCGACGCGGGTGAAGGTCATGGCGTCGCCGGCGACGATGAGCGAACGGCTCGCCGGATCGACATTGATCGAGACTGCCACCGGCGGCCGACCGTCGATCGCGGCCGCGGAGAGCGCACCGCGAGCGGCGAGATCCTGAAGCGTGCGGGCGACCGAGTTCGGATCGGCCCGTTCGACGCGATAGGCGCGAATGTCGGGCGTCACCGGATTCGGACCGCGATCGAGCGCCGCGGCGTAGCTCTCGACGATCGCCATCTGCTGGGCGTCGGCGACGACCTGGAGCGCGTTGGTCGCGGGGACGACCTCGATCGTCGGAGCGGTGCCAGCGCGCGACGGGTCGGCGGCGAGCGCGCGGGTGACGAGCGTGCGCAACTCCTCGACGATCGCCTCGGCCTTCGACTGCTTGAGCGAAACGAGCTTCGTCGTGCGCGGCGCCGGCACGAGCGAGCGGGCCTCGCCGAGCGCGCGTTCGTAGAGCGCGACGCTTGCGCGCGGACCGCTGACGGCGAGCGTGCCGGTCGAGCCGTCATGCTCGACGAGCGGAAGCGGCGTCTTGCCCGGCTCCTCGCCCTGGATCATGCGCTCGAAGGCGAGCTTGGCCTTGTCCATCAGTCCGCGTGCGTCGAGGCCGTCGATCGGAATGACGCGGAACTGCTGCTCGATCACGTTCGGCCGATCGAGCGCTGTGATGAGCTGGCGCACGAGCTCGGTGTCGTCGGGCAGCGCGTTGACGAGGAGGCTGCGTCCGTCGGGACCGGTGAGAAGCGTCATCGCCGTCGCCTGCCGCGGATTGAGGACGCCGCGGATCGATGCGAGCATCGCGTCGGGGGCGGAGTTGGCGAGCGGGAAGATCGTGATCGTGCGCCGCGCGTCGGGATCCATCGGTCCCGTGCCGTCGCCCTCGAGTTCGCGGAGGATCTGGACGCCCTCCTCGACGAGGGTCGGCTCGCCTGCGATCGCCACGCGATTCGTGTCGTCGAAGCCGACGATCACGGGCTTGCGGTCCTTCGCGACGCCGGCGTAGAGCTGCTCGAGCTTCGCCCGCGCCGCCTCGGGCTTCTGGCGCTCGAGCGTGACCGTGCGAATCACGCGACTCGGCTTGCCCGGGGTGCGCGGCGTGCGGTTGCCCCTCCCGTCGTCGATCTCATCGGCGGGAACATCGAGCATCGCGATGGTCGCCTTCACCTGATCGATCTTCGCCTTCGAGCCGCGGGCGACGATCGCGTTCGTGCGCTCGTCCGCCGCGAGCACGAGTCCGGCGACGCGGTTTTCCTCGATCTTCGAGCGCTTCCCGTCGGCGGGATTGATGATGTACTGAACGACGCGCTCGCCCATCAGGGCGTTCAGCGACGCGATCATCTGCGTCGCCTTGGCGTGCTGAAGCGGGATGAACTCGATGATGTTCTCGACATCCTGCTGGTCGAGCTGGTCGATGATCGACTGGATGCGGCGGACCTGCGCGGCCGTCTCGACGATGATCACCGAGTTCTGCTGCTCGAGCGCCGTGACGCTCCCGTAGCTGGCCACGAGGTTCTTGAGCTGCTCGGCGACAGGGACCGCCCGCGCGTTCATGAGCGGCAGGACGATCGTGACGATCGTGTCGTCGGTGATGTCGATCGGCAGCTTGCCGACGAAGGTCGGGACATTCTCCCGCTTCATGTCGTCGAGCTTCTGGAGGAAGAGCCGATCGTCCTCGACGCGCAGCATCACATTCTGCGTCTGAAGCAGGATGTTGAGCGTCTCGAGCGCCTGCGGAAGCGTGTACTCGCCGGGGTAGATGTAGTCGACGGTGCCGTCCGGGACGGGCACCTCGCGGACGACCGGATAGCCGGTCGTGCGGCTGAACCAGTCGAGGATCTGGTCGTAGGTCTGGCCCTTGAAGTTGAAGCGGAGGCGGATGTCGCGCTTGTCCGCCGAGGGCGCCTGCGGCGCATCGGGAGCGGATGCCGCCTGGAGCGCGATCGGCGCGGCGGACGCCGGCACCGACCAGGCCGGAATGGAGAAAACACCTGCCGCGAGGGCGACCGAGCAACAGATCGGGCTCAGCCGGGCGGGCACGCATTCCTTCATGCAGGTCTCCTTCTCGCCGTGGGTCGGACCCTGTCCGTCCGCCGTGGGCAGGTCGGTCGTGCGGGCCCGCTGGGCTCGCACCGCCGTTCCGAACTCACGGACGGGGGGTCAGGAAAAACAGATCGCTCCATCCATGCGCGTCCGCCCGACCAGTCGGGCGTGACGCCTCCGGCGCTCCGCCTCAAAAGGGCGAGCACGCCGAGAGCCGGAGTGTACCGGGCGCACCCTGCTCCTCCGATCAGGCGACGCTCGGAAGGACTTCTTCCGCCGCCGGATCACCCGGATGCGAAGGCGGAGTATCTGCCCCATCGACGCTCCGGCGTTCTCCCCGCGAATCGCGGCAATGCCCGAGCAGAACGGCCCGTGACCTTGTTGCCGAAAAGCCGTGCAGATCGGCCGCATGCTCACGCAAGCCCTCCGACTTCCCCCGGCGATCGGCGATCCTCCTCGGACCCCGCCCGACGGGCAAAAGCACCTTCGTTCGTGCGTGCCTCCCGGCGGGAGGAAAGGCGTGGACGGTCGACCTCCTCGACGACGACCAGTTCCTTCACTTCTCGAAGGATCCCGCGCTCGTCGCCCGCGAGGCCGAGGAAGCCAAGCGTCGAGGAGCCAAAGTCGTCTTCATCGACGAAGTGCAGAAGGTGCCCGCGCTGCTCGACGAGGCACATCGACTCATCGAACGACCTGGCGTCCGCTTCATCCTCACGGGATCGAGCGCCACGGGAAGCTCCTCGCGGCGATCGAGTGCAAGACCGGCCGCACGGTGGTCGGTGCAGACCTCACGGGACTCCGATCGTTCGCCGAGGAGAACCCTGGCGTGCCGCGATTCGTCGTGACACCCAACGCGGTGCCCCACCAGTTGGGTGATGTGCTGGTCACGAATGTCGACGACTTCCTTCGGTTCTTCGAGTCGATCGTGTAGCGCAGCGCTGCGCCTCCAGGCTCGACGCGTTCACATCGAGCCGTGCACGACGGCCCCCCGCTCGACATACCGCCCCGTCGGATTGAGCGGGGGCGAATACACATGAATCGTGACGAGGATCTCGCGCGTCGGCGCCGGTCCCGTGGCCGCATTTGCAACGGTGTGGATGTCGCTGTCGACCGAGCCGGTGACGCCGCCGGCCTCGAGCCGGTCCGGATCGCCGGCGCGGGAGACGGTCCCGTCATCGTTGAGTGCGAATCGCTGCTCGACGGCCGCGCCGCTCACCACGCGCACCGCGCAGGCGCTGCCCGCGTGATCGTGGATCGGACTGCACTGACCGGGGAGCCACGCCATCACGAAGACCTCGGCGTGCTCGCGGCGATAGACGAGCGTGCGCACATAGCGAGCCGCATCGATCTGGATGGCGTCGCCAAGCGACTCGGTCGTCACCTCAAGGCGGCGCACCATGCCGACAAGCGACTCGATCGGCACCGGACCCGCATGCGCATCAAGCGAGCGGAAGAGCGTCTCGAGACACGCCGGAGGCGCGTCGGTCAGATCACGGCGCGGAAGGGGCATCGTCGTCATGCGTGTGCTCCCATGGGGTGCGTGGCGTCGGTCAGCAGTCGCGCGAGGGCGGCGCCGGTCGCTTCGGCCTGCACGCGAAGTTCGGGCACGGCCGTCGACTCCCAGAGGTCGCCGCGGCGAAGCGCACCCAACACGAAGAGGTCCCGTCGAACCGCGCCGCGCGCGTCGATGACGCATCCGTCCGCGTCGGCGCGCAGGCCGAGTCCCGCGGCGTCGGACGAGACCATGCCTTGATCGAACAGCGAGCGCATGAGCGAATCCGGATTCTCTGAGATGCGCAGCGCCGGTCCGATGCAGTTGAAGACCCGATCCGAGCTTCGCCGCAGCGTCTCGTTGCCTGCGCATCGCAGGAGGACCGCGCGCCGTCCCGCACTCGCGTCGACGCGAAGCAGTGTTCCTCGCAGCACCTCCAGGCGATCGGACGCCCGAAGATCGTCGACCACGGCGAGCACCGAGCGCGGAGCGCGATGCCGATGGATCTCCCAGAGCGGCCTGATTCGGCCGAGGAATCGCTCGCGGTCGCGATCGCTCCACGCGCTCCAGACGGCGGTCGTGTGCGGGCGAATCGCATCGATCACCTCCTGCCACGGCCGTCCGCACGCCAGCGCGGCGATCGCGGCGACGCGCACCGCGCGCAGCGCAGCGAGCGGCCCGCGCATGAGCTCGGCCCGCTGCGGCGTCACCGTCGGCGGCGCCGCCGCTCCGGCGGAGGAGCGGTGCGGATCCGCGTGCGGAAGCGGGAATCGACCGTTTCGGGAGACGCATGTGACGCGTCCGCGATGTCCGCGTCGGGCGAGCGAGACGAGCACATCGAGCGCGGTGAGGCCGGTTCCGACGACGGTCACCGGGGCGCTCGCATCGAGATCGTCGAAGGCCGTTGGTGACCACGGATCGACAACCAACCCGACATCGCCGGACCAGGGAGCGCTCGGCGCGGGCAGTCCGACGGCGAGTACCACGGCGGCTGCGCGGGTCGTCTCGCCGCCCGCGAGGCGCATCGCGAAATCGTCGGCGTCGCGCCGCACCGCGACGACATCGCCACGCACGAGCGTGATGCGCGGCCGAAGCGAAGCGATCATCGCGCCGAGTCGCTCGTTCAGGAAATCACCGAAATGCCGCCGACGAACGAAGTCACTCGGCTCGTGACGGCCCGGCGCGCGCCGATCGAGCCACGCGGCGAAACCGCCGACATCGCTTGTGGTCAGACCCATCCGGTCGGCGCGGACATTGAGGAGATGCGCCTCGTCCGCGCCGCCGTACGCGACGCCAGGTCGCGCTCGCGGCAGTCGCTCGAAGACCACCGCCGAGGCGTGCGGCGCTCCCCGGAGCGCGTGGATCGCGGTCATCAGTCCGCTGAAGCCACCGCCGATCACCGCAAACGACACCCGCTCCGGTGGCTCTGCGGTCCAACGGAGCGGGGCGCTCGGTAGAGAGATGGGTGATGCGTCGGTACCCGTTGGCGATGTCTCGTGGGAACATCGGTCAGTCGGCTGACACGCGATCCGGTGCTCGCTGGTGCACCCGCTGGAGGGCTGGTGGGGGTGCTCGCCGGGACAGTCTGCGGAACAGTCCTCGTCGGAGGCCGGATCGGTGCTGGAGGCCATGACGACCGACCCATCGCAATCGTCGTGCCGGGGGTGCTCGGCGCGCGCAACCGGCCCGCATGGGGTCAGGAAGCGGGTTGGGAGCGTTCGACGATTGCTGCGGCCGTGTTATTTCACGGCGTTAACCATTTTCCCTCATGGGTTCCCGTGCTATGTTCTGGCCATGCCCGCTTCCGATCCCAGCCTCGGGACCATCGCACAGCTCTGGCAACTGGCGGCGCGGGCCCCCTCGCTCCAGGAGGCGCTCGCCGAGGCGGAGCGGCTGCTCGGCCTGCCCGCCGAATCGATGGCGCTTCTCGCGCTCAATCAGGCGGAGCGTTCGGTGCGACGCTTGCCGCGATCGGCTTCACCCGAGGCGCGCGGGCGAAGTGCCCCGCGCGTCGGCGACGACGGCGCGAGCGAGGGCATCACCCTGGCCCCGTCGGCGCTCGCAGCGCTCGCGCGCTGGTTCGACCGAGGTCGCTGGTCCCACATGACGCTCGGTCACGAGCCCGCGGAGCTCGTGCCGCTCGCGGCGGCGCTGCGCGGCGCGAGGCGGTTCGTGCCGGGCGCGCGCGTCGAGGCGGCGCCGATCG